>Ga0075436_100001734_pt1 | contig 14923 bp, 17 predicted proteins | sample RhiMethybrSRZTD5_FD_75303 | JGI IMG/M metagenome (GOLD analysis project Ga0075436, IMG submission 75303) | Populus rhizosphere microbial communities from Tennessee, USA - Rhizosphere MetaG P. TD hybrid SRZTD5 | ecosystem: Host-associated > Plants > Roots > Rhizosphere > Soil | place: USA...
GTCCGCCAAAGACAAGCGCGTTGAGAGTTGCGAGGGCGAGCTAGCGCTGCTGCTGGCGCTTGCTCTGCTGCCCCCGAGGCGGCAGCTTTTGCACCTCGGCTTTGTTTCTCTTCAGGCAGCGGGTGCAGACGTACGCCCGGGTCGGCTTGCCGCGCAGCAGCACGCGAACCCGCTGGAGGTTCGGGTTGAAGCGGCGCTTCGTCGCCACCATGGAGTGGCTCCGGTTGTGACCGAAGCCGGGTTTCTTCCCGCAAACGGCGCAGACCTTGGACATCGGCGCGCCAGTGTAGCTAACGCGCGGAAGCGCGAAGCTGCGCGAAGGCGTCGGCCATCTCGAGTGCGGTGCGGACGGCCTCGGCGCCCTTGCTGATCCGCGCCAAAGCCTGCTCCTTCACGTCCACGGTCAGGACGCCGAAGGCGACCGGGACGCCGGTCTCGAGCGCCGCCAGCTGCAGCCCGCTCGCGGCTTCGGAGGCGATGAAGTCGAAGTGCGGCGTCTCCCCGCGCACGACGCAGCCGAGCGCGACGACACACGCGTAGCGGCGCGTCTTGGCCAGGGCCATTGCCGCGAGCGGCAGCTCGAACGCACCCGGAACGGGCATGACCGTGACGGCGTCGCGGCTTACGCCTGCTTCGTCCAGCTCCTCGAGCGCGGCCTCGAGCAGCTGGTTCGTGATCTCGCCGTTGAATCGCGAGGCGACGATCGCAACTCCCCGCCGCGTCCCGTCCGGCATTCCTTCGAGGACGGTGACGTCGTCGGGGATGTCGAGCTCGCCGTAGGCATGCTGCCGAGGCTCGCCGTTCTCGCTCTCGCGCTGCTCCTCGGGCTCTTCGCGTAGCTCGCGCGGCCCCTCGAGCTCTTCGACGTCGCTCACTCGTTGCCCTCCAGCGGCTCGTACTTCAGGTCCTGATGGTGAAGCTTGTGGCCGAGCTTGTCACGTTTGGTCGCGAGATACCTCGCGTTCTGCGGCGTCGGAGCCGTCTCGATCGGCACCTGCTCCACGACGGTCAGGCCGTAGCCCTCGATGCCGGTGATCTTCTTCGGATTGTTCGTGAGGATCCGGATGGTGCTCAGGCCGAGGTCGGCCAGGATCTGGTTGCCGATGCCGTAATCGCGCATGTCGGGCTGGAAGCCGAGCTCGAGGTTCGCCTCGACCGTGTCGAAGCCGTTCTCCTGCAGCTCGTACGCACGAAGCTTGTTCAGGAGGCCGATTCCGCGCCCCTCCTGCGCCATGTACAGGAGGACGCCGCGCTGCTCGGAGGCGATCTGCGCGAGCGCCTGCTCGAGCTGTTCCCCGCAGTCGCACCTGAGCGAATGGAACACGTCCCCTGTCAGGCACTCCGAGTGCACGCGCACGAGCACGTTGTCCGCTCCGTCCACGTCCCCTTTGACGAGGGCGATGTGGTGCTTCCCGGTCAGCGTCTCGCGAAAGGCGACCGCCGTGAAGTCGCCGAAGGCGGTCGGCATCTGCACGGTCGTCATCCGCTCGACGAGCTGCTCGTGCCGCCGGCGGTACTCGATCAGGTCGGCGACCGTGACCAGCTTGAGGCCGTGCCGCTCGCAGTACGGAATCAGGTCCGGAACGCGGGCCATCGTCCCGTCCTCGTTCATGATCTCGCAGACGACGCCGGCCGGGATCAGGCCGGCGAGACGCGCGAGATCGACCGCCGCCTCCGTCTGCCCCGCGCGCATCAGCACGCCGCCTTCGCGCGCGCGCAGCGGGAAGACGTGCCCCGGCTGGACGAGGTCGTCGGCCTTCGACCTCGGATCGACGGCGACCTGGATCGTGCGCGAGCGGTCGGGCGCCGAGATGCCGGTCGTGACACCTTCGCGGGCCTCCACCGACACGGTGAACGCCGTGCCGTACGGCGTCTCGTTCCGCTCAGTCATCTGACGCAGGCCGAGCTCGTCGCAGCGCTCCTCCGTCAGGCAGAGGCAGATCAGGCCGCGCCCCTGCTTCGTCATGAAGTTGACGGCCTCCGGCGTCGCGAACTGCGCGGCGATCGTGAGGTCGCCCTCGTTTTCGCGGTCGGCCGCGTCGACGACGACCACGATCTTGCCCTGACGGATGTCCTCGATCGCCTCCTCGATCGTCGCGAAGGCGCTCTTTTCCTCGACTTTCACCGTTCTGATCGTAGTAGCCGCTCGACGTACTTCGCGAGAATGTCCACCTCGAGGTTGACCGTGTCGCCCGCCGCCACCAGGCCGAGCGTCGTCACCTCGAGCGTGTGCGGCACGAGTGCGACGGCAAAGCCGCGCTCGTCCACCTTCGCCACCGTGAGCGAGACGCCGTCGACCGCGATCGACCCCTTCTCGACGACGTACTGCAGGAGCTCGGGGGGCGCGTCGATCCAGACGTCCTCGCCGGTGGATCGAATCGTGCCGACGCCGTCGACGTGCCCCTGCACATAGTGGCCGCCGAGCGGCTCGCCCGCGCGGAGCGCGCCTTCGAGATTCACCTCGTCGCCGAACGGCTTCGCGCGGTCGAGCGTCTCCCGGACGACGTCGAACGCCAGCCGCCCGTCGGGCGCGTCGACGACCGTCAGACAGACGCCGTTCACCGCGACCGAGTCGCCGATCGCAGCGCGCACGCCGCTCGCGACGACGAGCCGCCCGCCCTCGAACGACAAAACACGTCCACGCTCCTGGACGATTCCGGTGAACATGCTGAAAAGGTACGGGGTCTGACCCTTGGCGGGTCAGACCCCGGCAATGCGGTTTACGCGCTGGTCAGGCCTGAGTGCTGGTTCCGGCGCGTGAGGTAGAGCGCGATCCCCAGCAGCAGCGCCGCTGCGAAGACCGTCGAGGCGCCGACCCCTGCGTCCGTCCAGTCGAACCCGCTCGAGGTCGAGAGCACGACCTGCGGGACGAGCGACGGATCCGGGCCCTTGACGCCGTTGCTCCGCTCGGAGATGGCGACGCTCGGCTGATTCTGCGCGTAGAACTTCGCCATGGCCTCCCAGCGCATCCCGTCGGCCTGAAGCGGCGTGATCGACGGCTGAACCTTCGTCGCGCGCGCCATGGCCAGGAAGCGCTTCGTCTCCGCCGTCAGCTGCGTGCCGGCGACGTACGACCGCTCGGACCTCGCGATCGGCCCCGAGGCGACGGGGGCGCCGACCTCGTGGTACTTCAGGTACGCCGGCGGGGTGCTCAGCACGATGGTGTTGCTCTGGGGAGCAACCCGCCCGTTGTCGATGAAGGTCGAGAGCGACACTGCGCCGGCGGGTGCCACGGGCACCACGATCGCCGCGAACGCGAGCCCCAGAACCATTCGCCGAATCCTCAAGTGCTTCCGAAACATTTTGTTCCTCCCTCCGAATCCCACGACTCGCCCAGGATCGAAGGCGGTGGTAACGCCGGAGCCACGGACCGCCCATCGCCGCCCACCGTTCGGTAATCGCCTGGCGAGGGTGTAGGTTCAGGCGCGGAGCCGCGATGGACTACCGCATACTCGGGCCGCTGGAGGCATTCGACGGCGAGCGTGCGCTCTCGCTGGGAGGAACACGCCAGCGCTCCGTCCTCGCCCTGCTCCTGCTCCGCTCGAACGAAGCCCTGACGCGGGACACGATCATCGACGAGCTCTGGGGCGAGAGCCCGCCGCCAACCGCGGCGAAGGTGCTGCAGAACTGCATCTCGGCCCTCCGAAAAGAGCTCCCGGACGGCGGCGCGGCGCTGCGGACCGTCGGCGGCGCCTACGCGCTCGGCGTCGCCGCCGGCGAGCTCGACCGGGAGCGCTTCGAGCAAGGCCTCGCCAACGGCCGCGCGGCGCTGGCGGCGGGCGAGAACGAGGAGGCGGCGGAGCAGCTGCGTTCGGCGCTTTCGCTCTGGCGGGGCGGGCCGCTCTCCGACTTCGCGTACGACCGCTTCGCCCAGGACGAGATCGTCCGTCTCGACGAGCTGCACATAGAGGCACTCGAGGACCGGATCGACGCCGACCTCGCCTGCGGTCGCGCGGACGAGCTCGTCGCGGAGCTCGAGGCGCTCGTCGCGAGGCATCCCCTCCGCGAGCGGCTGCGGCGGCAGCTGATGCTCGCGCTCTACCGCACGGGACGACAGGCCGAAGCCCTCGCTGCGTATCGCGACGCCAGGCGGACGCTGCTCGGGGAGCTCGGGATCGAGCCGACGCGCGCGTTACAGGACCTCGAGAAGGCGATTCTGGCGCAGGATCCTTCCCTCGACGTCGAGCGGCGCCGGCCGGCGCGCGCTGCGGCGCCGGGGAGACATGCCGCGACGCCGGTGGTCGGCCGCGAAGACGAGCTTGCCGTCTTCGACGCGGGGCTGGACGACGCGCTGGCCGGCCGGGGGCGGCTCTTCGTCGTCGTCGGGCCGCCGGGCGCCGGCAAGACGCACCTCGCCGACGAGGTGGCGAGCCGTGCGAAGGGACGCGGCGCGGCTGTGCGCTGGGGCCGCGGCTGGGACGGCGGCGACGCTCCCCCGTACTGGCCGTGGCGCCAGGCGATCCGCGAGCTGCCCGACCATGACGGTGCGGAGCGCTTCCAGTACTTCGCGACCGTCGCCGAGCTGCTGCGTGCCGAGGCTGCAAAGCAACCGCTGATGCTCGTCCTGGACGACCTGCAGGCGGCCGACGAGGACTCGCTCCTCCTGCTCGAGTTCGTCGCCTCCGAGGTCGCGGTGATGCCGATGCTGATCCTCGCAGTCGCTCGCGACGGCGCGCCGCGGCTCGAGGAGCTCGCGCGCTTCGCGACCCGGACGCTTCAGCTCGGCTCGCGCACGTAGCCGGTCAGCAGGACGTCGTCGCCGACACGCTCGGAGGTCATGCGGGTGAGCCGGACGGGTTCCTCGAGCTCGAGCGCGAGCTGCATCCCGGCGCCGGCAACGAATGGCGCGACGAACAGCATCAGCTTGTCGACATAGCCCTCGCGCAGAAAGGACGCGGCCAGCGTGGGCCCCCCTTCGAGCAGCAGCGACTGCACGCCTTCTTCGGCGAGCGCGCCGAGCTCGACCCCGAGCGGGCCGCTGCGAACCTCGAGGTCGGAGGGGCCGCTGCCGAAGACGAGCCGCCGCGGCTGGCGCACGCCGCCGACGTCGCGCGCGGTCAGCTGCGGGTCGTCGGCCCGCACGGTCCCCATCCCGACGGCGACCGCGTCGACCTGCGCGCGCAGCTCATGGACACGTCTGCGCGAGGCAGGGCCCGAAATCCACCGGCTGCTGCCTGGCACGGTCACGCGACCGTCAAGAGTCTGTGCCAACTTCAACACGACGAAAGGGCGGCGGAGGGAAACCCACGTCCGCCACGCCTCGTTCTGAGCGCGCGCTGCGAACGAGTCCTGCAGCTCGACCTCGACGCCTGCCGCGCGGAGCACGTCGAGACCGCCGCGCGCCTCCGGATTCGGGTCGAGCGACCCGGCGACGACCTTGGCAACGCCCGCGCGCAGCACTGCTTCGGTGCACGGCGGCGTCGTGCCGTGGTGCGCGCACGGCTCCATGGTCACGTACAGCGTCGCGCCGCGCGCGCGCTCACCCGCCGCGCCGAGCGCGACGACCTCGGCGTGCGGACCGCCCTTCCGCTCGTGCCAGCCTTCCGCCACGACCTCGCCGTCGCGCGCGACGACGGCGCCGACGACGGGATTCGGATGTGTGGTGCCGCGCCCCCGCTCCGCGAGCGCGAGCGCACGTTCGAGGCTCACGCCAGCTCTTGTAGCAACCGGCGGTACGCCCGCGGCAGGTCCTCGCGGCCGAAGATCGACGAGCCCGCGACGAAGAGCGTCGCGCCGGCGTCGCGCACGGCGCGGATGTTCTCGGGGCCGATGCCTCCGTCGACCTGCACCGGGACGTCCGGCGGCAGCAGCGAGCGCGTGGTGCGGATGCGCTCGTACGCCTCCGGCATGAACTCCTGTCCCGAGTAGCCGGGCTCGATGCTCATGCAGAGCACCATGTCGACGCGCGACGCGAGCGCGGCGTGAGCCGCGTACGCGGCGCTCGTCTCCGGCTTGAACGCGAGGCCGACCTGCAGCTCGCGCGCGCGCGCCGCACGGACGACCGCCGGCAGGTCGTCGCACGCTTCGTAGTGGACGGTGACGCTGTCGCCGCCGGCCGCCGCGATCGCGGCGAAGTGCTTCTCCGGGTGCTCCGTCATGAGGTGGCAGTCGACATGCGCGTCCGCGTCGTGGATCTGCTTCGAGATCGACTGCAGCACGATCGGGCCGATCGTGATCGGCTCGACGAAGTGCCCGTCGCCGACGTCGAAGTGGAAGATGCCCACTCCCGCGCGCAGCAGGACGTCGATCTGGGCGCCGAGGTGCGCGAAGTCGGCGGCGTAGAGCGACGGCTCGACCTCGACAGTGCGGATCCAGTCCTTCCAGGGCACCGCGCGACTCTACGGCGTCAGCCGGGCGATGAAGAACCCGGAGGTGTGGTGGACGTTCGGCAGCGTCAGCAAGAACTCGGGCCGGCGTGGATGCCGGAACCGTGGCCATTCGTCGCCGAGCGGCTGCGTCGCGAGGCCGGAAGCTTCGACGACCTCCTCGTTCTCGGCGGAGTTGATCGTGCAGACGGCGTAGACGATCGTGCCGCCCGGCTTCACGCGCTCGGTCGCGACGCGAAGCAGCTCGAGCTGTAGCTCGGGCAGCGGCTCGGCCCGCCAGCGCAGGTCGGGCCGGGCGGCGAGCACGCCCAGCCCCGAGCACGGCGCGTCCACGAGCACGCGGTCGAAGCCCGTCAGCTCCGGGGGTAGCTTCGTCGCGTCGGCGTTCACGACGGTCACGTTGCCGGCGCCGAGGCGCCGGCAGTTCTCCTCGAGCTCCCGCGCCCGGCCGGCGTGGAGCTCGACCGCGACGACTTCGCCCTCGAGCTGCGTCGCCTTCCCGCCCGGCGCTGCGCAGAGGTCGAGGGTGCGCTCGCCTGGGCGGGCGCCGACGACGAGGCCGGCGAGTTGCGAGCCGCGGCTCTGCGGCCAGATCAGGCCCGCCTCGAACGCGTCCTCGTCGACCCGGTCGACGTGCCAGGCAGAAGGCAGGTCCCGATCCGGCGTGCCCGCAATCGCCCCGGCCTTTCGGTGGTTGAGGCGGACGACGCGCTCCGGCGGCTCGTTCTGGGCGCGCATTAGCTCGAGCGCGTCGTCGCGTCCGAGCTCGTCCCACCAGAGCTCCGCGACCCAATCGGGATACGAGTGCTTCAACGCGGCCGCTTTGGGCGTGTCCTCTGTCAGGCACCGCAACAGCTCCTCGATCCCTACGGAGAGCCGCCGCATGACGGCGTTCGTGAACGCGACGGCGCGCTCGAGGCGCGCGCGGCGCACGAGCTCGACCGACTCGTTCACCGCGGCGTGCGTCGCGACCTCGGTGAAGCCGAGCTGGTACGCACCGAGTCGCAGCGCCGCGCGCACGGGCGGGTCGAGCTTGCGCACGGGACGCTTGCCGAGCCTCTCGATCGCGTGGTCGAGCGTTCGCACGCGCTGCACCGTCCCGAACGCGAGCCGCTGGGCGAGCGCGCGATCGCGCGCATCGAGCTTCGCGGCGGCCGAGCGCAGGACGCGGTCGGCGTACGCATCGTCTTCGAACACGCGCAGGACGACCTGATACGCCGCTTCGCGCGCCGTCAACGCAGTCCGCGCAGGAACTCGTCGTACGTCATGCGCCGCTTGCCGTCGGGCTGCACCTCGAGCGGCTCGAGGCGTCCGCCCGCAACGCGTGCCTTCCAGACGGTGACGTCGCGGCCGTGGAGCCGGGCGCGCGCGCCGATGTGCGGCGACAGTGCGCGGATCTTGTGCAGCAGCTCGTCGGGCGGATCCTCCCAGTCCAGCTCGCGGTCGGCCGGGCCGATCTTCTCCGCGTAGGTCACGCCGTCGTCGTCCTGCGGCGTGAACTCCGGATCCGGCAGGACGTCGTCGAGCAGCTCGACCGCGATCCCGGCGGCCTTGGCGAAAACGGCACCGGCGTCGTCCTGCTCGCCGATCGGGAATGCCCGCTGCGCGGCGATCGGGCCGGCATCGAGCTCCTTGACGGTCCGGTGGATGGTCACGCCCGTCTCCGTGTCGCCGGCCATGATCGCGCGCTCGACGGGTGCGGCGCCGCGCCAGCGCGGGAGCAGCGACGGGTGCACGTTCAGCCAGAGCCGTTCCTCGAGGACAGGCCCGGGGATCAGCAGGCCGTAGGCCGCGACGACGACGGCGTCGGCGCCGAGCTCCATGCCCGGCTCGGGCCGCGCCGGCTGCAGCACGGGAATCCCGAGCCGCTCCGCCGCCTCCTTCGCGGGCGGCGGCGCGAGCCTGCGGCCGCGCCCGCGCGGCGCGTCGGGACGGGTCAGGAGGGCGGTGACGTCGTGCCGCTGTGCCAGACGGTCGAGGACGTCCGCTCCGAACGGCGCCGTCGCCGCAACGGCCAGTTTCAACGCAAGACGAGCCTGGGCCGCAGCGCCGCCATCGCCTCACGCCGCGCCTCGGGCGAGGTGCGGTCGAGCATGAGCTTGCCGTCGAGGTGGTCGTACTCGTGCTGCGCGATCCGCGCAGCCATTCCCTCCAGGTCGTACGCGACCTCCGCACCGTTCTCGTCACGTCCTTCGAGCCGCACCGCCGTCACGCGCTCGACCGGGACGGTGACGCCCTGGATCGAGAGGCACCCCTCGTCGTCGGTCTCGTTCTCGGAGCTGCGCGGCTCGAGCGACGGGTTGACGAGCGCATGCACTCGATCTTCTTCCGGGGAGAACACGAACACGCGCCGCAAGACGCCGACCTGCGTCGCAGCGAGGCCGACGCCGTTCGCCTCCTGCATCAGATCCTTCATGCGCGCCACCAGCCGCCGCAGGTCGTCGTCGAACTCCTCGACCGGGCGCGCCACCATTCGCAGGACGGAATCCGGGTACTGGCGGATCTGTGCCAGCGCGAGCTGGCGCCGGGCTTCGCGCTCCGGATCGAGCTCCTCGGTTCGGACCTGTCCTTCGACTTCGTCTGACATGCAGCGGGCAGACTAGCGCCGTGGAACGGCGTGAGCGCGAGGCGATCCTGCGGCAGGGTGTGACGCGGCCCGAGACGCCGCGCGATCGGCGCGAGCGCGAGGCGCTCGCGGAGGACATCCAGGGCAATCCGCTCACGGGCGAGCCGCTTCGCCGGCGTTGGCGCAACTTCCGTCCCGACGCGGACGCGCAGCTGGCCGCGCTCGGCGGGCCGCTCGCGTGGATGCGGCGGCTGCGCGCGATCGAGCTCGAGATCGAGCTCCACGAGACGCAGCTGGCCGAGGCGCTCGAGGAGCTGCAGCTCGAGTGGAGCGGTGCCGAGCTCGCGCGCCGCTGGCATCTGGTCGCCGAGAGCTGGGACTTCAGCGAGGTGAACGACCTGATCGAGCGCCACAACCGGCATTACCCGACGGAGTCCCGCTTGCCGATGAACCCCCGCACGGGCGACTTCGTCCTCGTCAACGGCCGTCCGTACACGCGCGAGCCGCTCGACGCGAGCTGGATCCTGTCTCGATTTCCCGTGGACGGGCAAACTTAGGACATGGACTCTCTGGCCGGCCACTTCCTGATCGCTTCGCCGTCGATCCTCGATCCGAACTTCCACCGCGCAGTCGTGTTCATCACCGCACACAGCGATGAAGGCGCGGTCGGCGTCATCCTCAACCGCCGTTCCGACGCGACGGTCGGCGACGCGGTGCCGCAGCTCGGTTCGGTGACCGACTTGACCGACCCGGTGTTCGTCGGCGGGCCCGTCAATCCCGAGGGCGTCGCGGTCCTGGCCGAGTTCCACGATCCCGACCAGGCAGGCGTCGTCGTGATCGAGGACATCGGCTTCGTCGCGCTGGACGACGCGCTGGAGGACGGCGCGCCGGAGCTGGAGCGCACACGCGTCTTCGCGGGTGTCGCGGGTTGGGGCCCGGATCAGCTGGAGGACGAGCTCGAGCGCGACGACTGGATCGTGGAACGCGCCGACCTCGACGACATCTTCACCGAGGACCCCGACGGGCTCTGGAGCTCGGTACTGCGCCGCAAGGGCGGGGAGTACGAGCTCGTCGCGCGCATGCCGGTCGACCCGTCACTGAACTAACCGCGAGGAGCGGCGCCGGACGTGCGCACCTGTACGGACAGGGCTTAGGGACAGTCCCTAAGACATGTCTCAAAAGCCCTGCGGGTCGACGTCGACGACCACGCTGAGACCGGCGCGGCGCATCGCCGGGGCGGCGGCGCTGAGGAGGCGCCCGGCCTGAGCCGCGATGCGTCGCGGCTGGTCCGTCTTCGCCACGAGCTGCGCGCGGAACTTCCCGCGCAAGCGCAGGAGCGGCGCCGGGCCGAGCAGCTCGGCGGGCAGACCCGCCTTCAGCTCCGTCAGCGCCCGCAACGGCGCATCCGGCTCCGGCCCCGCGACGACGATGCGGACCAGGTGCCTGAACGGCGGGTAGCCGAGCTCGCGACGCCGCTCCAGCTCGCCTGCGAGGAAGCGCGGCACGTCATGCCGCGCCGCGAGCTCGATCGCGCGGGAGTCCGGCTGGAACGTCTGGACGAGCACGCGCCCCGGGGCGTCGCGGCCGCTGCGGCCCGCGAGCTGTGTCAGGAGCTGGAACGTCCGCTCCTCGGCGCGGAAGTCCGGTAGGCCGAGCCCCGTGTCTGCGTCGACGACGGCCGCGAGCGCGACGCCCGAAAAGTGATGCCCTTTCGACACCATCTGCGTCCCCACGAGCACGACGCGATCGCCTTCGGAGAACCGCCGCAACGCGTCGGCGAGCGCGCCCGGCTTCTCGACCGTGTCTGCGTCCAGACGAATCCGCTCCAGCTCGGGCAGCTTTTCCGCCAGCTCGCGCTCGAGCCGCTGCGTGCCGGCGCCGAGGCGCACGATCTCCGCCGAGCCGCACACGGGACACGTCTCGGGCTCCGGCTCCGTGTAACCGCAGTGGTGACAGCGCAGGACGCGGTCGGCGTGCAGCACGAGCGCGACGTCGCAGTCCTCGCAGCGCAGGGTCGTGCCGCAGGCGCGACAGTGCAACGCCGGCGCGACGCCGCGCCGGTTCAACAGCAGGATCGCCTTCCCGCCGCGCTCCGCGACCGCGCCCAGCTCCGCGAGCAGCGGCGCCGACAGCGGATAGCCCGACTCGCGCCGCAGGTCGACCACGCGCACCGGCGGCAGCGGCCCCGCAATGCGGCCGCCGAGCTCGAGCCGCTCGAGGCTCCCCCACGTCTCCGGCCGCGGCGTCGCGCTGCCGAACACCGCCACCGCACCCTCCAGCGCCGCACGCTTGGCAGCGACGGTGCGTGCGTCGTAGCGAGGATCCGACTCCTGCTTGTACGACGCGTCGTGCTCCTCGTCGACGCAGAGCACGCCCAGCCGTGCGACCGGTGCGAAGACCGCAGACCGCGCGCCGAGGACGATCGGCGCCTCGCCGCGCGCGATGCGTGCGCGCTCGTCGCGCCGCTCCGCCTCCGTCAGGGCGGAGTGCAACACCGCGATGCGCTCGCCGAAGCGCGCGCGAAAGCGCCCCAGAGCCTGCGGTGTCAACGCGATCTCGGGCACCAGGACGATCGCGCCGCGGCCACGCTCGAGCGCCGCCGCACACGCCTGGAGGTACACCTCCGTCTTGCCGCTGCCGGTCGCGCCGTACAGCAGATAGTTCGCGCTCTCCCCCGCGTCCAGCTTCTCGACGATCCGCTCGAGCGCCGCCGCCTGCGAGTCGCTGAGCGATGCCGGCTCGGGCTCGCCGGGCAGCGCGTCGCGCTCCGCCGGCTGCGCACGCTCGCCGCGCGGCTTCCGCTGAACGGGCGCGACGAGCTGGAAGGCCCGTCCCGGCGTCGAGCCGTAGTAGTCCGCCACCCACAGGGCCAGCTCGACGAGCGGGCGAGGCAACTCCTCCACGACACGCTCGACGGGCGCAGCCGTCACGCCGTCGGGCGGCGTCACTCCCACCTCGGTCACGACACCGCGCCGCTTCGCGTTCCCGAAGCGGACCTCCACCACCGCGCCCGGCTCGACCTCGTCCGGAACCTCGTACGTGAACTCGCGTGCGAGCGCGCGGGCGGTGACGAGCGGGAAGACGGACGCGTAGCGGCTCAAGACGACCAGCGTAGAGTGGCGCCGTGACGCAGTGGCACTGGGATCCCGAGACGTACCTGAAGAACATGCTCGAGGAGGTGCCGTCGTATCCGGACCTGCAGGCCCAGACGGCGGCGGCCGCAAAGGACGTGCCCGCGCTGACGATCCTCGAGCTCGGGATCGGCACCGGCGAAACGGCGAAGCGCGTGCTCGCGGCTCATCCGGACGCTCGGCTCACCGCGATCGACTCGAGCGAGAAGATGATCGAGCGCGCGCGCCGCGTCGTCCCGCAGGTCGACCTGCGCCTCGCGCGGCTCGAGGACCCGCTGCCGGACGGCCCGTTCGACCTCGTGGTCTCCGCGCTCGCCGTCCATCACCTCGACGGCCCGGGCAAGCAGGACCTCTTCCGCCGCGTCGCCGGCGTCCTCGCGCCGGGCGGCACGTTCGTGCTCGCGGACGTCGTCGTTCCCGAGCGGGAAGAGGACGTCGTCACGCCGATCGATGGCGTCTACGACAGGCCCGACCGCCTCGACGACCAGCTCGCGTGGCTGCGCGCCGCCGGCCTCACGGCCGAAACGGTCTGGTCCTACAAAGACCTGGCTGTGATCCGCGCTACGCGCCCGCTGCGACCAGGATGAAGTCGGTCGCGAAGCCGAGGAAGAGACCGAGCAGGATCCCCCAGGTGATGACCGGCTTCGACGCGAGTGCCCGGCCGACGTTCAGCAGCTCCATCACGACGTAGAGGATCGAGCCGGCAGCGAGCGCGAAGAAGAGAATCATCACGCTCTCGTTCACCCACGCCTGACCGATGACGGTGCCGAGGAACGTCGGCCCGCCGCCGATCAGGCCGAGCAGCGCGAGGAAGCTCCAGCTCGGCCGTTCGCGGTCGCCGGTCAGCGGCGCGCAGATGCCGAGCCCCTCGGTCGCGTTGTGTAGCCCGAAGCCGATGATCAGCACGAGTGCGAGCGAAAGCTGGTCTGAGGCCGACGCCTGCCCGATCGCCAGACCCTCCGAGAAGTTGTGCAGGCCGATGCCGACTGCGATGAACGTCGCGAGCCAGCGCGCGGGCGACATCCCGGTGAAGTGGTGCTCGTGCTCCTGCTCGAACTCCGCCGTGGACGCCGCGCCCGGCCCCAGGAACGCCTTGCGGCGGCGGCGCTTCATCCACAGGTCGTAGTAGACGAGGCTCATCAGGCCGACGGTGAACCCGGCCAGCAGCAGGAACGCGCGCCACAGGAACGTGCCGTCCTGGCCTGCCGTCAGCGCGGCCTCGATCGGCTCGACCGCACCGCTCAGGACGTCCCACAGCAGGAAGATCAGGACGCCGGTCGCAACCGACGCGAGGAACGCCTTCGTCGCGGCGCTGACGTTCTGCATCCGGCCGATCGGCAGGCCGAGGAAGATCGTGGCGCCCGCGATCGCGCCGAGCAACAGCGTCTGGGCGGTGCTCATGTAAGGCTCACCTTACAGGCTACGATCCCGACCAATGGCGCAGGGCCACTCGATCGACGAGTACCTGGAGACGATCTATTTCCTCGCGTTCCCGATCGGGGAGTACCCGGTCGCCGGAGGCTCGTCTCCGACGCTCGCCTCTCGCGTCGCGGAGATGCTGGGCGTCTCGCGCGCGTCGGCCGGGGAGATGCTGAAGCGCCTCGAGCGCGAAGGGCTGATCGAGCGCGGCGAGCACAAGGAGGCGCTCCTCACCGAGACCGGCCGCGCCCGGGCGGAGCGCGTCGTGCGCAAGCACCGCATCATCGAGCGGCTGCTCACGGACTTCATGGGCTACACGGCCGCCGAGGCGCACGTCCATGCCGACGCGCTCGGGGACACGTTCACGGAGGACATGGTCGAGCGGATCGACGAGCGGCTCGGCCATCCCGAGCGCTGCCCGCACGGCTGGCCCGTCGATCCCGACTTCGAGCAGGAGGAGAACAAGCAGCTCGCGCCGCTCGCCGAGCTCGAGCCCGGTGCGCGCGCGACCATCGTCCGGCTCGCCGAGCACGACGGCGACCTGCTCCACTGGTTCTACGACGAGGGGCTCGTCCCGGGCCGCGAGATCGAAGTCCGCGAGGCCCAGCCGGCCGCAGGCCAGATCACGGTGCGATTGAACGGCTCCGAGCGCGCCATCGGCGAAAAGGCCGCCGCCGGCCTGTTCGTCAAGCCCGCCTAGCCCCGAGCCGATACAAGCGGCATGAGCGCTGCGGCCGAAGCGGTGGCCCTGCCACGCGTCGTCAGCCGGACGCTGACGCTGCCGTTCCTGTTCGTCGCCGCGACCGTCTACCACTTCTTGCAGTCGCGCGGTCACGCGACGCCGACGGTGTTCAACGACGAGCTGCTCTACTCGAAGCTGTCGCAGTCGATCGCCGCCGGCCACGGGCTCTCGATTCGCGGCGAGCACTTCTTCTTCCCCGCTCCGCTCGCGCCGCTCGTGCAGTCGCCGGCGTGGCTCCTGTCCTCGATGCCCGACGCGTACGCGGCCGCGAAGCTGCTGAACGCCGCGGTCATGTCCGCGGCCGTCTTCCCGGCCTACTGGCTGGCGTGCCGCGTCGTCCGGCCGTCGTCCGCGCTCGTCACCGCCGCGGCGACGGTCGCGACGCCGGGGATGCTCTACCACGGCTATCTCATGTCGGAGGCGCTCGCGTATCCGGTTTTCCTCTGCGCCGTGCTCGTGCTCGTGCGTGCGGTCGAGAAGCCGACGATCGCGGTGCCGTTCGTGTGCGCGCTCGCGATCGCGACGCGGGTGCAGTTCCTCGTCCTGCCGCTCGCGTACCTGGCGGCCGTTGCCGTCTGCGAACGCGGGCGCTATCGGCGCCACTTGCTGCCGGCCGCGCTGACCGCACTACTCGTCGCCGTGCTCGTCGGGATCCCGGGCGCGCTCGGGCAGTATGGCGAGGCGACGCACATCGGACACGATCCCGGCGCCGTCGCGCACTGGGCGCTGATCACGGGCT
>Ga0075436_100001736_pt1 | contig 14916 bp, 12 predicted proteins | sample RhiMethybrSRZTD5_FD_75303 | JGI IMG/M metagenome (GOLD analysis project Ga0075436, IMG submission 75303) | Populus rhizosphere microbial communities from Tennessee, USA - Rhizosphere MetaG P. TD hybrid SRZTD5 | ecosystem: Host-associated > Plants > Roots > Rhizosphere > Soil | place: USA...
CGGTCCGCGTAGACGGGGACGACGGCGAACCGATCGGCGCGGGCGGCGAACCCGACGTCGGCGGCGAGATCGACGTCGGCGAGCTGGCGCGCGGCTTCGGACTCCTCGAGCGCTTCCTCCCAGTTCTCGAATTCGGCGGTGAGCGCCACCGCCGCCCGCGCCGCGTCGTTCAGCGCGAGTTTCCGCATGCCCCGCTTCACCACTTTGATCAGGCGTCCGGCGGTATAGGCATCTTCGATCGCGAACTGCTTATCGCGCCCGGCACACACGATGACCAGGTCGCCGCGCCGCGCCAACGCCGCCCGCGCCTGCTCCACGAGGGCCTTGAAGTTGACCGGCGCCCCCACCAGGACGGGGTCGCCACCCTGCGCCGCGACCAGCGCCGGCGTCCCGTTGGTCGTCGCGAGCACGATGGTCTTCCCGCCCACGGCGGCCGCGGTCATTTCGCGCGGAGAGTTTCCCAGCGCGAACCCTTCGATCTTCACGCTCTTCCGCTCGCCGGCGAGCACCACGCCGTCTTTTTCGAGGTTCGACGCGAGGCGCACGGCCTCCTCCGAGGACGCCGCGGGGATCACCGCCTTCGCCCCATTGGCGAGCGCGGTGATCACGGTGGTCGTGGCGCGGAGCGCGTCGATGACGACCACGCCCCGGCCGGCGAGATCTCCCGCGACGAGGCCGGCTGGCGTGAAATGGACGTCGATCGTCATGTGGGCGACTGCAGCAGTTGGGGCTCGCGCTCAAGAAACTTCGTGTCCACCCGGCCGGCGACGAAGTCGGGATGGCGCATGACCCGACCAAGGAAGGGAATCGTCGTGGTCACGCCCTCTATGATAAACGAGTCGAGCGCCTGCCGCATGCGGGCGAGGGCTTCCGTCCGCGTATTGCCGTGCACGATGAGCTTGGCGAGCAACGAGTCATAGTACGGAGGCACCGTGTATCCGGCGTAGATGTGCGTATCGATCCGCACGCCCGGCCCGCCCGGCGGGTGGTACACGGTGATCGTACCGGGGCTCGGTTGGAAGTTGCGGGCCGGATCTTCGGCGTTGACCCGGCATTCGATGGCGTGCCCCCGCAACCGATGCCCGTTCATGACGAACGAGAGGGGCTCCCCGGCCGCGACCCGAATCTGTTCCTTCACCAAGTCGAAGTTCGTCGTCATCTCGGTCACCGGGTGCTCCACCTGGATGCGGGTGTTCATCTCCATGAAGTAGAAGGCCCCGTCCTCGTCGAGCAGGAACTCGATGGTTCCGGCACCGACGTAGCCGATGGATTCCGCGAGCTTCACCGCGGAATCCCCGATATCCTGCCGCAGCGTCTGGTCCACGACCGGGCTCGGTGCCTCTTCGATGAGCTTTTGATGGCGCCGCTGCACCGAGCAATCGCGCTCGCACAGATGCATCACCCGCCCGTGCGTGTCGCCCATGAGCTGGATCTCGATATGGCGCGGCCGGGCAAGGTACTTCTCGATGTAGACCTCGTCCGAGCCAAACGCCGCCAGCGCTTCCTGCTTGGCCAGCGAAAACGCCTGTGGGTACTGCTCTTCGTCCTGGGCGACCCGCATCCCCTTCCCGCCCCCGCCCGCCGCCGCCTTGATGATCACCGGAAACCCGATCTTCTGCGCGATCTTGAGCCCCGCCTCCGCGTCCTCGACCGGCCCGGGCGACCCGGGCACCGTCGGCACCTTCAACTTCTGCGCGAGCTTCCGCGCCGCCGCTTTGTCCCCCATCTGGCGGATCTGATCGCCCGTGGGGCCTATGAACGTGATATTCGACGTCCGCACGATGTCCGCGAACTCCGCGTTCTCCGCCAGGAAGCCGTAGCCGGGATGAATCGCATCGGCCCCGGTGATCTCAGCGGCCGCGATGATCCGCGGAATATTGAGATAGCTGTCGCGCGAGGGCGCGCGACCGATGCACACATCGTCGTCGGCGAACCGCGTGTGCAGGCTGTCGCGATCGGCCTCGGAGTAGACCGCGACCGTGGCGATGCCGAGCTCCTTGCACGCACGGATCACCCGCAGGGCGATCTCCCCGCGGTTGGCGATCAGCACCTTCTTGAACATTTACGGGGTGATGTCGCCGCGCAGCCCAGCCGCAGCCGTGGCGCCGCCGAACGACTGGCTCTCGCCTGAGTCCACGCCCGATACCTTGAGCGCGAACTCGCTCGGGTTCGTGGCGTAGAAGATCGCGCTCTCGTAGCTGACCATGCCCTGCTGGTACCACTGCAGGAGCGACTGGTCGAAGCTCTGCATCCCGTACTGGACCGAGCCCTGCGCGATCAGGTCGGGAATGCTGAGGGATTTCGAGAGATCGCGCATGTTCTCCTGAACCGCCGCCGTGTTCACGAGGATTTCAGCCGCCGGCACGCGGCCCTTCCCATCCTTCCGCGGCACGAGGCGAAGCGACACGATCCCGTGGAGGGCGGTCGAGAGCAGGTGCCGCACCTCGTCGTGCTGATGCGGCGGAAAGAACGAGATCACGCGGTTGATCGTCTGCGTGGCGTCTGTGGTGTGCAGCGTCGAGAACACCAGGTGGCCCGTGTCCGCCGCCTTCAGCGCCGTGTCGAGCGTCTCCATGTCCCGGATCTCGCCGATCAAGATCACGTCGGGTGCCTGCCGCAGCACGTGACGCAGCGCCGCGTTGAACGACAGCGTGTCGTTCCCCACCTCGCGCTGCGAGATGTTGGAGAGGTTGTCGCGGTGCAGGAACTCGATCGGGTCTTCGATCGTGATGATGTTCACCCGACGGTTGGTGTTGATGTGATTGATCATCGCCGCGAGCGCGGTCGACTTCCCCGACCCCGTCACGCCCGTGACCAGCACCAATCCCCGCGGCCGCAGCGAGATTTCTTCGAGCACCTGCGGCAGATTCAGGTCGCGGATCGTCTTCACCTCGTACGGAATCGCCCGGAAGGCGAAGGCCACCGTCCCGCGCTGCTGGTAGACGTTCGTCCGGAACCGCCCCACGCCCGGGACCCCGATGGCGAAGTCCGCCTCCTTGTGCTCGGCGAACTCCTTCACCTGGCGCGGCGTCATGATCTGTTCCGCCAGCGACTTCAGCTCCTCCGGCTTCAACGGGGTGCTGTCGAGCGGCACCAGCTCCCCGTTGACTCGGATCGTCGCCGGGCGGCCCACCTTGAGCAGCAGGTCCGAGGCGTTACGCTGGACCATCTGCGTGATGGCCCCTTTGAAGTTGAAGGTCGCTTGGCCGGACGGCGCTTCAGGCATGGGGATCCACTCGGAAAAGGGGCTGGCCGAACTCGACGGGCTGGGCGTTCTCCACCAGCACCTCCCGCACCACGCCGACGACCTCGGACTCGATTTCGTTCATGATCTTCATCGCTTCGATGATGCAGACCACCTGCCCGGCCGCCACCCGGCTGCCGGCTTTCGCATACGGCTCGGCGCCCGGCTCGGGCGCGGAATAGAATGTCCCCACCATGGGGGACTTGATCTCCACGAGATGCGAGGGCGCCACCGCCGCTGATGCCCCTGCCCCTCCCCCGCCTCCGCCCCCACCCCCCGTCGGGGACCCGACTGCCACCCCGCCGGCAGGCGTCGCTCCGGACGCAGGTGCCTGCGCGACCACGATATGACCACCTGCGCCGCCCGCGTTCACACCCGCCTTGGACACGCGGACCGACGACCACGCCCCGAACAAACCCCGGCGGACCTCGATGGCGCCGAGCTCCGGCGCATCCTTCAGGATCTGCACGAGCTGGGCGATGATGTTGAGGTTCATGGCGTCCTAAGTTACACGAGCTCCACAAGGTCCGTCAGCCCGTCCGAGAGCAACTCCGCCGCCTGGGCCTCGGGCAAATGCACGTCGTCTTCGATGCGCACACCGCCGACTCCCGCGAGATAGACCCCCGGCTCTACGGTGACGACCGCACCCGGCGGTAAGGCATCCCCGTTGGTCTTCGAGAGCCGCGGCGCCTCGTGCACTTCGAGTCCCAGCCCGTGTCCGAGCGAGTGCCCGAACGCCTCCTCGAATCCGCGCGCGGCGATCGGCTCCCGCGCGAGTGCGTCCGCATCGCGTCCGCTCATCCCCGCGCGCACTCCTGTCCGCGCGCGACGCTGCGCGTCGCGAACGAGCTCGTACAGCACGCGCTGCGGCTCGCTCGCCCGCGCGCCCACGACCACCGTGCGCGTGATGTCCGCGCAATAACCATCGACTTGGGCGCCGAAGTCTAGCAGCAGCCATTCGCCGGCCGCCACGGGGCGGCGACTCGAGCGGGCGTGCGGCAGCGCGCTGCGGGGTCCGGACGCGACGATGGTCGCGAACGGGTGGCCCTCGCTCCCCCGTCGCCGCAACGCGCCCTCCAGGAGGCCGGCGATCGCGAGCTCCGTCATGCCGGGCCGCACCTGCGGGAGCGTTTCCCGGAGGGCTTCCCCGGCGAGCGCCGCGGCGCTCCGAATCGCGGCGACCTCCGATTCGTCCTTCGTCGCCCGCAGGCACTCGACCAGGTCAGTCGTGGCTTGCCAGCGCCACGCACTGCCCGCCTGCGTGAAGCGCTCCGCGTCGTGAACGGTCAGCGCGTGCCCCTCGAACCCCAGCCGCTCGAGCGGCCCCAGCGTGGCGAGCTCCTTGAAGAAGCGATCCCACACGCTGGTGCCGTCGACCTCGATGCGGGCCACGGCGCCCGCTTCAGCACGAGCCTGCTCATCGTAGCGAAAGTCCGTGACGAGCAAGACGTCCGCCCGCGTGATCGCGACCAGGGCCGCCGAGCCCGAAAAGCCCGTGAGGTAGCGGACGTTGGCGTGGGACGACACGAGCAGGCCATCCAGCCCTTCCGCGTCCAGCGACCGGATCAGCGCGTCCTGCCGCGCGCGCCGTCGATCAGCCGGCATGGCGGGCCTGGAGATAACCGACCAAGCCCTCGAGTCCCAGCCGATAACTCTCCGCGCCGAATCCCGTCACCACGCCCACCGCCGCGTCGGCCAGCAGCGAGCGGCGGCGCTCCGGCTCGCGGCTGAAAATGTTGGACAGGTGCACCTCGACGAAGGGCACCCGCACCGCGAGCAAGGCATCCCGTACCGCGAGACTCGTGTGAGTGAACGCGGCCGCGTTAATGACCAGCCCGTCCGCCTCGCCCTTGAGCCGTTGGATGGCCTCCACGAGCTCGCCTTCGTGATTCGTCTGCGTCCAGGACACTTCGACGCCGAGCGTCCGCGCTTGCGCTCGGGTCCGTGTCTCGATCTCCGCCAGGCTCGTGCGGCCGTACAACTCCGGCTCGCGCTCGCCCAGCAGATTCAGGTTCGGGCCGTTCAGCACGGCGATGTGCACTATGACTTGAGGCCCCGGAGCCATGCCTGGAACTGATCGAGATCGCTTTCGTCCTCGACTGGGGGCATGGCCCTGCCGCCGGAGGGCCGAGCCGGCGCGTCCGGCGACCCGCTCGGCGCGGGCGACGCCCCTGGGCCGGGGCCGGGGACGGGGGCGGGGGCGGGGGCGGGGGCGGGGCTGAAAAACTGATCGAAGGAAAACCCTCCGCTCGGCGCGGCGGGTGGTGGGGTGGGCTCGGCCGCCAGCGGTGGCGTGGCAGGCGCCGCCGGTATCGAGCTCCGGGGGCCTTCGTCCCCGAACACCGCGTCGAGCGAGATGCCCTCCGACGCCGGTCGCGTCGCTTCGCCCGGCGCGGAGGCGCCCAGATCCGTTTCGACCTCGGGCGGCACGACCGCAAACGCGCGCTCGAGCGGGGATCGGCCGCCGGACGGCCGGGCGTCCGTGGACGCCGCGGCTGCTTCCCCGGGGCGGGCCGCTAAGATCCGCTTCAAGAACGCCTGGACGTTTTCTCCGCCGGCCCGGCCCGCGTCGGCACGCGCCTGCTTTCGCCCTCCGGGGGTGAGCGACTCGACTCGCGAACGCAACCGCGCGTCCCCGGGACGTTGAGCCAGCAACGCCTGGTACACGCGGAGCGCGTCTTCTTGGTGCCCCTGTCGCAGGTACAGCTCGGCCATCGTCTCGGTCAACACCGGCTCGGCGCGGGAGAGCGCCGCCGTATCCGCCGCTCCATCGTCGTCGGACAGCGCGACCGCCGCCGGCGGCTGAGGAGCCGGCGCGGGCGGGCGCGGCGTCGGAGGGGACGGGGGCGCCGGGGGCGACGGCCGCGGCAGGACGGGCGGCGGTGTCGGCGCCGCGTCGGCCACTCGGGCGGGCGTGGCCGGCACCGCTTCCGGCACGTCGTCCGGCATGATGAGCGGGAGATCGATCTTGGGGAATCCCCCTCCGTCGTCCAGCTCCGCCTCCAGTGGCTTGGCAAAGATCCCGCTCTCGTACTGTGTATGTGCGAGCCCCTCGACCACGAGGTCTTGCGGCGTGAGCTGCACTTCCTCCTGGACCTCGATGCCATCCGCCTTGGCCGCATCGCGCGCGGCCGCATTGAAATCGATCGTGCCGTCGAAGGTCTCGATGTCCGCCGGGGCGCCTTTCACGTCGAGAGTCGGCGACGTGGGACCGTCTGACGCGTGTTCGACCACGAAGTCCGGTTGCGCTGCGGCCGGGGGCGCCGCGGGAGCCGGGGTCGAGACCGCACGCTGAGGCCCCGAGGGTGGGCGGGCCGCGGGTGGTCGGGGAGCGGGACGGGCGGCTGTCTGCAGCGTCTCGGGCACGATCCTCGCCACGGGCTCGGGGCTCTTTGGCGCCGCGGGCTGCGCGGCCTTCGCCTTGGCGCGCGCGAGATGCTCGGCGGCCTCGCCGTTCATTGGGTCGGCGGCGAGCAACCGTCCCAGCCACCCGACTACCTGGTCGAAACGCCCGCCCCGCTCGGCGATCTCCGCCAGGATTTTCAGGGCGAGCACATTTTCGGGGTCGAGCGCCAGCACCCGCTGGAACACTTCGGAGGCGCCCGCGTCGTTTTTCTGGTCGATGAGGCAGCGCGCGTGCACAATGTGCGCGCTGACATAATCGGGGTGGAGCTCGAGACCGGCGGTGCAAAGCTCGAGGGCCCTATCTAGTTCTCCCGCTTTACGATAGGCGTCGGCGAGGGGTGCGAAGTTCCGCCCCTTGGGATTCTCGGCCCACCGCTTTTCGAGCTTTTCTATTTCGCTGGTGTAGGCCACGGCCTAAGTAGTTGGGAGAATTGAACGAAGATAGTGTTTGCTCGGTCGCGCTGTCAATCGGATTTTTTACGGGCCGCTTGAGTTTGCACGTTGTCCCACTTAGACTTATGCCCCTCCTCACCCGCATCCGCTGGAGTTTTGGTAGATGATCCGCGCGATGAAGTCGATTACCAAGCCCGTCTTCTGGGTTGTCGCCATCTCGTTCATTGGTTGGATGGCCTACGGTCAGGTGCAGGACTTCGTTCAGGGCGGCAAGGACGTGGTCCTCAAGGTCGACGGCAGAGTCGTGCGCCAGCAGCCGTTCCAGCAGCAGTACCAGGCGACGCTCGACCAATACCGCCGCCAGCAGGGTGGCGGTCGCCTGTCGCGCGAGGACGAGCAGCAGGTTCAAAATCGCGTCGCCGACCAGTTCATTCAGAATATCCTGCTCGACCGGGCGTACCAACGTCTCGGGATCGGCATTTCCGACGAGGAAATCCGGGAAGCAGCCCGGAGCTCGCCCCCGCCGCAGATTCTCGATCAGGTCATGCGGGACGCGACGTTCCAGACGGACGGCCGGTTCGACATCACCAAGTGGCAGCGCTACCTCTCGACCGCCGGAGCGGATTTCCAGGTGCAGGTGGAGCAGCTGTACCGTGAATACCTGCCCCAGCGCAAGCTCGAGGACTATCTCACCGCGGACGTCTACGTCTCCGACGCGAAGTTGTGGCGCATCTGGCGTGACCAGCAAGAATCCGTGACGGTTGCATTGCTCGCGATCCGTCCAGAGGATATTCCGGACTCGCTGGCGCCGGTCTCGGAAGCCGAGGTGCAGCGTTACTACGGCGCCCACGAGACGGAGCTCAAGCGCCCGGGGGCGGCGTGGCTCAGCTATGTGATGGTCCCGCGGGTCCCGGACAGCGCCGACAGCGCAGCCGCGCGGACGCATGTCCACGCGCTCCGCGCGGACATCGCGGCGGGGAAGACGAAGTTCGAGGACGCGGCCAAGCGGGAATCGGCCGACTCAGGGAGCGCGGCGCGCGGGGGGGACCTCGGTTGGGTGAAGCGTGACGCGCCCGGATTCGTGCCGCCGTTCGCCGCCGCCCTGCGCCGCCTCTCTCCGGGTGTGCTCAGCGAGCCCGTGCTCACGGAGTTCGGTTATCATCTGATTCGCGTCGACGCCGCGAAGGGCGACTCGGTGCACGTCCGGCACCTCCTCATCCCGATTGCGCTGCTCGGCAAACACCTCGACGCCGTCGATGCGCGCACCGACACGCTCGACCGGTTGGCGGCGGAGCAAACCGCGGGCGCGCGGCTCGACAGCGCCGCGCGCGTACTTCATCTGTCGGTCGCCTCGACACCGAAGCTTGTTCAGGGCGAAGGCGTGTCGCTGAACGGCCGGCCCGTCCCCGACGTGAGCGTCTGGGCGTTCGAAGGGCGCGCGCCCGGTGAAACGAGTCCCGTGATCGACGGAGACCACGCGAGCTACGTGTTCCGGCTCGACTCGCTTCAGGCCGCGGGCGTGCCTCCGTTGGACCAGGTCCGAGCCCGTGTCGTGGCGGCAGTGCGGTACGAAAAGAAGAAAGCCGTCGCGCGAACACAAGCCGAGCAGGTTGCGGCGAAACTTCAGAACGCGAGCGATCTTCTCACCGCGGGTCGGGCGATGGGCTACCCCGTCGAGCGGCTGGGTCCATTCACGCGGGTGACGGCGCCGTCCCACTTCGTGCGCAACCCGATGGCGCTCGGGGCGGCGTTCGGTTTGCGGCCGGGGGAAAAGAGTGGCGTGGTCACGGGCGAGGCCGGCAGCTTCATGCTCCAGGTGCTGGCGCACCAGCGCGCGGACTCGAGCGCCTGGTTCAAGCAGCGGACGCAACAACGTGAAACCCTGATGCGCCCGCTGGTGCAGGCACGCGTGCAACAGTACCTGGCCGCGCTGCGCGCCGACGCCAAGATCGTGGACCGGCGGAGCGAGATCTACCGCTCGACGGCGAACAGCGGCGGCAGCTAGTCGCTCAGGCGCTTCGGATCACCGCTCGAGGAGAGCGGCCCGGATCCGGATCCGCTCGTAGGAGGCTGGACGTTGCGCGGCGGGGAGGGTGGATCGTCGCTCGTGGCGTCCTTCAGGCTGCGCTTGAACTCCTTGATCCCCTGCCCCAACGAGGATCCGATCTCCGGGATCCGCTTCGCGCCGAATACCAGCACCAGCACGAGCAGCAGGATGAGGATGTGGCTGAAGGACAGGTCCCCGAACATAAAGCGCCTCGCTTCAAAAGATCGATCGGGCGACGTAATACGCGATCGCCACGCCTACGAGCGCCAGCAGCGACACGTCGAATCCGATCGGCCCGAGCGTGATCGACACCACCAGGAGGTCCATGTGGACGGGCCCGAGTGTGGGGGTCACCGCCCAGGTAAAGATCTCCTTCGCCGGCCCCTGCGGTAGGAAGCGCCGCAACAGCGAGTGGACGAACCCGCCGAGCACGAAGCCCGCCGCTAGCACTCCGAGGTAAAATAGCGGTCTGCGCGGGCCTTGCGCCATTGGCTAGCTGCGCCGCTCCACGGCGTACGCGATGCTGTCGCGCAGGGCATCCCGCGCGCCTGACGGCGTCAGGATGTCCAGCTCCGCTTCGGCCTGTTGGGCCAGCTCGAGCGCCCGGCGGCGGGCGTACTCCAGGCCGCCCCGCGCCGCCACGAGCCCGACCACCTCGGTCACGAGGCCATCGCCGGGCGCCGGCTCCGCCATCAAGTCCCCCACGACGCGCCGCTCGGCGGGACTCATGGCGTCGAGCGCCGCGATGAGTGGGAGCGTCACCTTGTGCTCCCGCAGGTCGAGGCCCGAGGGCTTGCCCGTCACCGCTTGGGCTTCGGTGTAGTCCAGGAGGTCGTCGGCGATCTGGAAGGCCATGCCGAGCCGCATACCGAAGCGCGCGAGCGCCGCGCGCGGCGCGGGCGCGGCGCGCAACGCGCCCACTTCACAGGCCCCGGACAGGAGCGACGCGGTCTTCGCACGGATGAGCTGATCGTACTCGGCCTCGCCGAACGCCAGCTTGTCGTGCGCCTCCAGCTGGCGCATCTCGCCGATCGTCATTTCGTTTGTGACGCGCGCGAATACCCGCAGCGGCTCGAGGTCGTCGAGCTCGACCAGCTCGATGATCGCGCGCGAGTAGAGATAGTCGCCCATGATCACGGCGATCTGATGCGAGAAGAGCGCGTTGATGGTCGGGAGTCCCCGGCGGAGCGTCGAGTGGTCCACCGAATCGTCGTGGACGAGGGTCGCGAGATGGATCAGCTCCACGATCGCCGCGAGGGTGACGGCTCGGGGATCGTCCGACCCGCTTGCGTGATTCGACAAGAGGAGCAGCGTGGGGCGGAACAATTTCCCCTTCATGTGCAGCAAATGCTCGTTGACTTCGGCGACGAGCGGGAAATCGGCCGCGATGATACGCTGCAGCTCCGTCGTCACCTGCGCGAGCTCGGCCGCCACTGGGCGTTGCAGCTCCCGCAGCGCGATCGGCGCGACCTGTTGGCTCATCTCACTTCGCCCTGGCCAACGCCTTGGTCCGCTCCCCGACGTCCCGGAACCGGATGTCGACGGCGAACACACGGCCGTACAGCTCGCGGGCTTCGACCCGCTTGCCTTGCTCCTCCAGGGCCCGGCCGAGCCAATACAGAATGCCGAGACGCTCCTGATCGCCCGACGCCGGCAGATCGAGCGCGCGTCGCAGGATCGACTCCGCGACCACATAGGCGCCCTTTTCGATGAAGCACACGCCGAGCGCCTCCGAGCTGCGCAGCTTCCCCTCAGGCGCCCGCAGCGCCTTTTGCAGCTCCGCGATGGCCTCGTCCAACAGGCCCATTTCCTTGAAGGCCACGCCCAGATCGTAGTGTGATTGGAAGTCGGCCTCGTCGATGTTCTCGTCGATGCCCTGCTTGAAGCGCGCCAGCATCTCCTGGAAGTCCTTCTCCTCGTCGCCGGTCGGCTCCTCGTCCGCGATCTTCATGCGCGTATCGCGCTCGGGCATGTCGTCGGCGAGAATCATGGCGCTCAGGTCCACGAACTCACCGTCATCCGATGCGTCGTCCCGTATCTTCAGCTTCGCGTCCCGCGGCGCCGTCCGCGCCTCCGCGTCTCGCGCCTTGGTCTTGGGCCGCCCCGCGGGCGCGGGCGGCGGGGGCGCCACGACCGGCGCGAGCATCGCCAGCGCCGCCTGCGCGCGCGCGTTGCCGGCGTCGTGCTCCGCCACGCGGTGGTACACGGACCGCGCCTTGTCCGGCAAATCGCTTCGCAGCAGGGTGTCCGCCAGCTCCAAGTACGCGTCGATGAGCTTCGCCTTGTCGCCCAGTTTGAAGGCGAACTCCACCTGTTTCTGGCGGTGGCGCACGCTGTTCGGGTCGACGCGCAGGATCTCGTCCACCAGGTCGCGCGCGTGGGCCAGGTTGCCGCGGTTCTCGAACCCCGCCGTGGCCAAATCCAGCTCCTGGACCCCCCGTTCGCGGTCTCCGGACTCGATCAACGCCTCCCCCAACGCCTGATGACCCTCGGGATCGTCCGGGTCGTCGGCGACGCGCGCTTCGAGATCCTCGATCGCCGGCTTCGGGGGCGCCACGTCCATGCTGTCGAACACGATCGATCCCGCTTCGTCACCTTGATTCACGATGCCGTCCAGGCCCAGATCGATCGCCGCCGACCGCCGGCCCGAGGTGGTGATCGACGTATCCTCCTCGGTCTGAATGAAGTTCGACCGCGGGCCCGACACTCCCCCGTCGTCCATCGCGAGCGGCTCATCGTCGATGTCGTGGCCGGCGGGAGCGGCGGGGGCTTCATCTTCCACGGTGTCGAAGTCCGGTTCGAGCTCGAGCGGTGGCACCTCGACCACGGTCTTGCGCCGTGGAGGCTCGGCGGCGGGCGGTGGAGACGGTGCGCCACCCGGACGCTTGGGGACCACCGGCTTGAGTTTCGTGGGTTCCGGGGCGCGCGGCGCCGGCGTGGGCGCCCGCGGAGCCGCCACCTTCGGCGGCGTGGCCGGGGGGGGCGGGGCTGCACCGGGGCGTCTTGGCACGACCGGGGCGATCCGGTTTCCGCTCGGCACCGCCGACGGCGCCATGGCCTTCGGTGGCTCGATTTCGATGTCATCGGCGAGCAGTGGCTCCGGCTCGCCTTCCTCCGTCGCGGTCGGCTCGAATTCCGCCGGCGGCGGGATCTCGTCTGGACTGATCTCCTCCTGCAGCGGCGCGACCTCGCCCGCGGAGAGGCGGACGTCGCCGAATTCCGCACTCGTCGTCTCGAATCCCTCGAGCATGCCGGCCGCGCCCGCCGGTTCGAGCCCCTCCCCCAGGCTGGTGGACTCGATCTCGAGGGACGTGTCCGGCTCCGCCGTCATTGGCTCAACCAGGCTTTCCGAGATCGGCGCCGGTTCGGGAGGCGGGGGTGAGGGAAGGGGCGCGGCTTTCGGCGGTGGTGGCGCCGGCTTCGAGGCGGGCGCGCCGCGTCCTGCCCCCGGACGGTCCTTGGTGCTTGGGGGAGAATCGACGTCCAGGAACACCAGACTCGACGTCTTGCGCTTGCCGGACTTCAAGAGATCTGGCTCGCCGGACGCCGGCGGCTTGGCGCTTGGAGCGGGCGCGGGAGCGCTGGCGACCGAGCGCCGCTCCGGCGCCCCGTACATGCGCAGATGCTCTTCCAATGTCTCTCGAAGGTGTGCGCCCTCGGGAGAGAGGTCCGCAAGCTCCTTCAGCGCGGCGAAGGCTTGCTGGATTTTTCCAGCCTTGTGCATCCGATCGGCGTACTCGGCGAAATTCTGCTTGGCCTCCCCCATGAAGCCCTTGGAGGCGTATAGCTTCGCGAGCTTGAAGTACGTCGTCTGTCGCCCCGGCGCGTTGCGGAGCACCTTGTTGCACATCGCGATGGCATTGTTGTGGAACCCGAGCTCCGCGTATTTGTCCACGGCACGGTCGTAATAATCGGCCGCGAGGGCGGGATCCTTGACCTTCAGGTAGAGGTCGCCAATGCGATTGAAGACGGACAGGTCGGGGTTGGGATCCCCATCTTCTTCCTGCCCCTTGAGGACTTCCAGCCATGCCTCGATCGCCCCCTTGGGGTCCTTCCCCTCGAGGTTACGGGCGCGTTCCTTGAGCTTCTCAAGCTTCGACATGGGGCCCTAAAGATACGGGCGCCGTGGGGAGCGGACAAGCGGAACCTCCTGTCCAGACGGCGGTTACGAGGTTCTCGCCCATCCAGTACGCCACTTCGCGCCAATCCGAGACGCCATGGGTCACCAGATCCGCGCGGAATCCCGGAGCGATTTGTCCCCGGTCCTGAGCGAGCCCCAGGGCCGCCGCGGCGTTGACCGTGACTGCGGTCACGACTTCCCCGTGGCGCAACCCCAGCTGCGAGACACCGAGGGCCATCGCGAGCGGCAGACTGACGGTCGGGGACGAGCCCGGGTTGAAATCCGTGGCGAGTGCCACCGCCGCGCCGGCTTCCACCAGCCGTCGGGCGGGTGCGTGCTGGCGCTTGCCGAGGAACACCATCGTCGCGGGAAGGAGGACGGCCAGCGTCTCGCTGCCGGCGAGGGCGCGGATGCCGGCGTCGGAGACCCCGGCCAGGTGGTCCGCGGAAAGCGCCTTGAGACTCACCGCGAGCTCGGCGCCGCCGCAGCCATCCAGCTCATCCGCGTGGAGCTTCAACGCGAGACCGTGTCGCCGCGCAGCCGTGAGGATCGTACGAGCCTCGGCCACGTCGAATACACCAGGCTCACAAAATACGTCGCACGCGACCGCGAGCTTTTCGCGCGCGACGGTCGGGATCATGTGGTCGCACAACAGTTGCACGTAGTCGGCGCGCCGGTCGCGGAATTCCGGCGGCACCTCATGAGCGCCGAGGAACGTGGGCACCAGCGCGGGGCGTTCCGTCGACGAGAGCTCGCGGACCACACGGAGTTGCTTCAGTTCGGTCGCGGGGTCGAGCCCGTATCCCGACTTCACCTCGATGGTCGTGGTGCCGTGCGCGAGGAGGGCGCGCACTCGCGCACGGGTGAGCTCCACGAGCTCACGCTCGCTTCGCGCCCGGACGTCTCGCACTGATTGAAGGATGCCACCGCCCCGAGCGGCGATCGTCTTGTAATCCTCGCCCAGGGCACGACGCTCGTGGTCCTCGAGCCGCGGTCCGCCGAACACCGCGTGCGTATGACAGTCGACGAAGCCGGGGAACAGCACCCCCCGGACTTCCTCAACCACGGCGCCCGCGTGGTCGTCTCGGAGGTCCGCGTACGACCCGACCGCCCGAATTCGCCCGCCCTCCACCAGCACGGCGGCGTCGTGCAGCACCTCGACGGCCCCGAGCTCGTGGCCACGGCGCGCCCGCGCGGGACCGCGACATGTGACGATCTGCCGTGCGCCGACGAGAAGGGTGCTCAGTCGCCGGTCTCCCGCATGGGGAGACGAATCCCATGCCGGCGTGCCGTCGCGAGCGCCTCGGGATAGCCCGCATCGGCATGGCGTGCCACACCGATGCCGGGATCGTTCGTCAGCACGCGCTCAAGACGTCGCCCGGCCGAGGCCGACCCGTCGGCCACGCTCACCTGGCCCGCATGCAGGGAGTTGCCGATCCCCACGCCCCCCCCGTGATGGAAGGAGACCCACGCCGCGCCGGAGGCCGTGTTGAGCAACGCGTTCAGAATCGCCCAATCGGCGATGGCGTCGGAGCCGTCTTTCATCGATTCCGTCTCCCGAAAGGGCGACGCGACCGAGCCGGTGTCCAGATGATCCCGTCCGATCACTACCGGCGCGCTGACCTCACCCCGTTTCACCAGATCGTTCAACGCACACCCGAAACGCGCCCGCTCCCCCTGCCCCAGCCAGCAGATCCTCGCGGGTAG
>Ga0075436_100001739_pt1 | contig 14908 bp, 16 predicted proteins | sample RhiMethybrSRZTD5_FD_75303 | JGI IMG/M metagenome (GOLD analysis project Ga0075436, IMG submission 75303) | Populus rhizosphere microbial communities from Tennessee, USA - Rhizosphere MetaG P. TD hybrid SRZTD5 | ecosystem: Host-associated > Plants > Roots > Rhizosphere > Soil | place: USA...
AAGCTTGGAGAAGGCCGACCGCTGCGCGACTCCGTCACGGCCATCCGCGTCACCGTCGCCGCGGGCCATGGTCGGGCGAAGTCGCGCCGGTCGAAGTCACTCTCGAATGCTGCCACCAGACACCGAGTGGCGGCCGACGCCGTCCTCTGACTAGTCCGATCCGCCGTGTGCCATCGCCGCGGGGGTCGGTTCCGGGATGTCGGTGACGAGGGCCTCGGTCGTGAGCAACAGCGATGCGATCGAGGCCGCATTCTGCAGCGCGACGCGCTCGACCTTGGTGGGATCGATGATCCCCGCCTGCATCATGTCGACGTACTCGTTGGTCTCGGCATCGAAGCCGCGGGTGACCGGGACCATGGCCCGGACTTTGTCGACGATCACGGAGCCCTCGAGCCCGGCGTTCTCCACGATCATCCGGATCGGCTCCTCCAGGGCACGCCGGACGATCATGACTCCGGTGCCCTCGTCGCCCGAGAGCTTGAGGCTGTCCAAGGCTTCCGCGGCGCGCAGTAACGCCACGCCGCCGCCGGCCACGATCCCTTCCTCGACGGCCGCGCGGGTGGCGTTCAGCGCATCCTCGACCCGCGCCTTCTTCTCCTTCATCTCGGTCTCAGTGGCCGCCCCGACCTTGACGACGGCGACGCCGCCCGCGAGCTTGGCGAGCCGCTCCTGGAGCTTCTCCCGGTCGTAGTCCGAGGTCGTCTCCTCGATCTGGGCCCGGATCTGCTTGATGCGGCCCTGGATCTCCTTGGTGCTGCCCGCGCCCTCGATGAGCGTGGTGTTGTCCTTGTCCACGACGACCTTTTTGGCGCGGCCGAGGTCGTCGAGCTTGAGGTTCTCGAGCTTGATTCCGAGGTCTTCCGTGATGGCCTTGCCGCCTGTCAGTGTGGCGATGTCTTCGAGCATGGCCTTGCGCCGGTCACCAAAGCCGGGCGCCTTCACGGCCGCGGAGCGCAGCGTGCCGCGCAAATTGTTGACGACCAGGGTGGCCAGCGCCTCGCCCTCGACGTCCTCGGCGATGATGAGCAATGGCTTGGCCGCCCGGGCGACCTGCTCGAGCAGCGGCAGCATGTCCTTCATCACGCTGAGCTTCTTCTCGTAGATGAGGACGAGCGCATCCTCCAGCACCACTTCCATCCGCTCCGGATTCGTCACGAAGTAGGGGGAGAGGTACCCGCGGTCGAACTGCATTCCCTCGACGACGTCGAGGGTAGTCTCCATCGCCTTGGCCTCTTCGACGGTGATGACCCCGTCCTTGCCGACCTTCTCCATCGCTTCCGCGATCAGGCTGCCGATCGTCTTGTCGTTGTTCGCCGCGATCGTCGCGACCTGGGCGATCTCCTTCTTGTCCTTGGTGGCCTTGGACATGTCCTTCAGCTCCCGGACCACCGTGACAACGGCCTGCTCGATGCCGCGCTGCAGGGCCATCGGGTTCGCGCCGGCCGTCACGTTCTTGAGGCCGCCGCGGAAGATGGCCTGGGCGAGGACCGTCGCGGTCGTCGTGCCGTCGCCTGCGACGTCGGAGGTCTTGGAGGCGACTTCCTTCAGCATCTGGGCGCCCATGTTCTCGCAGGGGTCCTTGAGCTCGATCTCCTTGGCGACGGTGACGCCGTCCTTGGTCAGGGTGGGGCCGCCGAACTTCTTAGCAATGACGACGTTCCGCCCCTTCGGCCCGAGCGTCACCGTGACGGCGTGCGACATGATGTTGACGCCGCGCAAGAGCGCGGCGCGGGCTTCCTCGTTGAACAGAAGTTGCTTAGGCATGGCTACTTTCCTCCCGAGTGCGCAAGGACGCCGAGGATGTCCTCTTCCTTCATGATGAGGAACTCTTCGCCGTCCAGCTTGATCTCGTTGCCCGAATACTTGCCGAAGAGGATTCGGTCGCCTTGTTTCACCGCGAGAGGGTAGTTCTTGCCCTCGTCGGTGACGCGGCCGGTCCCCACCGCCATGACCTTGCCCTCCTGCGGCTTCTCCTTGGCGGTGTCGGGGATGATGATGCTGCCGTGCTTGTCGTCGCCCTCGGCGAGGCGCTTGACGAGTACGCGGTCATGGAGCGGACGCAACGTCGTGTGGGTCTTCTGAGCCATGGTGGGTCCCTCTCTTCCAGGGAGCACTGTACCACTAAACTAGTACACAGAGATAATTTAGTTTTAGTGTACTATCTAGGTCGGACAGTATGCCGATCACCATGAACCTCCACGTCGACGCGCGCAGTCCCATCCCGATCCGGCGGCAGCTGACGGAGCAGCTCAAACACGCCATCGAGAGCGGCGTGGTGCCCCGGGACCAGACACTGCCGAGCATCCGAGAGCTGGCCGGCTTTCTCGGCATCAATACGAACACGGTGGCGCGCGTCATCGAGGACCTCAAGCACAGCGGATATGTGGAGGCCCGCCGGGGAAGAGGCGTGTTCGTGGCCGCAGCACCGCCGATCCGCCCGTCGCCTGAACTGCGTGAGGGGTTCCTCAAAGACGTGGTGATCCGGGCGGCCGCCCTCGGGATGAGCGCCGACGAGCTGGCGGTGGGCGTGCTGAGCCTCGCTGACGTGCGGCCTGCCGCTATCGACGGGACGAGCGAGGTCCTGCTCGTGGAGTGCAGCGCGGCCGAGCTCGGCTTCTTCGCCCGGCAGCTTGAGGGCCACCTTCCGGTCCGTGTCGACAAGGTGCTCCTCGGCGACCTGAAGACGAACACGCGACCTCGCATGCCCCGACGCTGGCGGGCGGCGGTCACGAGCTTTTGCCATCTGTCCGAGGTCGAGCGCGTCCTGCGCGGCACGAGCGTCCCGGTCGTCGCGCTTCTCACCGAGGCCCATCTGGAGACGCTGCACCGCCTCGCTCAGCTGCCTGCGGGGACGCGGGTGGGCGTAGCATCGGACGCCGTCGAGACGGCGCACAATCTCGAGCACTCGATCGCGAACGCGGCACTGCCGAACATCGTGCTGGTCGGAGCGGGTCCCGCCGAGGGAGCAGGCCTGGGTCGTCTGGTGCGACGGGTGGACGTCGTCGTTTGCTCCAGCTCGGCAGCCGAGCGGGTCCGCCAGCTCGCCGCTGACCGCGTGCAGGTCATGATCGACGATCGCGCACTGGACCCCCGCGCGATCGAAATGCTCGCGGGTCTGCTGGTCCGGCAAAACGGCGATGCGCAGCCGACCGCTCCGTCCGCCGCCCAGAGACGCGCGAGCGCTCGTTCCGTGGTGCGCGGGAAACGCTCCGGCTGAATGTAGACCGATGCGAGAAGAAGCCAAGTGCGAGACGAGCCAAGAAAGGTGTCGACGATGGCAAGATGCCAGATGTGTGGAGCGGTGCTCGAAGACGGCTCCCAGCGGTTGTGCGGCGGCGATAGGTGTGAGCGTGTGCTCATGAGAGGATTCACGGACCCCAATCGCGATGTCGCTGAAGCGTGCACAGCCGCGCTTCTGAAGACGACTTGGAACTAGTACCGCGCCTTACGCTATCCGCCGCGAGTTCCCTTCGTACACCAGACTCAGGCGATTGGACCTAGGTCCACTACGAGACCGAAGGACGGCGACGGTAGAGTTGAAGCGTGCTCAAGCTTCGGACGAGACCGCGACGAGTGACGACGTCGCGGATCGCCAATTCTGAGATCAGGCCGCTCGAGATCGTGACCTCGTCCGTCGCCCAGCTCCTCGCGCGAATGCGGAAGGAGCCACCACATCGCCCGGCTCGCCTCCTTCTCGGCGCCGCAACGAATGCGCGATGGCGATGACCTCGCTCTGGATCGTTCCGCTTGCGGCCGTCGCCCTGGCCCAAACCGCTGTGATCGCCACGTCGATGTATCTGCACCGCAGCCTGGCGCACCGGTCGCTGGCCGTCCACCCGGCGGCGGAGGTGCTCTTTCGGCTCGTGCTCTGGCTGACGACGGGACAGGATCGGCGGGAGTGGGTGGCCGTCCATCGTAAGCACCATGCATTCACCGATCGGGACGGCGATCCCCACAGCCCGCGGCTGCGCGGCGTTTGGCGCGTTCAGTTCCTGAACGCCTACTACTACATTCGGGAGGCGCAAAATCCGGAGACGATTCGGCGGTTCGCCTCGGACGTACGCGAAGACCGACTGGATCGCGCCGTCTTCTCATGCGGATGGGCGGGTCCCGCGCTGGGCACGATACTGCTGTGCCTGATGCTCGGCATCTGGCCTGGCCTCATGGCCGCGGCGGCGCATGCCGTTCTCTACGTGCTCGTCCTCGCGCCGCTCATCAACGGACTCGGTCACTGGCGGGGGGCGCAGAACTTCAGCAACACGGCGTATAACGCACCCGTGCTCGCCTGGGTAACGGCCGGTGAGAGCCTGCACAACAATCACCACGCACATCCGCGATCGCCGAAGTTCAGCATGCGACAGTTCGAATTCGATCCGTCGTGGCTGGTGATCCGTGCGCTCGCGAGCGTCGGGCTTGTCGTGATCACCGGGACGCCGGTCGCACTTGCCGAGCGCAGATGATCCCGGCTGGCAGCGTCCGTCGCGTTCCTCACCACCCCGAACCATCGCCGGCCCGTGTGATCGTGCCGCGGGCGCCTCCAGCCCGTCACTCTGGCGGATGGATGGATACGCTTGCCGTCGTCGCAGCCGGTGCGCTGATCGTCGGTTTGCTCTTCGGAAGTCTCGGCGGCGGCCCGGGTCACAGGGACATCGGCGTCGGCCTGCTGGATCTATTGCTCGGTGGCGGTGGCATCGTCGTGCTGCTGATCTTTGGTCGGCGTCGCCATGCCGCGCGGGCGCAGCCGACACGCGTGGCCGTGAGTGTTTCGAGCAGCGTCGATACGCTCTCCGGTCCAACGACGACCGATGACCATCCGGGCGGTGGCTCGAGCTTCGACCGGGGGGTCCGGGACATCCGCCGAACGGACCCAGGGTTCGATCCGGCGCGATTCGCCGGCTATGCGGCCATGGTGTTCCGTGAGGCGCAGGCCGCGTGGATGACTCGTGACATCGGTTCCCTCCGTGCGCGAGTCACGCCGGAAATGTATGGCGCGCTGCAAGCCCAGTGCGATCGGTTGCGGAACACCGGACAGACGAATCGCGTCGAACGGATCGAGATCACAGCCGAGATCACGGAGGCGTGGCAGAAGAGTGGTCGCGACTACGTGACGGCGGACATCCGCGGCTCGATCGTCGATTACACCGTTGACGAGGTGAATGACGGCCTCGTGCGCGGCTCGAGAGCGATCCCCAGGACTATCGAAGAGTTCTGGACGTTTACCCGCCCAGCCGGCCTCAACTTCTGGATGCTGTCCGCCATTCAAACGGTCGTAGCGACCGGGACAGAGGAGCCATCACGATGAAACTGCTGCTCATCCGCCACGCGGTGGCCGTGCCGCGCGGAACGCCGGGTATTGCCGACGGCGAGCGGCCCCTGACCGTCGACGGCGAGGCCGACTTCCGCAGCGCCGCCGGCGGGCTCGCGTGGATCGTCGATCCGCCCGACGTGCTGTTGTCGAGTCCGCTCGTGCGGGCGCGCGCGACCGCCGATATCACCGCGTGGGCCTTCGGGCGCCCCGAGCCCAGGATCGAGCCGGCTCTGGCGTACGGAACCCCCGAGAGGGTCCTGACCGCGCTCGCGACTCATGAGGCGACCGCGACGACCATTGGGGTGGTCGGCCACGAGCCGCTGCTCTCCGCCGTCCTCGCGCGACTCCTGGGCGCCGGCGACAGCAATCGTGTCGAGTTCGAGAAGGGCGGCGTGGCGCTGGTCGATCTCCCCGACGGCGTGTGGACCGCCGGACGGCTCGTGTGGTTTCTGGAGCCGAGGATCCTCAGAACCCTTGCGGGCCGACGCGAGAGCGCGACCCAGGGTCGGATTCGGCAGCGAACCCTCATGGGCGCGCTTGGCGCCGCGCGTCTCCGCGCCCTCCGGGAGGGCACCACGCTGCGCCGGTTGCTTCTCGAGGCCCTGCGCGATTACGCCGCCGGAACATGGACGCCCCGTCGAGTTGCGAGAGCGCCCGAGGTCGTGTGACGCAGCTGGTGGCCGTCTACGAAGTCACGGGCGCGAACGTGGAGAAGGCGGCGACGTCGCTCAGAGGTTCTTGAACCGGTCGTTCATCTGCTTGATGCGTTCGCGCTGCTTCGCCTCGTCATCCAGTCGCATCGACCGCTGACGGCTCGCCTCGTCGAGGCTCATGACATATCGGGCTTCCGCCCCCGCGATCCATTTGTCGATCGCCTCGATCCACTGCTCGACGTGATCCTCGTCGCTCTTGAAGACGATGGAGGCACGGTCAAATGTCACGCGCTGGGGCCGAGGAGCCGTGGCGGAGGAGGCGGAGGCTCCGCCTGCTTGCTTGAAGAACTCCAGCCACGCAGGCGGCGGCGTCGCGCTGAGCTGCACTTCCCACCGACTTCCATTCGTCGTCTCGGGACCGGTTGTCCGCCTGATGACGTCCGTCCGCGTGAGCCCTGTAGGCCCCGTGCTGTTGCTCCTTGGCTCAACCGGGGCTGTCGTCTCTTGTTCGCCGTTTCCGTTCATAGGACGCTCCTTTGTTTTCAAAGACTCACGGGTGGACCAACGTCCAATACCCACCGGGACGATATCGCCTAGAGTCAAGGTGTCGGTGATCCGCCGACGGCCAAGGAGGCAACGTCATGAACTTCGAAATGATCGCGATCACGGCCATCGTCGGAGCGCTTGCCGGCTGGCTGACCAGCTTCGTCATGAAGGACGGAGGATACGGCCCGATCACGGACACCGCGCTCGGTGTCGCGGGGGGTGTCATGGGTGGGTTCGCCCTGTCGATGCAGGGGATCGCGCAGGCGAGCAGCTGGGTGGCGGTCGTTGCCGCCGCGTTCGTCGGCGCGTTCATCGTGGTCGTCGTCCAGCGCAAGTTCTGGAAGGTGGAGATCGCGGTGGCGAAGTGACCGGCACGACGTACGGCGCGATTTAAAAGTTCGGGGCCGGCCGCTAGTTCGGGGCCGGCCGCTAAGGTGGGCGACGATTTCGACCAGCGCGGCCACGCCAGCGCGCTGATGGGACGCGGAGCCGGATCGCCGGCGGTGTACCGAGCGTGGATCAGCGTCGGACGGCGAGAAACTCCACCCGACGATTCAACTCGCGACACACCCCACCGGTGGCCGTCATCTTCCAGAATCGCACCTGGTGGTCGTCATGTGAGATCTCTCGATGGCCGTGTGTCGCGGACAGGGCCGCCGCCATCCGCCCCGCCGTGTCGGTCATGAGTCGCTCGCACCGCCCGCCGGATGGCGTCCAGTACGGCCGGAGCATGGAAGGGCTTGCGCAGGTGGCCGGCGGCTCCGGACTTCTCGATACGCTCGACGGTCGGAACGTCGTCATGGGCCGTGATGAAGATGATTGGAACGGCCAATCGTTCCTGGAGGTCGAAGCCGTTCATATCATCCATGTGGACGTCGAGCACGAGGCACGCCGCTTGATTGCGCGGCAGCCAGTCGAGGAACTCGCGGCAGGACGCGAACGTCTCGGCTTGGTAGCCGGCCGACTGCACGACCCGAAGGAGCGAGCGACGGATCGACGCGTCGTCGTCGACGATCGCAATGATCGGTACATCCTTCATGAAATCGTTCACGCGGAGTCCCCCCAGTCACTAACCCTAGGCGCGGGTGTCCCCGAACGCCATTGGACTTAAGTGACGTGCGGCCGCACATGGCGATAGAAGTCAGCAACCGGAGAAGCGTAACCAAGGGATGTTCGATCACTTGTAGTCGCTGTCGTCTCGATGAGGTCCCATTGACGAACGTCCACTGGTCCGGAGGGGCGGCGTCGATTAGCCTCAGGACGAGGAGAACCCCATGCACATCATTGGATGGATCGTGTTCGGTCTGGTCGTCGGCATCGTCGCAAAGTTCCTCATGCCGGGGCGCGATCCGGGTGGCTTTGTGATCACTGCCATCCTCGGAATCATGGGCGCTGTCGTCGGTGGGTTCGTCGGCCGTTTTATCGGTTTGTACAAGGAAGGCGATCCCGTCGGCTTCGTCATAGCGGTCATCGGCGCGATCATCCTGTTGGCGGTATATCGCTTCACTATCGGGCGGACCACGACCGCATGACGATCAGCAAGAAGGCTTCGATTCGAACGACGGCACCGCAGCAAGACGAGGCCGGCGGGTACGCGGCGGCGCGCGCCGCTGGGCGCCAGCAGGCCGCGAGCGCCGCGGCGCGCGAAGGACGCGCGACGAGGGAGCAATTTGCGACGGCGGGCGCGAAGGCGAGAGGGCAGAGGTAACTGGCGCGGCGCGACTCCCGCTGATGCCGCCTCGACACGCGATCAACTCGTCAACGGTGGCGCCGACGTCGCCGGACGTCTCCCCGGTTCGGAATCCCGAAGATCATGGATGAGGGCCTCGAGCTGTCCCGACGTTTTCCGCGCGTACTCATAAAAGTGCTTGTGCATGAGCGCCAGCGTGAACGCGTCACGAATGGCGCGGGGCCGGCGCCACGCCGTTTCCAGGCAGAGCGACAGCGTGAGCCACGCACGACGTGGAGACGCTCTCAGGACGCAGTGCCACACGATCCGAGCGACCACGGCCAGATCGTCTCGGCGCGTGAGCAGTTGCGATCCGAGTGACGGGCCGCGATTCAAGATCAACGCCATCGCGCGTTTGCGGTAGTGGCGATAGTCGTACAGGCGGTTCAACAGGCCGCGATAGCCTTCGTAGAGGTCCAGTCGCGACATGCCACTCGGCACGATGTTGGTGAACACGAACTGATCCCCCACGGAGTCGGCGATCAATCGCCCCGCGGCCTTGAGGCGCGCATGGAGTGGCGTCTTGGGCACGGCGTTGAGCATGCCCGTCATCGAGATCGGGATCCGAGCCTCTTGAATGAAGCGGAACTGCTCGTCGAAGATCGACGCGTCGTCGTTGTCAAATCCGACGATCATGCCGGCCATCACCTCGATGCCGGCGGCCTGGATACGGTGGACCGACGTCACAATGTCTTCCCGCATGTTCTGGGTCTTGTTGGTCTCCTGCAGACTCGCGGCGCGCGGCGATTCGATGCCCACGAAGATCACGCTGAAGTGCGCGAGCTTGAGCAGGCGAAGGAGCTCGGCGTCCTGAGCGACGTTGAGGCTCACCTCGGTCATGAACTCGATCGGACATCCGTGAGCGTCCTGCCATCCGGCGAGGGCCGTGAGGAGAGCCTTCGCGTCCTTCTTGTTGCCGATGAAGTTGTCGTCCACCACGAAGATATTCGCGACGCCGAGGGCGTGGATCGCCGTGACCTCCTCGAGCATCTGGGTCACCGATTTCGTCCGTGGCCGGCGCCCGTACATCACGATGATGTCGCAGAACTCGCAGTTGAACGGACACCCGCGTCCGAACTGGATGGTCATACTTCGATAGCGGCCGACCTTGAGGAGGTCGAAACGTGGCAACGGCGAGTCGAGCATGCTCGGCTTGTCGTCCTGCCGGTATTCCGATGGCCAGCGCCCCGCCTTGTGATCGCGCACGAACTGGGGCCAGGTGTATTCGGCCTCGCCGACAAATATCACGTCCACGTGATCCTTCAGCTCCTCGGGGCAGAGGGTGGCAAACGGTCCACCGGCGACCACCAGCTTGCCCCGACGGCGAAAGACCTCAGCGATCTCGACCATGCGCTGCTTGTGGATGACGAAGCCCGTAATCCCGATGACGTCGGCGTCCGTCTGGAAGTCGATCGGCTCCACGTTTTCATCGCAGAGCACGACGTCATCAGACGCGGGGGTGAGCGCGGCGATTGTGGGCAGCGCCAGGTTCGGAAAGACGCAGCGCTTCCCCAGGCTCGGAAGGATACGGTCGAATGTCCAGAACGACTCCGGGTTCTTCGGCGCGATCAGATAAATCTTCAACGCCGCATCCGCGCTCCCAGCGAGGCGCTGGACGCGGGGAATCGGTCAGGAGTGCTCGCGTCGGACTCCGCCGCCGGTCTCACCGGCCGATGACGCCAGCGGCGGAAGGCACGCGCCCACCCGACGAGTATGCCGATCGCGACACCGCCCGCCGCGGCGGCCAGGATGATGAGCGCCAGCGGCGACTGGAACTGCCAGAAGAAGAAGGAGACCGTTACCGCTTGCCCGTTCTGGAGAGCCCCAACTGCCACGAGCACAGCGACCACCGTGAGCACGACCAGGACCAACATGGAAAACACCTTTCAGGCGCACGTCAGTCGCCCTCGGCGAAAACGTTGCATGACGACGGCCGTTGTGTCGGCCGTTCTATGTTCCGCTCTACGTTTTACGATCCGCTGCACCGGGCAGGGACCGCTATTGGGCCTTCGTCCAATACCCTCCACGACCGCGAAGAAGGTGCTCGAACCCTTGTCGACGCCTTTGGTGTTTACCCGAATCCCGCAATCAGCGCGTATCTGAAACGTGTTCCAGTCGCCGGCGCGGTCGATGTGGATGGACCTCATCGAAAGACACCGGCCGCCGACGTCTCCGGCCGCTAAACGAGTTTCGAGAGGGTGGGGGCCGCAGTCAGATCATGCCGAAATGCCGAAGCGCCTCTTCGATCGCCTCACGCTTCTCAGGCGGGCACGGCTCGATGTCACGATGACGACGAGCCCGGTTCGCTGCCCGCAGCGTCGGTATGCCGTGAACCTCCTTGACGTGAGCGATCCACCCCGTCTTCGGGACGAAGCCATGGTGGCGCTGGACGAACTTCTGAATCTGAGCGTCCGTAGCCATACTGCCCTCCACGATCGTACCTTCCTGCACGAGGGGATTATGATGCTGGCCGCTACGCAATCAACTTCGCAATCACGAACGCGGCCGCGGCCGCCAGCCCCCCGACGACCGCCGTCTGCCAGGCGCTGCGGATCGGCTTCTTGACCGTGAAGGTGCCCTATCGTCAGCGCGCTCACGCGAGCCCGCGCCGGGTTTGGCTTGTCCACGCCCAGCTCGAACTTCATCATGAACTCGATCCAGCGGCGGCGATCGCTCCGAATCGCTTCGGCGACTGTCGTGACGGTCGTCTCCGGCAGGCCGTACGAGCGAAAGATACTCGCCACCTCTTCCATCTCGACTTCCGGGACCTTGAAGGTCTCCCGTTCCTCTCTCGCATACTCCGAGTCGTAATGCTCGGCATCTGTCCGGGCGGCCAGATAGCCTCCGAGACCCATCGCGATCGCCCCGGCCGCGACCTCGGCCAGACCGGCCGTGACCACGAGCCCGGTCGAGTCCACGACCCCGGATAGGCCGGCGGCCAAGGCAAAGGGCACCGTCAACCCGTCCGACATCCCGATGACGATGTCCCGGATATTCTCCGACGAGGTGAAATGCGTCGCGACGTGCGGTGTCTGCGGCATCCCGTCTCCCTTCGAATCGAGTCTTGCCCTCGTCACGGGCACTCGTCTTCTTCCTCTCACTCCCGCTCGGAGGCTGACAGGGCGCCGATTAGACCTTGGCCCAATAGGCCGTCGGAATTGTCTCAACTAACGTAGCGGCGATGAATATCCGACCGGCTCTCTGGGAGGTTCCTCATGCCACAGCGACCGCTCGCCCGTGTCGACGCCGACGTGTCCAAACGCACCACGAGCATCGAGCTCATGCACTCACTGCTGTTCGCCGTCGATGTCGACCGCAAGAAACGCATTGACGACGCCATCGACTATTTCGGTGCCACGCCCCTCGGCGCAGGCCGCCCGCCGTCCGTCTGTCCGATCGATAAGAAAGCACTCTAGTTGAGAACTCTTCGCGCACCAGCTGGGCATGCCTCGATCTCCAATGGACCGAAGGTCTAATAGATCGGAATGCCCGGGCGCATAGCCTCGTCATCCGAACATCGGCGGACGGCAAGAACGTCGCCTTCGCCCTTGTCGCCGGCATCGCGGCGCTCATTATTTGCCGGGTGCGGGAGACCGTGCTCGCCATGATCCCGCAGCCCGCTACCTTTCAGCACGCGCCTCTCTGAGCTTCGCGACGCGGCCGCCCACCTTGAGATCCTGAAGCGTCTCCTTCGAGGCCATGAACTCATGAACGGTACCGTTGGATTCCCGCACCGTCACTCTGCCCTGGGGTCGTCGTGACGCCTCCCTTACTTCTTGTAAATGTCATAGATCGCGCCGGCCACCGCGCCCACGCCCGTGCCGAAGCGATACGCCGCCAGCAGGATGACCGAGCCGTGACCGCCATGACGAACCCGACGGGATCGCCATCCTTGTCACCATCGGACGAACCGCGATCGCCTGAGGCGTTCAGCCGACCCGTCGTCCGGCGCCTGGCCGCCGCCGGACGTCGACGGTCGACGGATCGTCTCGCGAGCGGAGCGAATCGCCGCTAGCTGAGCGGGGAAGATCTGATCGCCATTCAGCAGCACTCCACGGAGTTGCCGCCGCCGACCGGCGCGACGGTATAGGCCTCGAGGGTCGCCCTTCCTTTATATATATGGTCGTACTGCCTCCGTCCTCGGTGGACGAAGACCCAATTGGCGCACCCTCCGGCATCGACTACATTTGCGCGGTGGACCAAGGTCCACTTTCCCGGTCGGACGACACAGCCTAGATTCAAGCTCCGGGCAGTCCGGCGAGGGGAGAGAAGTCCATCGAGCGCACCGGTGAGAGGACGCGGGTGTTGACAGGCGACGAATCTGGCTGGCGACCGCGGACGGGTCCGCCGGTCGGCTCGATCGGCTACACCGGGAGCTATCGCGAGCCCTCCGCGGACATCGTCGAAGTGTCCGTTGTCTCCGTGCTGGAGGCGCGCGGTCCGGACTAGGAACTAGCCAGATGGAGGCACTTCAAGAGTTCGTCGACAACTTTACGTACCTCGGCATTTTCGCCGTACTTCTGCTCGGGAGCCTGGGAGTGCCAATCCCGGAGGAGATGCCGATCGTAGCGGCCGCCGTGTTGAGCCACGAGCATGTCGTCCGATGGTGGCTTGCGCTGCCCATCTGCCTGCTCGGGGTGCTGTCCGGCGATATGGTGCTCTACTGGGTCGGCCGGTACTCGGGTGAGCAAGTCCTCAACTGCCGACTGGCCCGGCTGGTGCTGTCTCCCGCGCGGGAGCAGTGGCTGAAGGCGGCGTATCGAAGGCATGCACTGAAGACAGTCGTCACCGCGCGGCACGTCATGGGACTTCGCGCCGCCGCGTTTCTGACCGCGGGCAGTGCCGGCGTCCCGTTCTGGAAGTTCGTGGCGGCTGACGCGGGTGCCGCTTTGTTCGGCGTCCCGTTGGCCTTCGGGCTGGCCTACTTCTTTACGGATCAGATCAAAGCCATCATGGCCGATGTGCACCGGGCAGAGCGCTGGCTCGGTCTCGCCGGCGTCCTGGCGCTTGCGGCGATTCTAGGCGTCTGGGTGTGGCGATGGAATCGTCGCGTCGGTACGGAGCGTCTGGATCGCGAACCGGCCGAGGGACGTTCGCCGTTCTACGCCTCCGTCAGGCTCATCGCGCGCTTCTGGATCTGGTTCTTCTTCGAGCGCGTCGAGGTCCGACACCCCGAGCGCGTACCGCGCATGGGGCCGGTGCTGCTCTGCATCAACCATCCCAACAACCTGATCGACTCGCTGCTCGTGGCGACAGTCCTCTGTCGGAAGGTGCACTACCTCGCCACCGCCACACTCTTCCGGAACCCGCTCATCGCACGGTGCCTCGTCGCGTTGGGGGTGATTGCCATCTACCGAAAGGGGGACGACCCCGACAACATGGACCGCAACGCGGAGATGTTCGGGGCGTGCGACGAGGCGTTCGACCGCGGGCAGCTCATCGCCATCTATCCTGAAGGCGCCACCCGCGCTTCGGCGCATGTCCAGCGGATCAAGACGGGCGCGGCGCGGATCGCGCTCGGCTGCGAGGCGCACACGACCGGGCGCCTGACGCTCGTGCCGGTAGGGCTCAGTTTCGAGGCCCGCAAGCGGTTCCGCGGGCGGGTCCTCGTCTCGTTCGGCGAGCCGGTCGCCGTCTCGCCGTATCTCGCCGTCTACCGCGAAGAGCCGGCGAAGGCGCTGCATGCGCTGACGGCGGCGATCCAGGGCGCGATGGAGCGCGAGGTGGTCCATGTCGAGCGCATCGACACGGCCGTGCTTGCTCACGCCGTGGAGGCCGTCTATCGCGGTGACGTCGAGCGTGAGCTGTGGGAGGAGCAGGGACGGTCGAGACGGCCGATCGACGCGGCCGGCGTTTTCGAGACGATCGAGGACGCGGTCGCGCACTTCCGAAACTGCGACCCCGAGCGCATCGAGCGGCTTTGGCAGCGGATTCTCGGCTACCACGCCGGCCTTGCCGCCTACCGGCTCCGTGACCAAGCGGTGCGGACGCGCCTCGAGCGAGCGGTGGAGCGGCAGCGGGTTGCACGGTCATGGCAGACGATCGTCGGTCTCCCGTTCTTTTCGTATGGCGCGGTCGTTAACTTCCTCCCTTACTACTTGCCCGGGTGGCTCGCCGGGCAGATGTCGCGCAAGCAGACGGACTACGCGACGACCCGACTCTTCGCGAGCATCGTCGCGTTTCCGCTCTTCTGGGCGCTCGAAACGTCGCTCGTCGGGTGGGCGGCCGGTCTCCGCTGGGCGCTCGCCTTCTTCGTCTCACTGCCGCTCGGGGGACTGATCGCGTACCGATACCTGGCCGGCACCGGGCGCTTGCGCCACCAGTTCAGGTTCGGTGCGCTGCTCCTCACGCGCGCTCAGGAAGCGAGGCGGCTCCTGGCGGAGCGCCGCGAGCTGATCGAGGAACTCGAGCGCACCGGGCGCGACTACCTGGGGAGCGCGAAAAGATCGAGCGTGGCCCAAGGTCCACTTGCTCGCACGATCAGCCCAGGCAGAATAAACCCATGATGAAGACCTTATCCGAAGCCATGGAAAGTCTGGTTCGCCGAGGCTTCACAGAACACTTCGGCGTAAGAGGAGCTCAGTTGCGCGGTTTCGAGAGCGGCAAGGCTTTCGGCTCTCAGGACGTCATCATCCGCGAGTACGACCGCTTCGAAGGAGTCTCAGATCCCGA
>Ga0075436_100001740_pt1 | contig 14907 bp, 12 predicted proteins | sample RhiMethybrSRZTD5_FD_75303 | JGI IMG/M metagenome (GOLD analysis project Ga0075436, IMG submission 75303) | Populus rhizosphere microbial communities from Tennessee, USA - Rhizosphere MetaG P. TD hybrid SRZTD5 | ecosystem: Host-associated > Plants > Roots > Rhizosphere > Soil | place: USA...
TCATTGAAGTCTCCCAAGCGCCGCGCCGCCGATGGCCGCGACAATGACGGCGAGCCATGGCAGCCCTCGGTGCAGCCTGACTAACGGCAAACCTCAACGCTTGTCAGACGAGTCCGAGGTCGCGCGCCGCCGTGTTCGGGAAGACCTGATCGGTTCGCGTCCCGTCAAGGCCGAACACCGCTTTGAATAGGCCGCCGAAGAGCGCGCGATATTCATTCAGCACCGGCCAGTCGCGATCCTGGTTCAGTGTGCTGCGATCGACGGCTACCTGGTCACCGGCGATGCTACCGCCGCGTACCGAGCCGCCAAGGACCCAGTACACCGTGCCGTGACCATGGTCGGTGCCGCGCGTGCCGTTTTCGCGGAAGGTCCGCCCAAATTCTGAGATCACGACGACGACCGTGGAACGCCACGCCGAACCCATCTGCTCCGCGAACGCCGCCAGACCCTGCCCGAGGTTGCCGAGCAGATTCGCGAGCTGGCCCTGCGTGCCACCTTCATTGACGTGGGTGTCCCAACCACCAACGTCGATGAAGGCAAGATTGAACCGGTCGCGCATGAGGCCTGCCATCCGTCGCGCCTCGAGCTCGAACCCGCGGGCGCTGATCGCGTTGCGATTGGCGGCCTGCATTTCACCACTTGTCCCACCGGATGCCATCATCTCGTTCTGTTCCGCCACTGTCTTCCGCAACTCAAATCCTTCGCTGATGAGATGCTCGAAGCGCGTTCCCGCGTACATGCTCGCTAATATGGCCACCTGCCGCTCATCGAATGGCGCACGCCCCGTGCCCTTGAGCGACACGTTGGGGACAACAAGGTCCCCCCGCAGGACAACCGGCAAGCCATCGGTGAAGGCGACCGGAGCGGCCGTTCCACCGAGTACGGCCGCCAAGCGGTTCATAAATCCCGACCCATACGTCCGTGGTCCCGGCGGAAGGCCACTCTCGACGCTGTCCTGTGTCTCGAAGTGGCTGCGGCTCATGTCGGTTGTTCCCGCAAACGGCACGAACGCGACCTGGCCCGCCTGCCACAGTGGATACATGCTGTCCTTCAGCGCGGGATGGAGGCCCCAGCCGACGGTGTTGTCAGCGCCGACGAGCGGAAGAGCCGCCTGCGGATCGCTCGGATTGGGTCGGGCCAACGCCAGCGTCGGCCGTGCTTCATAATAGAACGGGCTGCCGACAGGAATTACGACGTTGGCCGCGTCATAGCCACCACGGAGAAACACCAGCAGGAACTTCGCATCGGCGGCGCCCGGCGCCGTGTATGCGCGCGAGACGATGCCTGGAAACCCCTGGGCGCCGCTCATGATGGCAGCCACGGCGAGCTTCAGCACAGTGCGTCGTCGCATCACAACCTCCGCTCCTAGCGTTGCATCCACTCCGGGGAGGCGAGCAGCAGCGTGTTCCACTCGGCCTGTGAGGCGGCTTGCGCGAGCGCCTCGCGTGTTCGGGCGCCGAACGTGGGCTCAATGGCCTCATAGAAAAGTCGGTTGTTGAGCATCGGGAAGCCCATGGATGGCCCGGGTCGATTGTCTTCGGTGTTGAACAGACCTGCGCTTCCGGCGCCGATCGCGCGCGCGATCTCAAAGCGTTTGACCAGTTGACCGGGGCTCGCCCACGCCGTCTCGGCTGCTCCGTAACCCTCTGGTGTCACGTGGCCGTACGGCGGCTCACCGAGCTGGGTCAGCCAGCCGACGACGGGACGATAGTTGGTGATGACCTTTCCGTCGTAAGCCAGGCGCAAGGAAGAGACGACAAACTGCATCGGATCCTTGAACTTGCCGGTGGGCGCCGAGGCGCTGAGGAGGTCCGGCGATGTGAACATCGTGCGCAGCACTTCGGCGATGTTCCCGTCGGTTCGCTGGAACGTTGCGGCCATGGCGTTCACGAGGGCAGAAGGCGGGTCGTCCGCGATGAAATAGCGGGCCAGCTTACTGCTGATGAAACGCGCCGTCGCTGGTTGACGGGCGAGGAGCGTCACCGCCTGCCCGACTTCGGCGAACCCGGTGCTGCCGAACCGCTGATTGAGCACGATCTTTGGTGCGAAATCGTGCCGATTCGGATTGAACTCAAACAGGCCGTCGCGGACGTACAACGCCTGGCGCTCGGGCGACAGCCGTGGCGCGGCGTCGGTTGCATTCACACCGACGCCGGTCAGCACTCGCGCCAGCTCCTGAACGTCTCGCTGCGTGTAGCGTGACCCGCTCGCGCTACCGGCCACGCCCAGGGTGTGCAGCTCCATCAGCTCACGTGCGTAGTTCTCATTGATCCGACCTGCAGCGCTTTGGGCATTATCAAGGTACTCGAGCATCGCGGGTGACTTCACCGTTGCCAAGACCAAGTCGCGGAAACTGCCGAGCGCACGCGGCCGAACCGCGCGCTCTTCGTATTCCGCAAGCGTCCAGCGCACCGTGCCCTTGCCCGAGAAGACGTTGAAGTGGTTCATCCAGAACCATGTCATCTGCTCTTGGAGCTGTGCCGGTGAGTACAGGGCGCGCATGAGCTGCCGCTTAGTGGCCTCGTACACCGCCTGATTCGCCGCCTGGTTCAGCGCCATGCGCGCCTGCTGCTTATCATCCTCGGTGGGTAACGCCTTGAGCCGCTCCTGCTCGACCCGAGCGTTGCGAACCAGTTGCTCGGCACTGTATTGGGTGACGGGAATTGCTGCGATGGCGGCGGCGAGTGTCGAAGGATCTTCCACTTTCAGCTGCAGCTGCTCACTGAGGAACCGCGCGCGACCGAGCTGACGGTACCTCGCTGCGGTGGCGCTGTCGATGCCAAACGTCACGCGATTGAGCCAACGAACATCGCCCGCGGTGAGTGCCGCGGGCCCTGACGAGGACGAATTAGCCCGTCCGATTGAACACGACGGCAGCAGCAGAAGGAACGCCAGAAGGGCGCAGCGTATGTGGCGGTCGCACATCGGTCGCCTCGTCAAACCGCTGGCGCGGCGAACCGCAATATCCGCGTGATCATCCTCGCTCGCTCGGCCACATCCAAGCCTCACCAGATGCGGATTCTTGCTTTGAGTCTGGCAGCCAACTACTTAGTCTAAATAACCCGCGATTGTCTTCATGGGTTCAGCACGGTGTGCATTCATGTCATCCGCTCAGCGCAGCGCTTGGACGGCAGCAGGGCCCGAGGCGCCGAGGCGTTTACAGTCGGTCGGCAAAGGCGCGACGGTCAATTCCTCGGACCTCCGGCTGGCCGGATGGTAGGGCGGATGAGTTACATCAGCAAGGGCGTCGGCGACGCACTGTCACACGACGACACTGTCCGGTCGTTCGTGTCTCACCGAGTCTGAAGGCATCATCAGATTTCGAGCGAATGGCCGCGTCGTCGCAGTGCTGAAGAGAGCAGTGGGCCTGATCTGCGCCGATACAACGCATCGGCACGCGCGCCTTGTTGATGCGTGTCGCTTTCGCGTAGCGTCGTGTTGTGGCCGTCACACCTCCTGCCGCGCTCGCTGGACTTACTGTGCTCGTCATCGACGACCACTACACCACCGTCGAGATGTTCGTCGAACACCTACGTTCGGTCGGAGCCATCGTGATCGGCGTACTCAGCGCGAAGGCGGCACTCGCCTACGCGATGACCGCCGGATTCGACGCCGTGCTCGTGGACCTTCGGATGCCCGGCGAAGACGGCCGGTGGTTCCTTCGCGAGCTGCGAGGATCGCGTGCGCCTTCGGCCCAAGCGCCGGTCTTTGCCGTCAGTGGGCGCCACGACGAACCCGCTACGGCGGAGGGTTTCGCGGGTAGCTTCCTCAAACCCGTCGACCTGGACGCACTTGTGGGAACGCTTGCGGCGTTGCGACGCGCAGTGAACTGAAAGGCACGTGAAATCACTTCCACCAGCCGGCCCGTCACTGCGACCGCGGCGGCACTCGGCTTGGGCTACAACGACGACACGATGTCGTGAGTTTGAGTTGTTCGTATCGCGGATAGGTAAACCAAAACTCGCAACCAGCCTGTGTAAGAGCCGCACGTTGGGGCTGGTCGGCGGGTACTAGCGCAAACCCAACGACGGCGCGGAGGCGGAGGTGTGCCGTTCCGCTGACGCTCGACGCTTCGAACCGACGCAGCTTCCATAAGGACTCACGCCGCGTCCTCACGCCACACCTTTTGGGATGTTGTCGAGCCAGCGGGCGGGCTCACAAACTACGCAGGAAATTCAGCAGGTCCTGTTTCTTGTCGCTGTCGAGAGCGCGGTATCGCGCGATCACGGCGTTGGCCTCCGACGCCGGATACTGCTTGGTGCCCTTGCTCTCGTGGGCCTCGATCGCCTCGACGAGGTCCGTCGTTCGGCCATCATGAAGGAAGAAGATCCGTTGGCCCAGCCCCCACAGAGGCGCCGTCCGAAACTGATCGGGCCCGGCGAGCCCCTGGATAATGTCGTCAGCCAGCCGCGGTCCCATTCGATGCAGAAGCAGGTCCGAGTACAGACCAACCGGTTTTTCGCTGAGTGCGGCGATTGAGGATCGGCCCGTCGTCATCGACGGCGTGTGACATAGCGCACAGCCGATCTCCGTAAACACGTTTCGGCCGCGCGCGCTGGAGGGTGTCGCCGGCGCCGGCGTCGGTGGCGCCAGGAATCGCATGAAGATGGCGAACTTCGTCACATCGCTGAGGGCGTTCGTGGGGGTGGAGGCGCCAAGCTTTGTGTGATCCTCCGGGGTCCCGTTGAAGAGGCAGCTGCGCGTCTCGTCGCGTTCTGTCTGGAAGAGCTCGTTCGTCACCCCTTGTTCGACGTTGTAGGCCTCGCCGGCGAAGATCAGCAGGGACTTGTTCTGCGCCTTCCAGCCGAATCGCGTGATGCTGCCGTCATTACTGCTGGTATTGGCGCGGCCCGGTCCCTGCCGATTCGGCTTTCCCTCAACGCCCATTGCGGCACGACTGGGAGCCGCCGTCTGCAGGTTCGCGAGAATGGCCGCATCCGGGATCTCCTCGATCAAGCCTGCCCCGAAGACCGGAACGGGAATGCGGAAGATCAAATTGTTGCGCTCGGCTTCCCGCTGAAAGTCCGGTTGGGCCAGCGCACAGCCAGGCGCATCTCTCCGGCCCGCAATGGTGTACAGATTATGGACGCCTCCATCCGGCGTGCCGTCGTCCTTGAATTTGAACCGCACTTCGCGAACAGGCCCGTTGGCCGTGATAAAGGGCGGTACGGTGTTAGTCGCCCCCTCCTTCGTCGCAACCGCGATCTGAGGATTGATGGAGGGACTGGAGCCACCAACCGCCGGCTGGGCGTGACATCCGGCGCAGCTATCCAAGTTGAAGCGCGGTCCGAGGCCATCGGCGACGTTCTCCACCTCCTGGAACGTCGCCCGTGCAACCTTAAAGGCCTCTAGCTCCGCGCTCGTCAATCCTGGCAGCGGCCAGCCCGCCTCGGACGTCCCGCCACGGACGCCAGGATCTTTTGCGTTCAGCGTGACCGTCGCTGTCGCACAGCCCACGATGAGAACGGCCGCGACGATCAGCAGGCCGCGCGCTTTCCCCCGTAGTCTCAGGCAGGGATTCTCGCCCGCCCTGAACATACCTACAAGACGTAGCAATGGGGCCGCCAGACTCGAGCGTTCTATGAAGTACGTGAGTATCTGAGTGTTCGCGGGGAGATGAGCGTCAGCGCGTTGACGTGTCCGCGTCGAACTGTCATTTCCATGCACAACTCCGTTGGGATGGAGTAGGGAGTTCCCGCTCAGTCTTTGCGTACGCCGAGCGCGGATGAACTGGGCGCTTGGGTCGGGCACGGTCAGCGAATCGCGATTAACATCGTCACGCGCGCCTGGCTAGCGGCCGAATGTCGGCGTGCCAAGCCAGCCGGTCTTCGACACATCCAGCACGACGCCGTCCGGTCCGGTCCATTTCACCTCGACGGTTCCGCTCGGTGTCCGAGCGGCCCAAGATTTTGAGAAGACAGCGAAGTTCTATGTCGAGACATTCGGCATGTAACATAGCGGCCCGTACCTCACCCGGGGGCATCAAGCAATGTCTGTGCTCGATATCCTACTCGGTAAGCCGATTGCCACCTCGGACGAGCGCGGCGAACAGGTGGGGGTGTCCGCGGGAATCCCCATCTTCGGCCTCGACGCTCTCAGCTCCGCCGCGTATGGGCCCGAAGCCGCGCTCACACTGCTGATTCCGCTGGGGCTCGCGGGCGTCACCTACATCGTGCCCATCAGCGCCAGCATCATCGTGCTGCTCGCCATCGTTTATTTTTCATATCGTCAGACGATCGCTGCCTATCCAGGTGGAGGCGGCTCCTATACGGTCGCCTCGGAGAATCTCGGCACATTTCCCGGTCTGGTCGCAGCAGCCGCGCTCATGATCGACTACATTCTCACGGCCGCGGTCGGGATCTCCGCCGGGGTCGGCGCGCTGGTGTCCGCAGTCCCGGCCCTCCAACCGCACACGCTGTCGCTGTGCCTCGGTATCCTCGTGCTGATCACCCTCGTGAACCTCCGTGGCGTCCGCGAAGCCGGCATCGTCTTCATCATTCCGACCTATCTCTTCGTCGGCACGCTGCTGGTCGCCATCGCCATCGGCATTTCACACGCGATCCTCGCGGGTGGACATCCCGTCCCGGTCGTCGCGCCTCGGGCCTCGTTGCCGGCGCCGACCGCTGTCGTCAGTCTGTGGCTGTTGATGCAAGTATTCTCCAACGGCTGTACCGCGATGACCGGCGTCGAGGCCGTCAGCAACGGCGTGCGCGCGTTCCGGGAGCCGACTGTCAAAACCGCCCAGCGCGCGCTGACCGTCATCATCGGTCTCCTGATTGTTCTCCTCGCCGGCATCGCCTATCTCGTTCGCGCCTACGGTATCGCGGCCACCGACCCCGGCCAGCCTGGCTATCAAAGCGTGCTGTCGATGCTCGTTGCCGCCGTTGCCGGTCGCGGATGGTTCTACTACGTGACCATCGGCTCCGTCCTTGTCATCCTCTCGCTGTCCGCCAACACCGCCTTTGCCGATTTCCCGCGGCTCTGTCGGGCCGTTGCGCAGAACAGCTTTCTGCCGCACTCGTTCGGCTTTCGCGGCCGCCGCCTGGTGTACACGGAGGGCATTCTCGTTCTCGCGGTACTCACGGCGGGGCTCCTCATCCTGTTTGGCGGCGTCACGGACCGGCTCATCCCCCTCTACGCGATCGGCGCGTTCCTCGCGTTCACGCTGTCACAGTCGGGGATGATGGCCCACTGGAAGCGTGTGGGCGGCAGCGGCGCCGCGCACAGCATGTTCGTCAACGGGCTCGGAGCCGTCGCCACGGGAATCACGCTCCTCGTCGTGCTGGTCGCCAAGTTTACGGAAGGTGCGTGGGTGAGCGCGCTGCTCATCGTCGTCATGCTCTCGATCATGCTGTGGGTGCGCCGCCATTACGCCAGCGTTGCGGCGGAAACGCGGAGCCGTGTCCCTCTTGCTGTACGAGAGCCGCACCCTCCGATTGTGATCGTCCCAATTCAGCAATGGGACCGGATCGCCCAAAACGCGCTGGAGTTCGCCCTCACGCTCTCCACAGAAATCACCGCCGTGCATGTGATAACGGAAGGAGAAGAAAGCGATCTCCAGCGAGAATGGGGCAGGATGGTGGAATCGCCTCTGGCCGACGTCGGAGTCGCTCCGCCGAAGCTCGTGCTGCTGCCGTCACCCTACCGCTTCGTCGCGCTTCCCATCTGTGATTACGTCCTGAAGGTCGAAGCTGATAACCCCAGGCGCCGAGTCGCGGTGATCGTGCCCGAGCTGGTGGAGCGTCACTGGTACCACTACCCCATGCACAACAAACGCGCGGAAATCCTGAAGTGGCTCATCCTGTTGAAGGGAAGCAAGCGCATCGTCATCATCAACGTTCCCTGGTACATCAAGGCCTGACTCTCTGGCGGCGTGAGTAGAGCCGTCTTCTGCTCGCCCCAGCGCTCCACACCAGCAGCTACGTCGTCGACCAGAACATCGAGTGGGTGACTTCGTGCGGCCGTCTTCATATTCACGAACTCCGTGAATTGCCTCGAGCAACTCTCCGGCCCAGGCATGGAATGAACGTCGCCTAGGGCCTCCACACGTTGCCCGCAGATCGCCCCGCGCGAATAAGGTATTGAATCACCGAAAAGACGAGCGCCGCCGATACACCGAACAGGAGCATTCCGTTCGCAGCTTCGAGTGGTCCTAGAAATCTCCACGACGGGGTCATGATCACGTTGCCGTAACCCAGGGTCGTGTAGTTGACGGCCGAGTGGTCGTAGGCGGTGGCAAAAGCCGGAAACTCTCCGCACAGCATGAACAGGACCGCCCACACGCCGATCTCGAGAAGGTGAGCCACGAGCGCGAAGAATACCCCCACGGCAAGGACGGCCACGCCGGTCCAGAAACCTACGCCCACGCGACCGGCTTGGTCCTCGTGGCGAACGAAGGTCACCGTTGCCCTCACGGCCAGCGCGTGGATAACAATGGTGGCAGCATTGGCGACGATGCCCACCAACAGCGGCAACGAGATCGCAACTTCATCCATATCCTAATTCGCTTTCCTTAATTGGCTGTTCGTGCACAAGCCTCTCTTCAACGAGCATCCCGACGAAGCAGACATCAACCCCCCGTACGTCCCCCTCCGGATTATCGCCGACGCTCGCTCGGCTGGCTGGAAGCCGCCCAGTGTCTCCCGTAGAGGACACCAGCTCCTGGGCGCCCTCCCGGCGCGCGGCTCGAATTTTCAAAGCCGCGCACCGCCTCCTTTCGTCGCTACCTCTCAAAGGCTAATAGACCGGGTGTTAGCCCTCTCACGCGAGGAAAGGAGCATGACCTATGAACTGGACGCCAAGCATGTCGGTCGGCATGACACGGATGGTCGTGATAGCGATCGTGCTGGCGGTCTCAACTGTTGGTGCCGTCCCCGCCGCCGGAGATGCGGCCAAGGATGCCCGCGACGCACAGCAACTCGTAGAACGAGCCAAGCTCACAGTCGAGAGCTTTGTCGCCGATGGGACCGTCGGGCCGTCAGTGCGCAACCTCATCAAGAAGGCCAAAGGCGTGTACATCGCTCCCGAGGTTCTCCGGGGCGCGTTCATCGTGGGCGCCTCGGGCGGAAGTGGCGTCCTCCTCGTGCGCGGCGACAAGGGACAGTGGAACGGCCCTGCGTTCTATACGATCGGCGAGGCCAGCTTCGGCCTCCAAGCGGGCGTCGACAAGTCCGAGGTGATGCTGCTCGTCATGAGTGATCGGGGCGTGTCGGCGATGCTCGCGAGCAGCGTCAAGCTCGGCGGGGATATCAGCGTGGCCGCTGGCCCCGTAGGAGCTGGCGCCACGGCGGAAACCGCAAACATCAGCGCGGATATCTTGAGTTTTGCCCGGGCCAAGGGGCTCTACGCCGGCGCATCGCTCGAGGGTGCCGTGATGGCCAAGCGCGAGGGCCTGAACGAGGCCTACTACAAGAAGAGTGACATCACCCCTACGGACATCCTGATCAAGGGGACCGTTGCGAACAAGCAGGCCGAGCCCCTCAAGAACGAGGTCAACAACCTCGCAACCGGGAAGTGAGAGCGCGTACCGCCGTCTCGAGCGCCTGGGCGGGCGCCGAGTTCCCACGTACGCGGAGGTCGAGTCCGGCGCGCAGGTCGGTTACATGCGGGCACGCGGACCGCAAAGCACTACGCGCTGGGCAGGTGCCGGCAGTGCTATCAGAACGCCAGGAAGGCGGGCATCACAAGCACGCGAACCTGATCGGGATTTCGGCCGGCCGCACGCGGGCGTCCCTAACCCGTCGATCTTCATGGTTGTGAGGGCCCGCAATCACCGATATCAAACCCGCTCAAAACTGCTTCGCCAGCTCTGCTGCCTGCTTCTTCCCCGCGTCGATCATGTCTATTGCTCGCCCATCCCACGTGTGCTCAACGGTCATTGTCGTGATACTGCGCACGCCGATGAAGTGGAGCCAGAACTCTATGTACTTGGCTACATATTCAAAGCCAGGCGGAGGGCCTGTCGGAAAGCCCGCTTCCTCGCTTTGCCCCCGTACATACGCGGCGAACGCCTTGTCGATATTCAACGCGGGTCCATAGTCTTTCCCGTCAAACGTGAAAAGCATATTCCGTTGACAGGCAAGATCGATCAGCTGCTTTAATTTATAAGGAAAGGAAAAATTCCACATCGGAATACCAAGAACGATGCGATCCGCCTTTTGAAAGCGTGACGCCAGTTCTCTAATCTTTTCCCATGTAGCTGTTTCCGATGGCGTCATCGCCTCTCCGGAGACACCTTTGTATTTAGCGCCTATCGCTTCTGCACCAAATTCTGGAAGCGACTCGGTCCAAACGTCCAATGTATCGATCACAAGTCCTTTGATCTTCTCTTGGTATGCGAAAAGGAATGAGTCGATGATAGCAATGGATACGGATCGCTCTTTTCTTGGTGAGGTGACAATGTTCAAGATACGCATTCCCACACGTCCGCCTTTCTCACCCTTCTGCTGCCCACCTGCTAGACGGGCTGGCCGGCTGCTTCCAGGATCAGTCTCGTGATTTCGTCGGGATGCGAGATCAGCGAGAGATGGCTTGCCTTCACTTCGATGGTCTTGGCACCCATGCGCTTGGCCATAAAGCGCTCGAGATCGGGATTGATCGTCCGGTCCTCCGTGGAAACGGCATAGAAGCTCGGCTTCGACCGCCAGGCCGCCTGCGTGGTCTTGCCCGTGAGCAGAGCCTTTTGGAACGGCTCCTGCACTGCATAGAGAACCTTCGCTTTCGCCTCGGGCAGGTCGCCCGCGAAATCGCGCAGGAACGCAGCTTCGCTCAGACGCCCTTCATCGCCGTCGAAGATAATCCCCGCGGACGCGGCTGGCGTCGGAAATGTCTTGGCCAAGGCTGTGTAATCCTCGCCCGCATCCGGCGCCCGTGCCGCCACATAGACAAGAGCCGACACGTTCGGATGCATACCGGCCTCTGTCACGATCATCCCGGCAAAGGAATGTCCGACCAGAACCGTCGGGCCATCCTGCCGCGCCAGCACGCGCTGGGCGGCGGCTACCGCGTCAGGCAGCGTTGTGAGGGGGTTTTGCACGGCTGTGGCATTGAGCCCTACCGCCTGCAATCTTTGAATCACTTCGAACCAGCATGACCCGTCGGCGAACAGCCCGTGCACGAGGACGACGTTGCGCGCCCTCATCGGAGCGCGGTTTGCGGCCATGCCGCGGGTGGAGATCAGCGAGGCGACAGCGCCGGCAGCCATCGCGGCCGAGAAAGAACGCCTGCTCATCATCATGATCTGACTTCCTTCTATGCTCCGCGCCCCCTGTCCGCTGATCGACCTCTCCTGGCGTGTCGCTGCGTGGAGCTATTCCTTGTTGTGACGACCCGAGTCGACCGGGTGACAGAAGCGGACGTGCGATTTGCGCAAGATTCCGCGAGGTGGCGTGCTCGGCCTGCGAGTCTGAGATCCTTCGCTCTACCGCTCGTTACAGGCGGCGGGGGTTTCTGCCACCCGTCGCAACGTTCTCGCTGTCCCCGCCCCTCTCAATGGTACGAGGGCCGATTGAAGACGATGAGGAGGCATCCGGCGGGGCACGCCAATGGCCAGTCCCGCTGAAGCCCCTGATTGGTTTAGCCGGCGCGGGTGCTCGCCGCGTGGGCGCGAATGGCCGCGAGCTGCACGTGTTTTGTGTCCTTTTGCGGGCGTTGTACCTGGGCCGCGGAAATCGGCGCGAAACGGGGAAAAGCGGTGGATTTTAAGGTGGTGGCCCCAACGGGATTCGTGCGCTGGTGGGACACCTCGGCTTCCGGATCCTCGGCCGTGCCTTCCGATCAATCCGTTGTTAGTTGCGCGGGCTGGATATGCTGAGTACTACACGGCGCCCGAAACGCACTGGATCGACCTGAAGTGAGCCCGATTCGTGAAATTCCGGCTAAAAACACGGGTTCGATTCGCCGCCCTGGACGATTTCCGCAACTGGCTCATCCGCGAGGCCGCCTGAACCGTCCGCTTGCATCCCTTGATCAGGTCATGTTGAAGCCCGTTCGCCATTCAGCTCAAGCTTCTTCCGCAGCTCCGCGACGACGCGGCGAGTCGTGTCGATGTCCTTGGCCCGACGGCATTTGAACAATCGGAATAAACGGGGTAATAAAGGGGACGACCAGCAACCCGATCAGACTCGGTGCGCGGAATTTCGTGGCACTTCGCCACGAAATTCCATCGAGCCCAATCGAATTTCGTGGCTGCGCCACGCAATTCGTGTCGGTCGAAAAAGGGGAGACTTCGGTGGCTCTGAGGTCACTCGGTCGCGCCGCGGCCGCCCCGCTACGATCGCTCCCGCGCTCCCGCAGCGCTCCCCCGGCAGGTCCGCCGGCGTCAGCCCCAGGGCTGCTGCCGCGCGACTGCGTCGACGAGGACCACGTAGCACCTCGGCGTCGAGCCGAGTCGGCGCCGACGACCTCACACTCGACGTCGCCCGCTTGAAGATCTCGCTCCCGCGCCCGCGGCAAGTAGAGCCGCGGCTCGAGCCGACGTACGTCTTCACTGGCCCGAGCGCCGCGAATGCGACGTCGGTCGTAGTACGCCCGATGTGGACTTCGTCGCTTCGTCGACCGGGCGGGTGTGAGCCGCGCCGCGCGGTCGGAGACAGATCGTCCCTCGAGCGCCGCGACCGATCGTCGAGGCGCGCCAAACGTCGACGGTCGAATTCGGTCCAAAGTGCTAATGGGAGGGCGTCACGAAGTAATTCGACGTACTTCTGAGCTAGTCCAGGAACGAGACTGGTCAACCCGGTGACGTTGCCACCAGGGTGTGCGAGGCTACCCACGAGTCCGCTTCCGACCGGATCGGCGTTCTTCCTCAAGCCTGTCAGTATTCGATAAGCGTATTTACGACACCGCCTGGCGACCGTCGATGCTACTGAGTCCGAGGCGGGACGCCAATGGCCCCGTTGGTCTAGGTCAGGTTCATCGGCCGCGTGGTTCCGTCTATCTCGACGACGAGGCGCTGTTACGCCTTCTTCACGACGCAGCGGAGCGTGCCGCATGCGTTGGCCTACCGACCGCCCCTCGATCGAGCACGAACATCGGGCACGGCGTCGTCTCGTCGGGGCAGGCTGTGCATTTGAACCTGCCATTCTCGTGATCGACCTCCACGTGACCGCAGACACATCGTTCGTCGTTCATAGCTAACCTCCAGAGTAGCCCACGGTAGCGCGTCCACCAGGCAATTCCCAAATTTCTGTCAACGGCCAAGGTTGGGTAGTATCGCCGCGTGTTCCCGTTCCTGCTCCCCTGGCCGCGGCTGGCGTTATTGATGCGGGGCATCCTATCGACTCGCTGGGGCGACAAGACCTGGCCGCCTGCGAAGGCTGAATTGAGGCGTACGCTCGAGATGCGCCGGCGGCTGGCGCGGACGCCCTTGGATGCTGAACCGTAGCCGGGCGCGAAATTTCGTGGCAGCTTCGCCACGAAATTCGCGGACCGAAACGTAATTTCGTGGCGCCGCCACGAAATTCGATCAGCCCCTCTCCCCGTTGCTCTTCACCGATATTTGCCCGCATTTGGCGGTGACCGTCACCGTGACTATCGGAGCACAAGGATTGAGGCAAGTGGACTTTGGCTGGGGAGGTGGGCGGTAGTGTGTGGGCCCGCAAGGATCTGATGATCGCGTTCCGGCTCCGTACGCATCGCCTGCGGAGCCCATTCGAGACCGCTCGGTGAGAAATCGCGGATCGCGGCAGAATCACGAGGGCTGGACACGCCGCAAGATGCCCCGGCGCAACGATAACCGAAGCCATCGCATCCGCCTCGCCGGCCACAACCGGCAACGAGTAGATCCGGGCCTCGGGGATTGACAGGCCGTTCGTTGACCCGAACCTCGTAATGAAGATGCGGTCCCGACGAATGCCCGCTGTTTCCGGTGAGACCTATGGTGACCCCCTGCTCGACCCTCTGTCCTCGCTTCACGACAAATTTGGACAGGTGACCATAGAGGCTCTGAACGCCGGGCCCGTGCTCAAGAATGATCGTCCGGCCGTACCCGTTCTGCCAGCCGGCGAAGGCGACGATGGCTGACGCCGGCGCTCGGACAGGCGTTCCAGCGCGAGCGCCGATATCGACGCCGGCGTGAACGTCGCCCCTCGTCCCCGACGAGCGCCGTGTTCCGAAACCGGAATTGATCGGTCCCCGCACAGGCCAGTGCAACCGCAACGCGGTGAGTGGGTCGCGGGCGTCGCGGCTGGGGTTGGACTCTTGGGCCGCGGCCCATCCAGTGAGCGCAACGCTGGCCATGATCGTCGCAACACCTAACATTCCCCAGCGCGTCAAATGCCCACTGTTCACAGCCGTGGGGCAAACGGCACATGCTGTGCCAGACGCGCCGCGGCGGCACTCTCTGCCGGTCGACGTCAACAACGGCGCGAACATGCCTGGCAGAGGCCGCCGATTGTCCCGATCGCATTGCTACTTCGTTATTCCGGAATGAATAACGCCGCCTCGCACGAGCATTGGTTCGCTGTGCGGGCTCGCGAAAATGGCGCAATATTCGGCACAATCCGATGAATCAGCCTGGCGGGCGGAGCTATTCAGAAGCGGATTGCCGGCGGACTCCAGCAACTTCCGCGAGGAATAACACGGGTTCGAATCCCGAACGGGATTTGGCAGTGGGACGTGTTCCCCACGCTGCCGTTTGAAGGCCTAGCCTCGGCCGTCTGACGGGACGCCCCCGCGCGTGGGCTTCGTCATTGAGGACTTCGTGGCATCGCGCGGTAGTAATGCCAACGGGTTATCCACGTCCGCGACATGGCCGTTTTTTCATGGGTGCCGGCGCCCGGACCAGTAAATAGGGCGACACCATTAGAGAGAGCTCAGGAACGCGACCAAGTCGGATTCCTCCTGCGGTGTGAGGACAAGGCCAAAGCGCGTCTCGTAAAAACGCACGGCGTCCAACAGTGTCTGAGCCGA
>Ga0075436_100001743_pt1 | contig 14898 bp, 7 predicted proteins | sample RhiMethybrSRZTD5_FD_75303 | JGI IMG/M metagenome (GOLD analysis project Ga0075436, IMG submission 75303) | Populus rhizosphere microbial communities from Tennessee, USA - Rhizosphere MetaG P. TD hybrid SRZTD5 | ecosystem: Host-associated > Plants > Roots > Rhizosphere > Soil | place: USA...
CATCAAGACCGTGCTGATCCCGGAAGAGAACGTGAAGGACCTGGTCGAGATCCCGGACAACATCAAGAACAAGCTCGAGATCGTGCCGGTGAAGTGGATCGACAAGGTGCTCGAGATCGCTCTCGAGCGCCAGCCCGACCCGCTTCCGGAAGCCGAGGACGCGGCGCCGATCCCGCCCAAGCCCGACGACCAGACCGGAGCGGTCACCACCCACTAACGTGAACAAAGCCGACCTGATCGACCAAATCGCTCAGGCGGCCGAGATCTCCAAATCGGCCGCCGAGCGCTCGGTCGATGCGCTCGTCAACGCCGTGAAGACGAGCCTGCGCAAGGGCGAGGACGTCACGCTCGTGGGCTTCGGCACCTTCTATGCCGCCGCGCGCGCGGCGCGCACCGGTCGCAATCCGCGCACCGGCGACGCCGTCGAGATCAAGGCCGCCAAGCTGCCGAAGTTCCGCGCTGGAAAGGCCCTGAAGGACGCGATAAACTAGCGCCCCGATTTTTTCGGGGTGCTTAGCTCAGCGGTAGAGCGTCGCCCTTACAAGGCGAATGTCGTAGGTTCGACCCCTACAGCACCCACCAGCAGCACGAAGGAGCGGTAGTTCAGTTGGTTAGAATACCGGCCTGTCACGCCGGGGGTCGCGGGTTCGAGTCCCGTCCGCTCCGCCAATTCCTTCAAGCAGTGCCCACGGCCGGTTCTTGTGCGGAAATTATCCGCCACCTCGGTCCGATAGCGCGCTTTATCCGGCGCGCAGCTTCACTTGCACGAGGTGCTCGCGGCGATCGTCGACCAGGTCGATGACCTGCTCCACGCCGCCGCTCTCATCACGCACAACCTCGATGCGGTAGATCGTCTCGCCGTAGCGGTAGCGCAGCTTGAATCCCGGCCAGCTCGCCGGCAGGCACGGCGCGATGCGCAGCCGCGCGCCTTCACGCGCGAGGCCGAGGAGCGACTCGACGGCGAGCCGGTACATCCAGCCGGCCGAGCCCGTGTACCAAGTCCAGCCGCCGCGGCCGGTGTGCGGCGCGGCGGCATAGACATCGGCCGCCATCACATAAGGCTCGACTTTGTAGGTGGCGAGCGCTTGCGCGGAGCTCGTGTGGTTCACCGGGTTGATCATGGCGAAGAGCTCCCAGGCGCGCTGCTCATCGCCCAGCTCGGCGAAGGCCATCGCCGCCCAGATCGCCGCGTGGGTGTACTGCCCGCCGTTCTCGCGCACGCCGGGCACGTAGCCCTTGATGTACCCGGGATTGGACGTCCCCTTGTCGAACGGCGGATCCAGAAGCTGCACCAGGCCGTGCCCGCGGTGCACGAGGTGTCGGTCGAGCGCCTCCATGGCGTTGCGTGAGCGCTCGGCGTCGGCGGCGCGGGAGAGCACCGACCAGCTCTGCGCGATCGAATCGATGCGACATTCCGTGTTTTCGGCCGAGCCGAGCGGCGTGCCGTCGTCGAAGAAAGCGCGGCGGTACCACGCGCCGTCCCAGCCGTGCTCCTCGAGCCTCGCGCGCAGCCGCGCTGCTTCAGTGACGCAGCGCTCGGCGAACGCCGTGTCGTCCTGCGCGCGCGCGAGCGTGCTGAAGCGCATCAGCACATCGAAAAGGAAAAAGCCGAGCCACACGCTCTCGCCCCTGCCTTTCGCGCCCACCTGGTCCATGCCGTCGTTCCAGTCGCCCGAGCCCATGAGGGGCAGCCCGTGGCTGCCGAAGCTCAAGCCCCGCTCGATGGCGCGCGCGCAATGCTGGTAGAGGCTCGCGGTTTCGGCGGAGCGCGCCGGCAGGTCGTAGTAGGAGTCCTCCTCGGGGCTCACCCGGCGGCCCTCGAGGAAATGCACCGGCTCCGCGAGCACCGCGGCGTCGCCCGTGGCGAGCACGTAGCGCGACGCGGCCCACGCGAGCCACAGGTAATCATCCGAACAATGCGTGCGCACGCCGCGGCCCGACGGCGGATGCCACCAGTGCTGCACGTCGCCGTCCGTGAACTGGTGCGCCGCGCAGGCGAGCAGGTGGCTGCGCGCGAGCCGCGGCTCGGCATGCAACAGCGCGATCACGTCCTGCAGCTGGTCGCGGAAGCCGAAGGCGCCCCCCGACTGGTAGTGGCCGCTGCGCGCCCACAGGCGGCAGGCGAGCGTCTGGTACACGAGCCAGCCGTTCGTCACGAGATCGAAGGAGCGCTCGGGCGTTTCCACTTGCACCGTGCCAAGGACGCGCTCCCAGTATTGCCGGACCTTTTCCAGCGCGTGGCGCGGCGCCGCGCGCTCGGCTCCGGCGATGCCGAGCGTGAACACGATCTCGCGCTCGCCGCCGTCGGCAAGATCGAACATCACCTGCAGGGCGCCGCAGGGATCGAGCCCGGCGCCGACCTTGTTCGAGAGCTGCGCGCGGCGCATCGCGGCGGGGTTGGCGAGGCTGCCGTTCCTTCCCAGGAACTCGGTGCGGTTCGCGCTCACCGTGCGGGTCGGGTCGTCGACGTGGAAAAACGCGGCGCGGTCGGCGAACTCGACGTTGTAGGCGTTGGCGGCGTTGAGCGCGCCGCTCGACGGATCGATCTCGGTGACGACATGCATCGCGGTCTTCGGCCGCAGGTCGCCCAGCACCCACTCGACATAGCCGGTGGCGGAGAGCCGGCGCGCCCGTCCCGAGCGGTTGGCGAGTCTCAGCACCGAGAATTTCACCGGCGCCTCCAGGTCCACGTAGACGGTGAGCTCGGAGCGGATACCGTGCGCCGTATGCTCGAAGACGCTGTAGCCGAAGCCGTGGCGCGTGACGCAGGGCGCGTCGCCACCGCAGGGCTGCGGCGTCGGCGACCAGAACTCGCCGCTCTCTTCGTCGCGAAGATAAAAGGCCTCGCCGCTCGCCGCGCTCACCGCGTCGTTCGCCCACGGCGTGAGCCGGAACTCGTGCGCGTTCTCGCTCCAGGTGTAGCCGGGGCCGCTCTCCGAGACGAGCGTGCCGAAGTGCGCATTCGCGAGCACGTTCACCCATGGCGCCGGGGTCGCCTGCCCGCTCGAGGTCGTGATGACGTACTCGCGCCCGTCGGCGCTGAATCCGCCGCTGCCGTTGAAGAACGCGAGATCCGACGGCGGCTGCGCGGCGGCGGGCGCTACGTCGCGCACCAGGCGCAGGCGCGGCGTGTTCCAGCGCGCGCCGCGCTTGTCGATCCGGCGCTCGCTGACGCTGCGCGCGGCGACCTGCTCGGCGAGCGTGCCGCGCTGGTCGGTGATGACGGCGCGCGCGACCGATTGGAACAGCACGCGGTCCTCGTCCGAGATCTGCTCGGCGCGGCGCACGAAGATCCCGCCCGGACGCTCGAGCGCCTGCGCCTCGGCGCCCGCGGCGACCAGCCCCAGGATCTGGTCCTGCAGCACCTGCCGGTAGCCGGCGTGGTCCTCGTTCCAGATGACGAGGTCGACCGCGAGGCCCTTCAGGCGCCAGTAGGCGTGCGCCTGTACGAGCTGGCGCACGAGATCGAGATTCGCCGCGTCGGCGATGCGCGCGAGCACGATCGGCAGGTCGCCCGAGATGGCATAGCCCCACAGCCCCGATTGCCCGCGGCGGTTCCTGACCAGCACGCCGGCGTCGGCGCGCAGCGTCGCATTGGCGTAGAGCACCGAGCTCGCGAGGCGCGCATAGAGCTGCGCGTCGGACTCGGTGGCGTTGATCTGGCGCAGCGTCACCGAGCCATGGGTCGAGGCGAGATCGAAGACGCGATCGGCGAGGTGGCGGTCGCGGTACTTGCCGGCGAGCGCAAGGCAGGCCGCGCGCGTCTCGCCGATGCCGCACACCATGTCGATGGTTGCCGACTGCTGCGGCTCGAGGGGAATGCGATGGCGGATCGCAATGCACGGATCGAGCACCGAGCCTTCGCTCCCGGAAAGGGGCTCGGTCATCGCCCGAGGCGCGGCCGCGCTGCGACCGCGGCCGATGAAGCGCGCGCGATCCGTCTCGTAGGAGATGTCGCCGCCCGCGGCGTCATGCAGCGCCATCACGTGGAACATCCACGGCGTGCGCTCGGCCGCCGAGCGCGGCCGGCGGGTGCAGAGGATCGCCTGGCGCTCGCGCACGATCTCGGTCTGCACGAAGAGATTGCTGAAAGCCGGATGCAGCGTGTCCGCCGCGGCCGGCGCGAGCACGACCTCGGCATAGCTCGTGACCTCGATCGTGCGCGCGGCGGCGGCGCGATTGGTGATGCGCAGGCGCCGCAGCTCGATGTCGTCCTCCGAGGAGACCACGATCTCGGTGTGCGTCTCGTAGTCGTGGTCGCGCCGGCGGAACTCGGCGCGTGCCTCCGAGAAGATCGCCTCGTAGCGCTGCGCGCGCTCGAGGGTGGGCTGATGCGCGCTCGACCAGAATTTCCCGCTGTCGACGTCGCGCAGATAGCAGAAGCTGCCCCAGTTGTCGCAAGTCGCGTCCTCGCGCCAGCGCGTGACGGCGAGATCCTTCCAGCGGCTGTAGCCGCCGCCCGCATTCGTGACCATCACGTGATAGCGGCCATTCGACAGGAGCTGCACTTCCGGGACGGGGCTGTCGGGGCTCCCGAGCACGCGCACCGCCATCTGCGGCTCGCCTTCGGCGGCACGCACGTCGAAGCGGCCCGCGCTCTCCAGGTAGAGCGCGCCCGGCTTGGGAATGCGTTCCTGCAGCAGGAGCGCGCTCGCCTGGAAGCGGGCGTCGGACTGGAATCTCTTCTGCATCGGGCGATCGAGCAGCAGGTACGCGAGCGACAGCAGCACCATGCCCTGGTGATGCGCCATGAAGGAGCGAATGACGACGCTTGATTTCCCGCGCGGCAGGCGCGAGGCGGTGTAGTCGATCGATTCGTAGAAGCCGAATTTCCCATCGAGGCCGGCGTCGGCGAGCCGCTGCAGGTTCTCGCACGCCGCCTCGGGCGCCACCATCAGCGCGAGCGCCGAGGCGTAGGGCGCCACGACAAGATCCTCGGTCAGCCCGCGCTTCAGCCCGAGGCCCGGAACGCCGAAGGCGCGGTACTGGTAGTTCAGCGCGGCGTCCACCGTGTTGTAGCCCGATTCGGACATGCCCCAGGGCACGCCGCGAGCGCGGCCGTAGGCGATCTGGCGCTTCACCGCCGCGCGGCAGGTGTGGTCGAGCAGCGTGTTCTCGTAAGCCGGCATCACGAGCAGCGGCATCAGGTACTCGAACATCGAGCCGCTCCACGACAGCAGCGCCGGCTCGCCGCCGGCGCTCGTCATCTGGCGTCCCAGGGCGAACCAGCTCGCCTGCGGCAGCTCGCCCTGCGCGATGGCAACGAAACTCGTGGCGCGCGCCTCCGAGGCGAGCAGATCGTACGAGGCTGCGTCGCGCCGGTTCTCGCCCACGTTGTAACCGATGGCGAGGAGCTGGCGCGCCTCGTCGACCACGAAGCCGTAGTCCATGCGCGCTAGATTGCCGGCCTCGAGCGCCAGGCGCTCGAGGGCGGCGATGCGCTCGCGCGCGCGCCGCCCCGCTTCATTCCTCAGCACCGCGAGCTCGCGCAGCGTCGGCAGGCCGCCCGCCGGCACGTCGCCCGAGTCCTCGCGCAGGAAGTACTGCAGATCCCCGGCGGCCGCCCGGCATTGCCTCGCGAGCGCCTCGGCCCACGGCATCGCCTGGAGCCCGGCAGCACCGGTGGCCAGCCGCTCGAGAATCGCTATCGCGGCGCGCGCGGTCGTTGGCGGCGATTGGCAGGCAGAATCGAGATCGGCCTGAAGCTGCGCATCGCCGAGCAGGATCGCGGCGTCGCGCAGACCCTCGAAGCAGCGCGGCGAGAGAATCGGCGCGTCGGCGAGCGCGAGCAGGCCCGGGCGCAGGGTCAAGAGATGACACGCGAGGTTGCCGCTGTCCACCGAGGAGATATAAAGCGGCGGCAGCGGCTTGAGCGAAAGCGTGTCGTACCAGTTGTAGAAGTGGCCCCGATGGCGCTCCAAGCCCTGCATCGTGGCGAGCGCCTGGTCGGTGCGCTCGATCAGCTCGCCTGCGGTGAGGTAGCCGAAGTCGTACGCCGACAGGTTCGCGAGCAGCGCGAGCCCCATGTTGGTCGGCGAGGTGCGATGCGCGACGACCCCGGTGGGATGCTCCTGGAAATTGTCGGGCGGCAGCCAGTGCTCCTGCGGGCCGACGAAGGTTTCGAAAAAGTGCCAGGTCTTGCGCGCGGCTGCGCGCAGGAAGTTCTTCTGCGCGGCCCTGAGGCGCGCCTCGCGGCGGGCAAGCGGCAGGCTCATCCACCAGGCGATTCCTGGCGAGGCAAGCCACAGGAGGAGAATTGGTGAAGGGAAATGCCATGGCGCGGCGGCGATCGCCAGGAGCGGGCCGATCCACATCGAGCGCCACGAACGCTCGCCTGCGAGCTCGCTCGACGCCGTCCACTCGAGCAGGTGCGTGCGGGTGAAGAGCATCCGCGCGGCGGTGCGCAGGATCGCGTCGAGACTGAAGAATGCCTCGTAAGGCAGGCAGGCGAGCGTGAACAACGCCTGCGCGATATGGCGCGCGCCCGCACGCCACGCCGCGGCCAAGTGGGGGCGCAGCGGCACATCGACGGGCTTGCCTCGCAGCTCGAGGAACGCGGCGAGCAGCGCGGGCGCGAGCGTGATGGCGAGCACCGTCAGGCTCCAGCCGCCGAGCACCAGGCCGACAAGCGCGAGCGGCGCGAGGCTGCGCCGCAGGTTATCGAGGATCTTCCACTGCGCGAGGCGCGACAGCGGATTCGGGTGGCGGCCACCGCCCTCGACCGGCACGCGCGGGAAAAGCCACCGCGCGATCTGCCAATCGCCGCGGATCCAGCGGTGCCTGCGGCTCACGTCGGTGCCGTAGCGCGGCGGATACTCTTCGTAGAGCTCGACATCCGAGATGAGCCCGGCGCGCGCGTAACAGCCTTCCAGGAGATCGTGGCTGAGGATCCGGTTCTCGGGAAAGCGTCCCTTCAGCGAGCGCTCGAACGCATCGACCTCGTAGATGCCCTTGCCGATGAACGAGCCTTCGCCGAAGAGGTCCTGGTAGACGTCCGAGACCGCGCGCGTGTACGGGTCGACGCCGGCATCGGCGCCGAAGAGCTGGGCATAGCGCGATGGACTCGCGTCCGCAGGCATGGCTACCGCCATGCGCGGCTGCAGGATGCCGTAGCCCTCGCACACCCGGCCGCGGCGCTCGTCGTAGCGCGGGCGATTCAGCGGGTGCGCCATGGCGCCCGCAAGGCTGCGCGCCGCATCGCGCGGCAGTTGCGTGTCGGTGTCGAGCGTGATCACGTATTTCACGCCCTGCAGCACGGCGATCGGGCCGCCGCGCAGCAGCGCATTGAGCTCGGCGAGCTTGCCGCGCTTCCTTTCATAGCCCATCCAGCGGCGCTCGCCGGGATTCCAGCGCCGCGGCCGGTGAAAGAGGAAGAAGCGCTCCGCGGCTGCGTACTTGCGGTTCAGCTCGTCGATGCCGCGGCGCGCGGCGCGCACCAGCGCTTCGTCCCCGGGCCGTGTCTCCTGCGCCGCATCCGGGAAATCGGTGAGGAGCGCGAAGTGCAGGTTCTCGTCCGGGTTGGCGAGGAAGCGCACCTCGAGCGCCTCCACCAGGCGCTCGATGTGGCGCTCGCTCGCGAGCATCGCCGGCACCACCACGAGGGTGCGCGATGACGCCGGGATGCCACCGGAGAAATCCATCCGCGGCAGCGGCCTCGGCCGTGCGAGCGCCGTGGCGAGGCGGTTGACGAGCGCCACCGCAAGCTGGCTCGTGGCGAGGAGCGCGGCGAGGCCGAGGGCCGCGAGCCTCCACCCGCTGGTATCGGCCTGCATCAACACGCCCGCGGTGAAGAGGCCCGACACGAGCGCGATTGCAAGCAGGTAGAGCGCGAGGGCGTGTCGCCGACCCGCTCTGCCGAGCGCCGCGATGAGCGAAGGCCGGACCCGTGCCGCGCGCTCGAGCTGCGGCACGCGCTCGCCGATCAGGAAACTGCCGACGTGTGCGCCGCGCGCGAGGCCGAGCGCGGCGCGCGCCACTTCGCCTTCGGACATCGGGCTCGCTTTCGCGATCGCCTCGACGGCGTGCCGGTAACGGTCGCGGGTGGCGAAATCCATCGCGGCGTAGACCGCATCGTCGCGGAGCGCCTGCTCGACGACGCTCAGTGTCTCGACGAACTCGCGCCAGTCGATCGCGCCGAGCAGGCGCAGGCTGCCGATGCTGTTCGCCATCGAGACCTGGTCGGCCGCCTGCTCCTGGGTCTGCGACTGCACGAGGTGCTCGATCGTCAGGCCGAGCTCGGCGAGGCGCTGCTCGATCCAGGTGAGCGGCAGCGCGAGCGCCGCGCTCTGTCCCTGCAGGCGGCGCGCGAGCTCCGCGACAAAGGAGCTGACCATCGGCGGGTCCGAGCGCGCCATGTCCGCCGTCACCAGCACGAGGCTCTTCGGATCCAGGCCGGCGGTCTCGATCATGCGGTTGGCCCACCCGTCGGCAAGCTCGCGCCCGGTGGTGCTTGCGGCAATGCGCGCGGCGACGCGCCGCAGGTTCTCGATCAGCGCAAGGCGCAGCATGATGGGAATCGCCCACAGCTCGCCGAGCTTCAACGGCAGGGCGCTCTGATAGGCGGCGACGAAGCGCCGCAGGCTGTCCGCGTCGAGGCGGCCGTCGCCGTGCGAGATGGCCTCGAGCGCGATGTCGTAGACGCGCGGCAACCCTGCCGCAGGCCCGTCCGCGAGGCGCGGCAGCTCGCGGCTGTACGCCTTCGGCAGGTGGCGCTTGGCGGTGCGCACCTGCTCTTCGATCAAGTGGAAGTTGTCGAGCAGCCATTCCCCGGCCGGCGCGATGCGCTGGCCGCGCGTGACGGTCGCTTTCAGCAGCTCGCCGGTGGCCACCAGCACCGTTTCGTTGCGCGTGAGACGCGCGAGCAGCGGGTCCGCGCCGCGCCGAGCGAGGCGTCTGGGGCGCAGCCGGTGCCCGAGCGCGAGCGCCTTGCCATGGCGCTCCATCTGGTCGGCGCTGTAGAGCTCCGCGCGCAGCGGAAACTCCGCAGCGGCCCGCAGCGGTATCACGGTCGCGGCGGCGTGTTCATCTCCGTGGGCAGCGATTCATCGATCAGCTCGCGCAATCTCTGCAAGCTGCGTTCGAGCAGCGCCCCCGTCGCCCCTCGCAAGCCGATGTTGCCGAGCTTGAGTGCAGCAAACGCCTTCGCCGCGGTGTAAAGAAGCCTGCGCTGCTCGTCACCCAGCGTGCCACGCCATTCGCGCTGATCGCGCTCGCCCCTGGCGCTGATCGCTTCGTCGCGATGGCGCCCGAACGAGGACACGGCGTCCGAGATGGCGTTGTCGAGCAGGCGGTTGAACGTGCGGAACTCCTCAACGTCGACCGGCGCGCTTTTTTCGGTCGCGAGCTCGGTGATGGACTGGCAGATGTCGCCGTAATCGTGCACTACGTGGTCCACGGTGTAGCCCTTGTCGAGCAGCTCCTTGCCGTGCAAGCCGGCGGTACGGCTGTTTTCGATCGAAGCGGCGGTGCTGCGCGGGGAATCGAGAACGCCGTCGTTGTTCGACGGCTGCTCGCGCTCGCAGCGCAGGGCCTCGATGAGCTGCTCGAGGAAGAGCGGCACCCCGTGCTCGAGCTCCAATGCAGTCACCGGGGGCGCGGCACGCTTCGCTACCTTCGCCCGGCAGCGCCGGATCAGCTCTACCCGGTTCTCGCTCAGGAATTCATGCAGCACGATCGTTTCTCCTCTCGGTATCAGACCGCGGCGGCAGCGTGAAGCGGAACGTCGAGCCCGCGCCTTCCTCGCTCTCGACGCTCACCACGCCGTGATGCGCCTCGACGAAGCTCTTGACGATGGCGAGGCCCAGACCCCAGCCGCCGCCCGCGGGATCGGTCTCGGTCTTGTCGAATACTTTTTCCAGGCGCTCCGGCGGGATACCCTCGCCGTTGTCGCTTACCCAGCACTCGAAGCGGCCTTCGGCTTGCCGCGCCCCGATGACCACCTCGCCGCGCGGCGTGTAGGTGATGGCGTTGGCGATCACGTTCTGGAAGATGCGCCGCAAGAGCTCGGCGTCGGCATAGACGGCGAGCTCCTCGGGCACCTGGTTGACGAGCCGCGTGCTCGCGCTACGCGCGACCGGATCGAGATCGCGGATCAGGCCTTCGATGAGCGGCCACAGATCGAAGGTGCGCCGCTCGAGCTTGATGCCGAGCTCTGCGAGCAGGCCCGTGTTTTCCTCGATCACCTGGTTCACGAGAGCGTCGAGATGCTGCACGTTGCGGCGCAGGGTCCTGAACATCTGGGCATGCGCGACGTTCGCGACGCGCTCGGGCAGCGCCAGCTCGAGCACGCGCGTGGCGAGCGAAATCGCGTTGAGCGGCGTGCGCAGGTCGTGCGCGACGAACGAGAGGTACTCTTCGCGGCGCTCGCGCACCTGCCGCGCCCGCTGATTCGCGAAGCTCTGCACCGCCAGGCCGATCGCCCCGTCCAGCACGCGGTTCAGGATATGGAACGGTCTGCCTTGCAGGGTAAGGCCATTCGCCTGGGCGAGATCGTGGATGCTGCCGCGCAGGATGTTGTACTCGGCGACGACTTCCTCGATGTCGTATCCGTCCCGCACGCGCTGCAGGCCGTGCGCCGGGGGGCTCGCCTCGCTCAGCGCTTCCGGGATCGTCTCGTCGGATCTCGCCTGCAGAGCTGCCGCCACCTCCTCGATGAGCTTCGGCACATGGTCGTTCAGCGTCGGGGCATCCAGATGCTGCGCCGAGGGCAACGCCCTCACTTGTTGGCGCCACTGGGCGAGCAGGCCCTCGCGCTCGCGCCGCAGGAGCGCCGCCAGCTTGTCGAGATCGCTGTTGAACATGGAGCAGGTTAGGGCGAATGCGCCGCGGCGTATGTGCGCTGACGCTCAGACGCGAGTAGGGAAATCAGGCACTGACCTCCGCGCACTGTGCTCTGTCACGCCGGGGGTCGCGGGTTCGAGTCCCGTCCGCTGCGCCAATCCCTCACTGCTTGCACGGATCTTCGCGCGCCGCGCGCTCCGTGAACCACAGATAGTCGTAGCTCGCCGCGCTCGCGAAGCCGTCGAAATATTCGCGCGGGGCGCTCTTGCCCGGCTGCACTTCGACGAACGCCAAGCTGATGACGTCGGCCCCGCCGGGCAGGTAGAGCGGCACACCGCGGTCGCGCCGCGCGTGGCCGATGCCGGCGATGAGCACGGTGCGTTCATGGCGCGACAGGACCTCGGCCATGCGCGCGTCGCGCGCGCGCTGCGCTTGCACCATGCCCGCAAGGCGCTTCGGTTCCGGCGCGGCGCCGCAGTGGCCGTCGATGATGTCGCGCTCGAGCGCCCGTTCAACGGGGAGCGGAGCCGGCGGCAATGCCGAGCGCGACCGATCGGCGACGATGGCACGTGCCTCGCTGCGCGAGAGATTGGCCGCCGCGATCGGCCAGCCGTGCTGCAACGCGAACTGCACGAGCGGCCGGTAGAGCGGCCAGTTCCAGCCCTTGCGATCGAAATGGCCGGCGTCGGCGATCGCCTCAGCATCGCCGCCCTTTGCGCGCGCGGCGTCGAGGGCGGCTTGCTGGTCGGTATCGAGCTGCTCCATGGCGAGCATCCGGTCCCCGCCGCGCGCGGCGAGCGCGTCGAGCGCACGGCGCTGCAGGCGGTGATGCTCCGGATTGTCGTGCGTCTCGCCGAGGATGACGTGGCGCGCGCCGGCCAGGCGCATGAGCGCATCGTCCGCGGAGATGAAGGCGCCGGCGCGCGCGTCCCAGATGCGGCCGACGAGCGCTTCTTCCTTCAGCGAGCCTTCATGTGCGCAGGCTACGGCGACCAGCGCGAGCGCTGTCATGCGACGAAGCATGCGCTTAGTTTCGCGCTAAAATCGCGTCCCTTCCCGATCTCTCTCCATGTTCGATCTCGTACAGAAGTACCGGCGCGTGATGCAGATCGTCCTCGGGCTGATCGCGATTACGTTCGCGACCTGGGGAATCGAGTCCTATACCCGCTTCGCCGGCGGGGCCGACGCGGTGGCGAGCGTGAACGGCTCCGATATCTCGCGGCGCGAATACGACGACCAGCTGCGTGCGCAGCAGGACCAGATCCGCCGCATGTTCGGCAACCGCATCGATCCCTCGACCTTCGATAATCCCGAGATGCGCCGCGCGGTGCTCGACCAGATGATTTCGCAGCGCGTCGTGGCCGTGGAGGCCGCCAAGCGCAACCTCGTCATGAGCCGCGACGCGGTGATCGAGGCGATCACGCAGGCGCCGGAGTTCCAGGAGAACGGCAAGTTTTCCGCCGCGCTTTATTCCGCGTATCTGCAGCAACGCGGCCTGAGCGACCAGGCGAACGTGGCACAGCTCCAGGCGCAGCTGCCCCTCGCGCGGCTCGTGGGCGCGATCAGCGAGACGGCGATCGTGCCGCACACCGTCGCGGAGCGCCTCGCGGCGATCGAGTCGCAGCAGCGCGAAGTCTCGCAGGCGACCATCCCGGCGAAGCAGTTTCTCGCCCAAGTGAAGGTCGATCCCGAGAAGGTGAAGCAGTACTACGAAGCGAACCAGGCGCAGTTCCGTACGCCGGAGCGCGTGCGCGCGGAATACGTCGTGCTTTCCGCCGACGCCCTGGCGAAGCAGGAGCCGGCGACCGACGACGAGATCAAGCAGGCGTACGCGCAGCGCGCGGCGTCATTCCGCGTCGATGAGCAGCGCCGCGCGAGCCACATCCTCGTCAAGACGAAGGAGGAGGCGCAGCGCATCTACGCCGAGGTGAAGAAGAACCCCGCACGCTTGGCCGAGCTCGCCAAGCAGCATTCGCAGGACCCCGGCTCCGCGCAGAAGGGCGGCGATCTCGGCTGGTTCGGCCGCGGCATGATGGTGAAGCCCTTCGAGGACGCGGTGTTCGATATGAAGCAGGGCGAGGTGCGCCTCGTGCCGAGCGAGTTCGGCTTCCACATCGTGCGCCTCACGGGCGTGCAGGAGGCGAAGACCCGGCCGCTCGAGGAGGTGCGCAAGGAGATCGCCGCGGACATCGCGCGCCAGAAGGCCCAGAAGAAATATGCGGAGTCCGCCGAGGCCTTCAGCAACATGGTCTACGAGCAGTCGGAGAGCCTGAAGCCGGCGGCCGAGCGCTTCAAACTGCAGGTTCAGACGACGGGCTGGGTGACGCGCTCGGCGCACCAGGAATTGGGCGCGCTCGACAATCCGAAGCTCCTCGCCGCGCTCTTCTCGCGCGATGCGATCGCAAACAAGCGCAACACCGATGCCATCGAGGTCGCGCCGAACACGCTCGTCGCCGCCCACGTGATCGATCACCAGCCGGAGACGCAGCGCAAGTTCGACGAGGTGAAGGACGAGATCGCCGAGCAGCTGCGCCGCGAGGAGGCGCTCAAGATGGCGGAGAAGGACGGCATGGACAAGCTCGCCTTGCTGCAGAAGGGTGAGAACCCATCCCTCGCCTGGGGCGCGCCCAAGCTCGTCTCGCGCCGCGACGCGCAGGGCCTGCCCGCCGAAGTGTTGCGCAAGGTGGTCGCCGCCGATGTGCAGAAGCTACCGGCCTACGTCGGCATGCTGATGGGTGACTCCGGCTACCTGATCGCGCGCATCACCAAGGTCGCGGAGGGCAAACCATCGGCAGAAGACGACAAGCAGCGTGAGGCGCGCCTCGAATCGACGCTCGGCAGCTCGGAGTTCGAGGCCTACGTGTCGAGCCTCAAGGGCCGCGCCAGCATCTCCATCAACAGCGCTAATCTGGAGAAGCAGTAGATCCCGAAGTACTTCCGATCCCGGCGACGACGTGGCTGAAGCCCGCGTCGACGTAGAGGATCTCGCCGGTGACCGCGGCCGCCATGTCGGAGAGCAGGAACGCCGCGGCATTGCCGACATCCTCGGTCGTGACATTGCGTCGCAGCGGCGCGTGCTCCTCGACGAATTTCAGGATCTTGCCGAAGCCGCCGATGCCGGCCGCGGCGAGCGTCTTGATCGGTCCGGCGGAGATACCATTCACGCGGATGCCTTGCGGGCCGAGGCTCGACGCCATGTAGCGCACCGCCGCCTCGAGGCTCGCTTTCGCAAGGCCCATGGTGTTGTAGTTCGGCACGACGCGCTCGGCGCCGAGGTACGTTAGCGTGAGAAGCGAAGCATTGCGTCCGCGCATCATCGGCAGCGCAGCCTTGGCAAGCGCGGGAAAGCTGTAGGCCGAGATGTCCTGCGCCTGGCGAAACGCCTCGCGGCTGATGCCCTCGAGGAAGTCGCCGGCGATCGCTTCGCGCGGCGCGAAGGCGAGCGCATGCACGAGGCCGTCCAGGCCCGGCCAGTGCTCTCCCAGGCGGGCGAAGAGCGCGGCGATCTCCTCGTCGCTCGTCACCTCGCACGGTAGCGCCACCGCCGCGCCGAGTTCTCGCGCCATTTCCTGGGCGCGATCCTTGAATCGCTCGTTCTGGTACGTGAGCGCGATCTCGGCGCCTTCGCGGCGCGCGACTTTCGCGATGCCGTAGGCGATCGAGCGGTTGGAGAGCAGCCCGGTGACCAGGATGTGCTTGCCGGAGAGGAGTGCCACCGCCCGATTATACTTTCCAGCGCATGAGCACCGCCGCGCGCTGGCTCGCGATCCTCACGCTCGTCGCCGCGCCAGCCCTCGCGCAGCCGCAAGCGAAGATCCTGCGCGTCACCTTCGCGGCCGCCGAGACGGGCTTCGATCCGGTCAGGACGCACGACTACTACTCGGGCACGATCCTCGAAGCGATCTTCGACACGCTGCTCACGTACGACTATCTCGCGCGGCCCGCGAAGCTGGTGCCGAATGCCGCTGCCGAGATGCCGAAGATCTCGGCCGATGGGCTCACCTATACGCTGCGCATCCGCAAGGGGATTTATTTCAGCGACGACGCCGCCTTCAAAGGCGCGCGGCGCGAGCTGACCGCGCAGGACTTCGCCTATTCGATCCGCCGCTTCTTCGATCC
>Ga0075436_100001745_pt1 | contig 14892 bp, 10 predicted proteins | sample RhiMethybrSRZTD5_FD_75303 | JGI IMG/M metagenome (GOLD analysis project Ga0075436, IMG submission 75303) | Populus rhizosphere microbial communities from Tennessee, USA - Rhizosphere MetaG P. TD hybrid SRZTD5 | ecosystem: Host-associated > Plants > Roots > Rhizosphere > Soil | place: USA...
GTCGCGCCGCCTTTGGCCAACTGCTGGCGCAAGGCTGGACCGACGCCATTCGTGCGCTGCATCCGAAGGACCGCGTCTACACGTTCTGGGACTACATGCGGAACCGCTGGCCGCGCGACGCCGGTCTGCGTCTCGACCACCTTCTGCTCAGCCCCGACCTGGCCAAGCGCCTCGCAGGCTCCGGCATCGACCGTGCGGCGCGCGGCGAGCCCAATGCAAGCGACCACGCGCCGGCGTGGGCCGAGCTGCGCGACGCCGCGACGCGCGCGAAGCGGGCGGCGCCATCCAGCGGCGCGGCCCCACGCGTTGCGAAGCGGCGCATGACCGCCCGTCCATCCACCCGCCGACCTCTACTGGTCATCGATGGCGATTCCTTCGCGCATCGCGCCTACCACGCCCTGCCGAAGACGATCCGGCGCGATCGCAATCGCCCCGCCGGGGCGATCCTCGGTTTCGCCAACATGCTGCTGCGGCTCTATCAGGCGGAGCAGCCGCGCGCCGTGCTGGTGGCCTGGGATACGCTGGAGACGCCGACCTACCGCCATGAGGCGTTCGCGGCCTACCAGAGCGGACGGGAGTTCGACGATGAGATCGTCGAGCAGCTCGCGGTGATCCCGCAATTCGTGACGGCGTGCGGCTTTGCCAATGCCAAGGCGGCCGGTTACGAGGCTGACGATTTCCTCGGCGCTGCCGTCGCGCGCGAAGAGAAGCGCGGCGGCACCGCCCTCGTCGCGAGCGGTGATCGCGACACGTTTCAGCTCGCCTCCGACCAAACCACGATTCTCTATCCGGTGCGCGCGGGCGAGATGGCGCGCATCGGACCGCGCGAGGTGCGCGAGCGATACGGCGTCGATCCCAAGCAGGTGCCCGACTTCATCGCCATTCGCGGCGATCCGTCCGACAAGCTGCCGGGCCTGCCGGGCGTCGGTGCAACGGGCGCGGCCACGCTGCTGCGCCGCTACGGCTCGCTCGAGGCGATGCTCGCGGCCGGCCGCTTCCCCGCCCATGCCGAACAGCTGCGGCTGTTTCGCTCGATCGCCGCAATGGATCCCAAGGCGCCGTTGCCGTCGCTGCGAGATCAGAAGCCGGCCTGGACCGAGGCCGCCGCCCTTGCGCGCAAGTGGCAGCTGCGCAAGCTCGCCGAACGCCTCGACGCGCTTGCGGCGAGCCACGATCTTTGACGGATGTCCGGGGAGATGCAGTGCAAGGCGTTGTCGTTCCGGATCAGCAGCCCGGCATGGCCTGATCGGCACTGCATTGCGAAAGCCCGCCCCGTCCGAGGCGCGAACCTTGCCTAAGGAGTACGTTATCGCGCCCTTGCCATGGCTAGGCCGGGAACGCGACGATCGCGGCTCTGTTTTCCGTAAGGGCCTGCGCTCGGTCACCATATCGGAGAGGGTCTCCGGTCGCCCCCGCTTTCTCCGATCCTCGTGCGAGCGCAGGCCCTCAGGCGTCCGTCGATTGCTCTCTCGGACTGGCTCACGGTTCCTTGTCGTGACGCGGGTGCGGCGTTTCGACCTGTGCGAAACGCGTACACCGCGAAATGTTCGCTAGCTGACAGCCATTCTGCGCGCCGCGCGCCAGCCGACACCCATTCAGCGGAACGTTCGCCAACCGATACCCATTCTACTGTTAATCGGCGCAAAAGCTTGCGGCGAGCACGCCTGCCGCCTGAGCAGCGAAGACCAATGTTCAAGAGGCGCAAGAGGTCACCAAGAGAGGTCACAATGAGAATGACGACACGAAAGCTCTTACTCAGCACCGCCGTGCTTCTCGCCGGCGTCGGCATGGCGTCGGCACAGGGAAAGCACGAGGGAGCTGGCGCGCAACAACACGGCGGCGCCGCAGCCGGCATCAGCGGCGGAGGCCCACAGGCCGGCGCAGGCGCGAGCGAGCATTCGCACGGCCACGCGGGTGCGCAGCTTGGCGGACAGGGCGGGCATAGCGCGACCGTTGGAGCGGGCGGACAGGCAGAGAGTCACGCCCACGCGCCTGGCGGGGCGCAGATCGAACACGGTCATGGGAACGCCAGCGCGCAGCACAATGCGCAAGGCCATGCGAACGCACGCGAGCGCCACGGCACGACCGGCCAGGGCTCGCGCGACGAGAACGCGTCGCGCAATGCGAAGCAGAACGACCATGCGCAAGGCCACGCGAACGCGCGCGAGCGCCACGGCACCACCGGTCAGGCCTCGCGCGACGAGAACGCATCGCGCAATGCGCAGCAGAACGACCATGCGAATCGCAACGCAAACGCACGCGAGCGGCACGGCACCACCGGCCAGGGCTCGCGCGAAGAGAACGCGTCGCGCAATGCGCAGCAGAACGAGCAGACCAGACACCAGGCGCAGACGCCGGGCCGCACGACGAATGGCCAGGGCCCGAACGAGGCGCAGGGGCGGGCCAATCGCCAAAACCGGGCTGGCGTCAACGAGCGGAACCAGGCCGGCGCCAATGTCGAGCAGAACGGCGGCACCCGCGTTGAGCTGAGCTCGCAGCAGCGCACACACATAGGCGAGCGGGTGTTGTCACGAAGCAATGTTCCGCGGGTCAACCGCGTCGACTTCGCGCTGCACGCTGGCGTATCCGTCCCGCGGCACGTGCATTACGTCTCGATCTCCGACTATCCAACCTTGGTCGACGTCTTTCCCGAATACCGCGACGACTACTTCTTCGTCGCTGAGGATCAGATCGTGATCCTGACGCCGCAGCGGCGGGTCGTTAGGGTCGTGCCGCTCAGTGGTTCGGCGCGTGTCGGCTCGGCGTCGGCGTCGTGGGGCGGCGTGGAGCTCAGCTCGACGGAGGTTCGGGAAGTCCAGCAGGTGCTGGTCGACCGCGGCTACGACATTCAGGTCGACGGCGTCTGGGGGCCGTCCACGCGTGATGCGCTGATCACGTTCCAGCGGCGTGAAGGCCTGCCGGCCAACGGTGAGATCACCACGCGGACGGTGTCGAGTCTCGGACTGAAAGGCAGGATCTCCGGGAGCCACATCGAGGGCGGCGCTTCGACGACCGGCCAAGGCAATGTCCGCGAGAACGAAGGCATGAGCGGCCGGGGTAATCAGCCGAACATGCGACAGGGGCAGCATCGGTCGGACAACCAGAACGCCAATGCGCCACAACGCAACAGGTCGACGACCGGCCAGGGTGGCAATGAGCCAAGGAAGAGCCGGTCCAATGCGCAAGGCAACAATCAGCCGCTGCAGAACAGGTCGACCACCGGCCAAGGCAATCGCCACCAGCCGCAAGATCAGTCGACCAATGGCCAGGTTGGCCCCCAGAGCCGGTCGAGCAACGGCCAAGGCGTCAAGGCGCACGGCCACGCGACGACCGGTCAGGGCAGCTCGTCACACGTAGATGTGGGCGGACAATCGCGCGGCCAGGGTGACATGCAGCACCACATGAACCGGCAGAAATAAGGACGAGTTGCCAGCAACCCGTCAATCCTTCGAGCCCCGCTCCGGCGGGGCTCGAGTCCGTTTGGCCGCCGAGAGCAACCGGCCGGGAATCGCGCGGATAATGCGCAATGCCCGGCCTGCGTGCCGCGGCGATTCAGGGTCGGGGCGGCCACACCGATTTTTCACGCTGCCTTGGCCAGATATGAAATCGTGCCGGCGAGATCGGTATCATCGATCAATTGGAACCGGCTGATGCTGCCGCGCTGACGGGCCTCCGCAAACGGTGCGTATTTTGGATCGCTGAGGAACGCCCTCACCGCTTGCGCCGAGGGAAACGCGAGCAGCGCGATGAGCGTGGTGTCGAGCGGCTTGCCTTCGAGCGTCTGGACGTTGCCGCTGCGGGCCAGATATTTTCCGCCGTGCTTGTGCACGAGCTCGTGCACCGACGCCGCATAGGGCGCCACCCATTCGTCGTTGGTCACCTTGATATCTGCGATCATGTAGACGGTCATTGTGTGTCGATCTCCTGTGTTGCGTGTTCGCGCGGCGTGTCGCGCGACGTGCCGCAAGCTCGCAGGAAACCGCCCAGTTGCTCCAGTCCAGGAAATGGAAATCTGTCTCGGGCCGCTCCCACAGATCATGCGATCTACCTGCAAACGCTCGTGTTTTCTGCGCCCACCGAAAGCAGGGCGTCGCCTCTGATATAGTTTGTGGACTACCCGGCCGTTCCGCGCCGTATTACATAAGCCGCCTGGTCCCACGCACCCGGGAGCGGCCATGCGCAATCAAACCGAACCTGCCAACTACGGCCAGTTCTGTGCGGTGGCGATCGCGGCCGAGATCGTCTGCTCGAAATGGACCCCGCTGGTGCTGCGCGAACTGCTCAGCGGCTCGACGCGGTTCAGCGATCTGCGACGCGGCTTGCCGCGAATGTCCCCCACCCTTCTCTCCCGCCGACTGAAAGAGCTCGAAAAAACGGGAATCATTTCGGCGCGCGCATCGGGCCGGCCGCGCGCCGTCGAGTACAAGCTCACGGCGGCCGGAGAGGAACTGCGCGGCGTGATCATGTCGCTTGGCACTTGGGGTCAGCGCTGGATCGAATCGTCGATCACGCTCAAGAATCTCGATCCCTCGCTGCTGATGTGGGACATGCGCCGCAACATCGCGCCCATCTCGATGCCGAGAGATAAGTGCACCGTGCAATTCGTTTATCCCGAGCTGCGCGCCGGTCACGATAGCTGGTGGCTGACGATTGACGGCCCGGACGTCGATCTGTGTCGTGTCGATCCCGGCTACGATGTCGACCTGTATGTCGAGAGTACGCTCCGCAGCATGACTGCGGTTTGGATGGGACACGCGACGCTCAAGGCGGAGATCGAGGCCGGCAACATCACCCTGACCGGGGACAGGGCGATCGCGCGTGCGATTCACGACTGGCTCGGTCTCAACGTGTTCGCACGCGAAGCGCGGCACAGCTAGCGCCAAGTCCAGTTCGCCTCGCGAACCGCGGGGGCGGCGCGACGCCGTTTGCCCCATGCGGCAGAAACCCGACTTTGCCCACTCGGTACGCCACCCGTCGTTTGCGGAACCTCGGGCAACTTGCCTCGTTGCCACCACATTGTGACCGCCTTGACCGCGAGGCAGGCCGTGGGCCCAGGCAGCAGCGCAACGCAACGAGTCGGCATCCCGTGCCGCTCCCTCATCGACTCATCCGCTCCCACTGCGGCCGATGGCGCGCTCCTCGAAACAGTGCCGCGGCCGCGCGAACGCGTGCAGCCGGACGCTCTCTGCCCGACCATCTTGGTCGCTGCCGCAATCTACGGCGTCGCTTTCGGCGCGAGCGCGCTGCTCGACATCAGGGCGGACATCCTCGATGGCGCGCCTCTTTGCATGGGGGCTGCCGCATTCCTCTGCCTGTTCGGCCGCATCGCCTTTCCGCGCGCGGGACGCACGTTGCGGCTCCTCCAGGTCGCCTTCATCGTCATCGCGCTTGGGCTCAGTCTTGCCTGCCTGAGCTATGTCGGCGCCACGGCGGACCTGCCGCTGCGCGATCGGGAAATGATGTGGATCGACCGGCATCTCGGGTTCGACTGGCTGCAGATGATGCAGGCGCTCGACCGCCGGCCTCTGGTCCTCGATGTCCTTGACGGCGCCTATGCGACGTTCACGGCCCAGCTCATCGGTGTCGTGCTCGCGCTCACCTTCGCGGGACGCACGCGCGAGCTCGATCGCTTTTTTCTCACATTCGTATGCGCGTCGGTGCTGGCCGAGGTTTCCAGCGTGTTCATTCCGACGATCGGCCCGATGTCCACGGCCGCCGCGAACGTCGAGTTTGCGCATCTGCCGACGCTTGGGCGCACCACCGCCGATATCGTGCTGAAGCTGCGGGATGGCACGCTCCGCGCCATCGATTTCGCCGCCGTCGATGGCATCATCAGTTTCCCGTCCCTGCACGCGGCCGTATGCATCATCGTGCCGTTCAGTTTGCGCTGGAACCGGCCGCTGTTCTGCCTCACCGCTGCGCTCGATGCCGTGATGCTCGTGTCCGCCGTTCCGAGCGGCAATCATTACCTCATCGATGTGATCGGCGGCGTGTCCGTCTCGGCGTTTGCCATCGTCTGCAGCGGCCCGATGCAGACGTCACTGGAACGGCTGGTTCGTCGTCCTCCGCGCGAAGCGCGATCCGATACGGCGGATGCAGATGCGGTGGTGCAGGTCCGCTCGGCAGTCCTGCTGCAGGGGCGACCGAAGGCGGTTGAGGGACTGCAAGCCCTGTCCGCCGGCCGTCACAACCCGAACAACTCAGGCTGATATATCGCTGGCAACCTTTCGATTCCGAAGTACGCTCAAGACTCCGCGGCGAAAGCCTGCGAACTTCGGAATCGCGACACGAGCCGGAGGCCGCCATGGCGACCAAGCCCGTGAAAGAAGCGCGAAAGCGACACGCCGGCGAGGCGCGCGATCCCGTGCTGATCGATCTCGCGCTGCAGGGCGGCGGATCGCATGGCGCATTCACCTGGGGGGTGCTTGATCGGCTCATGGATGAGCCGTGGCTGCGCATCGACGGGATATCGGGCACGTCGGCCGGCGCGATGAATGCCGTCGTGATGGCCGGCGGTTTTACCGCCCATGGGCCCGCCGGCGCCAAGTCCGCATTGGACGCGTTCTGGCGGCGGGTCGCCGACGCGGCGCGGTTCAGCCTCATTCGGCGAAGCCCTCTGGATGTCCTCCTCGGCCGCTGGACCCTCGATACATCTCCCTTCTATATCGCGTTCGACCTGGCGAGCCGGGTTTTCTCGCCCTATGACCTGAATTTCGCCGGCGCCAATCCTCTGCGCCAGATCCTTGCCGAGTCAGTCGATTTTGCGCAGGTCGCGAGTTCTCCAATTCGGTTGTTCGTGACGGCGACGAACGTGCACACCGGCCGCGGGCGCGTGTTTCGCAATTCCGAGCTCACCCCCGATGTCTTGCTGGCGTCCGCCTGCCTGCCGACCCTCTTCCACGCGATCGAGATCGACGGCGAGCCTTATTGGGATGGCGGCTACTCCGGCAACCCGACGATCACGCCGCTGGTCCGCGAGTCCGACGCGCACGACACGCTTCTCGTCGCCGTCAACCCGGTCGAACGACCCGGGACGCCGCGCTCCGCGCGCGAAATCCTCAACCGGCTGAACGAAGTCTCGTTCAACGCCACGCTGCTCAAGGAGCTGCGCATGATCGCGCTGCTGCGGCGGGTCGCGGACGCGGGAAGCACCGAGGGACGCAACTGGGCCGAGATGCGCATTCATCTCATCGCCAGCAAGGCTCTTGCCGAGCTCGGAGCATCGTCGAAATTCAACGCCGAATGGAGCTTCCTTTGCATGCTGCGCGACGAGGGCCGCCGTGCCACCGAGGCCTTTCTGAAGGCGGATGGCGGTAACATTGGCAAGCGCTCGTCGATCGATCTGGATATCCTCTTGCAGCAGGTCTGACGCCATGGGCCTCGTCGGAATCCTCGTTGCGCTGGCTCTGCTCATCTGGCTCTCGTTCCGCGGCTGGAGCGTGCTGCTCCTCGCGCCGTTCGTGGCGATCATCGCTGCGGCGTTCGCCGGAGAGCCCCTGCTCGCCCATTGGACGCAGACCTTCATGGGCAGTGCCGCGCAGTTCATCGCGCAGTTCTTCCCGATATTTCTGCTCGGCGCGCTGTTCGGCAAGCTGATGGACGACAGCGGCTCGGTCCAGGCCATCGCGCATTTCATGAGCGCCAGGCTCGGGTATCGCCGCGCGATCCTCGCCGTCGTGCTTGCCGGCGCCCTCGTCACATACGGTGGCGTGAGCCTGTTCGTCGCCTTTTTCGTCCTGGCGCCGATGGCGCGGGAATTGTTCCGCGCCGCGAATATCCCGCGCCGGCTCATGCCGGCCACGATTGCGCTCGGCACGTCCACGTTCACGATGTCCGCAATGCCCGGAACGCCCGCGATCCAGAACACGATTCCCATGCCATTCTTTGGCACCACGCCGTTCGCAGCGCCCGGATTGGGGATCATCGCCTCGGCGATCATGCTCGCCTTCGGCCTGTGGTGGCTCGGGCGCGCCGAGGCGTCGGCGCGCAAGTCCGGTGAAGGCTACGGCGACGAAGCGGACCCCGGCGGCGGCGCGGCCGCCGACGACCAATTCATTCGCGAACGCGCCACGTCGTCCCACGAGTTCGACCCGGCCGAAATACCGCATGGCAAGCACGGCGACGTGCCGCCGCCGATCGGCACGGCGAGCACCCCGCTCGTCGTCGTTGTCGGGGTGAACCTGCTGATGTCACTCCTGATCCTGCCGCGGCTCGACTTCTCGTTCCTGGCGCAGGAGCGCTGGGGCGGCACCTCCATTGCGGGCGTTGCCGGCGTCTGGTCGGTCGCCATCGCTCTCGCCGCCGCCACCGCGACGCTCGTCGTGCTCCATCGCGCCCGTTTGCCCGATCTGCGGGGCAGCATGGATGCCGGCGCAAACGCCTCGGTGCTCCCCATCTTCAGCGTGGCAAGCCTGGTCGGCTTCGGCGCCGTTGTCGCCGCGCTGCCGGCCTTCGCGTCGGTGCGCGACTGGGTGCTGTCGCTATCCGGTGAGCCTCTCGTATCCCTTGCGATCGCAACGAACGTCCTGGCCGCCGTGACCGGCTCGGCCTCCGGCGGATTGACGATTGCGCTCGATGCCCTTGGCGACACCTACCTGCAGATCGCCCAGGCGACCGGCATCGACCCGGCGCTCATGCACCGCATTGCCGTGATCGGCTCCGGCACGCTCGACAGCCTGCCCCACAACGGCGCCGTCGTGACGCTGCTTGCGGTCTGCGGCTCGACCCACCGGAAAAGCTATCTCGACATGGTGATGGCCAACATCGTTGGGCCGATCATCGCCCTGGCCGTCGTGATCATCCTTGGTTCGATGCTTGGATCGTTCTAGCCGACCCGCGCGCGACCTGCCGGCCGCGCTGGCGGCTCGTGGTCAGAAGCGCAGTGCGGCGCGAAGGGGGGCTACGCGTTCACGCCACGTGCGAACGGCGGCGCGGCGTATCGCGATGGCTCACCCGGGATGCCGGCGCGGCCTTGCGCGACCCGTGCACCTTCGCCTCTTCGAACCGCTTGCCATGCGATTTCTCGGTCGACCTCACCTCGTTCTTGGCCACGACGATCGTATTGGTTTTGACGCCGCGCCCGCCTCGGGATCGCGCAAGAGCCTCGGTCAGACGGCTGCGCGCGTGATGCGCGGAGTGATGATCGCCGTCAGAGGACGACCCTGCGGCCTCTTGAAACACCCGCCCCCTTTCATTGTTGACGGCTGCCGCAACGGCGATCGCCGCCGGCAGCTCGGCGATAACCGCGTTGCCGGCCTCGAACATCTCTTCGAGCGCCACCGGCCCGTGGGCCGTGATCGTCTTGCGCAGCGGATTGTCCGGCACGACTTTCGCCATCGGCGTCGCCTGGCAATGATTCCATTCCGTACGGCTGGCGAACCCATAAGGGCAGATGACGCCGTGCCTTCCAGCGATCTCGTGCCAGAGCTTTGCCTGCTGCGAGCCGGGATCGCCGATCCCCGACATGTCCACGGCCAAGCCATAGGCGTGCAGCGACTTGAACTTGTCGCCGAAACCGCCGATCCCGAAAGCAGGCGGCCGATAGGCGGAAAAGATGCCGGCGGACGGCAGCCCAGACTGGCGTGCGTCGCGGATCGCGTCTGCAAGCCGCGCGACGAATTCCGGATTGAGTCGTCCGATCGCGATCTCGGGCCCTTGCATTGCCATCGTGGAACCGGGACTTGCCGTCTCGAGCAGATAGGCTCGGTCCTCCTCCTCCGCTGTCGCTGTTTGAGCCTGCGTGCCCAGCGGCATGTCGCCGAGATATGCCGGAGCTTGTTCGCTGCAGCTGAGCTCCGACGGAGCGGAATATGCGGCGATCCCGCCGCCGAAGACGGTTGTTGCGATCACGGTTGTGGAAAGCAGGACGGCGATGGCGGATCGGGGCACGCGCGGAACTCCGTTTGCGGTTGTGGGCCCTCACTCGACTTGCGAGGAGGCGGAGCACGGTCGTGCCGGCGCAATCGGAACTTTAGCGTTGGCGCCACAGACACAATGGCAGACAGAGGCCCGCTGACGGTGCCTGACGAATTGCGGGCGACGTCCGGCACTGAACTTTAGGCCGGCCAACCGCTTCGCGCGTCACAGTCTGATTTACTGCCGTGCTCGAACCGCACCATGCACACTCATCGAACATTGTCGAGCACTTCTTCATACAGCCGTGCTCCCGCGCCATTGCGTTCGCGCGGAATCGCATGCGAGTTCCGTCACTGGAACCCACGCGCGGAATTCGGAAACGGCTCATGGCCGTGTGCCGGCTGACGCTCACGCGATCGCAGGCGGAGGTCTGCTCAGGGTCGGGCGCCGACAGGATCGTATCGGGACAATCGCTTGCCGTCGTGCGCCGAGAGCGGACATCGGCGGGAGAGTTCATCATATCCGAGAAACACCAAAACCCCGGCGAGGCCGGGGTTCTGTGTTTTCTCCAGAGCGATCGCGCGTCGATTCACGATTGCGAGGTCTGCGCGCGTCCGCGAGAGAAAAGCGAGTCACCTCACCATGGACGATACGCGCGAGAATTCTTGTCGAGTTTCGGAATTGGAAACACGGCGCCGCGTATCGTCCCGGCGCTCACGCGATGGCCATCTCCGGCCCCTTGGCCCACTCCGCGCGCAACTTCTCCGCCGTGCCGTCGTAGTGATTCAAGTCAATGCCGCCGGCAATCGAGATTCCCGGCACTGCGTGCGGCCCTGGGCCTTCGCCATCCCCGGTGAATTGAATGATCCAGGGAGCCGCCCAGTTCGGCGGGCAGACCGGACGCGTGCTGAAGTGCGACAGCCACAGGCGATGTTCGGCGAGGAATGGATCATGGTTGCTCTGCAACTGCTCCTTGATCAAGAACCCGGAATAGAGAGCAGCCCTGCGCCCGGTCTTGTCGAACACGCGCTGGAGCCACCGCTTTGCGTCACCGAGCGGAACGTTACGATCTTCGTGATCCAAGGCGAGGAGCAGGTCATCCGGCTGCGCAACCTTCAACGCCACATCGAGGAAATGATCGGCTTGCGCAATCGGATCGCCCGGCCGAAGAAAATGATAAGCGCCGTACAGGATCTCGCGATCGAGCGTCGGCTTGCGCCGGATCGCATAGGTCTTGTCGACCATGCCTGGGCCTTCGGTGGCTTTGTTGATGACGCCCAGAATGCCGAAGCCTTTCACGGCGTCCCAGTCCTGGACATCATCGAAATGCGATAGATCGACGATAACGGGATTGAACTTCACGGCTCCCTCCTGCGCTTTTGAGCGAACGTCCCAACAGATTTGGTGTCGACCATTGCTCGTGATTTATGGCACGACAATCGTTGGTTGGGTGTGACGTGGTTCACATCCGAGAGCCTTGGCCTGACCGCGATGCACCCAGCTTCAGGACGTTCCCAGGCTGATTTCCCTGTTGCGCCGGGACGCAAATGCACCACGCCGGATCGCGGGAGCGGCCCTAGCATGCGTCGCGCCAGGCCTCCCGAACCGTCTGACCTATGCGTCGGCGGGGGCGCCCGGCTCAATGCCGAGCGCCGCAATAGTGGCTCACCAACGCGGACGTCTCAGTTCGCCGCAAGCGCCGCAGTGATGTCCGCCTGCTTGGCCGTCGTACCGTGGCCGCCCACGATCGTGGCCCCGGTGATGTCGAGCTTGCGCAGCACCTCGCCAACGGCGACCGTGGCGGGCGTTCGGCTGATCGGACCACGCGGGGAGATCAGATCGGTCACGTAGACCAGGTTCGGCTGAACCACGTGGGCAATGATCATCCCGTCCACGTGCGGGTTTGCGATGTTGTAGAGATTGATCGTAACGGTCTCGTCTTTGAGCGAGAACGTATCTTTCACGTCGACGATGTTCACCGGCTTCGGATTCTTCGCCAGCGCATCGGGCGCGATCGCGTGCGACGCGTTGAGCATCTTCTCGAAGAATGGCTTCGCCTGCGCCGGGACCACGACCGAGGCGCCTTCCGCCACAAAGGCCCGGGTGCCGCCGGAGTGGTCCATATGGTGGTGCGTCATGACGAGATACTTGATCGGCTTGCCGGGATATTTTGCCTTGGCCGCGTCGATCACCCAGCGCGACTGTAGCTCGCCGTAGGGCGCATCGAAGATGACCAGGCCGTCGCTCATCGCCACGATCAGATTATTGGCGGTGCCCCCCTCGACGTGCTGGACGTTGGGCGCGAGCTCGACCAGCTTCAGGCTGCCGCCCGGCGGGACGATGATGCCGTCGCTGTCGTTGAAAAAGCGCGGGCCCATCGCCAGGCGCCGGATCACCCATTGGTAGGGCGCGTCCGCGGCCGGCGGCCGCGCCTTGGCCTTGACGTCCTCATTGACCGCGAAGGCGTTTGCCGGGATGGTCGGATTGACCTTGATCTCCTGATAGCTCCGCCGCTGCACCTCGATCCCGTTGAGTTGAAACGACACGGCGTACGGACGCTTGAGGCCGCCGCCGACGTCTCTCCAATCCGACAGGATCATGTCGTAATTGGAATCGCCATAGACGAAGTCGTCATCGCGGATACGAATCACGGCCGGCAGGTTCGTCGAACGGTCGAACATGAAGACGTAGCTCGTGTTGCCGGCCTTGATCGAGACGGCCGGGAGCGATCGGTTGCCGGCCTGCTCGTCCGGCATCGTGGAGACGCTTTTCGGATCGTCGAGCGCCGCCAGCAGCAGAAGCGGCGAAAGTCTCCGTTTCTCGCGCTGGAGCGCGGCAAGGCGGATGCCGGACATCGGCGCCTGCTCGCCCTTCTCATTGATCGCGACGCCGAATGTCGGGGCCGTGATCTCGGAATATTTGAGTTTTTCCGTAAGAGGATATTTGAGATCCCGATCCCAGTCGACGCGACTCATGCGGTTCGCGACGTCGATCGTTGCCGTGACGTTCGAGTCGCCGATGAGGCGCGGCTCGCCGGTCGGCGAGTACGACTGTCCAGGCTCCCAGTTCTTGGCCTCGTACCTGACGATGGCCGATTTATAGTTCCGCAGGACGTCCGCGCCGCCTTGAGCGGCGATAGATTGTTTCACGAGATCGAGGCCTGACTGCGCGGCCGCCGGTTGAACCACGGCTGCACCGAGCAACAGCGCGAACGCTGGTACGATCACACGCAACATCATTGTCCTCCTTGGGTTGCAAACGTCGTGATCTGCGGGCCCTTGGGTGGGGACTTGAGGATGACGTCCGGGCTCACGTGAGCTGCATTTCCGAAATCAACCCCACGATTTGGATCGTACCATCGTCTGATTTTCCCGGTAGGCCGAATCGGACCCATCGACCGCTCCCGACGATGGAAGTCGCCGCTGCGCGACGTTGACCAGAGTCCGCACCCTCCTATCGCGTGAGCGCCGGTATTCCGATGAGCGCGATCGTGGGAAGTCGTCTCGCCGTGCTCCGATAGCGATGGATGATGTCTGCGGGGCGGACCTCCTCACGGCCCGGCTCCGGGTCTTCCCGGTTTGAGCAAGATCAAAACGAGGTTGCAGGCGCCGATGTAAGATTTCTCTGGACGTCTCGCCATCCAGCATGCCGGTGAGACGGTTGCCGACGAGCCGCAACGCGGTTCGCACCTTGCGCTTGATCGCTAGCGGCAAGGAGGTGCCCACCATGGCGCAGCGCAACCGGGTCGTTCGAGTCAGGAGCTTCGGGGGGCCCGATGGCCTGGAGGTGGTCGACGCTCCCATGCCGACGCCTGGCCCCGGCGAGGTGCGGGTCCGCGTGCTTGCCTCCGGCCTGGAGTACACGGACGTCACGATCCGGCGTCACCGCTACCCGCAAACGATGCACCTCCGTCCGCCCATCGTACTGGGCTACGGCGTGGTTGGGGAAATCGATCTGCTCGGCGATGGCGTCAGAGATTTCCAGCTTGGCGAGCGCGTGGCCGATATGACAGTCATTGGCTCGAACGCAGCCTATCGTACGCTGCGGGCGGACGGTCTTACGCGCTTGCCGGCGGGCCTCGATCCGGCGGAGGCCGCCACGTTGATCTTGAGTTGGACGACCGCCTACCAGCTCCTTCACCGCGCGGCCCGGGTGCAGCGAGGCCAGCGCGTGCTCGTGCAGGGAGCCGCCGGTGCGGTCGGTCAGGCACTGCTGACGCTTGGCTGGATGGCCGGACTTGATCTGTGGGGCACCGCACGGGGCGAGCACGCCGGGCGCGTCCGCGAACTTGGCGCCACGCCGATCGACTACCGACACGAAGACTTTACGCGCGTGCTGCCCGGCGGGTTCGACGTCGTCTTCGATGGCGTCGGTGAGGACGGTTATCGCCGCTCGTTCGCGGCGGTCAAGCCCAGCGGCCTGCTCTGCGCCTACGGCTATTCGGCAAGCGTCCAGGCGCAGCGTCGCTTGCCGACGATCCTCATGTGGATTGCGCGCCTGTATCTCTGGAGATGGTTACCCGGCGGCAAGCGTGCCCGCTTCTATTCCATCAATGTGATGCGAGCGCGCCATCCTGCCTGGTTCCGCGAGGACCTCGGGCGCCTCTTCGAACTGTTGCGAACGGGCTCCATCCGGCCGCGGGTCGCCGAGCGCATCTCGTTCGACGAAGTCGCCGAGGCACATCGCCGTCTCGAAACGGGCGGTCTCCAGGGCAAGCTCGTCCTTTGCCCCGACGTCGGGCCGCAGCGGGACCGGGCCGAGCCTCAGCGCGGGCCGAACACCTCTCTTGAGGCCACGCCGGAGACGGCACTCGAATTTCCGGCCCGAAATTCGCACTCCCAATGACGCGTCATGATCCAGTTGCGGTGCCCCTCCCCTGGGTCGCGTCGTGCTATCCGGTGTCCATGGATGACTTCTACGGAGAAGACCTCGCGTTCGTTCACGCCGACGGCTTCGAGGCGCAGGCTGCGTCGGCCGCGGAGACCTTGCTCAAGCATGTTGGGCAAGCTGCGCCGTCACAGCGGGTGCTCGATCTCG
>Ga0075436_100001746_pt1 | contig 14889 bp, 12 predicted proteins | sample RhiMethybrSRZTD5_FD_75303 | JGI IMG/M metagenome (GOLD analysis project Ga0075436, IMG submission 75303) | Populus rhizosphere microbial communities from Tennessee, USA - Rhizosphere MetaG P. TD hybrid SRZTD5 | ecosystem: Host-associated > Plants > Roots > Rhizosphere > Soil | place: USA...
GAGAAAGTGATCCGGCTGCGCTTCGGCATCGGCTGCGAGCGCGAGCACACCCTCGAAGAGATCGGCCAAGAGTTCGACGTCACGCGCGAGCGCATCCGCCAGATCGAAGCCAAAGCGCTGCGGCAGTTGCGGGCACCAGAGCGTGCACGGCGGCTGCGTGCGCTGATGGCCGCTCGGTAGGGGAGAGCCAGAGAGTGGCGTGTAGAATTCATGCCTGCACAGCCGCATCCGCTTGACGAATTCCTTCGAAAAATCACGCCCCTACTGCAGTCTATATACAAGTCGCTAGATTTTGCATGTGTCGCGCTACGGCGTAATAGCGAGTGCATACTCGTCTCGGGGAAAGCCGTTTTGAGCACTGAACTCGCCGATTCTAACGCCACAATCGTGCCCATGGTCCAGGCCAGCGAGTTGATCGCCTACTCTGGGCAAATCAGGGCCGATAAGGTTGGGCATCTCGTGGATAACCTGCGCCGCTCCTGGGTTCTCAGAGCACCGCCAGCGATCGATGTTCGACTGGTTGACGAAGGGGCAACCCCATACAGCTGGACAATGCCCGCGGTGTATTCCATCTCACCCCCCTCGCAATGGAAGAGGGCCTTTTGCGTATCCGGATCCGGCCCGAATGTCTCGTCGCTTCTAGATTATTCTGCGTGGCAGGAGATCGATACGGAGCTACGTCGTAGCGGGCCCCCATTCAATGGCGTCGACGGGCTGTGCGGGAAGCTTGGCTTGCCGCTCCGACGAAATAACCTTGCATCATCATGGTTTCAGATTTCCGCCGAACTGCCTGCGCGGTTCGAGGCTGTTCAGACGGACAGCACTAAATCGAGGCTTGAGATCGGCTTCCGCTGTAGGGGCACACCCGATTTGCTCATCGAGTGGTTGCCACAGCATGAAGTTTCAGGCGTAGAGCGCAAGTGGAAGCATGGCAATGAGCGAGACCTTCACAACGTTTCAGTTGCGATACCGAGGGGCGCGGAACGAGTTGAGCTCATGCTCTCTTTCGGGAATATCGAAGCCGCTGACGCCACCACGTTCGACGTTTCGTACGTTGCGCCGGGAGCAAGGAGCGAAAATGTCTCCGAATCCGCTGCGTCTAAGTGGGAAAAGATCAAGGGTCTGGGCGAGGGTGGACAAGGGCAAGTATTTCTGGCCAGGAGTCCGGCCCGTGTTGTGGCACGTAGGAAAGCAAAAGCGCAGATACGACCCTGCATTGGCAATATCGGCGGAGACGCAAGCGAGCCCTCCGAGAGTGTGGTCGAACGCTTAGCCCAGGCCATCGAGGAATACAATCGCTATGAAACGCCGGATGAGCTTGGAGCACTAAAAGAGTTCAAGATACCCGCGGATGATAAGGAGGAGGAAAAACGGGCTCTCGGCAGACTGGAATCGGAGGTTCGAGCTCTCCAAAAAATCAAACACCCAGCAATAGTGAAGCTGCTCGATGCCAATGTTGGCGAGCGGTTCATTGGTGACCGAGTATCATGATTGCGGGACACTGGATAAGAATTTGCATCGGTATAACGGCGATGTCTTGGGTGCCCTTCAAGAATTCCGGAAACTCGTCGACGGCGTCGCAGCAATCCACAATCAAGGAGCAATCCACAGGGACATAAAACCCGAAAACATCTTTCTAGCAGCATCCGACGACTTGATTCTTGGGGACTTCGGAATCGTCATCTTCGACGAAGGGGAGCGACTAACGAAGACCTACGGTGTAGCGCGTTGGCAGTCATTACTGGATGTCCCCTTGGGCATACGACAATGTCAGATTGAAGTTAAGCCAGCTGAATCCGCGACTCGACATTTACCCACTCGGAAAGGTGCTTTGGTCCATGCTCACCGGCCGAAACGGTTTCCCATTTTGGGAGTTTGACAAGGAGGACAACAATCTGGAAAAGCTCTTCCCAAACGACCACAGCATGCCCTTAGTTAATGGCCTATTAGCCCGATGCATCGTGCGAGAGGAAAAAGATTGCCTATCGTCCACCATGGAGCTGTGCTCTGCCGTGGACGTACTAATCGAGCAGGTCGAGGCGTATCATGAAGGTTTCAGACCGGGAGGGGCTGAGACTTGGCCTTGCCGCGTATGTAGAAAAGGGAAGTACATCCCGGCCACACCACCAGATTTTGATCAGGACCACGGAATTGCCGCACCCCTACGCGGTGGGGCCGTTCGGGTCCTTGCACAGGTTATGGGAGCGGGGGTCAGTGACCGTGCTGCGTTTTCCATCTATGTCTGCGATCGCTGCGGTCACGCTGAGTTGTTCAAATCTTACTGACCGTGTGTCCACGGACTAGGCTTGTCGTAAGGTCGTCAGCGGTCTCGTGGCGTGGGGTCACCGGTCGACATGGTGATCGAAGGCAGCGTGCGCGACGAAACCGACGGCATTCTGAAGACGCTGTCTCCCAACGAGGAGAAAGTGATCAGGCTGCGTTTCGGGATCGGCTGCGAGCGCGAGCACAGGCTCGGAAGAAAACTGATCGAGAACGGCATGGAGGCTGAGAAGCGCAAGCAGCGGGAGTTCTTCGACCTTGCCGGGCGTTTCCGGAGCGCGACCGATCCGGAGGAAGTCGAACGGCTGGGCGATCAGATGGGGCGGATGGTCTTCGGCGAGTAATGCCGAGGATCGAGCGTTGGGACAATTTGCCTGCCGCTGTCCGGCGTCACTTGATCGACCGAATGAGCGAGCCCGCAGTTAGCATCGCCGACCTCAATCACCTTCGTCTCTGGATCGAATCAGGGCCGAAGGTGCCGGAAAGTGACTGGTACAAAGATTTCGGTTGCCGGAAAACTCAAGATCGATCGTGATGTAACGCTTGCACGCGCGCAATAAAGCGTTGCCGGGCCGCAGCCTGTTGCGAGTCCGTTCGTCGATTCAGTTCCTGCAAGAAACGGTCATAGGCGGCATAGACATCACCCAGCGGCAGGTCTTTGGCGCGCGGGAGTTCGCAGTGCAACATCGCAATCAGAGCGCGGGTTCGGTCGTCGGTATCGGCCACCTCGGGTCCATACTGTCCGCTCGGATGAGGGGAACGCGCCTGGAAATCGCAGGTGGCTCTCAGGGATAGGCGCGGGTCGATTTTGTTGTCGCGAATCGGAATGAGGCGGCAGAGTTCGGGATTTTTGGTGTTGGTGGCGAGCGTGAAGAGACACCAGTCGCGGAACCCTGCACGCTGGCCGGCGAGCGGGAGATCTTCAGGAATGCGGGCGCACCAGGCGGGCGTTTTGGTCACCAGGGCGGCGATATCGGCGAGATACGCGGCATTGGAATCGCGAGCCAGGCTACCGGAAGCGCCGATGGCTTTTTCGATGCGCGGGATGATATCGGGCCGGTTCGGGAGCTGGCGGTAAAAGTCTTTGACGTTCACGACCGGTGGCGTGATGCCTTCGAGTTGAAGGGTGTCCGGGTCATAACCCAGGCGAGTGAAAAAGGCAACGAGAGCCTCCTGAGACACGGCGATCCCTCCGTATACGCCATGCCAGGCGCCGTCGAGACAAGACCACATGGATGTCTGCCGCGATAGCAGCCGAAAATATCCCAGCCGTTGTACTTTCCAGCAAAGCCAGGAATTTTTTGTCCTGCCGGCGATGAACGAGTAGCAGTTGGATCGTTCATAGGAAGGCGCGATGAAGAATCCGCCAGGTGACTCGACAGACCAGGGAATCTCCTCACAAAGCGACGGTTCATCGAGTTCCTGGGCGACGTAGCGGTAGAGCTCGTCCTGCTGGTTGACGCGCCGCATTCCGCGCAGCAGATCGGGCCAACTCGTGATGCCGGAGAGAAAGATGAATAGGCCGAACGCCAGCACGAGAGCGGAGAGACGCCATTTGCCAATCCGCCAGTCAGACAGCGGCTTCACAGACTATTGATTCTAACTACACGCTCCAGCTTCCATCCGACTCCGTTTTCGGCTAGGATAGATCAACCACGGAGGGGTGGGTCATGCGAATCACTATCTTATTTGCGCTGGCGATAACGGGGCTATGCGCGGAGACACCAAGCGAGGAACTGTATCAGGCAATTCGCGGCAATGATCTGGCGCGGCTGCAGAGGCTCATCAAAGACCCGGCGAACGTCAATGTCAAAGATCGCCACGGCGCGACGCCGCTGATGTACGCGGCCGCGGTGGGTAGCGTGGATGCGGTGAAAATGCTGCTCGGCGCGGGAGCGGACGCCAAGGCCAGGAATTCTTTCGAGGCGACGGCGCTGATGTGGGGGGTCGTCAACGCAGAGAAAGTGCGCCTGCTGGTGAACGCCGGCGCGGATGTGAACGCGCGCTCGAAGCAAGGGATGACGCCCGTGCTGATTGCGGCGTCGAACGCGGGATCGATCGAGATTGTGCGCCTGCTGCTGGCGAAAGGCGCCGAACTACGACCGCGCGCCGATGGCCAATCGGCAGCGGCGGCCGCGGCAGCGACGGGCGATGAACTGGCGGCCCGGCGGCGGAAATCCGGAGGAGCGGGTGGGTTCACAGCGCTGTTGGCCGCGTCGTCCGCGAATGATATCGAGATGGCGCGGCTGTTCGTTGAAAAAGGAGTGGACGTGAATGCGGCGACCCAGCGGGGTGATACGGCGCTGCACTTTGCGGCTGGCGCCGGAAACCTGGCGATGGTGAAGCTGCTGCTCGCGAAAGGCGCCGACGTGAATGTGGCCACCGCGGAGTCGATTCAGGTCCGGAAAGGAGCGATCGCGCTAAATCATCTGACGGCGCTGATGTACGCGGCGCCGTACGGCTCGCCGGAACTGCTGAAGACGCTGATCGACGCGGGTGCGCAGGTGAACGCGAAGGACATCCGCGACATGACGCCGCTAATGCTGGCGGTGGCCTCGGAGACGCAGAATCCGGACGCGGCGCGGCTGCTGCTGGCGAAAGGCGCGGAAGTGAATGCGAAGAGCAATATCGGGGAGACGGCGCTCGATTGGGCGAAGAAGTTCGGGCACCCGGAGGTGATCCGGTTGCTGCAGGAGGCGGGTGGGAAAACCGGCGCGGATGTATTGCCGGCCGTCGGCGCCAAAGCTGAGCCTGCGGACTCGCGCGCCGCCATTGCGAAGAGCGTGGCGCTATTGCAGCGGGCGAGCACGGAATTCTTCAAAGAGAGCGGCTGCGTGGGCTGCCATCACCAGAACTTCACGGCGATGGCGGTGGGGGCGGCGCGCAAGGTGGGGGTGCCGGTGGACGAGGCTGCCGCCGAGGAACAGCTAAAGGTTGTGAAGACGCAGTGGATGGGCGCGCAGGAAGCCCTGCTGCAGCGGCTCGACCCGCCTGGCGCTTCCGACACCCTGGGCTATTCGCTGCTCGGGCTGGCGGGCGTCGATTACCCGGAGGATGCCATCACGGACGCCATGGTGGTGAATTTCGCGGAAGAGCAGACGCTGGACGGTTCGTGGTGCTACGGCGCGATTGCGCGTTCTCCCATCGAAGAAGGATGCATTGCGCGTGCGGCGATGGGCGTGCGGATCATGCAGCGATATGGCCCGCCGGGATTGAAAGCGGAGTATGACAAGCGGATCGCGCGGGCGCGGGATTACCTGTTGGAGGCGCGGCCGCAGACGACGGATGACCGGGCGATGCTGCTCCTGGGGCTGAAATGGTCCGGGGCGAGCGAGGAGAAGACTCGGGCGGCGGCGCGCGGGCTATTGGACGAACAGCAGGCGGATGGTGGATGGCGCGGGAACCCGCACCTGGAATGCGACGCGTACTCGACCGGAGAAGCGCTCTATGCGCTTCACGAAGCGCAAGTGCTTCGGGCGAACGATGCGGCTTACCGGCGCGGATCGGAGTATCTGCTGAAAACGCAGCACGCGGACGGATCATGGCACGTGAGGAGCCGCGCGGTTAAGTTCCAGCCGTATTTCCAGAGCGGCTTTCCGCACGACCACGACCAGTGGATTTCGGCGTCGGCCACGGCGTGGGCCACGATGGCGCTGGCGAACGCCGTTCCGGCCACCGAGCAGCGCGCGGCGAAGTAATCCGAAGCGGTAACTCTTTTTTGCGAAAAGAATTCCCCGCTTGACATAGTAAATCCTTCGTAGTAATATCTTCGTACATGAGCAACCCGCCTCGCCCGACCGACGCCGAACTCGAAATTCTCTCGGTGCTTTGGAGCCGCGGGCCCAGCACCGTGAGAGACGTCCATGCCGCCATCAACAAGCGAAAGCCCGCGCAATACAGCACGGTGCTGAAGTTCCTGCAGATCATGGCGGAGAAGGGCCTGGTGCGCCGCGATGAGGAGCAGCGCGCGCACGTCTACCAGGCGGCGCGGCCGCGCGAGTGGACGCAACGGCAACTTGCCGGCGATTTGCTGCAGCGCGGGTTCAACGGGTCAGCCAAGAGCCTCATGATGGGCGCGCTTTCCGCCCGCAAGGCTTCGAAGGAGGAGCTGGCGGAAATGCGCAGGCTGCTGGATGAGTACGAAAAGAGGGAAAAATGATGCTGCTCGAAAGCTGGGTGCAAACGCCGCTCGCCCAGGCGCTCGGCTGGACGCTGTTTCACTCTCTCTGGGAAGGGGTGCTGGCTGCGGCCGCGCTCGCCGCTGCGCTATGCGTGATCCGTTCTTCCCGTGCCCGCTACATCGCCGGTTGCGTGGCGTTGCTCGCCGTTCTGGCGGGGTTTGGGCTTACTTTTGCTAGAGTGGCGGCGCAACTGCAAAGCCGGCACGCCACCACGGAACGGGCTCGTACAAAGCGCGTCCCGCAAGGTTTCGAGGAGCCGGCGGATGTCGCGAAAAACACAGCACAGCTTACGCTCGGGGGGATGCTTCCCTGGCTTGCCCCATTCTGGATCGCTGGGGTACTGCTCTTCTACTTGAGAAATCTGGCGGGCTGGACGGCAGCGCACCGGTTACGCCGCATCGGAGTGTACGACGCTCCGGATCTCTGGCAAGAGCAACTGAACCGGCTCGGCACGCGTCTGCGATTGTCCCGGCCGGTCGCACTGCTGGAATCCTGTCTGGCCGAAGCACCGGTGGTCATCGGTCATGTACGCCCGGTAATTCTAATGCCGATAGGCCTGCTCGCCGGTATGCCCGCCGGGCAAGTTGAGATGATCCTGCTGCACGAGCTGGCGCATATCCGCAGATACGACTACCTGGCGAACCTGCTGCAGACATCCGTGGAGGGCCTCTTGTTCTATCACCCGGCAGTTTGGTGGATCTCCGGTGTGATTCGCGCCGAGCGCGAGAACTGCTGCGACGATTTGGCCCTGTCTGCCAATGGCGACGCGCACGAGTACGCCATTGCGCTGGCCGCGTTGGAGCGAAACCGTTCGGCCGCGGGGGAAACCGCACTGGCCGCAACAGGAGGAAATCTCGTGAAACGCATCCGCCGCCTGCTGGGCCAGCCGGAGGGACCCCGACCTGCTCTGACGCCGGTCTTGTCCGCGGGAATCGTAACAATAGCCGCGGCGGTGGCGCTGGCGGCATGGCAATCGAAGCCGGCGGAACCGTCATCGGCCGCGGTGCCGGCAATGAAATTGCTCGCACAAGTTCAAGAGCCCGCGTCGCTCAACGCGGCAGCTTCTCCTTACGACCGGTGGCTTAACGAAGATGTGGCCTACATCATCACGGACCAGGAGCGCGCCGCTTTCAAGGGCCTGCAGAGCGATCCGGAACGCGAGCATTTCATCGAACAGTTCTGGCAGCGCCGCAACCCGACTCCGGACTCCTCCGAAAACAAGTTCAAGGAAGAGCACTATCGCCGCATCGCGTACGCCAACAAGCGTTTCGCGTCGCGCGCTACGCCCGGGTGGAAGACCGACCGCGGCCGGATCTACATCACCTTCGGGCCTCCGGACGAAATCGACTCCCACCCCTCCGGCGGCGCTTATATTCGTCCTCCCAAAGAAGGTGGTGGACAAGCCATGACGTACCCGTTTGAGGAGTGGGTCTATCGCTACATAGAGGGTGTGGGTAAGGACGTCATGATGACCTTCGTGGATGCGACGATGACGGGTGAATATCGGATGACCCGAGACCCGTCCGAAAAGGAAACGATTGTTCTGCGACCGGACCGCTTCAGCTCGCTGGGGCCCGGGTGGCAAGCGACTGTGGAAATCACGCAGGACCGGAGAATGCTGGTCGGCATTCCGATCGATTTTGACGCGCCCCAGTATTCCATCATCGGCACAACCCTCGCCGCCGACGGGCACACCTCGCAAGTCGAGTTCACTGCCGGGGTCAGCCTCTGCAAGAACTCGCCTGGAACATTGGGTTGCCTCGCGCAGCCCATGTTTCACTTCACGGGAACGAGGCAGATGGAGCCCGGATCGTACGAATTCAAGGCCATCGTAAAGGCCCCGGCCGGGGCCAGGGAAAAGACGTATACGGTGCACTTCCAGGTGAATTAGCGTCACGGCAGTGCGGCGCGTTCCTATGCCAGGTGAAATTCCTGGCCGATGCGGGTAAGGGCGACGCGGTCGGAATGGCCGTTGGCGGCTTGCTCGAAGCGCTCGATGGGCTCGGAAAACGGCTCGCGGCTGAGTTGAAATGTCTGATGATGCACCGGGATGAAGAACTCGGCGCCCGCTTCGTTGCCCATGCGCCAGGCCTGCTCGGGCGTGCAGTGGTAATAGATCCAGGGATTGTAGGCGCCGATGGGCATGATGGCGAGATCGACCGGTCTGGAACTGCGTAGCGCGCGGAAAGCGTTCGTATCGGCCGTGTCGCCGGCGAAGAGAATGCGGTAACGCCCCAGTTCGATCATGTAGCCGTTGTAACCGCGGTAGGTGTCGGTGCGCATGCGCGCACCCCAGTGTTTCACCTGGAATGCGCGAACTTCAGCCGGGCCGACACGCGCGCTTTCACCCCACCCGAGTTCCTGCACGCTGCGGTAGCGGTCGGCGCGCAGCAGATCTGATGTCTTCGAAGCCGTGATCACCGGGACGCGCCGGCTTTCGAGCGCGCGCAGGCTGGGCAAGTCGAAATGATCCATGTGCGCGTGCGAGAGCAGGACCAGGTCAGGCGCCGGAATGCGTTTCAAGTTCAGGGCGGGCGCGGTGAGGCGCTTGAGGCCGAGCGTCAGCGGGCCGAAACTCAGGCCCACGCGGTCGCTGAAAACGGGGTCGGTCAGGATAGTGAAGCCCTCGACTTTGAGCAAAATGGTGCTGTGGCCGAGCCAGGCGGCGTGCAGGCCACGGTCGGGCCAGCGTTCGGGCGATGGATGTTCCTGGGGATTCATGATCGGGCGGCCGAATTCGCGCGCGTATTGCTGCCAGAAGGCGGGCGCGGCGCGATAGGCGAAGGTCCCGAGCGCGGTGAGTCCGGCGCCGCCAACGAGCGTTCTACGGAGCACACTACTTTTGATGCGCGGCGCGAACGGAGCGTTGCAACGTTCCTCGCTACTGGAAACACCAGCTTTAACGCGACTTCGACAGTTGGGGGGCGGAGCGGCGCGCGTTGTTGATGTCCTCGATCATGCGCAGGGTGTTTTCCCGGACGGATTTCACGAACTGTTGCCTGGTAGCGTTCTGGTCTCCATAAGAATAGGTAATGCCGCGGGAGGAGCTCACGACCGCGCCCAGGCCATCAGCGTGGAAACAGAAAGCGACATACCGGGCCGTGGCGCCTTGGGCTCCATAGCCCGTTACAAGGATGAATGCACGCGGGAGGAGTGCCCGTAACCGACGGCCGGCGTCTGGAAATGTCGCGCCGACAACCGCGCCGATCGAACTGTAGGACGATTCTCCGATCAGCCCTTCGCCGAGGTTCTTGATAGCGCCGGCGATCGTCTCGTAGAGCGGCCGGTCTGTCATCTGCAACGCTTGATCCTGAAAATCTGTCGAGCCTTGGTTTGAGGTTTTGAGAACGATGAACAACCCTTTGCCATGCTTCGCACACGCAGCCACATAGGGAAGCAGGCTATCGACGCCCAGATACGGCGTTACCGTCATGCAATCCGCGTCAAACACCTTCTGCTTGTCGCCCAGGATGTCGGTTTCGCCGAGGAATGCCGCGGCGTAGGCTTCAGCGGTAGAGGCAATGTCATTGCGCTTGGCGTCGGCAATGACGAGCAGCCCTCTTTCTTTGGCAGACTGCACGGTGTCCTCGAATGCTGCGATGCCGGCCGATCCGTACTGCTCGAAGAACGCCAGTTGGGGTTTTACAGCGGGGACGAGGTCGGAAACGGTGTCGAGCACCAGTTCGTGGAAGTCACGGATGATGGAACGCACAACGTCTTTGATGGGGCGGCCGCGGCCGGCCTTGATGAACGCGGGCATCAGGTCGATGCGCGGGTCGAGGCCTACGACACACGGATTTCCCGTTTTGCGGATGGACGCGACCAGGCGGTCAGAGAATAGCTGCATGTGGCAGATGGCGGCGCCGCCGTCGTTCTATTCTGGCATTCCCGGTGAGCCCCCGGCGCGAGTTACTCTAGGCACATGCAACGCGCGAAGGGCTGAAGAATCGGCATGGCGACCCGTTTTCCAGCCCGCCTGCACGTTTTGCTGGCGTCGGAGGCACGCGTGGGCGTGGTCATCCGCCGGGGGCCGGCGCGCGCGGTCTGCTCCATCCTTTGGGACCGCAACAGCGACAAGTTTGAAACGGGACAATGGCTGCGTGGAAGAATCTACGAGCGCCGGGCGGACCTATCGCCGGATGGCCGATACATGATCTACTTCGCGATGAACGGACGATGGTCGTCCAAGAGCCGCGGGCCCTGGACCGCTGTTTCGCGCGCTCCTTGGCTCAACGCCGTCGTTCTGTGGGGCAAAGGCGATTGCTGGAATGGCGGCGGGCTCTTCACCTCGAACACGCGATACTGGCTGAACGGAGATTGCGGCCATTTTCTAATGCGCGACAGCGGCGAGGTCGAGCGCGACACGGCGTTCCGGCCCGCTGCGTCATACGGCGGCGAGTGTCCGGGCGTCTACTACTTGCGGCTCCAGCGCGACGGATGGGTGCTGAAGGACAAGCTGGCGGCGGGCGTCAGCAGCGCGTTTACCGTTTTTGAAAAGCCACTTTCGAGCGGCTGGATCTTGCGCAAGTACGCCCACGCGGACGTAGGCGCTCCTCCGGGTAAGGGCTGCTATTGGGACGAACACGAACTCGAGCATCCGGCGACCCAGCGCCGTCTGTTGTTTCCCAAGTGGGAATGGGCGGATCTCGATGGCAGTACGCTCGTCTGGGCCGAGGACGGCTGCCTCCACCGGGCAGCACTCGATGCAGAGGGTCTTGGCCCGGCTCGCGTGATTTTCGATTTCAATGACATGACGTTTGAGCGGCGTGTTGCGCCCTATTAGTGACGGGGCTGACGGCCGTTACTTCGCCGCGCGCGTGAGGATGGGCCCAAGCACCGCCAGAAATAACACGTAAGCGGCCGAGAACGGACCGAGCCGCGGTTCGATACTCACGCCTAAGCCCGCGATGACGATCGAGAACTCGCCGCGCGCGATTAGTGCCATTCCCGCGCGCAGCCGCGCACGGCGGTCCACTCCAGATCTGCCTGCCGCCCACCTGCCGGCCAAGATTTTCGTCATTGCAGTCACCAGTCCCAGGGCGATCGCCACCGGTATGGCGCGAGGCAGTGTGGCCGGGTCGATCTCCAGCCCAAAAAAGAAAAAGAATGTGGCCGCGAACAGGTCACGAAGCGGCGCCAGCAGGCGGTGAGACTGCCGGGCGATGGAACCGGACAGCGAGATTCCAACCAGAAACGCGGCGATCGCGGCCGATACCTGCAGCCTCTCGGCCACGCCTGCCACCAGGAGCACTGACCCGAAGATGGTAAGCAGGATGACTTCGTCCGACTCATGAGAAGCGAACGCGCTGATTTGTCTCCCGTAGCGCACGGCGACCAGCAAAACCACCAGCACGGTGACAACGGCGACGGCAACGGAGAATGTGATTTTCCATGGCCCGCCACCAGCCAGGAGAACTGCGATCAGCGGAAGGTACACCGCCATCGCGAGGTCCTCGATCACCAGCACGGAGATCACCGGCGGTGTCTCGGGATTGTTCAGGCGCTTGAGCTCGGCCAGCACCTTGGCGACGACGCCGGAAGAAGAGATGTAGGTCACGCCGCCCAGCAGAACCGCGGCTAACGCATTCCAGCCAAGAAGGAGACCCGCCACCACGCCGGGCGGAAAGTTGAGGGCAAAGTCCATTGCGCCCGCCGGGAGGCCACTCTTGAGGCTGCGTTGCAGTTCCTCGCCCGTGTATTCCAAGCCGAGCATAAAGAGGAGCAGCAGGACGCCGATGTCCGCTCCAACGCGAATGAAATTTTCGCTAACGTTGAGCGGCGCGAGCCCGCCGTTGCCGAACGCGAGTCCGGCCACCAGATAGAAGGGGATCGCCGAGAAACCCAGCCGGTTGGCGAACCGCGCCAGAACGGCAAGGCCTACGATGGCCGCACCTAATTCGATGAAGACGTGCGACGCTTCGTGCGCGGCGGGCGGCATGGGCGTAGCTGCCAGAATAACAGGCAGAAGCTACGTGGCGGCCAGCCAACGCAGGTGATTCTACTCCTCGCGCCTTACGAAGAACTTTCCATACACCGCATCGAGGACCAGCATCGTCGCGCGGATGACGGCTTGATCCTGCCCATCGCACTCCGGCCGCACGAGACTGCGCACATCGGCGGGGAGATCGGCGTAGTTCAGCTCGAGCACGGCATTGTCTCGGACGCGCTCGATGCGCCCGGACGAAAGGAACAGCCGGTAAAAGTCCAGATCGCCCTGGATGATGGCCATATCGCCATCCAACTGGACCCGCTCGCTGTTCAGCAACTGATGGTCGCCGCTTGATATTCGCCGCGCGATCGGCCCAAGGAGAACGGATGCCGGGAGGGTGGCCGGCGGTGGCGCCGGTTTCAGTAGCTTGCGTTCTTCGAGATCCTGTTTGCTGACGCCGAGTTCGGCGGCGACCCGCTCCAACAACTTCTCGATCTGGCCGTGGCTTTTGCCCCAGGCTTCCTGCAAGCGGAGCGCCGGTTCCCAGGCCTCGGCGCCGGGCATGCCCTCGACCAGAGCAACGAGCGCAACCATCACCTTATCCACGTTGCGTTTCTGTTTCCATTTCGCGTCAAGCAGCCAGAGGGCGGCTTCGTTCACGCCCGGATCACGCGCCAGCGCGCAATACCACAGCAGGCCTTTCAAAGCGTGGCTGCCCGCGACCGAAAGCGGCAGCGCTTCACCGGAACGGAACGGGCTGAACCACGTCCGGATCTGCCGGCGGAAATCTTCGACGCCCACCCCGGCCAGCCGTGCCTCGGCGTCGCCCGTCCAATTGGCCGGCATTTTTGCGCTGGCATCGCCGCGCAGATACTTAAACAAGGCCCTCCACTTGTCCCGCCGCTCGCCTGTCATGCTCCGGTAGTCGCTGCGGATCTGTTCGCTCCAGCAGCGCTTGGGATCCGTGGCGTCCCATTCGTCGAGCCAGAGCCAAACGTGTAGCCGCTGCCGCAGAAGCTGCATGCTGGCTTGATTGATGGACATCTCCTCGCGCAGATTGGCCTGGAACTCGCGCAGGGCCTGGCACAGTTCCAGCGTGAGATCGTTCTTCTTGAGGTACTCGGTTACTTGCTCCGCCGGGCCGTAAGGTTCAATCGTCCCCAGCAGCGGGATCGTCAGCTCCAGCAGCGCCCGGAGGTCCTCCGCGGTGAACGGAATTTTCGCCGCATAGAGCTGGCGCAGCACGCGCCTGAACCGGTCCGAGGATGCCCTGGCGTTTTCCATCTCGCCGCGGTGATCGCGCAGCCAGGTGATGCGCACCAGCGCCGCGGCCACCAGATCGACCTGCTGACGCGTAGGGAGCTTTTTCCATTTGCTGATATTGGGCCAGGTCCGCAACGGGCCGGCCGCTTCGCGCGCCTCCTCCGCAACCAGATAGTCGTTCAAGAGTACGTGCGCTGCGTAACGCGGATCGGCACGGGACAACAAGAAGCCATCCGGGCCGGGGAGTGGTACTTCCGCATCGGAATTCATAAACGGTCAGAACACCAGTGTAACGTTGGGATACGATTGAGGCATGACGACCACACGCCGCAACTTCATGGAACAGTCACTGGCAGGGGCGTTGACCACCGCGCTCGCATCGCGAGCCAACGCCATGCCTGCCGGGCCGGGCGTGACGGTGGGTTTAATCGGCGCGGGCATTCGCGGGCTTGAGCTGATGGAAGTAGCGCTCGCGGCCGGCGGGAAAGTGGCGATAGTCTGCGACCTCTACGACGGCCACCTCCGCCGGGCACAGGAGATTCAGGGCGGCACGCCAACCACGCGCGACTATCAGAAAGTGATCAGCAATCCTGAAATTCAGGCCGTGATTGTCGCGACTTCCGACCACTGGCACGCGCCCGTCGCCATCGCCGCCATGCGCGCCGGCAAGGACGTGTACTGCGAGAAGCCCATGGCCCACACCATCCCCGAGGCGCTGGAAATGGCAAGAGTTTCGCGCGAGACCGGGCGAATCGTGCAAGTGGGCAGCCAGAGCGTCAGCATGACGAGCACGCGAAAGGGCAGGGAATGGGTGGCGAGCGGCGCCATTGGTTCGGTTTTCATGGTGCAGTGCTCCATCTATCGACCCAATGCCATCGGCGCGTGGCGCTATCCCGTTCCGCCCGACGCGTCGCCCGAAACTATCGACTGGCAGCGATTTCTCGGCAACGCGCCAAAGCGCCCCTTCGATGCCCAGCGCTTCTTCCAGTTCCGCAACTGGTGGGATTACGGCACGGGCATCGCCGGCGACGAGTACGTCCACCTGCTCTCGCGCGTGCACTACGTGCTCGGCGTTCAGTATCCGGTCAGCGCCGTGGCCCAAGGCGGGCTTTTCAAGTGGAAGGGCGATCGCGACGTGCCCGACGTTCACGACACGCTCTACGATTACGGCAAATTCGTCGCGCAGGTCAGCGCCAATCTCGCTTCCAACTGGGAAGGCGGCGAGATCGTGCGTTT
>Ga0075436_100001747_pt1 | contig 14885 bp, 26 predicted proteins | sample RhiMethybrSRZTD5_FD_75303 | JGI IMG/M metagenome (GOLD analysis project Ga0075436, IMG submission 75303) | Populus rhizosphere microbial communities from Tennessee, USA - Rhizosphere MetaG P. TD hybrid SRZTD5 | ecosystem: Host-associated > Plants > Roots > Rhizosphere > Soil | place: USA...
GAGCGTATTTGGGTCGGAAAGTTCTCGGAGAAAGGTCGCTATTTGTCGAGTCCGATCTGCTCTGAGCGGTGCTTCGTGAAGGCTTGCAGCATCCACCTTCCATCACCGGAAGGGCGCGCGCGAGCGGCCGCGCGGTTTCTGCGTGAATTCTCAGGCGTAGTGTGGCCCAAGGCCGTGCAATGACGACGCCGACGATCCCCGGTTACTCGTTCACGCGCGACGATCTCGCGACGCTGGTGCTTCGGCGCTACTTTCCGGAGCGCACGCAGAACGAGTCGTCGGTGATTCGTGATTTTCTGCTCGCCCACGGGCAGGAATTCGATCGCTACGACTTTAGCGTGCGCGTCGGCGTCGGCGCGACGCCGGACCCGGCGCTGCCCCAGAAGCAGCAGAACGCGATCGTCCGCTCGTCGCGCAAACGGATCGACATCCTTGCATGGCGTGGCGCGCAGTCGGTCATCGTGGAAGTCAAAGTGGACATCACGCCCGCGTCGCTGGGCCAGATTTTGACGTATCGGCACTTGTGGCTCGAGGAGAACCCGAACGCCCCAGAACCGGAACTCATCATCGTCGGGCGCACCGTGGACGAGGACACCGTCCGCGCGCTCCAAGGGGCTGGTATCACCGTCTACACCTACGCCGAATCCGTCGCAGCGTGACGCGCTGTTTCGGGCGGTGTATGAGCTGTTGACGGTGCGCCCGCACGTGCGCGAGGACCGCGCGTTCACGCGGGCGGAGTATCGGCTGTATCACGAGGGTTACACGATGGCGCTCACGATGGCGTTGAAAGTGATGGATCTCGCCGTGGACCGCTGGAAAACGGCGCGCAAGGTGAAACAGGCGATCGACGAGAAACGGAGCGCGTGATGCCCGCCGTGCCAGTCCAGTCCGAACATCCGATCGTCGGCTTCGCGCGCGAGCTCGACGCCTTGATGAAGCGTTACGACGGGCTCGTCGAGCCGGCGGATCTCGCGGTGTGTCTGCAGTCGAGCGTCGCTGCGATTCTGGGCAGCTACGGCGAGCGGGAGGCCTTCGACGCGCTGCGTGAGTATTTCGGCGTCGCCGCGAAGCTGAAGATGGCGAAGGCCTCGCTCGAGAGCTAAAGATGATTTTTCACAACGATGAAGACGCGACGGTGGAGCAGCCCGGCGTCCGTCCTCGATCGACGTCACACGGCGACGATTCTTCGAAGTCTTTGCGTCCTGGTTCGAAAAACTTTGTGAAAGGACCGCGGCGTGGCTGACCGTTACGACCTGGTCGAACACTCGAGCGTGCCGTTGCTCCGCTGCTCGCAGATGGTGTCGAACTCTGAGCCTTGGCTCTGCGGGAGTCCCGCGCCGTGGGCGGGCCTGAGCGGACCGTCCGGCACCGTGGCGTTTCACTGTGACGTGCACCGGCAGCTCGCCGACGCGCCGATCGCCGCCGGCGTCGTGTTTACCCAGGTCACGCTCGAGTGTCGTATTCGGTTCGCCGCGGCGCCGCCGCTCGACCTGATCGCGCGCCGCGAAGCGCTGCACCGCCTCGAGAACGCGGTCCGCGCCGCCGGCGGCCTGCTGACCGTGGCGTCGATTGATGCGCAGCGGTGCCGCTATACGCCGGAATGGCGCGGCCGGCGCGACTTGGCCTCAGGGGACCGCCGGTAGGGTCAGGGGGTGAGGCAAAGTCTCGCCAGAATCGAAGCTGAGGCCTTTCCGGTGAGGCAAAGTCGGCCGGTCGAGGCTGGTCCGTCCCCTGCAGCGATGGGAGCGCGAAGGGACGGCGTAGAGACCGAGGCCGGCCGACTCTGCCTCATCTGCCATCAGCCGGGCGTCGCCGTGAACGCGAAGACGCACGACGGCCACTGCGCGCGCGTCCGGAAGACGCAGCTGCAGCGGTTGCGCCGCTGGAGACGCCGACAGTGACGTGGGAAGAAGTTCACCGCCGGATGTTCCAGGTGTTTGATCACATGCGGCAACGATTCGGCGACCAACCCCTGACGGTCGACGACGCCGAGTATCTCGAGCGAATGCTACGGCTGATCACTGACGACGTGTGGCTACACGCGTTTCTCACGCGCGAGCGGGCGCGGACACAAGGCCTACGCTGATGTGGATCTACACGCAGTCGACGGGCGAGCTGTGGCACGACGACCAGCCGATCGCGATCGGGTATTCAGGCTTCGGAGAGGGGAAGAACAATCCGGCGCTCGAGGCGGTGCACGGCGTCGGCCCGATCCCGCGCGGCTTCTACGACATTGGTGCGCCCACCGACGTCGACGCGCCCGGCCCGCTCGGCGCGTATGTGCTCCGCCTGACGCCGCGGCCTGGCACCGACACGCACGGCCGCGAGGGCTTCTGGCTCCACGGCGATGCGATCGCGCATCCCGGCAGCGCGTCGCACGGCTGCATCATCGCCGCGCGGTGGGCACGGATGCACATCGGTCAGAGCGGCGACACGCTGCTGCGCGTGATCGCGTAGCGCGCCGCTCACCGTCGCATCGACCGCTCGATCTGCTCGAGCCGGTATTCGATGAGATCGAGCCGGCCGCCCAGGTGCCCGTAGATAATTCCGATCATCAGAATCGTCGAGATCAGCGACAACACGAGTGGCAGCCACGATCGAAGGTCGTCGGAGACGCGGCGTTTCCCGTGACGCACGGGCGGCTCGTCATCCCACTGCATGGGGCGCCGCCTTCTTCTTCGTCCGCGAAACTTTTGGCGCCGGCGCCGGCGGTGTCGATCCTTTCGCGGCGATCTTCTGCTCGAGCAGCGCCGCCTGCAACTCGGCGTCCGCCGCGTCGAATCCCTGCGACTCGAGCGTGCTGACGTAGTCGTCGATCGTCCGCTCGCCGGCTTTGACCGCGGCCTCGAGAGTCGCGAGCGACAACTGTTTGGCCTTCAGCTGCGCGTCGATCTGCAGCGCGCGCGTCTGCGCGTCGGTCAGCGTCTGCAGGACGTCCGATTGCCACTGCTGCAAATCCTTCCCGCCGGCTTCGCGCGCCGCGGCGGTCTGCGCGATTTCCACCGTCAGCAGATCGACGTCGAGCGCGACGTCTTCGTCCGTGTAGCCGTCGGCCGTCAAGCGTTGCGCGTAGGCGTCGATCGTCACGAGTCCGAGTCGTGCGGCGCGCGCGATCGTGGTCAGCGAGAGGCGGAGGCTTCCAGGCACCACCTTCGCTGTCGATCGGCGCGCGCGCACGGCTGCGGCTTGTGTGGCGGCGTCCGTCGCGTCGGCGACGAGCACGCTGACGGCGTCCGCCGAAAACTTCTGTTGCACGAGAAACGCGCTGTAGTCCTGGGGCGACTTCACACCGAGCACGACCGCGCGCCGGAACTGGTCGAGCGACAGCCCGCGCGAGCCAAGGACCGCGTTGGCGTTGGCGCGCGTGGCCGCGGCCGCCTGGTCACTGGCGATTTTGACTTGCAGCAGATCTTCGATCGCCGCGCGCGCCGCGTCGTCTTCGCCCAGCGCGACGAGATACGCATCGAACTCGGCGAGCGAGCGATGGCCGGCGCGCACGAGCGCCTCCATCGTCGCGAGCGGCACCGCGGTCGTCGCCGATCGCTGGGCCGCGGCCGTCCGCTTTGCGTCGGCCGCCGTCCGATCGGCGAGCTGCTGCTTCAGGGTGTCCGCGAGGATCTGCACGTCGGCGGCGTCGAGCGCCGATGCGGTGAGCATCGCCTGAAACTGGTCGAGCGTCAGCACGTGCGTGAGCACGGCGGCGCGGAGCTGGCTGAGATTCAGTCGGCTCGTGTCGACGCGCTTCGCCGCGTCGGCCGCCTTCTGCTGGCTGGCGACATACGTCGCGCGGTCCTGTTCCGCAAGGGTGAGCATCGCCTGCACGGTGTCGGCGTCATAGCGTGGCGTCAGGATCTGCTCGTAGCGCGCGATCGGAATGAGCCCGCGCACGACGGCGGCCTTGATCTCGGCGATTGAGCCCTGGCGCGCGAGCGCCGCCTTCGCGGCCGCGGCGTCTTCTTTGGCCTTCCGCGCGGCCGCGGCGTCGGCCTTCGCCTGGGCGCGTTCGGCGGCCTGCTGCGCCTTCAAGTGGTCGAGCGACGTCTTCGTGTCGATCGTGTGGCGGAGCAGTAGCTCGAGCGCGGCGCCGGCGGCCTCGTCGTAGCCCTCGCGCGCGAGCGCGTCGCGGTAGTCGGTGAAGCCGAGGATCCCGACTTTGACCATGTCGGCGACTTGCGGCGCGGAGAGGAATTTCGCGTTGAGCGCGCGCTTGCCGCGGGCGACGGTCGTCAGTAGATCGCGCTCGTGCTGGCCTGTGATCGTGACGGCCAGTGTGTCACTGAGCTTCTGGTCATCGATCCGCCGGTCGACATACGCGGCGATCGCGTCCGTCGCGAGCTGCCGATGAATCGCGTCTTCCGCCTTGATCTTCTGGACGTTGAAATGCTTCGAGGCCGTTTGGTTGTCCCACCCTTGATCGACGAGCGTCTGCTGGGCGTCTGCGAGCGGCAGCAGCTCGAGCCAGACCATTGTGGCGAGATCGGCAGTGTCGAGGAATTTCTGTTGCTCGTTGATGAGCGCATTGATGGCCGCGTCGCTGTAGCCCTTGCGCTGCAGCACTTCTTCGACGTCGGCCCAGTCCCATTTGCCGCGAAACCCCTGCCGGATGACCGAGGCCTCAGAGAGCAGCGTCGGCCGATACGTTTTGTGGAGATCCCACTCGAGCGGCGTCGCGATGCCGATCTGCGCGAGCGGACGGAGCGCCACGCGCGCGAGTCGGCCGAAGCCCATCGCGTCGATCAGCTCGCGTCCGAGCTCGCCCGCATGTTCTATCGGATGCACAAGCCCGCCGATAGATTCCGTGTATTCGAGCAGCACGCCCTCGAACCACGATTTCAGTGTGAAGCTGGCGATCTCCGAGATCAGTCGTGTCGCGCCGGCGTCGCCGGGCTGTAAATCGCCGGCGGCCGGTCGCAACGCAGCCATGAACGTCTCGCCGACTGCCTGGCCGGTCGCAGACACGTCGGTCGCTTTTCCCGTGGCACGCAGCGCGGACGGCGGAACCTCGATGCCGAGTAGATGCGCGACGAGGTGAGCGAGACCCCAAGCAACCGCGCCGTCTACGCCTTTTTCGACGTTGTCGATAATCGAGTTTTGACTCTCGTCGCGAGTCGCGAGTGCTTTCTTCTGAGCGCCCAACGTGGTAATGAGCGCGTCGATTTGCGCACCACTGAGAACCTTCTGAATGTTCGCCAGTCTCGTAGGGTCGGTCAGCCCCTCGAGAAAGTAGTCGATTATGGTGACTATGTTCGGCGAAGCGTCCACCGAGAAATCGGCCTGATCAGCCATTGCCTCGCTCGCTGCACCCGTTTACCATCATCATCGGAGGCTTCCTATGAAAACGCTTTCCGTGCAGCAAATGCCCAACGGCTACGAAGTCGAGCCGCCGTCGTTCGGATACTGGCTCAAAGCCGGCATGGCGTTCACGCTCGGCGGCGGCATCGTCACCGTCACGGCAGTTGTTCTTTACGGGGTGTTGTGGGTCGGCGTGCTCGCTGGCATCGGCAGCGCTCTTACCCCGGCGCCTCGCCTGCCGCAATCGCATACACGCTCTCTGCCGCATTGATTCGATCGGCATAGACACCGCCGCCGTTCACGTAATACGCGCCGAGCTCAGAGCCGAGCTGCTCCGGCGGAATCGCCGGCGGCAGATTGAGCGGTGTCGATACGAGCCGCGGCTTGGCATAGGGCGCGATCTGTGAATTCCACCAGATGCGCGTCCAATACCCGGCGTCACGATTCAACGTCGCGATCAGGGGAATGCGCTGCAGCAGCCGATCGGGCGTCACGATCGCGTTGACGACGTCGCGCACCTCGTTGATCCAGCCGAGCACCCGGATGAAATTCTCCGTGATCGTGGACCGGATGTCTTCCACCCAGCCGTCGACGCGCTTCGCCCACTCGACGCCGAGATCGCTGAGCGTGTGGAGCACGGCGTGCGCGATGTCGAGCGCGAGCAGCACCGGCCGGACGAAGCGCGCATACAGGTCGAGCACCGTCGTCCGCACGTCCGACAAAAACTCGAAGACGGGCTTGAAGTATTTCTTCAGCCACGCACCGAACTTGTCGTAGATCGATTTCGCCCACACCAGGAACGGCCGGAGCACGTCGCTCCACACGATGCGCAGCCCTTCCCAGGCGCGCGCGAACATCCCGCCCGTCGAGAGCATCAGGCCGGCGACGCGCTGCGCGAGCCAGCCGACAGCCGACGCCAGATACACGACTGCGGCCTCCGCCGACGCCGCGATGGCGGTGCCGGCGGTGCCGAGAATGCTGCCGAGCCAACTGATCGCCGAGACGATGACCGCGATGAAGCCGGCGGACTGGACCTGCAGGCAGTTATCGCGGTCGAGCCACGCGGCGAGCAGGACCGCGGTCCAGACGAGGACGGCGAGCACGCGCGGCGGCACGCGACGCGTCGGCGACAGGCGGCCGCTCATGGCGTCTTTACCTCGCGCGCGAATTTGGTCAGCAGCTCGTCGCGCTTCTGCGCCGTGTAGTCGGCTTTCGGAATGCGCTCGACGAACGGGCCATGATCGTCGACCATGAATTCGACGCGGATAATGGGCTCGTTTTTGCCCTGCATCGTAAACCGCGCGTCTTCGGCGATGCGGAGCACTTTGATCGATTTATCCAGCATCGGACAGTCCTTCCCCTGCGCTGAAGCGCCCGCCGCCGGGCGCCACGGACGGCGACGCGGCGGGCGGATGCTTGGCCTTATATTCGTCGCTCTCCACGATGCGATCGGTCACCCAGGCGAGCGAGTGCCCGGCGATCGTGACTTGCTCCACCCAGGCGGTCCACGCGGGTTCGTCCGGCTCGCGATGCAGCAGCGTGAGGTAATCCTGGCGCACGGCTTCGCGCACGGCGGCGGCCGTCAGCGCGCTCGCGCTCGTGCCGCCGCCGCTCGCGCCGCCGCCGGTATCCACCGGGCCGGTCGGTTTGCCGCGGTCGTCGAGTGGCGTCTGCGCGTCGGGGCCGCCGCGGTCCGGGTCCGGCAGCTGCCCGCCGGGCGGATGCGGCGGTTCGATGAAGGGCTGTTCGATCGGCGCGTCGACCTGGGGGAGATAGCGGAGCACGGACTGCCGGATCGTCTCGCTGTTCTCGCCGGCGGCCACGAGGGTGTCTGGCGCGCTCGAGGCGACGGGCGCGTCTTCGGCGCCGAGCTCGTCGCGCGCGACGCCGATCGTCAGCGCATAGCGGCCGTCGACGTCGACCGGCGCGTCAGGCGCGACGGCGCCGGCGACACTCGAGAGGCCGTCACGCGCGCTGGTGATCGTGGACAGGGGGCCGGCGAGCGCGGCGGAGAGCTGAGGGCCGGCCGGCAGCGGACGCAGGGACGCCGGATCGAGGAGGGGAAGCACCTCCATGACGGCCACCGCCTCAGGTGAGCGTCGCGGCCGGCGGCGCCGCGGCGGGCGGGAGCGTGGTCATGCCGGCGCCTTCGCTGAGGATCGCGGGGTGCGCGGGATCGGGCTGCTGGCGCGTGACGTTTTCGTTACGCGCGTTCTGGCGCGCGACGATGAGCGTCGACAGCAGCGCGTCCACCTGTGACACGGCGTTGGCCGCCGGCGGGTGCGCGACGTCCGCGGCGACGGCCGCATCGTAGGCGGCCTTGGCGCTGGCGTTGAGCGTGAGCGTGTTGTTGGCGAGCGCGGCCTTCAGCTCCAGCACCGACAGCGGCGGGCAGACGTGGAAATACAGCGTGCCGTCCGGCAGCGTCGGCGCGTAGATCCCGTGACAGGCGTTGCACTGCTGCACTAATTCACCTCGATCCACTCGCGCACGAGATACTGTGGCGCGGACCACTGGTCCCCGGCCTGAATCGCCGACGTGCTCGAGCGAATGCGAAACCCGGCGCCGAGCATCACGCGGATCGGGATGCACTGAAAGAACGTCGTGACCGTGTCGTTGAAATTCGCGACGAGCCCCTGCGCGAGTTGATAGCCTTCCGTCAGCGACGCGGTCTGCGCCGCGCCTTGCGGCGCGCGCCACAAAATATTCACGCCATCGTCGAGGATAAAGTCGGGAATCCGGTTCGCCGCGGCCGCGCTCGTGACGAGCGTCGCCCGGAGCGCGATCGGCTCCCAGCGCGCGCCCGTCGGCACCGTCTCGAGAATTTCCGCGCCCGCGGCCGGCGTCGTGCCCGTGATCGAGCGCAGCGCGCCTTCGCCGTCGATCGCGCTGGTGACGTTGCCGTTGACGATCGGGAGGCGCGCATTCGCGCCGATGTAGCCGGCCGCGATGACGGTCGTCTCCTGCACGGCGCCGCTCTTGCCGCGCACGAGCGTGACGATGGCGAACGTCTGGCCCTTGGCCGGATTGCCGGCCGTGACGCTGACCTGCCCGTCGAGCAGCCAGCCTTCGCCGAGCACTTCGGTGCGCGTCGACGCGGTGCGATTGGTCGCCGGCACGAGCGAGTGCACAAACGGGCCGACGACCGGCGGGACCGGATCGTTCGGATCGGCGACGCTGAGGAACCGGCCGGCGAGCGCGACCGTGACGCCGGCCGCGGCGTTGAACACGGTCAGGCGGATCGCGTCTTCGCCCGTGAGATAGAGCGGTGTGGACGGCTCGAGCGTCGGCCGCATCCGCGGGACGGGCGTCGGCGCCGGCGGGACGAGGAGATCGGGCAGCACGTTACGCGGCCTCCAGCCACTCGCGCACGAGATACGTCGGCGCGCTCCAGTGATCGCCGCCGTCGAGGCCGGGCGTGTTGGTGCCCCAGCTGCCGCCGGCGAGCAAGATCGCGCCGCGGGGGAGCGGGAGCTGATGCGCGAAGGAGCCGATCACGTCCAGCACCGGCATATTCACCCCCCAAATCATGCTCTTCGTGGTGCTCGCCGGAATGCCCGTCGGATCGAGCGACACGCCCACCAGCGACGCGCCGGGCGTCAGCGTGAGATTGGGGAAGCGGTTCCCGACGACCGCCGACGTGATGAACGTCGCCCGGACGGAGAGCAGCTCCCAGCGGGCGCCGGCGGGCACCGTCTCGCTCAGTTCCGCGCCGAGCGCCGGCGCCGTGCCGACGACCGAGCGGTAATAGCCGCCGCCGACGATCGAGGATTCGATCGGCGAGCCGGGATAGCCGAGATGCTGCATCGCGGTGATGTAGCCGCCGAGTAAGCAGCCGAGCACGAGTGTGGCGCCGGTCGATCCGCGCACGATTTGCACCATCACGTAAGTTTGGCCAACGAGCGGCGCACCGCTCACGACAATCAGCGAACAATTCAGCAGATACCCGATGCCGACGTCGACGTCGAACGTGTTCGGCATCCGATCGGCCGTCGGCGTGAACCGCGGCGCGAAGGCCACGGGCGTCTTCGCGCCCTCATGCAAAAAGCGGCCATCGAGCTGCACGACGACGCCGGCCTGGCTGTTCATGATCACGACGCGCAGCTTGTCTTCGCCCGTGAACAGGAACTGAAACGGCGTCGCAAACGCTTTGCCGCCGCCAATCGGCACCGGCGTCGGCGCAAACACCGTTTCAAGCGCCATCGGCGCCGCCGTCTGCGGCTACGTGCCCGCCGGCGCGTGCGCCGCGTGCACGAGATTCGTCACGCCGACAATCGTCGAGATCGTCGAGCTGGCGACGTCGGCCGCCAGCGTCGGATCGATGACCGTCTTGCCGGCGACGAGATTCGTCGCGGCCACGCCGTCGGCGACGAGCGCCTGCGCGTGCGCGCGCTTCTGATCGCCCGTGGCGCCGGGCAGCGCTTCGGCCGTCTGAATCGCCGTCGCCACAATCGGCGCGAGCGGCGCCGCGCCCGGAATGAGCGCGAGCACCGCCGGCGTCAGTTCGGCGACGAGCTTGAGCCAGAGCCACTTCATGCGCTGGCCTTCTCGCCTTCAGGCTTCACCCGATGCGGCATGCCGCACTCCGTGCACTTCCACAGCTCGCCGAGCTCTTCGACGACCTCGAGCGGCGCCGTGTCGTAGTGCGGCGGAATCGGCACCCAGACGTCCGCGTCGCGCGCTTTGGCCTTCTCACGCATCTGCGGCGTCGGCTGCGGACACTTCCGGAAACTGCCGCCGCAGCCGGGACAGGGGTCTTTGACGTTGAGTGTGATCGTCTTCGACATGCGCTCCTCCTACGCCGGATTCAGTTCGGCGAGCCAGATCGTGGCGTTGCACGTCCCGCCGGCCTGGTTGTTGACGGCATCGACGAGCGTCGCCGCTTTGTTCGCCGAGTTGATGACGGGGATGAGCGGCATCTTGAATTCGTCGCTCAGCTTCTCGAACCAGCGCGCCGTGAGCTGCCAGAGCGCCGTGGCGCCCGGCACCGACACGCGCAGGTTGCCCGTGTCCGGCCCGCGCACGCAGAGCGCCGCCGTGTTGATGTCCGACGTGATGCCGAGGACGGCATAGTCGGTGTTGGCGTGCAGCTGGTCGACGTCGGCGTTGATGGCGCGCGCGCCGTTGTAGCCGACCGTCGTGCCCAGCGTGATCGCGAGGCGCACGCCGTGGATCTGCTTCTTGCGCGCGCGCATCTGATCGGACGTGATGAGCCGCTGCTGCTGACCGGGGAGATCCTCGTAGTAGAGCAGCGTCACGATCGACTCGATTTGGCCGCCGACGGCCGAGCCGGCGAGCTCGTGAATCAGCACGTCCTGGGGATAGAGCGGCTGGGGCGCCGGGAACGGGAGCAGCGGATCGAGCGTCGCGACGAGCACGCGCGCGCGGATCGCGTCGACGTTGTCGTGCAGCTTCGGCGACCGGATGCGCAACATGCCGGCGACGAGGTTGTGCGCCCAGACCTCGAGCAGCCACACCTTCGACGTCAGCGACGCGTTTTTCACCTGGAACGAATCGCCCGACGCGATCGTCGTCGCGGCGAGCGCGGCACCGATGGCGGTGCCCTGGGATGTCACGGTGTCAAGACAGGGAGGCATCGTGATCTCCTTTACTGGCCGGCCTTGAGTTTGCCGAGTGTCGCGGCGACGATGGCCGAGCGCTGCTGGTTCTGCGGCGAGCGGCGCGCGCCCTTCGGCGGATACTGGATCGAGCTCAGCGCGGCCAGATACGGCTGCGTGTTCTTGCTCCAGCTGTCTTTGGCCGACTGCGCCTGCACGCCGGGGCCGTAGCGCGCCGTCCCGACTTCAGCGACACGCGCCTGATAGTGATTGCCCTGGCCGGTGACGCCGCGCGAGAACGCATCGCGGCCGGCGGCCTGTGTGACGCCGTCTTTCCACGCCTGATTGGCGTTTTTGGCGCCGGTTTCCCAGGCGGGGCCGGCGTTGGCGGTGCCGGCCGTGTAGTCCTGTGTCGCGGCGCCGGCGCGCGTCGACCACTTGCCGGCGAGCGTCCCGGCGTCCTTCATTTGCTTCGCCATAGCGAGTTTTCCATAGGGGCTGTTGAAAAGCTGTGGAAGCTCTGTGGAGATCGCCCTATTGACCTCCGTGCCGAGCGAGAGTCTGCACGAGCTGGTGAGGCAGAGTCACAGGTTTTCGACAGGCGAAAGTGGAAAACTTTTGCCCGCTCGACCGTTGGCCTTGACCGCGTGCCCAAAATCGTGGAGAATGTCGCCCGTTTGGGCGAGAGTCTGATAATGGATGCGATGATGTTAACTCGCGCTGGGCTGCTGGACAGGCGCTCGAATTCTGTCTATCGGTCAACGAGTTGGCGTCGCCGCTGGTGTTCGTGGTGATCGTGTCGCGCACGATCGACGGACGTCCGATCGTGGTCGAGCGCGTGCCCGCACGGCAGCCGCTCACCGTGCATCGTCCCGCCGCAGATTTCCTCGCCCAACACTGGTCCGCATAACGGCGATCCTCAAGTTTTCCACACGCCTTCTTCTCTTCAAGCTCTTCATTCCCTGAAGCGCTTCGAAAGGAAGAGGGCGACGGTCGATCGAATCGCGCGGATCGATCGGGTGGACCGCTGGTGCCGAGAGTGGGGATAGGGCGTGCGAGCAGCGTTACAGAAACTCTTCCGACACGGTAACACCACCGGCGTTGTGATTCCGCGGCCGATGCTCATCGCCCAGGGCTGGCTCCCTGGTGAGCGCGTCGTCGTCGAAGAACTGGCCGACGGCGGCTTCAAAGTGCGGCGGCCGGTAGAAACCGACATGGATGCGATTACCGGGCGCGTGCAGTTCAGCGTGCAGCCGCCGGCGCCGACGCGATGAGCGACACGCCGCTGCAGCCGGAGTCGCGCGACGTGCCGCTGGCGCTCATCGATCCGCCGCCGCTCGACGCGCGCATCGAACGCGATCCGGAATTTCTCCACAACCTCGAGCTCTCGATCGCGCGCGACGGCGTGCTGCTGCCGCTGCTCGTCGTCGTCCACGGCGATCGCTTCGACTGCGTCGACGGCTATACGCGCTGGATCGTCTGCCGGCGGTTGAACCTGCAGACGGTGCCGTGTCGCGTTTACGCGACGGCGTCGCTCGCGCTCGAGGGGAAGAAATACGCGGCGACGGCGTTTCACCAAAACTTCTCGCCGGCTGATGAGGCGGTGTATTTCAAGCAGTTGTATGAGGGCGAGTGCGCGGAGGACGTCGAGCGCGTCGCGTCGCTCGTGAATCGCAGCGTCTCGTATGTCATGGACCGCCTCGATCTGATTGGCGGCCACGATGACATCTTCCTCGCGCTAAAGGCGCGCGCGATCGGCGTCGGCGTCGCGAAGCAGCTGAACAAAATCAAAGATCCGGAATGGGCGCGTTACTACCTGCAGCACGCCGTCCGCGACGGCGCGACGGAGTCGACGGTCATCGGCTGGGTGCAGCAGTTTAAGAACATGCTCGAGGACGTGCCCCAGGTGCCGCAGAGCGAGCAGCCCGCGCCGGCGCCGATCGCCGCCGTCGCGCACGATCCGCTGCGCTGCTACGTCTGTAAAAAATCCGACGCGCGCTATCGGCCGGAATTCGTGCCGGTTCACACACACTGCAAGCTCGCGATTTTGGACGTGATGCTCGAGGGCACCGCGCCGGCCGGCGAGTCGGCGCCGTAAGGAGGCTTCCATGTCGACGAAACGATCGAAACGCAAACCGCCGGCGCCCGTCGTCACCGCGAAGGAGCAGCTCGCGCTCGACCAGGACCGATCGCTGCAGCGCGCCTACCGCGTCGAGCGGCGCATCAAGCGCACGATGCGTCTGCTCGCCAAACTGCAACACGCGAACAGTCTCGATCTGCTCAGTCTCTCGTCGGCCATTGCCAACCGCGCCGGCTATCAGTTGGTGCCGATTCCAAAGGCGCCGGCGGCGGCGCCGCCGGTCGAGGAGCACGCGGCCGCCGGGGTGGTCTGACGTATGGGAAAGACGCGCGTTTGCGGCGGCACGTGTCACAACGCCAAAGGCGCGAAGTGTCGCTGTTGGTGTGGCGGCGTGTTTCACGGGTCCGCCGGGAAAGAAAATCGCGACGCGTTCGCTCGGCAATTCGGCGTCGAAGTCTTACCGACGACCGAACGACTCTTTCAGGAACAGACCGCCCAGGGGGATTTGTTCGCCAAGGCCGATGCCGGCGAGCAATGGCGCGGCGTGATTGCGGACGCCGTCAAGTCGCGCGACGGAGCGAAGCGTGAAGCAGCACACGTGTAACGCCATCGGATGTCGCGCGCTGGTGTTGCCACAGGAGATTTTCTGCCGGCGGCATGACGCGATGTTGCAGTCCGATATTCGCACGCTCTTAGGGCGACGGTTTCGGCCGTTTCGGCGGCAGTCGCAGGTGTTCAACGACACGCTCGAGATCGCCCGAAAGGAAATTCTGGACTGCCAAATGACCGGGCATAAAACGCCGCGCCCGGCGGAGTTTGAGTGGTGAGGATTTTAGTGCGCGTGCGCCCGTATTGGTCATCGCGCTGGCGTTGGGTGTTTGTCGAGTTACTGGTGAGATGACGAAATGATCGGCGCCGTGTCGCTCACGTCGGTGCTCGGCATGCTGCTCGCGCTGCTCGTGTTCTGCGTCGTCGTGTGGGCCGCGCGCGCGATCATGGCGGCCTTCTCCATGCCGGCGCCGATTCAGACGATCGTCACCGTGGCGATCGTGCTCGTGTTCGTGTTTTGGCTCGTCGGCGTGCTTGGCGGCACTCATCTTCGCGGCATATGAGCACCGACCTTTTCGAGGAAGGGGATATCAAGGTGACACGTTTCGCCGGTGGATCGGCGTCATCTGCTGGTCGACGCGAACGCGGCCGTTGTTACCAGATCACAGAGGCCGGGTTTTTTGTGCAGTTGACGGCCGCCGAAGCTGAGCGCGTGGCGGAGGTGATCTTGGACGATTTAGCCGACACGCGGCCGACGCCGCCGACGCTGAGCAAGTGAATGCGGCTCATGTTGACGAAGACGGAGGCCGATCGACTGGAACGCATCGCGAGCGATCTGCACTTTATCGGCGAGCAGATGGTGATGGGACTCGCCGCGCGCGACGCGATCGCCCGCAACGTCAAAGAACTGCGCGCGCTGCACGAGTCGGCGATTGTTGTGAAGGACGGCCGGGCCGACTGATGCCCACACGACACAGCCGCAAAGAAGTCGTAAATGACTGACGATCTCGCGCTCGTTCTGGAACGCGCGCGACAAAACCGTGCGTCCGGATTTCTGCGCCGCGTCGAAACGTCCGACGCGCGCGCGGCGCGTCCGGTGGTGTCTGACAGCACGCTGCGTGCAGGCGATCGCGTCTTCGATCTCGTGCTCGGACAAGACGGCATCGTCGACGGCGCCACGCCGACACGCGACGCGTCGGGCGCGACGATCGTCGTGCAGCTGCGCGACGGGCGCAGCGTGACGCGCGCGCCGGAGCAGCTCCTGCCGCGGCCGACGCCGCCGAATGCGTGATGCGCGTCTGCATAATTTGTGGGCGGAAAACGCGTGAGCGTATTTGGGTCGGAAAGTTCTCGGAGAAAGGTCGCTATTTGTCGAGTCCGATCTGCTCTGAGCGGTGCTTCGTGAA
>Ga0075436_100001748_pt1 | contig 14884 bp, 16 predicted proteins | sample RhiMethybrSRZTD5_FD_75303 | JGI IMG/M metagenome (GOLD analysis project Ga0075436, IMG submission 75303) | Populus rhizosphere microbial communities from Tennessee, USA - Rhizosphere MetaG P. TD hybrid SRZTD5 | ecosystem: Host-associated > Plants > Roots > Rhizosphere > Soil | place: USA...
CTCGATGTCATTGGCGTGCAGCCGGCGCAGGCGGCCACCGTGACGTCGCAGCTCTCGCGAGAGGTCGTCAGGTCGCCCGCGCTCACCGTTTACTGGATCGCCTTCCGGGTTACGTCGGCCCGGCTCTCAAAGGTCAAGGTGCGCGAGGCGATCGCGCAAGCCATCGACCGCAAGGCCTTCGTGCAGCAGGTGCTGCAGGGCCAGGGCCAGCCGGCCCAAACCTTCATCCCCCAGGGGATGCATGGCTATTCCCCGGACCTCGGCCAGCCACAGAGCTTCGACTCGGCTCAGGCGCATGCGTCGCTCGCGGCTGCGGGGATGACGGCCGCCCAGCTGTCAGGCGTCCGCCTGACGTACGACAAGTCATCGGACTTCGCCAAGGCCACCGCCACCTTCGTGCGTGATCAGCTGAAGGCGAACCTCGGTGTGAACGTCGCGCTCGTACCGCTCGACCCGAACACGCTGGGCTCTCGACTCGACTCGGGAGACTTCGACATGGCGGGACCGATCGGCTGGTCAGCCGACTATCCGGACCCCGCGGACTGGTTCCAGATATTCCTGACGACGAACTCCTACAACTACTCGCTGTACCAGAGCTCGCGGTATGACGCCCTGGTGAACGCCGCCGCCACGGACACCGACGCCGCGCGCAGGGATGGGGAATACGTCCAGGCGCAGAAGCAGCTCATATCAGACTCGCCCGTCGCCTTCCTGGCTCAGAGCGTCGGCTGGTACCTGATCCAGCCCTGGGTGCACGGAACCTCGACTTCCGCGGTCAGCGACTGGCCGGGCCAGCTCTCCCCGCAGCAGGTGTACATAACCGAGCATTAGGCTGCCGAACGTACGTTCGCCCAGCCCGACGCCTATCTATCACTTGACACCCATTGTGTGCGGACAACAGAATCTAGCTTGGCCGAGAGGCCTTTTGAGTAAGACCTGCTGCCGGCGCACTCTCGCCCCGCGAGCCGGGCTGCCTCTCGCGGGAAGAAGGCTGCAGGACCGACCAGAGAGGTAAGACGCGTATGCACCTAGGTACCCGTGTACGAGCGGTCGCGCTTGCGGCCGCCGGCGTTCTGCTTATGGCTTGTGGCACAGGCACAAGCACGAGCTCGAACCTCGCCCCTTCGGACAAGCAGGTTCTGAACGTCAACGACGGCACCGAGCCGAACAGTTACGACCCGACCCAGCAGACCTACACCTACGAGGCCGGCGTCGGCCGTGAGGTGTTCGAGACCCTGCTCAAGCCGAACGCGGCGGGCACCGACGTGCAGCCGGCGGCGGCGTCGAGCTTCGACGTTTCGTCGGACGGCATCACCTACACGTTCCACCTTCGCTCCAACGCGAAGTGGAGCGACGGTAAGCCGGTCAAGGCGTCGGACTGGGTCTACGGCTACAAGCACCTGCTGAACCCGGCCCTCGCGGCCGGCTACGTGGACCCGTTCTTCGACGGGACCATCCTCGGCGCTGACGGTTACGGCAGCGTCGACGTCTCGAGCGCGAGCGCGATCGACACGTTCCTGTCCGGCCTGGGCCTGTCGGCCCCGGACGACAACACGTTTGTGATCAAGCTCCAGCACCCGGCGGCGTACTTCAAGTGGGTCGTGACCCTGTGGGTCGCGGAGCCCATCCGCCAGGACATCGTCGAGCAGGCCGCCGGTGGGAGCTTCCCGTCGTCGGACACCACCAAGCCCGAGATGTGGGCGCAGAGCGCGAACACGATCATCGGCAACGGTCCGTACAAGATCTCGGAGATCGTCTCCAAGGACCACGTGACCCTCGTTCCGAACCCGAACTACTGGGGCGGCGCGCCGCACCTGCAGAAGATCACGGAGTGGTTCATCGAGGACGCCAACACCGCGTACGCCAAGTACCAGACCGGCGACCTTGACGCGATCACTGTCCCGCTGGCGAACGTCGACGTTGTTCGCGGCGACCCGGTGCTCAGCAAGCAGGCAAAGGTCTACCCCAAGCTGACCACGTTCTGGATGACCTTCAACGCTCAGAGGCCACCGTTTGACAACCCGGACGTCCGGATGGCTTTCGCCAAGTCGATCGACCGTGACGCCCTCAACAAGCAGGTGCAGCACGGTATCCAGCAGTCGATCCTGAGCTTCATCCCCAAGGGCATGGCCGGCTACGACACCTCGAACGACGCTCAGAAGTTCGACCCGGCCGCGGCCAAGGCGCTTCTGCAGAAGGCAGGCGTCACCGCGGACCAGCTCAACAAGTTCACGCTGCTGACCCGCAACACCACCCGCAACAAGACGCTCAACCAGTTCATCGTTCAGCAGTGGAACACCAACCTCGGGCTCAACATGCAGCTCGAGGTCATCGACAGCAAGACCGTCACCGCCAACATCCGCAAGGGCAACTTCAGCATCTACGGTCCCGACGGATGGGGCGCCGACTACCCGGACCAGCAAGACTGGTTCGACATCTTCTTCAAGGCTTCGTGCCACAGCCTCAACTGGGGCTGCGTGGACCTTCCCGGGTACGACGACCTGGTCAAGAAGGCCGATGGTGAGCTCGACCAGAATCAGCGGAACGCCGACTACAAGAAGGCGCAGGACCAGCTGATCAACTCGGCCGCCGTCGCTTTCATCTTCCAGGACTACGAGTACAACCTGATCAAGCCGTACGTCGGTGGCCTTACGATCACCGCAGGCGACGACCAGAGCCTTCCGGGTAACTTCTTCTGGCACGACGCTTACATCACGGCCCATTAGAGCGTTTAAGGAAGTGATTTGGCAGTAATCGCGGGGCGCCCCAACCGGGGCGCCCTGCTCCCAAGACGACTGGCCGCTGTAACTGACAGCCGGGTCGGAAGTCTTGCCGTCTACGTGATCCGTCGCGTCCTCTGGATGATCCCGATCGTGTTCTTCGTGATCGTGATCACCTTCGTGCTGATGCACAGCGCCCAGGGCAGCCCCTGGGACAAGGCGGGCGGACGCCAGCTGTCCCAGGTGGTGGTCGACAACCTCAACAAGAAGTACGGCCTCGACAAGCCGGTCTTCTTCCAGTTCCTGCTCTACATCTGGAACGTCCTCCACTTCGACTTCGGGTTGTCCTACCAGTACCAGGGCAAGTCGGTCGTCCAGCTGATCGCCGAGGGCTGGCCGTACACCGCCACCATCGGCACGCTGGCCTTCGCGCTGATCGTCCCGTTGGGCATCGGCCTCGGGGTCCTCGCGGCGCTTCGGCAGAACACCCGTGTCGACTACGCGACGATGGGCTTTGCCACCTTTGCCGCCTCGTTCCCCAACTTCGTCATCGGGTCCCTGATGATCGTGCTGTTCTCAGTCCTCATGTACCACTGGACCCAGGGCGCCTTCTTCTTACCGGCGGGAGGATGGGGCGTTGACAGCCATCTGATAATGCCGGCGATCACGCTGGCCCTCCTGCCGATCGCTTACACCGCCAGGCTTACGCGAGCGAGCACGCTCGAGACCCTCAGACAGGACTACATACGCACGGCGTGGGCCAAAGGCCTGACCGAGCGCCTCGTGGTGATCCGCCACGTGCTCAAGAACTCGCTGATCCCTGTGGTCACGACCCTAGGACCGACGTTCGCGTTCCTGATCACGGGCTCGGTCATCGTCGAGACGGTGTTCAGCATCCCCGGCATCGGCCGCGCTTTCGTCGTCGCGGTGACCTCTCGCGACTACCCGATGATCCTGGGCACCACTGTGCTGTTCTCGGTGGTCATCGCTGTCGCGAACCTGGTCGTCGACATCCTTTACGTCTTCATCGATCCACGGGTGAGGCTGACCTAGATGGCGATACCCGTAGCCGCGTCCGAGCCGGCCGCGATCGACTGGGAGGTTTCCGAGCACCAGATAGGGCTCTGGCAGGACGCATGGACGCGCTTCCGCCGCAACCGCCTGGCTCTGGTCGGTCTCGCGATCGTCGTCTTCCTGGTCGTCGTGGCGCTGATCTCGCCGCTGCTGGTGCGGCTGCACATCCTTGCGGACCCGATCTACCAGCAGCTTGTGAGCATCGAGACCGGCCCGGGTGTGAACGGCCACGTGATGGGCACCGACATCCTCGGGCGCGACACGCTCAGCCGGCTCATGATCGGCAGCCAGGTGTCGCTCACGGTTGGATTGCTGGTGCAGGGCATCATCTTTCCGATCGGCCTCGCCATAGGACTCGCGTCGGGCTACTTCGGCGGACGCATCGACAACCTGCTCATGCGGTTCACCGACATCTGGTACGCCTTCCCCGACCTGCTGTTCGTGCTGGTCGTCGTGTCGGTGTGGCGTGTCCAGGGACCCTGGTACATCCAGCTGATCCCGATCTTCGGGGCGATCGCCCTGGTCAACTGGGTAGGCCTCGCCCGCCTGGTGCGCGGGCAGGTGCTCTCGATCAAGGAGAAGGAGTACATCGAAGCGGCGCGCTCTTCCGGCTCGTCGCCGCTGAAGCTGATCCTCAAGCACCTGCTGCCCAACTCGCTGGGGCCGATCATCGTGACCCTGACGTTCGGCATCCCCAACGCCATCTTCCTCGAGGCCGTGCTGAGCTTCCTCGGCGTAGGCATCCAGCCGCCGCAGCCGACCTGGGGGCAGATGGTGGCGGACGGGACGGAGGCGATCTACGCAAACCCGTCAGGCGTCGTGTTCCCGGCCCTGGCGATCGGTTTCACGCTGCTGGCCTTCAGCTTCATCGGTGACGGCCTGCGCGACGCCCTCGACCCAAGAATGAAGCGGTAGTTGGCGCAGCGCCTGCTGGAGGTCAAGGACCTCCACACCCAGTTCTTCACCTCGCGGGGAGTGGTGCGCGCCGTCGACGGAGTCACGTTCCACGTGGACGCGGGCGAAACGCTGGGGGTGGTCGGGGAATCGGGCTGCGGCAAGACGATGACCGCGCTCTCGATCCTGCGCCTGATCCCGGACCCTGGGCGCATCACGTCGGGCCAGATCCTGTTCCGCGGCAGGGACGTCGTCACGATGACCGATGACGAGGTCAGAGAGTTCCGCGGCAACGACGTGGCGATGATCTTTCAGGACCCGATGACGTCCCTGAACCCGGTGACGAGGGTCGGCACCCAGATCGAAGAGGCGATGACCGCGCACGGCCGGTTCACGGACGCGATCGCCCGTCCTCGCGTGATCGAGCTCTTGAAGCGCGTGCGCGTCCCGGCAGCGGAGTCGCGGATCAAGGACTATCCGCACCAGTTCTCGGGCGGCATGCGCCAGCGCGCCATGATCGCGATGGGGCTTTCCAACGAGCCGGCCATGCTGATCGCAGACGAGCCGACCACAGCGCTCGACGTGACCGTCCAGGCCCAGATCATCCAACTGATGAAGCAGCTGAACCGGGAGCTCGGCACGGCCATGATGCTGATCACGCACAACATGGCCCTCGTCGCCTCGCTGTGCCAGCGGATCGTGGTCATGTACGCGGGCCGGATTGTCGAGGAGGGCCCGGTCGAGCAGATCTTCAAGAGCCCCCAGCACCCGTACACCTGGTCGCTGCTGCGCTCGGTTCCCCGCGTCGACGAGGCCCGAAAGGACCGCCTGGTCTCGATCAAGGGCCTCCCGCCGGACCTCTCGCACCCGCCGCCCGGCTGCAAGTTCCATCCCCGGTGCCCATTCGTCATCGACAAGTGCAAGGTCGATCCCGAGCCCGAGCTGCAGGACGTGGCCCAGAACCAGATCGCGCGCTGCTGGGTGCTCATGAGGAACGTCAAGGAAGAGGACATCGAGGCGGCGAAGCAGAGCGCGCTGTCAAGGGATGCGGCCGCGAAGCTGAAGGCGCCGACTGCCGAGCTCGGCGGCAATCCACGTGGCTGAGCGCGCTCCCGCGGTAAGCACCCGGACCGACCCGGTCCTCGTCCATATCAAAGGCGCCTACAAGCACTTTCCGGTCGGCGGCTTCGGCGGCGCCGTGGTGCGGGCGGTCGATGGGGTGGACCTCGAGGTGCGAAGGGGCGAGACCCTCGGTCTCGTGGGCGAATCGGGTTGCGGCAAGTCGACGCTGGCTCGATTGGTGACCGGCCTTTTGCCTGTCACCGCCGGGTCGATCGTCTTCGACGGCCAGGACGTCACGAAGCTGCGCGGCGGCTCGCTTCGGCAGGTGCGGCGCCGGATGCAGATGATCTTCCAGGACCCCTTTGCGTCACTCGACCCGAGGATGACCGTCGGCGACATCCTGCAAGAGCCCCTCGACAACTTCTCGGTCGGCACCGTGGCCAACCGCCGGCAGCGGGTGCAGGAGCTGCTCAGGCTGGTGGGTCTCAATCCCAACTTCACCAACCGCTACCCCCACGAGTTCTCGGGCGGCCAGCGTCAGCGCATCGGCATCGCCAGGGCCCTCGCGGTGAACCCCTCGTTCATCGTCTGTGACGAGCCGGTCTCAGCCCTGGACGTTTCGATCCAGGCCCAGATCATCAACCTGCTGCAGGACCTGCAGCGCGAGTTCCAGCTGACCTATCTCTTCATCGCCCACGACCTGGCGGTCGTGCGGCACCTCTCGGACCGGATCGCGGTCATGTACCTCGGCAAGGTGGTCGAGACCGCGGACCGCAACGACATCTACGACAGGCCGCAGCACCCCTACACGAAGGCGCTTCTGTCCTCGATTCCGGTGCCCGACCCGATCGCGGAGCGGGAGCGGGCGCCGATCACGCTCAAGGGTGAGATCCCCTCGCCCGTCAACCCGCCGTCGGGGTGCCGGTTCCACCCGCGCTGCCCGATCGCCCGCGTGCCTGGCATCTGCAGCGAGACCGAGCCGCCGCTGGAGCCGCACGGCGCGCGGGACCAGATCGCGGCCTGCCATTTCGCGGGGCAGTTCTAACCCCGATCAGTCCCTCCCCGCTCGCGGGGAGGCCAGGAGGGGACGAAACAGCTACTCCAGCCGCCTGGAGCCGACCTCCATGATGCGGTATCCCTTCTTGGACTTGAGGCGCGCCACCGGGTATCCGGCCTCGCCAAGCCACTTCGCCAGCGAGTCCGAGCCCAGGTTGCGCTGCACGACCAGGTAGGCGTGGCCGTCCCGATCCAGGCGGTGGAGCCAGGTCTCGAGCAGCTCGTGCAGCGCCGCCTTGCCGATGCGGACCGGAGGGTTCGAGTAGATGGCGGCGAAGCGCACCTCGGGCGGCACGGCGGTGGGGAGGACCGCGCGCAGGTTCGTAAGCCCAGCCGCCTCAGCGTTGAGCCGCGCCAGCTCGACCGCCCGTTCGTTCACGTCGACCGCCCACACCGTCGCGCCGGGCGAGCGCCGGGCCAGGGAGATGGCGATCGGCCCATACCCTGCGCCGAGGTCAAGCACGTCGCCCGCCGCCGGCGGGGGCGGCGCCTCACGGAGCAAGACCGTCGTGCCCAGGTCCACGCCGCGGTAGCCGAAAACCCCCCGGTCGGTCGCGAGCTCGACGCTCTCTTCAGCGCCCAGCCGGAGCTTGACCGTGCGTGGCCGCGAGGCCACCGAAGGGGTCGGGTTGAAGTAGTGGCTTTTGGGTATACTCATCGTTTGTCGCCCAATCGGCTATTGCCGCGTGGGATTTGAACCGTTTCAGGAGAACCGTTTGCCGACAATCCAGCAGCTCGTCCGTAACGGCCGCAAGGCCGCGAGGGTCAAGTCTAAGGCGCCTGCGCTGAGGGGCTCGCCGCAGCGCCGTGGCGTCTGCGTGCGCGTCTACACCCAGACCCCGAAGAAGCCGAACTCGGCTCTGCGGAAGGTCGCCCGGGTGCGGCTGACCACGGGCATCGAGGTGACGGCCTACATCCCCGGCATCGGCCACAACCTGCAGGAGCACTCGGTGGTGCTGATCCGTGGCGGTCGCGTGAAGGACCTCCCCGGGGTGCGCTACCACATCATCCGGGGCACGCTGGACACGGCGGGCACCAAGAACCGGAAGAAGGCGCGGTCGAAGTACGGCGCCAAGCGCGAAAAGGGCAAGGCGGCCGCCTGATGCCTCGCCGCAACCGTCCGGTCAAACGTGTAGTCGCGCCTGACGCTGTCTATCAGTCCGAGGCCATCTCGAAGTTCGTCAACGTCGTGATGAGCCGCGGGAAGAGATCGACCGCGGAGCGGGTTGTTTACGACGCCCTGGCGCGCGCGAGCAAGCAGGCGAAGAAGGAGCCCCTCGAAGTCTTCGAGCTGGCGCTCCGGAACGTCACCCCGCTGCTCGAGGTCAAGCCCCGGCGCGTCGGCGGCGCGACCTACCAGGTACCCATCGAGATCCGGCCCGACCGGCGCCTCGCGCTGGCGCGGCGGTGGATCGTCCGTTTTGCCCGCCAGCGTGGCGGGAAGAGCATGTCCGAGAAGCTGGCGTTCGAGATCCTCGACGCCTCACAGAACACCGGTGGCGCGGTGAAGCGAAAGGAAGAAACCCATCGGATGGCCGAAAGCAACAAGGCTTTCAGCCACTTCCGGTACTAAGAGAGATGAGCGTGGCACTGAAGATGGCTGAACGTCCGGTCTCGATCGAGAGAACCCGGAACATCGGGATCATGGCGCACATCGACGCCGGAAAGACCACGACCACCGAGCGCATCCTTTTCTATGCGGGCAGGATCCACAAGATGGGCGAGGTGCACGAGGGTGCCGCGACCATGGACTGGATGGTCCAGGAGAAGGAGCGCGGCATCACGATCACGTCTGCCGCGACGACCGCGCAGTGGCGCGACCACGCGATCAACATCATAGACACACCCGGACACGTGGACTTCACGGTCGAGGTCGAGCGCAGCCTCCGCGTGCTCGACGGCGCGGTGGCGGTCTTCGATGCCGTCGCCGGCGTGGAGCCGCAGTCCGAGACCGTCTGGCGCCAGGCCGACCGCTACGGCGTGCCGCGCATCGCCTTCATCAACAAGATGGACCGGATCGGAGCCGACTTCTATGGCTCGCTGGACTCCATTCGCAAGCGCCTGGGCGCGCGGGCGGTGCCGATCCAGCTGCCCATCGGCGCCGAAGCCGAGTTCCAGGGCTACTACGACCTGATCACCCAGGACGCCGTGATGTACACCGACGACCTCGGGACGAACCGGGTCGAGTCGCAGACCATCCCCGCGGGGATGGAGGCGCTGGTGAAGGAGCACCGCCACGACCTCATCGAGGCGGTCGCCGACTTCGACGACGCGATCATGCACCTGTACCTCGAGGAGAAGGAGCCGAGCGAGGACCAGATCCGCGCCGCCCTCCGCCGCGGCACGGTGAAGGGCATCCTTGTCCCGGTGCTGTGCGGCGCCGCGCTCCGCAACCGCGGCGTGCAGCCGATCCTCGACGCCGTCGTCGAGTACCTGCCGTCGCCTGCGGATGTGCCCGCCGTGGAGGGGACCGACCCCAAGACCGGCACCCTCGTCGTGCGCGAGCACGACGACGACGAGCCATTCTCGGCGCTCGCCTTCAAGATCCAGATGGATCCCCAGGGGGTCGGCAAGCTGTCGTTCTTCAGGGTTTACTCCGGCCGTCTGCGCGCGGGCAGCTCAGTGCTGAACGCGACGACCGGCAAGAAGGAGCGGATCGGCCGCATCCTGCGCATGCACGCGATCCGCCGCGAGGACGTCGACGAGGTCTTCACGGGTGACATCGCCGCCGCCGTCGGGCTGAAGTTCACGACCACCGGCGACACGCTGTCGGACGAGGGCCACCCGATCCTGCTCGAGTCGATCACGTTCCCGGAGCCTGTCATCTCGGTCGCCATCGAGCCCAAGACGAAGGCCGACCAGGACAAGCTCGGCATCGGCCTGCAGCGGCTCACCGAGGAGGACCCCACCTTCAAGGTCCACACCGACGACGAGACCGGCCAGACGATCATCGCCGGCATGGGCGAGCTGCACCTGGAGATCATCATCGACCGCCTCATGCGCGAGTTCAAGGTCGACGCCAACCAGGGCAAGCCCCAGGTCGCCTACAAGGAGGCGATCAAGAGGCCGGCCCACGGCGTCGGGCGGTTCATCCGCCAGACCGGCGGCAAGGGCCAGTTCGGCCACGCCGAGATCGACGTGCGCCCTGGCGAGCAGGGGTCGGGCTTCGTCTTCGAGGACAAGGTCACGCAGGGCCGCATCCCGCGCGAGTACATCCCGGCCGTAGAGAAGGGAATCCGCGAGGCGCTGCAGAGCGGTGTGGTCGCCGGCTACCCGGTCATCGACCTCACGGCCACCCTGGTCGATGGCTCGTACCACCCCGTCGACTCGAGCGAGATGGCATTCCAGGTCGCCGGCTCGATGGCGGTCAAGGACGCGATGCACAAGGCTGGGGCGTATCTGCTCGAGCCGGTGATGAAGGTCAACGTGGTCATGCCCGAGGAGTACCTCGGTGACGTGATGGGCGACCTCTCCTCGCGCCGTGGACACATCCTCGGCATGGAAGGTCGTGGCACGTCGCAGAGCGTCACCGCCAGCGTGCCCCTGGCCGAGATGTTCGGGTACGCTACCGAGCTTCGGTCGATGACCTCGGGGCGCGCGACGTACTCGATGGAATTCAGTCATTACGCAGAGATGCCCGGAAACCTGGCGGAGGCCGTCGGCCGCCGCACCCCAACAAGGAGCTAGCAGGAGGAGACAGTGGCGAAGAAGAAGTTTGAAAGGACGAAGCCGCATCTCAACATCGGCACCATCGGTCACATCGACCATGGCAAGACGACGTTGACGGCTGCCATCACGAAGGTGCTCGCGGACAAGGGCTTGGCGGAGTTCACACCCTTCGACCGCATCGACAAGGCGCCCGAGGAGAAGGCTCGCGGCATCACCATCTCGATCACGCACGTCGAGTACGAGACCGAGAAGCGCCACTACGCGCACGTCGACTGCCCGGGTCACCAGGACTACATCAAGAACATGATCACCGGCGCCGCCCAGATGGACGGCGCGATCCTCGTCGTGGCCGCGACCGACGGCGCCATGCCGCAGACCCGGGAGCACATCATCCTTGCCCGCCAGGTCAACGTGCCGAGCCTGGTCGTCGCGCTCAACAAGTGCGACATGGTCGACGACAAAGAGTTCATCGAGCTGGTCGAGCTCGACCTGCGCGAGCTGCTGAACCGCTACGACTTCCCAGGTGACGACATCCCCATCGTGCGCATCTCGGCGCTCAAGGCGCTCGAGGGCGACGCGGAGTGGACGCCGAAGATCGACGAGCTGATGAACGCGGTCGACACCTACATCCCGGAGCCGGTCCGGGCGGTCGACCAGCCGTTCCTGATGCCGATCGAGGACGTGTTCACGATCGAAGGTCGTGGCACTGTGACCACCGGTCGCGTCGAGCGCGGCCGCCTGAAGAAGAACGAGGAAATCGAGATCGTGGGCATCCACCCGCAGAGCTCGAAGACCGTCGTGACCGGCATCGAGATGTTCCACAAGGACATGGACGAGTGCCAGGCCGGCGACAACGTCGGCGCCCTGCTGCGCGGCATCAAGCGCGAGGACGTCGTGCGCGGCCAGGTGCTGAGCAAGCCCGGCTCGATCAAGCCGCACACCCAGTTCAAGGCGCAGGTGTACGTCCTCAAGAAGGAAGAGGGCGGCCGGCACACGCCGTTCCTGACCGGATACCGGCCGCAGTTCTACATGCGGACGACCGACGTGACGGGCGAGGTCAAGCTGCCCGATGGCGTCGAGATGGTCATGCCCGGCGACAACATCGTCATGGACATCACCCTCGGTGAGCCGATCGCCATCGAGCCCGGTCTGCGCTTCGCCATCCGCGAGGGCGGCAAGACAGTGGGCTCCGGCGTGGCGACCGAGGTCGTCAAGTAAGGCATAGGTAGGGAAGAGGGAAGGCAGTGGCGCAGAAAATCCGGATCCGGCTCAAGGCCTACGACCATCGGGTCCTGGATCAGGCGGCGGACAAGATCATCGACACCGCTCGCCGCGCCAACGCGCGCACTGCCGGCCCCATCCCGCTCCCGACGTCGTTCGAGAAGTGGACGGTGATCCGCTCGCCGTTCATCGACAAGGACTCCCGCGAGCAGTTCGAGATGCGCACCCACAAGCGAGTGGTCGACATCCTGGACTTCAACCCGCGGGTCGTCGACGCGCTCCAGCGCCTCAGCCTCCCGGCCGGCGTCAGCATCGAGATCAAGAGCTGATGAAGGGTCTGCTGGCCAGAAAGCTGGGCATGTCCCAGCTGTTCAACGAGGACGGGACCGTCTCCGCCGTGACGGTGCTCGAGGCCGGCCCGTGCCGCGTCCTCGGCCTGCGCACCAAGGAGAGGGACGGGTACGAGGCCGCGCAGATCGCGTTCGAGCCGCTGGCCGAGGGCAAGCTCTCGGCGCCGCGCGCCGGCGCTTTCAAGAAGGCGAGCGTGGATCCGCACCGCCACATCGTGGAGATCCGCAACTACGCCGGGATCGAGCAGGGTCAGGAGCTGAAGGCCGAGATCTTCGCGGCCGGCGACCTCGTGGACGTCACCTCGACCTCGAAGGGCAAGGGTTTCCAGGGCCTGGTCAAGCGCCACAAGTTCAGCCGCGGTCCTGAGTCGCATGGTTCCATGAACGTGCGCCAGCCGGGCGCCATCGGCGCCACCGACGCGGCGCGCGTCTTCAAGGGCGTCCGGATGTCGGGCCAGATGGGCAACGAGCGGGTAACCGCGCGTGCCTACAAGGTCGTACGGGTCGACGCAGAGCGCAATCTGCTGCTCGTCAAGGGCGGAGTGCCCGGGGGGAAGGGCGCGCTGGTGCTCGTCCGCCAGTCCACCAAGCCGATCAAGGTCAAGGGTCCGGCCGGCAAGCCGAACCCGAGGAAGGTCTAGTGGCAGAGACCAAGACCGAGAGCAAGAAGACGAAGAAGGCAGCTGCCGAAAAGGAGCAGGACCACCTGCAGGTCCCGTACTTCGACAGCGCCGGCGAGCGCCAGGGCGAGTTCGCTCTGCCCAAGGTCATCTTCGACGAGAAGCCGAACATGGCCGTGATGCACCAGGCTTACCTCCGCCAGATGGCGAACGCCCGCCAGGGCACGTCCTCCATCAAGACCCGCGCCACGGTTTCCGGCGGCGGCGCCAAGCCGTACCGCCAGAAGGGCACGGGCCGCGCCCGCCACGGCTCGACCCGCGAGCCGTCGATGAAGGGGGGCGCCGCAGTCTTCGGCCCCCGGCCCCGCTCGTACGAGCAGCGCATGCCGAAGCAGATGCGCCGGCTGGCGCTGCGCTCCGCTCTCAGCCAGAAGGCGATCGACGGCCAGGTCCGCGTCATCGAGGCCTTCGGTTTCGAGGAGCCCAAGACGAAGCAGGCCGTCGACCTCCTGGAAGCCATCGGCCTCGACGCGCCGACGCTCGTCGTGCTGCCGGCTCCGAGCCTCGTGGTCAGCCGCAGCTTCGAGAACCTCGGCGCGACCAAGATCATCCTGGCCCGCAACACGAACATCCGCGACCTGTTCACTCACACCTACGTCCTCATCGCGAAGGACAGCCTCGACCTCCTCGAGGAGAACTTCAGCAAGCCGGTGCGGGATCGCGCCGGCGCGACCGAAGAGGAGGACGACGCCTGATGGCGACCCGGTCCGCGTCGCAGATCGTCATCGGCCCGGTCATCACCGAGCGCACCTACCAGCTCTACGTGCAGGGCCGGTACACCTTCCGCGTCGCGCCGCGAGCATCCAAGACCGAGATCAAGAAGGCGCTCGAGGAGCAGTACGAGTCGCAGGGCATCAAGGTCCGCGATGTCAACACCATCAACATGCACGGCAAGAAGCGCCGCTACCTCCGCCGCGGCACCGCCGAGGGCCACACGCCGAACTGGAAGAAGGCCATCGTGACCCTGGGCGAGGGCCAGAAGATCGAAGGGCTGTTTGGGGGCGTATAGGAATGCCAGTACGCAAGTTCAAGCCGACCAGCCCCGGGCGCCGCTTCATGACGATCGCGGGCTTCGACGAGATCACGACCGACGAGCCGGAGAAGAGCCTGGTCGAGTCGCTGCCGACGCACGCCGGGCGCAACAACCAGGGCCGCATCACCACTCGGCACCAGGGCGGCGGCTACCGGAAGCTCTACCGCAAGATCGATTTCAAGCGCGACAAGAAGGGCGTGCCCGGAAAGGTCGCCACCATCGAGTACGACCCGAACCGCAGCGCGCGCATCGCCCTGATCCACTACAAGGACGGCGAGAAGCGCTACATCCTGGCCCCGCTCGGCCTCAAGGTTGGCGACCCGATCGAGAGTGGGGAGGATGCGCCGGTGCGCATCGGCAACGCCATCCCTCTCGTGAACATCCCGGTCGGCTCGACCATCCACAACATCGAGCTCACGCTCGGCCGTGGCGGCCAGCTCGTGCGCAGCGCCGGTGCCTCGGCGCAGCTGCTCGCGAAGGAAGGCGACTACGCGGTCATCCGCATGCCGTCGGGCGAGCTCCGGCGCGTGCACGTGAACTGCCAGGCCACGATCGGTCAGGTCGGTAACATCGAGCACGAGAACGAGTCGGGCGGCAAGGCCGGGCGAAGTCGCTGGCTGGGCATCAGGCCGACCGTCCGCGGTTCGACGATGAACCCCCGCGACCATCCCCACGGCGGTGGCGAGGGCAAGACAGGTCCGGGTGGCAACCCGCAAACGCCTTGGGGCAAACCTGCTCTGGGCTACCGCACGCGCAAGCCCAAGAAGGCCTCCGACAAGCTCATCATCCGCCGGCGCGAAAAGAAGGGACGAAAGAAGTAAGTGACGCGCTCATCGAAGAAGGGACCGTTCATCAACGCATCCCTCAGGGACAAGATCGACAAGATGAACCAGACCCGCGACAAGAAGGTGATCCGCACCTGGGCGCGCGCCTCGGTCATCTACCCGGACATGGTCGGGCACACCATCGCGGTGCACGACGGGCGCAAGCATGTCCCCGTATTCATCAGCGAGAACATGGTCGGCCACCGGTTGGGCGAGTTCGCGCCGACGCGGCACTTCCGCGGGCATGGCACCCACACCGAGAAGTCGACGGCACTGAAGTAGAAGTGGCGATGGAAGTACT
>Ga0075436_100001749_pt1 | contig 14881 bp, 12 predicted proteins | sample RhiMethybrSRZTD5_FD_75303 | JGI IMG/M metagenome (GOLD analysis project Ga0075436, IMG submission 75303) | Populus rhizosphere microbial communities from Tennessee, USA - Rhizosphere MetaG P. TD hybrid SRZTD5 | ecosystem: Host-associated > Plants > Roots > Rhizosphere > Soil | place: USA...
GACCTTGTCGCGCTCGACGAGCTCCTGCGCCTTGGTCTTGGTCTGCGCCGGCTGGCCCGCCGTGTCCGCGGTGAAGAGCTCCACCTTGCGGCCGGCGAGCGTGTAATTGCGTTCCTTGAGGAAGAGCGTAAGGCCTTCCTCCATCTGGCGGCCGCCTGCGGCGAGCGCGCCCGACTTGATGGTGAGGAAGCCGACGCGGATGGGCTCCTGGGCTGCCGCAGGCGTGACGAGCGCCGCGATCAGTGAGGCCGCCGCCGCGGCCGTGCGCCAAAGCGACATGTTCTCCTCCATACGTTTGGTTTTTCGGGACCGCCGCAGGCGATAATAGAGGAAACCATGCCCGATACCGTACACAAGGTCCGCACCCGCGGCCATTTCATCGACGGCGCGGAAGTCGCCTGCGAAGGGCGCGGCACGCTCGAGGTGCTCAACCCGACCAACGGCGAGACGATCGCGCGCATCGTGCACGGGTCGGACGCCGACGTCGACCGCGCGGTGAAGAGCGCTCGGCGCGCGTTTGAATCGAAGGAATGGGGCGGATTGAACGAGCGCTCGCGCGCGCGCCTCGTGAACAAGCTCGCCGACGCGTTCGAGTCGCACCTCGAGGAGCTGTACCACCTCGAAACCCTCAACAACGGCCGCCCGATCAACGAAACGCGCGCGCAGGTGAGCCGGCTGCCCGATTTCCTGCGTTACAACGCGGGCCTCGCGCTTGCGCGCCGCGACGCGGTGATTCCGGTGCAGGGCCCCTACCTCAACTACACCATCCGCACGCCGCTCGGCGTGGTCGGCAATTCCACGCCCTTCAACCATCCGCTGATGATCATGGTGAAGAGCCTCGGGCCCGTGTTCGCCTCGGGGTGCACGACGGTCGTGAAGCCGTCGGAGTACACGCCGCTCACGACGCTTCGCCTCGCGCAGATCTTCTCCGAGGCGGGGCTGCCGCCGGGCGTCTTCAACGTCGTCACCGGGCTGGGACCCACGACCGGCAAGGCGCTCGCCGCGCATCCCGGGCTCGACAAGTTCGTCCTCACCGGCGGGACCGAGGCCGGCCGCATCGTCGGCGCGCTCACCGGCGAGCGTTTCGTGCACCAGACGCTCGAGCTCGGCGGCAAGACGCCGGTCGTGGTGTTCGACGATTTCAATGTCGACCAGGCGGTGAATTACGCCGCGTTCGGCGCGTTCATCGGCGCGGGCCAGACGTGCATCTGCGGCAGCCGCCAGATCGTGCACGAGAAGGTGTACGACCAGTTTGTGGCGAAACTGGCGAGCAAGGCAGCGACGATCCGAATCGGCGATCCGGCGGATCCTTCCGTCCAGCTCGGCCCGGTGATCTCCGCCAGGCAGCGCGAGCGCGTGCTTCGTTACGTGAAGCTCGGGCTCGAAGAGGGCGCGCGGCTCGTCGCCGGCGGAAAGATTCCCGAGGACCCGGCGCTCGCGCGCGGCTTCTTCGTCGAGCCGACCGTGTTCGCCGACGTGAAGCCTTCGATGAAGATCTTCCAGGAGGAAGTCTTCGGCCCGTTCACCTCGGTCACGCCCTTCCGCGACGAAGACGAGGCGATCGCGCTCGCCAACGATTCATGCTTCGGGCTCGCGGGCGCCGTGCGCACCAACGACATCACGCGCGCGCATCGCGTGGCATCGCGGCTGCGCTGCGGCATCGTCTGGGTCAACGACCATCACCGCCTCGATCCGGCCTCCCCGTGGGGCGGCGTCGGCGCCTCTGGCATCGGCCGCGAGTGCGGCACCGAATCCTTCGATGCGCACTTCCAGACGAAGAGCGTGATGGTGAAAATCGACGACCAGCCCTTCGACTGGTACCGCGACACCGCCGGGCAGCCGCGCCTGAATTGACGGCGCGGTCTTTTGCGCCGTCATCCCCGCGTAGGCGGGGATCCAATCACCTGAGCGGCGGATACTCGCGCGAGTACACGGGTGCCGCGAGGAATTTCGCCTCGTCGAAGGTCCAGAACTGCGTCACGTTCGGATACGTCCCGACGATCGTGTTCGCGAGCCGCCCGTTCTTGCGCTCGACCTTGCGCACGTAGATGTTGAGCACGGGCTTGCCGTACTTGTCGATGCGGATCGGGCCGACGGGGCTCGCGTCCAGCCGCGCCTCGTGCAGCGCCTTCACGAACGCGGGCTTGTCCTCGACGCGCCCCTTGATCAGGTTCAGCGCCGCCTCGACCTGCATCGCCGCGACGTAGGTGCTCGCGGTGTAGAAGCCGGGGACGACGTTGTATTCCTTCATCACCGCGGCGACGAAGCGCTTGTTCTCGGGCGAATCGAGCTCGGCCGAATACCAGCTCGCCGAATAGACGCCGAGCGCCTCGTCGCCCATGTTCTTGAGCACGCCCTCGTCCACGCACGTCGGGTTGCCGAATACCGGCATCTTCATGCCGAACTCGGCGTACTGCTTGAGGAACCGCAGGCCGTTGATGCCGGCGAATCCGGCATAGACGCCGTCGGCCGTCCTGATCTGTCCCACGTACGAGCCGTAGTCGCCGACGTTGAGCGGCGGCCAGAGCTTCTGCACGACCTTGCCGCCCGCCGCCTCGAATCCCGCCTGGAAGCCGGCGGCTCCCTCGTGGCCGTAAGTGAAGTCGTCGGCCACGCTCACGACCGTCTTGATCCCGAGCTTGCGCGCCGCGAAGTCGCCGAGCACGTGCATCGGCTGCGCCGCGGTTCCCACCGCGTGCACGACGTAATCGTTCTGTCCCTGCTGCGCGAGGTCCTTCTGCGCCGCCGAGGTCGGCGTCACGAGCGGCACCTGCGACTGCTTGATGTAGTCGTCGATCGCGAGCGCCTCGAAAGTCGCGAGCGGCCCGATGATGACGTGCACGTGGTCCTTCTCGACGAGCTCCTGCACCTTCGCGCGCGCTTGCGGCGGCGATCCGCCGGTGTCCGCGATGATGAGCTCGACCTTGCGGCCCGCGATCGTGGAGCTGCGTTCCTTCATGAAGAGGTTGATGCCTTCCTCCATCTGCTTGCCGCCGGCGGCAAGCGCCCCCGTGCGCACGGTAAGGAACCCGATGCGGACGGGCTCGATGGCTCCCTGCGCGAATGCGGCTGGGAACGCGGCGAGCGTGGCGGCGGCGGCGATGAGCCTGCGGCGCAGGGCGGCGGAAAGGGTCACGGATGGTCCTCGCGCGAAGAGGGAGCCGTATTCTGCCTCATCCACGCGGCGTGCTAAGGTTTCAGTTTCCGTTCGCCGCCATGCCCGCGTCCAAGCCTGCCGCCGACCTCTCCTTCGAGAAAGCCCTCGAGGAGCTGGAGGCATTGGTCTCGCGGATGGAGGACGGCAAGCTCCCGCTCGAGGAATCGCTCGAGGCGTACCAGCGCGGCGCCGACCTCATCAAGGCCTGCCAGGCGAAGCTCGCCGATGCGCAGGCGCGCGTCGCGATTCTCGACGGCGGCGAGCTGCGCGACTTCAAGCCCGAGCGCAATGGATAGCCCCGCGGTCGCGGCCACGACGGATTTCCAGGCGTGGTCGCGCGAGGTGGCCGCGCACGTCGAAGGCGCTCTCGCCGAGCTGCTGCCGCCCGCGCGCAACGCCCCCACGCGGCTGCACGACGCGATGCGCTACAGCACGCTCGGCGGCGGCAAGCGCGTGCGCGCGATGCTGGTCTTCGCCGCAGGCGAGATCACCGGAGCGTCCACGGATCGGCTGCGCGTCGCCGCATCCTCCGTCGAGATGGTGCATGCGTACTCGCTCATCCACGACGATCTTCCCTGCATGGACGACGACGTGCTGCGGCGCGGGAAGCCCACTTGCCACGTCGAGTTCGATGAAGCGACGGCGCTGCTCGCGGGCGATGCGCTGCAGAGCCTCGCCTTCCAGATCCTCGCCGAGTATCGCCTCGCCCCGAACGCGGAAGCGCAACTGAAGATGCTCCAGCTCTTCGCCGCCGCGTGCGGCTCGCGCGGCATGGCGGGCGGCCAGGCGATCGATCTGGAGGCGGTGGGCAAGAGCCTCACGCTGACGGAGCTCGAATTCATGCACATCCTCAAGACGGGCGCGCTCATCCGCGCCTCCGTCCTGATGGGCGCGCACTGCGGAACGGCACTGGGCCAATCGGAGCTCGATCGCCTCGACCGGTATGCCAAATGCGTGGGTCTCGCGTTTCAGGTGATAGACGACGTGCTGGACGAGGAAGCCGACTCCGTCACCCTCGGGAAGACCGCGGGCAAGGACAAGGCCGCAGCCAAGCCGACATACACGAGCCTCATGGGATTGCCCGCCGCCAAGCGCCTTGCGCAGGAGCTTCTTTCCGACGCCCTCGAAGCGGTCGCGCCGTTCGGCGGCCGCGCGCGGCGCCTCACCGAGATCGCGGACTTCATCGTGCATCGGGGGCGCTAGAATGACGTCGCCCATGGCCGCCTATCCCCTGCTCGAGACGATCGCCGACCCCGCGGATCTGCGGCGCCTCGATCGCCGCCACCTCGCCCGGCTCGCCGAAGAACTGCGTTCGTTCATCCTGCATTCGGTGTCGGCCACCGGCGGGCACCTCTCCTCGAACCTCGGCACGGTCGAGCTCACCATCGCGCTGCATTACGTCTTCCGCACGCCCGAGGACAAGGTCATCTGGGACGTCGGCCACCAGACCTACGGCCACAAGATCCTCACCGGGCGCCGCGAAGAGATGGCGCGGCTGCGCCAGAAGGACGGCATCTCCGGATTCCCGCGGCGCGAGGAGAGCGTCTACGACACGTTCGGCACGGCGCACTCGTCCACGTCGATCTCGGCCGCGCTCGGCATGGCGGTGGCGGCCAAGCGCCTCGGGCTCGATCAACGCGTCGTCGCGGTGATCGGCGACGGCGCGCTCACCGGCGGCATGGCGTTCGAGGCGCTCAACAACGCCGAGCAGGCGAAAGCGAACGTGATCGTCGTCCTCAACGACAACGACATGTCGATCTCCGAGAACGTCGGGGCGCTCAACAACTACCTCGCGAAGCTGATGTCCGGGCGTTTCTACGCGGCGACGCGAAGCACCACGAAAAAAGTGCTCGGCCTCGCGCCGCCGCCGGTGAAGGAGCTCGCCAAACGCTTCGAGGAGCACGCCAAGGGCATGCTCACGCCCTCGACGCTCTTCGAGGAATTCGGCTTCAACTACACCGGCCCCATCGACGGCCACAACCTCGATGTCCTCATCGACACGCTCACGAACCTGAAGCGCCTCGAGGGACCGCAGTTCCTGCACATCGTCACGCGCAAGGGGCAGGGCTACAAGCTCGCCGAGGAAGATCCGATCGCCTATCACGGCCCGGGCAAGTTCGATCCGGGCGTGGGCCTGGTGAAGGCGAAGCCGCCGGCGGGCGCGCGGCCGCGCCCGACGTACACGCAGGTCTTCGGCGACTGGCTCTGCGACATGGCGGCCGCCGATCAGCGTCTCATCGCGATCACGCCGGCGATGCGCGAAGGCTCGGGCCTGGTGCGCTTCTCGAAGGAATTTCCCGATCGCTACTTCGACGTCGGCATCGCCGAGCAGCACGCGGTCACGTTCGCGGCGGGGCTCGCGGTCGCCGGCATGAAGCCGGTGGTCGCGATCTATTCGACGTTCCTGCAGCGCGGCTACGACCAGCTCATCCACGACGTGGCCCTGCAGAACCTGCCGGTCGTCTTCGCGATCGACCGCGCGGGACTCGTCGGCGCGGACGGCGCGACGCACCATGGCGCGTTCGATTTCTCCTACCTGCGCGCGATTCCCAACGTCGCGGTGCTCGCGCCCTCCGACGAGAACGAATGCCGGCAGATGCTCTACACCGCGTTCCAGCACGAGGGGCCCGCGGCGGTGCGCTATCCGCGCGGCACGGGCGTCGGCGCCGAGATCGCAGCCGCGATGGCGGCGTTGCCGTGGGGACGGGGCGAGCTGCGCCGCGAAGGCAAGCGCGTCGCGATCCTCGCCTTCGGCTCGATGGTGAAGCCGGCGCTCGACGCCGCCGCCGATCTCAACGCCACGGTCGCGAACATGCGCTTCGTGAAGCCGCTGGACCGCGAGCTCGTCTTCCGCCTCGCGACCTCGCACGATCTGGTCGTCACCGTCGAGGAGAACGTCGTCGCCGGCGGCGCGGGCTCGGCGGTCGCCGAAGCGCTCGCCGAGGATGGCCTCAAGGTCGCGCATCTCGCGCTGGGGCTGCCCGACCGGTTCATCCAGCATGGCGATCACCAGCAGCTGCTCGCCGATTGCGGGCTCGATGCCGCGGGCATCGCGCGCGCGGTGCGCGAGCGCCTCTCCACGTCCGATCGTCGATCGGGGAAAGCGGCCTGATCATGCGAAACGCGCTAGCCGTGTGCCTTCTCGCCGTTGCCGCCGCCGCGCACGCCGCGGACAAGCCGTGCACGAAGGCCGATGTTTCCAACGCCGAGAAGGCGATCGACAGGATCGTCACCTGGCCGCAGCTCTACAAGGCGTGGCAGGACTGGCGCCAGTGCGACGGCGAGGCTGCGGTCGCGGACGTCTACACCGACGCGCTGCTGCGCCTCGCCGTGGCGTGGAAGAACGTCGACGGCCTCGCCACTCCGATGAAGAACGATCCGCAGTATCGCGAGTTCGTCTACAAGCATCTGAAGAGCGATGCCGCGAAGGACGATCGCGAATCGGTCTACTCGCGCGCGCGCAAGAGCTGCCCGTCCAGCCTCGACGCGTTCTGCACCGAGATGGGCGACACCATCAAGGCCGCGATCGAAGCCGACGACGCGAAGGCGAAAGCGAAGGCCGCGCCCGCCGCAGCTCCCGCCGCCGCTCCCGCGCCGGCGCCCGCTGCCGCAGCGGCACCGGCGCCAGCCCCCGACAAGAAGTGATTTCGACGAGAGAGGAATCCATGAAACGCATCGCCCTTGCCGCGGCGCTCGCCGCCTGTGCCGGCGCCGCCTTCGCCCAGCAACCGCCATCCTCCGAAGTGCCGGTGCATAACTGCGGCGCGAAGCCCGAGTATCCCGGCCGCCTGGTGATGAGCTCCGAAATGCGGCGCAGAGCCTTCGACCGCGAGCTCAGGAGCTACAGCGATTGCATGAAGGCGTACGTCGAGTCGCGCAAGAAGGCGGCCGACGCCAACATGGCCGCCGGCAACGCGGCGATCGAGGAATACAACTCGGTGGTCAAGAAGATCAAGGAAGAGGAGGAGGCGGCCTCCGGCAAGTAAGGCCGCCACCATCCGGCGCGCTCGGTCTTGTTGTTCTACTAGCTACTTCACGACCGATCGATCCTGTCCGAAGAGTATCTTGCGCTCTTCGTCCGAAACCTGGCGCGGCGCGCCCGCCTGCGGATTGATCTCCTTCGCTTTCGCGTAGGCGCGTTGCGTCGCGGGCCGCTCGCGGATCGCGGCGCGCCAGCGCTTCAGGCTCGGGAACTCGTCGATGTTCTGTCCCTGCCGGTCCGGAACGATCCACGGATAGCTCGCCATGTCGGCGATCGTGTATTGCTTCCCGAGGATGAAGTCGTTGCCCTTGAGGCGCTTGTCGAGCACGGCATAGAGCCGCGAGGTTTCCTTCACGTAGCGGTCGATCGCGTACGCAAGCTTCTCCGGCGCGTAGTTCGCGAAGTGATGGTTCTGTCCCGCCATGGGACCGAGGCCGCCCATCTGCCACATCACCCACTCGAGCGCCTGCACCTGCCCGCGCAGGTCCTTGGGAATGAACTGCCCGGTCTTGCCCGCGAGATAGAGGAGGATCGCGCCCGACTCGAAGACGCTGATCGGTTTTCCGCCGTCGATCGGATCATTGTCGACGAGCGCGGGGATCTTGTTGTTGGGCGAGATCCTCAGGAACGCGGGATCGAACTGCTCGCCCTTGGAGATGTTCACCGGCTTCAGGCGGTACTCGAGGCCGGCTTCCTCGAGGAACATCGTGATCTTGTGGCCGTTGGGCGTGGTCCAGTAGTAGAGGTCGATCATGGAGAGGCTGCTATCGGGCGGAATGCGGATTCGGATTCTAGCGCCCCATGGGCCCGACGTCGCAGCGCAGGTACTGGTCGGGCCATTTCACGGCGACGCCGAGCTCCTTCGCGGCGTGGCGCGGCCAGTACGGGTCGCGCAGCAACGCCCGCGCGAGACACACCGCGTCGGCATCTCCGAGGGCGACGATTTCCTCGGCCTGCACGGCGTTGGAGATGAGGCCTACCGCGCAGGTCGCGATTTCCGCGTCGCGGCGGATGGCGCGCGCGAACGGCACCTGGTAGCCGGGACCGATCGGCATGGTCGCGTCATGCACGGTGCCGCCGCTCGAGCAATCGACGAGATCGACGCCGATGCGCTTGAGCTCCTTGCACAGGGCAATCGACTGCTCGAGGTCCCAGCCGCCTTCGATCCAATCCGTCGCCGAGATGCGATAGAAGAGAGGCTTGCCCGCGGGCCACACGTCACGCACCGCGCGCGCCACCGCGAGCGGCAAGCGCATGCGGTTCTCGAGCGAGCCGCCGTGCTCGTCGGCGCGGCGGTTCGCGAGCGGCGAGACGAACGAGTGCAGCAGGTAGCCGTGCGCCCCGTGCACCTCGATCACGTCGAATCCGGCTTGAGCCGCATATCCGGCGGCGCGGCGGAAATCGTCGACCACCTTCGCGATGTCCTCGCGCGACATCTCGCGCGGCGGCGCGTAGTGGCCGAAGGCGAGGGCGCTGGGCGCAAGCGTGGTCCATCCGCCGTGCGCGCGATCGAGCCACTTGCCGCCATGCCACGGCTTGTCGCAGGAAGCCTTGCGTCCGGCGTGCGCGAGCTGGATCCCGGGAACCGCGCCTTGCGCGCGGATGAACTCCGCGATCGGCTTCCACGCCCGCGCGTGCGCCTCCGACCAGATGCCCGCGTCCCACGGCGTGATGCGGCCCTCGGGAGAGACGCCGCTCGCCTCCACGCACACCAGCGCCGCTCCGCCGACCGCGCGCGAGCCGAGGTGCACCAGATGCCAGTCGTTCGGCATGCCGTCCTCGCTCGAGTACTGGCACATCGGCGAGACGAGAATGCGATTGGGGAGCGTGACCGAGCGGAGCCGGAGCGGCGAGAAGAGATGCGACACGGGGATTCCTCAGGAAGACTGTGATGCCTCGCGCGAGCGCTCGGTCGTGAGGCGCAGGGCTTCGGCGACCGCGCGCATGTCGGCCGTCGGTCCGTCGAGACGCCTGAGCGCCTGAGCCTCGCGGAAGAACCGCGCCGCCTCGAGATAGCGGCCCTGCTCGAAGAGATTGGCGCCGGCTTCGAAGAGCGCCTGATACAGGTGCGGCGCGAACGCGGCGACGGAGCGCGCCTGCGCGATGAGGCGGTCGAAGAGCGGCGTGGCGAGGTCGAAGCGGCCTTCCCAACGCAGCACCTTCGCGAGCTGCAGCTGGCCCACGAAGACCGCGTGCCCGTCTTCGAGGAGCTCGGCGATGGCGATCGCAGCCGAGGCGGTGCGTCGCGCCTCGTCGATGCGTCCGGCCATGAGGATGAGCGGAGCCGCCGACTGCAGCATCGCGAGGAGCTGCGCCGGCTGCGAGCGCGCGGTCGCGATCTCGTCGGCGAGCCGGTCGACCTCGCGCTCGAGCTCGCCGCGGTCGCCGGGCACCTCGCGCAGCCGTTCGTCGAAGGTCCAGCCCATCATCAGTAGTTGAGCAGCGGCGCGAGCCAGCGCTCCGCCTGGGCGACGTCCATTCCCTTGCGATGCGCGTAGTCGGCGAGCTGGTCGCGCTCGATCTTGCCGACCGCGAAGTAGCGCGACTCAGGATGCGACAGGTAGAAGCCGCTCACGGACGCCGCGGGCAGCATGGCGTAGGCGTCGGTGAGCGTCATGCCCGCGTTCGCGTGCGCGTCGAGCAACGTGAAGAGTCCCGCTTTCTCCGTGTGGTCGGGGCACGCGGGATATCCCGGCGCGGGACGAATGCCGGCATAGCGCTCGGCGATGAGCTCCGCGCTGCTGAGCTTTTCGTCCGCCGCATAGCCCCAGAGATCGGTGCGGACGTGGTGGTGCAGCCATTCGGCGAACGCCTCGGCGAAGCGGTCGGCGAGGGCCTTCACCATGATGGCGCTGTAATCGTCGTGCGCGCGTTCGAGCTCGCGTACTTTCGCCTCGGCGCCGATTCCCGCGGTCACCGCGAACGCGCCGACGTAGTCGGCGATGCCGGATTCCTTCGGCGCGACGAAATCGGCGAGGCACTGGTTCGGATTGCCCTGCGGCTTCTCGTTCTGCTGCCGCAGGTTGTGCCAGGTCATGACGACGCGGTCGCGCTTTTCGCCGGCGTAGATCTCGATGTCGTCGCCCACCGCGTTCGCGGGCCACAGGCCCGCCACGCCGTTTGCCGTGAGCCAGCGTCCCTTGACGACGCGATCGAGCATCGCCTTGCCGTCACGAAACACGTTGCGCGCCGCCTCGCCGACGACGGCGTCCTCCAGGATGTCGGGATACTTGCCCGCAAGGTCCCACGTCTGGAAGAAGGGCGCCCAGTCGATGAAGGGCACGAGCTTCTCGAGCGGCAGGTTCGCAAGGCGCGTGATGCCGAGGCGGCGCGGGCGCGGCGGCGCGTAGCTTGCCCAGTCGATCTTCACCGCGTTCGCGCGCGCGGCCGCGAGAGAGATGCTTTTCTGCCCGGTCTTGCGCGCGTGCTGCTCGCGCACCTTCGCGTAATCGGCGCGCACCTCGCTCATGAATGCCGCGCGTTGCGCCTCGCTCGAAAGGCTCGTCGCCACGCCGACCGCGCGCGAGGCATCCGCGGACCACACCGTGGGACCCTTGTAATTCGGCTCGATCTTGACGGCGGTGTGCGTGCGCGAGGTCGTGGCGCCGCCGATGAGGAGCGGCACCTCGAAGCCGAGCCGCTGCATCTCCTTCGCCACGTGCGCCATCTCTTCCAGTGAAGGCGTGATCAGTCCCGAGAGCCCGATCATGTCGGCGTTCTCGGAGCGCGCGGTCTCGAGGATCTTCTCGCACGGCACCATGACGCCGAGGTCGACCACGTCGAAGTTGTTGCATTGCAGGACCACGCCGACGATGTTCTTGCCGATGTCGTGCACGTCGCCCTTCACGGTCGCCATGACGATCTTGCCCTTGGGCTTGGGCGCGGTGCCGAGCTTCTTCTTCTCTTCCTCGATGAAGGGCACGAGGTGCGCGACCGCCTGCTTCATCACGCGCGCCGACTTCACCACCTGCGGAAGGAACATCTTCCCCGAGCCGAAGAGATCGCCGACGACGTTCATGCCGTCCATGAGCGGGCCCTCGATCACCATGAGCGGCCGCTCGTAGCCCAAGCGCGCTTCCTCGGTGTCCTCGACGATGTGCGTCGTGATGCCTTTCACGAGCGCGTGCACCAGCCGTTCCTGGACCGTGCCTTTCCGCCACGCTTCGTCTTCGGCGGCGCCTTTCTTCTCGCCCTTGAACGTCTCGGCGAATTCCACCAGCCGCTCGGTGGCGTCGGGCCGGCGGTTGAAGATCACATCCTCGACGCGCTCGAGCAGCTCCTTGGGGATCTCCTCGTAGACGCCGAGCTGGCCGGCGTTCACGATGCCCATCGTCATGCCGGCCTTGGTCGCGTGGTAGAGGAACGCGGTGTGCATCGCCTCGCGCACCGCGTCGTTGCCGCGGAACGAGAAGGAGAGGTTGGAGACGCCGCCCGAGGTCTTCGCGTGCGCGAGCTTGCGGCGGATCCACGCGACCGCCTCGATGTAGTCGCGCCCGTAGTTGTTGTGCTCCTCGATTCCGGTGGCGATGGCGAAGATGTTGGGATCGAAGATGATGTCCTCGGGCGGGAAGCCGGCCTTCTCGGTGAGAATGCGGTAGCACCGCTCGCAGATCCCGGTCTTGCGGGCGAGCGTGTCGGCCTGGCCCTTCTCGTCGAAGGCCATGACGACCACCGCCGCGCCGTAGCGCCGCGCGAGCTTCGCGTGCTTGACGAACTCCGCCTCGCCTTCCTTGAGCGAGATCGAGTTCACGATGGGCTTGCCCTGCACGCACTTGAGGCCCGCCTCGATGACGCTCCACTTGGAGCTGTCGATCATCAGCGGTACGCGCGCGATGTCGGGCTCGGCGGCGACGAGCTGCAGGAACCGCGTCATGGCGGCGGCCGAATCGAGCATCGCCTCGTCCATGTTGACGTCGATCACCTGCGCGCCGTTCTCGACCTGCTGGCGCGCCACGGTGAGCGCCTGCGCGTAGTCGCCCGCGAGAACGAGGCGCGCGAAAGCCTTCGAGCCGGTGACGTTGGCGCGCTCGCCGACGTTCACGAAGAGCGAGTCCTCGCCGATGTTGAGCGGCTCGAGCCCCGAGAGCCGCAGCGGCCGCGGCAGCGCCGGCACGGTGCGCGGCTTGAAGGGCGTCACGTGCTCGACGATCTCGCGGATGTGATCGGGTGTCGTGCCGCAACAGCCGCCGGTGATGTTGAGCCAGCCCGCTTCCGCCCACTCGCGGATGAAGCCCGCGGTCTCGCAGGGCTGCTCGTCGTACTCCGCCATGGCGTTCGGCAACCCGGCGTTGGGATGCGCGGAGACATACACGTCGGCGATGCGCGAGAGCTCCTCGACGTGCGGGCGCAGTTGCTTGGCGCCCAGCGCGCAGTTGAAGCCGATGGAAAGGGGCCGCGCGTGGCGGACCGAATTCCAGAACGCCTCCGCCGTCTGTCCGGAGAGCGTGCGGCCGGAGGCGTCGGTGATCGTGCCCGAGATCATGAGCGGCAGCCGCACGCCCGCACTCTCGAAATATTCGTCGATCGCGAAGAGCGCCGCCTTGGCGTTGAGCGTGTCGAAGATCGTCTCGACCATGATGAGGTCGACGCCGCCTTCGACGAGCGCGGCCACGGCGGTCGCGTAGGCCGCCTTCACCTGGTCGAAGCTGACGGCGCGGAATCCCGGATCGTTCACGTCGGGCGAGAGCGAGAGCGTGCGGTTCATCGGCCCGAGGACTCCGGCGACGAAGCGGGGCTTGCCGGGCGTGCGCGCGCTCGCCGCGTCCGCCGATGCCCGGGCGATGCGCGCGCCCTCCAGGTTGAGCTCCGCCACGACGGATTCGAGGCCGTAGTCGGCCTGCGAGATCGCCGTGGAGTTGAAAGTGTTGGTCTCGAGGATATCGGCGCCCGCGGCGAGGTACTCGTCGTGGATAGCGCGGATGACCTGCGGGCGCGTGATGTTGAGCAGATCGTTGTTGCCGCGCAGATCGCGCGGGTGCGCGCGGAACCGCTCGCCGCGGTATTGCTCCTCGGTGAGCTTGTGGCGCTGGATCATCGTGCCCATGGCGCCGTCGAGCACGAGGATGCGCTGCTTGAGCGCCTCGTGGAGGGCGGCGATGCGGGCGGTGCGCGTTGCGATCGGTTGGTCCATCGATTGGGTCCCCGCCTCCGCGGGGACGACACCAAAATAAAAAACCCGTCAGCGCGCGCGAACGGGTTTTGGCCGATCGCTTTAGCTGGATTTCTAGAGCGCCCGCAAGCTGACGATCAAATCGGCGCTATGGCTACAGGGCGGATTCTAGCAGAATGTCCCGATGCTGACGATTCGCGCGGGCCGCCGCGCCCTCGATGCGATCCGCGCGAACGGGTTGGACCCGGCCGCGATCGACATCGTTCCCGGCGCGGCGGGCGGACCGAAGGCGCTCGGGCTCTCCGGCCTCGATCGCGCCGTCTTCGGCGAGTGGCTGCCGCGCGCGCCGCGCACGCGCCATCTCGTCGGTGCCTCCATCGGCGCGTGGCGCTTCGCCGCCGCGTGTTGTTCCGATGCGGTCGAGCGGCTACGCCTCTTTGCGGAGCTCTACACCGAGCAGCGCTATCCGCCGGGCGCGAACGCCGCGTTCATCTCGCGCTCGGCGCGCGCGATGCTCACCGAGCTCTTCGCCGGGCGCGAAGACGAGATCCTCGGCTGCAACGATTACCGCCTGCACATCCTCGCGGTGCGCGGACGCTGGCCGCTCACGCGCGAATCGCGCTTCGCGACGTCGCTCGGCTTCGGCGTCGCCGCCTTCGCCAACGCGCTCGGACGCCGGCATCTCGCGCGCTTCATCGACCGGACGGTCTTCACCGACAGCCGCGAGGCGCTGCCGCTCCTCGGCAACGTCTTCGATGCGTTCCGCACGCACAGCGTGCACCTCGACCGCGGGAACCTCGGCGAAGCGCTCGTCGCCTCCGCCTCCATTCCTCTCGTGCTCGAAGGCGTGCCCGACATTCCGCGCGCGCCGGCCGGCGTCTACTGGGACGGCGGCATCATCGACTATCACCTGCACCTGCCGTATCACCGCACCAGGGGTCTCGTGCTCTATCCGCATTTCGTCGATCGCATCGTGCCGGGATGGCTCGACAAGCCGATGCCGTGGCGCCAGGCGCGCGGCGAGTGGCTCGAGAACGTGATCCTGGTGGCGCCTTCGCGCGAGTATCTCGCGAAGCTGCCGCACGGGAAGCTTCCCGATCGCTCGGACTTCAAGCGCTTCGGCGATGCCGAGCGCGTGAAGTACTGGCGCGCCGCGATCGCGGAGAGCGAGCGGCTCGGAGAGGAATTCCTGCGCTTCGTCGAGCGGCCCGACCCGGGGACGATTCTTCCCTTGTGATCTCCCTCCCCTTGTCGGGGAGGGGGTCAGCCGCGCTCGAAGAGCGCCAGCCGCACGCCGATCGCGACGAAGAAGGCGCCGATGGCGCGGTTCAGCCACGCGGCGACGCGGGCGTTGCGCGCGATGCCGCCGGCGATGCGGCTCGACGACCACGCCATGAAGAGATTCCAGAACGTGCCGTTCACGTTGAAGATCACGCCGAGCACGAGGAAGGCGAGGGGCTTGTCGGGTGCGTCGGTGGCGATGAACTGCGGCAGCAGCGCGAGGAAGAAAAGCGCGACCTTGGGATTCAGCGCGCAGGTGAGGCAGCCCTGCCAGAAGACGCTGCGCATCGGCGCCGGAACCAGGCGTGGGGTCTCGGCGGCGACGTTGACGCGCGTGAGGAGGAGCGTCGCG
>Ga0075436_100001754_pt1 | contig 14845 bp, 13 predicted proteins | sample RhiMethybrSRZTD5_FD_75303 | JGI IMG/M metagenome (GOLD analysis project Ga0075436, IMG submission 75303) | Populus rhizosphere microbial communities from Tennessee, USA - Rhizosphere MetaG P. TD hybrid SRZTD5 | ecosystem: Host-associated > Plants > Roots > Rhizosphere > Soil | place: USA...
TTGGCCCCGACGGCCAGCCGGAGCTGGCGCAGATCAGCTCCATCCAGCGCTACCAGCGCACGCTGCTGCTCCAGCAGGCGGGATTACCGGCGGCGCAGATCAGCCAGTTGGGCGGCGGCGCCAGCCTTTTCTCATTGGCGGCTGGCAAACCACTGGCGTCGCTGACGCAGACCGACGTGGGCGTGTTTGTGCAAGACGATTGGAAAATGCGGTCGAACCTTACCGTCAGCCTGGGGCTGCGTTACGAGACCCAGACCAACATTCACGACTGGCGCGACATCGGGCCGCGCATCGGCTTCGCTTGGGCCCCGGGATCCAAGGGGAACAAACCGGGAAAGACCGTCATCCGCGGCGGCTTCGGAATGTTTTACGACCGGTTCACCGATAACCTTGTGCTGCAAGCCGAGCGTTTCAATGGCATCAACCAGCAGCAGTATCTGGTAACGAATCCGGACTTCTTTCCGCTGGTGCCGCCGGTCAGCCAGTTGGGCTCGAACGCCGGCGGCAAATCCATTTACACGATCGACCCGTCATTGCGGGCGCCCTACACGATGCAAACGGCGATTGGCGTGGAGCGGCAATTGCCGCGCAGCACGACCATGGCGCTGACGTTCACCAATTCGCGCGCGCGGCACCTGCTGCTGGCGCGCGACATCAATGCGCCTCTGCCCGTTACCGGCTTGCGGCCGTACGGCGACGCGGGGGAAATCTTCCAGTACGAATCCGATGGCGTGCTCAACCAGAACCAGATGATCGTCAATCTGACCAGCCGCATGAACCGGAGCTTTACGCTGTTTACGTTCTACGTGCTGAACTATGCCAAAAGCAACACCGACGGCGCCGCGTCGATGCCGGCAAATCCCTACAATCTGGCTGAGGATTATGGACGCGCGGCCATCGACGTGCGGAACCGCTTCGTGCTGGGCGGCTCGATCGTATCCAAGTGGAACCTGCGCTTTAGCCCGTTCATCATCGCGCGGTCTGGCTCGCCGTTCGATATCACGACGGGACGCGATGACAATGGCGATTCGGTATTCACCGACCGGCCGGCCTTCGCCACGGCCTCTACTCCGGGTGCGGTGGTGACGCCGTTTGGAATTTTCAACCCGAATCCTGTGCCGGGCACGGCTCTGATCCCGCGCAATTACGGAGACGGTCCCGGTTACTTTAGCGTCAATCTGCGCCTCAGCCAAACGTTCGGATTTGGCCCGCACCGGGATACGGCGGGTATGCGTCCCAATCCGGGCGGTGGTGGTGGCGATGGCGGACGCGGAGGCGGCGGACGCGGTGGCCCTGGCGGTCCGGGCGGCATGCGCATGGGCGGCGGCGGAGGGATGCGGGGGATGTTCGGCGATGCCACTACCGACCGGCGCTTCAACCTGGTGCTCTCGGTATCGGCGCGCAATCTGTTCAACACTACCAACGACGGCGCGTTCACCGGCAACCTGACGTCGCCCTTCTTCGGGCGCGCCAACTCGCTGGCCGGCGGTTTCGGGCCGGCGCAGGCAGCAAGCAACCGTCGGCTCGAACTGCAGTTGCGTTTTATCTTCTGAGGGCGCCAGGGGCGCGGCTACTGCGACTCTTCGACGATCTCCGGTCCCAGAATGCTGAGGTGTACTTCGTCCATGATTTCGCCGGCGCCCTCGAGCTTTTCACTGAGGCGCTGCGCCGTAAGATGGGCCAGCCGGTACTCGTTCAGGGTGAGTTTGCGGAGCACCCGCATGCGCAGGGGGCGCATGGTCTTGTCGGCGAACGGCATCAGGAAGTAGGTTTCGCCGGGCTTAAGCTCGGAGCCAGTGTCCCGCGCTTCCACGTAAAGGCTGGCGGTCAGCCCGAGCTGGCAGAAGTTCACTCGCCTTCCGTCGGTTTCGGGAAATAAAGCCCAGAGTTCCTGTTCCGTGTCGATGTACCCCGCATAGTCGAAATTTGTGGGAAGGGGGTACTGGCAGCACGGATCCAAAAACGAATAAGCAGACATTGTGGCGCTCCTTCGTCTGCCCGCTCAGTTAGCGTGGCAGAGCCATCAGGAGAGTATGCCTCAAAACTATTCGTTCTGCATGAAAAAAATGCGATTTCAACCGTTTTACAATGATTCGGTGCAAATGAGTTCGCTGAACCTTTCACGACGCGCGCTTTTGGGCGCTGTTGCCGCCGGAGCCGGAGCTGCGGCCCAGAATCGCGAGCACCGCGAGTGGAAGCCCCGGCTGGGCGTACTGGGCCCTTACACCGAAGGCAATCTCGCGTTTGCCCACGAGGCCGGATTCAACAACATGATTCTGGGCGCTACGCCGCGGACCGCGCTCGACGCGGCGACGCTCGACGACGCGCAGATCGCGAACATCAAGAGCGTTATCGGGCGCTCCGGCGTGTCCGTCTCGGCGCTCCAGGTGACGCAGAACCATATCGCGGCCGATACCGATCAGCGCAGCCGCGAGAACGCGTATTTCGTTAAAGCCATAGAGCTGGCGGGAAAGCTGGGAGTGCCCTACATCGGCACGGCATCCGGAAAAGACCCTAAAAAATCTCTGGCCCAGCAGGTGGATGAGATCGTGCGCGTCTACAACGAAAAATATTTCCCCGCCTGCGAAAAATACCACGTGCGCATTTTGTGGGAACCATGGCCCGGCGGGCCGAACGTGGCTACGGGCCCGGCGGGATACGAGCCGCTGTTCAAGGCGTTCGGGAACTCTGCGTTTGTAGGGTTGCAGTACGATCCGTCGCACCTGGTGTGGCAGATGATGGATCCTATCCAGACGGCGCGGGATTTCGTCAACAAGATCTACGACGTGCACTTGAAAGACACCGAGATCCGCTGGCCCGTCCTGCGGCATGGCGGCATTCACCCGGTGGATGGCGCGGACTGGTGGCGGTACCGGCTGCCGGGGTTGGGCTCGATCGATTGGCCGGCGTTCTTTACGGTTCTGCAAGACGTCGGGTACACGGGCGCGATGAGCATCGAGCACGAAGATCCACTCTACGACCCGCCGGGCGGCCACGGCGATTTCACCGAAGGCTGCAGGACGGGATTTCGCATGGCGTACAGGTATTTGCGTCAGTACGTGCCGGTGTAGGATCGAGCGGGTTACGTCTGTGCGCCGACCAGTAGGATGTGCACGTCCATCACGTTGGTGTTGGTCGGCCCGGTAATCAGCAGGTCGCCCAGCTTTTCGAAATAGTGATAGGAATCGTTGGCGGCCAGATACTGCTCGGCATCGGGGCCACGCGCGAGAGTGTAACCATCCGCGATGGCTCCGGCGGCGTCGGTCGGCCCATCGGTACCGTCGGTGCCGCCGCTGAGCACCACGGTAGCCTTCATGCCGGCGATGCCGAGAGCCGCGGCCAGCGCGAATTCCTGGTTTCGCCCGCCGAGGCCGTTTCCGCGCAGCATCACGGTGGTTTCGCCTCCGCTGATCAGGCACGCCGGACGGCGAAGCGGGCGGCCGTAAAGCGCGATTTCCCTGGCGATGGCGGAGTGCATGCGCGCAATCTCGCGCGTTTCGCCTTCGATCTGCGTCGAGAGGACCATGGTGTGGAACCCCAATTGGCGGGCATGCGCCGCCGCCGCATCCACGGCCAGGCGATTGCTGCCGACGATCAGATTCCGGACGCGCACAAACGCCGGGTCGTCGCGCTTGGGCGTCTCGCGACCTTCGCCGCGCGCACCGGCCTCAAGCCGCTCGCGAACGTGCGCCGGCGCGCGATCGAGAATTGCATACTTTTCGAGCACCGCTTTGGCGCTGGCGAAAGTCGAAGCATCGGGCGCCGTCATTCCTGAACCGATCACGTCGAGATCGTCGCCGATAACATCCGAGAGAATGAGGGCGAGCACGCGAGCCGGATATGCCATGCGGGCCAGTTGCCCGCCCTTGATACGCGAGATGTGCTTGCGCACGGCATTGATCTCATGGATGGTGGCGCCTGAGGCGAGCAGCAGCCTGGTGACCGCCTGCTTCTCTTCCAATGTGACGGGCGGCGCGGGCAGAGGCAGCAGAGCCGAGGCTCCACCGGAGATGAGGCAGATGATGAGGTCATTGGCGCCGGCGGCGGTGGCGATTTCCGCGATGCGCTCCGCTCCACGGACACCGCGCTCATCGGGAACGGGGTGGCCGCACTCGTTGAGCTCGATCCAGCGCAGCTTCGCCAGATGGCCGTACTTGACGTTGACGAGCGACGCGCCGCGCTGGACCGCCGGCAACTTCAGCCTCTCGATGGCCTGCGCCATGGCAGCGCCGGCTTTGCCCGCGCCCACCACGTGAATCTTGCGAATACCGCGCAGCGGATAGCGGACCCGCCCCGCGAGAAGCACGCCATCACCCACCCGCACGTGACGCAGAATGGCGGCAGAGGGATCGGCGGCGGTCAGGGCAGCGCGAAAGATGGCGAGCGCCTGGCGGCGGAGCGTGCGTTCCGCCTTCATTCGAACAGGGGAAGTTTCAGGACCGCTTCTACGGCGGCCAGCGGGTCATCGCTATCGATGGGGATGCGATAGTCCGCCCGCCCATACCCTGCCTGGCGCTCGTGGAACAGTTCCTCAAGCCGCCGCGCATCGCGAGCCAGCGGCCGGTGGCCGGTCTGCTCGACGCGCTGCCGAACGGTTTCGAGCGGACAATCCAGCCAGACAGTGACGCCGTGATTTTCGAGCAGGTCGAAATTATTCTGCTGCACGAACGCTCCGCCGCCCAGCGCCACCACCGTCGGCCGGCCGCGCTCGATCTTGCGCACATGCACGCCGAGAGCCGCGTTTTCGATTCGGCGGAATTCCTCTTCGCCGCGCTCGTCGAAAATCTCGGCGATGGTCGATTCCTCCTGGGCTTCGATCTCGTTGTCGAGATCGACGAAATGCCAGCCCAGCCGCTCGGCGAGTATCCGGCCGATGGTGGTTTTGCCGGAGGCCATGAAGCCGACCAGATAAATGCCGGGCGTGCGTTTGAGTTTTAGGATCATGCGGAGGCGCGGCTCTGATTGATGGCGGCCAGTTTCGATTCCACGGTGGCGGGAAATAGGCGGCTGAGGGCGATCAAGGCCCATCCGATGCGCGGCACAACAACCGTGCGAGCGTCGCGCTCCACGCCGCGCGCGATAGCCTCCGCGCATTCTTCGGCGGTGATGGCGAACTGCCGCCCTTTGCGAATCAGGTCGGGCGGGCGCGAGCCGAGCGCGTGGGCTTGAAATTCGGTGTTGACGTAGCCGGGGCAAACGTTCATGGTGCGGATCCCATACGGCTTCAGCTCCGCGCGCAGGCCATCGGTGAGCGAGCAAAGCGCGAACTTTGAAACAGAATACAGCGTGAACCAGGGCAGCGTCACCTTGCCGGCGATGGAGCTGATGCTGACGATCGTGCCGCGCCGGCGTTCCTGCATGTGGGGAACCACGAGCTGCGTGAGAGCGAGGGGCGCGAACAGATTCAGCTCGAAAAGGAGCCGTGCGTCCGCCATGGGCGCGTTCCAGGCCGCCGAATAGAGGCCCATGCCGGCATTGTTGATGAGGATATCGATATCACCGAAGTGTTCCAGAGTGCGGGACACCAGATGGCGCCGCGTATCGTCACTCGTGATGTCACCGGCGGTCCGCAGAGCATCCGGCCCGCCCACCGAAGAGAGCTTTTCTCCATTGCGGGCAATCAGCGAAAGCCGCGCCCCGCGCTCCTCGAACACGCGCGCGCACGCCGCCCCAATGCCCTCGGAAGCTCCCGTGATCAGAACCACCCGCCCCTTGATTTGCATTCGTTAACCCACGATCGCCGCCGGCGCAAAAGACAACGCCATGTCAAAACGCAATAATAGTATCATGCAGCCAACGCTGTTGCCCCTGTTCCCGCTGCGCGTGGTGGTTTTTCCACGCACACCGCTGCCACTGCACATCTTCGAAGAGCGCTACAAGGAAATGGTCGGTGAGGCGATACGGGCGGGCTCTGAGTTCGGCATCGTTTTGACGAAAGAGGAGGGGATCGTAAACGCCGGCTGCACGGTGAAGGTCGGGGAAGTTCTCAAGAAGTACGCAGACGGCCGCATGGACATCCTGACGCGCGGCAGCCGGCGCTTCGAAATCCTTGGCATCAATGAAGAAAAATCTTACTTAAGGGGTGAAGTGGAGTTTTTCGATGACGATGATCCCGGACCCGCGCCGGCGGATCTGCAGGAAAGAGCGCTGGTGCAATACCGTGGCGTGCTGGAAACCGGTGAGCTCCGCGATGCCGAGCCGGCGCTGAATGATCCGCAGCTCAGTTTTCAACTGGCGCAGGCGGTGCAGGATTTGGATTTCCTAAGCGCGCTTCTGCGCAACCGCTCCGAACCGCAGCGGCTCAAGCAGCTGACCGACTACCTGGCGCGGATGGCGCCCCGGCTGCGCGCGAGCTCGCGCATGCGTAAGCTAGCGCCGCTGAACGGCCACAGCACGGCGCCATCCGGAACGTCCGGGTAATGTTCGGCGCCGCCAGAACCGCGCCGCTGACCCCGTCCGGTCCCAGGCCCGTGCCGGTGGTTTTCTCGCTCGTGGCGCACGCCGGCGTGCTCAGCTTCGTAGTTTTTGGCCCGCGGCCACACCTTGCGGAGCGGCAGCGGTCGCTCTACGAGCAGGTGATCAAGCCGCACGAGCACGAGCTGGTGTGGTACAGCTTCCGCCAGAAACTGCCGGACGTTACGCCGCCCGACAACCGCGGCGCACAGCCGCCGGCCGCCGCGCTCAAGACCGCCGGCCAGACCATCATCTCGAACCCCAAGAATGGCGAACAGGGCCGGCAGATGATCTGGCGACCATTGCCGCAGATCAAGCCGCAGCCTGAGATCGCGTCACCGAACATTCTGGCCTTCCGGCTGCCGGCGATCGCACCGCCGCCGCCCGGTCCGCCACGGAAAGTCTTCGTTCCTCCGCCATCCACTGCGCGGAAGCCACCCGCGACTGGTCCGGCGCTGCCGGAGCCGCCCAGAATCCAGGCCAAAGTCGAGATGAGGCAGAATCCCGCGCTCGCTGCGAACCTGGCGGCGGCGCTTGAAAACCGTCCCAAGCCGCGTAATTTTGTTCCGCCCGTGCCGAAGCCGGAGCAGCGGGTGGCGGCACCGGCGCTTCCCGAAGCTCCGGGAATTGCGACGACGCTCCGGTCCGAGCGGGTCCCGATGCTGGCGGAAAACATGGCCGCAGTGCTGGCGAATAAGCCGCAGCCGCGAAAGTTCGTTCCACCGCCCGCGCTGGGCCGCGCTTCGGCCGGACCGGCGGCGCTGCCGGACGCGCCCAGGGTCGTATCGCAGCTCGCATACACAAATGGCGCCGCGCGCAACCCGGCAATCGGGGACAATTTCGCGCCGTTGCTGGCGAACAAACCGAAACCGCGCGCGTTCATTCCACCTGCTCCGGCCGGCGGTGGGGGCACTCCCGGCGGGACCGCTGCGCCCGCTCTGGTGGACGCTCCATCGCTCGATATGGCCAGAATGCCGTCCGCCGACGTGAATGTCGCGGTGGTGGGGCTGAACCCGGCCGCCAAGTTGAGCGGGCATCTGCCGGATACGTCGCGCGACGCGCAGTTCTCCGCCGGACCGAACGCGAATGGCGGCAATGGAGGCGGTGATTCCGCTCCCAGTTCGACGCTCTCCGTGCCCGGGTTGCTGGTGCGCGGCGGCACGCCACAAGATTCCGCTCCGGCCAGCCCGTTACTCATCGCGCGCGCTGCGCCCACGTCGCGGGCCTCGCTCGAAGCAGCCGCGAGAACGGAAGGCGCCGCGGGGACGATGAATGCTCCGGCGACCGAAATCCACCTGGCGCCGCCGCCGAATCAGGAGTTCAACGGCAGGGATGTGTATACGCTGGCCGTGCAGATGCCCAACATCAGCAGCTACGTGGGGAGCTGGATCATGTGGTTCGCCGAACGCACACCGGCGTTGCGGCGCGGTGGCCGGGGGTTGCGCGCGCCGGTGCCGCTCCACAAAGTTGACCCGAAGTATTTGCCGGCAGCCATCGCCGAGCGCATCGAAGGCAAAGTACAGCTCGCCGGTGTCATACGCACGAACGGACACGTGGATCTTTTGCGCGTACTGAAGGGCGTTGACCCGCGGCTCGACAGCAGCGCGGAAGAAGCTTTGCTCAAATGGGAATTTGAACCGGCCGAGCGAAACGGAACTCCCGTGGAAGTAGACCTGGTGGCCGAGATTCCGTTCCTGCTGGCCCCGCAAGCCAAACCATGATGGACGGCAACTTCAGACAGCACCTGCTGATCGATGCGGATGACACTCTGTGGGAGAACAATATCTACTTCGAGGATGCCTTCGAGCAGTTCGTCGAGTTTCTCGATCATTCGTCGATGAGCCCAACCGAGATTCGCGTAGTGCTGGACGAAATTGAATCCGCCAATATCAAGATTCACGGCTATGGCGCTGCCAATTTCGCGCGCAATCTGGCGCAGTGTTACGAGCGCCTGACCCAGCGCGAAATCCGCGACCAGGACCTGCGCGCCGCCATGTCCTTTGCCGAGCGCATCCTCGATTGCCCGATGGAGCTGATCGCGGGCGTGGCCGAAACGCTGGAATACCTGGCGGCGCGCCATGAGCTGACGCTGTTCACCAAAGGCCACCCCGAAGAACAGAAGCTGAAGATCGACCGCTCCGGGCTGGGCTCGTATTTCGGCCACACCGCCATCGTTCGCGAGAAGGACGCCGAGGCTTACGCCACGCTGGCCCGGGAGCGCGCGCTCCGTACGGCGCATACCTGGATGGTGGGAAACAGCCCGAAATCAGACATTAACCCTGCGCTGGCCGCTGGATTGAACGCAGTCTATATTCCGCATCCGCGTACCTGGGGCCTGGAACGCGAGGAGATACAGTCTGCTAACGGGCGTTTGCTGGTGCTCGAGAACTTCGCGGACCTGCGCCGCCACTTTTAGCTGGTAGTCCGCGCCTTACATCGGCCAGATCAGCTCCCACTCGATGTAAAAGGGCTCCAGGCCCTGCAATCCGAGGTGGGTGAACAGAGGGTCGTCCAGCTTCGGGTCCAAGGCGCAATCGGTCGCCTGCCGGACTTCTTCACGGGGCAAGAGTTGGTCCTTCATATCATTTGGTCCTTATCTAGGCAGTGGCGTCCACAATCCTGAAATCTCAGCCATTTACCTAACCTGGAATCTGGCTTGCCGCACGATGGAGCGGCGCGCCACGTTGTCCGTTACCGTGTATTGCTCGATATAGGTGCCGGGTTCAAGCTGCGCGGGCACCTTGAGGTCGCCGTGGACCGGCAGCCACAGCGAAACCGGATGGTAAACCACGGCGGCCCGGATATCCACGTAATGCGGCTGATCGAACACGATCCTGCCGCCGGGGCCGATTACGCGCAACCCGATTCTGCCGGTGACCCGATCGCCCTTAAACTGCATGCCGAACAGCTTGCAGCGCATATAGACAGCGCCGGGGCCGCGGAGTACCGGGAGCGCGCTCGGCTCTCCATCCGGCGATAGCGACAGTGCGAAATCCCGGAGTTCGAGGCTTCGTGGCGGTGCGGCAGCGGAGGCCTCCACCTGAAATGTACGGGATGCTTGCAAGTCGCGGCTGTTCTGGTAATCACGCGCCCAGATCGCCACTTTGTAGGTTCCGGGGGGAACGTAGGGCGCGAGCGTGATGCTGAAGACTCCATGGACGGGCGAACCTGGGGTGGCCTGGGCGGTGAGGGTGTCGGACCAGGGCTGGTGCAAGGGCAGCCCGTTGGGATCGAAAACCAGCACGTTGGCAAGCAGGCGGGGGCGCCCCTCGGCGCCGGCTGAATAGCCGGTGATGTCATAGGACACGTTGACCGTATCGCCGGGCCGGTATGGCAGGGCGGCGCGGGGCGCACCATTGCCTTCGAGAAACCGGGGGGTGATGGTTTCATCGCCCGCGGGCAGGTCTGCCCGCCGTACCACGATGGTCGGGCTTTCGGGCACTGGCGCGAAGCGGTGCAGCAGAAACGCCACCCCCAGGCCGGATCCGAGCAGCTCGAGCCAAAACAGGATCAGCCCGGCCCGAGCCATCCGCGAAAACTTGTGCTTCACCACAATCGTGCCGGCCGCCTGGTCGCCGAGCCTCTGGCGCAGATTTGAAAACAACGCCACGATGAAGCCAAACAAGTACAGGCCGAGCCCATCGACGACACGCAACAGATTCCGGACGAGCGACGGGCCAAGCCCGCACCGGCTTCCGCTTTCCTTCCGCACTTGTATCCCGGCCAGAGCCTTGCCCAGCGTGGCTCCGAACAGGCCTTCGCAGATCCAGAAGTAGGACAGGCTGGCCGCCAGCGCAACCGCAGCGTATTCGAATGTCCGCGCGCTAGTGAGGGATACGTTTTCGAGGACGACGCAGCCTTTTGCGACCGCCGCCATGCCGGTCAACACAAATATGGAGAGCAGAAGAACGCTGTCGAGAATCGAAGCGGCCAGCCGGTCGCGAAGGCGCGCGATCTGCCAAGCTGGTGCAACTATTTCACGCGCTTCTCGGGATGGGCACGAGAGCGCATCATCCGCCGGGGGAGCGCCGCAGACGCCAGAGGGCACCATCGCAGGTCCAGTCTACAATTCCAGGGGCCGTCTCCTGCAGACTGCAAAAGGTTAACTGCCGCGCGCTAACTTAGATTGCTTGGTGCCGGATAGTCCTCAGATCCTCAAGCAGAAATCGTGTCGCGCAGCGCGGCTAACACTTTCGTTAACAGTGCGCTCATAACTTAACGCATATTGAGCCGGCTGCTTTGAATGGCCCATAATCGCGTGAACGATGGAGTGAATGCGGAATGCGTACTTTCCATCGATGGACCCGATTCCGTCCCGTACTGACTGCCGTGCTTCTTATACTCTGCGGACCGACGTCTCGAGTAGATCGCGCGGACGGGGCTGCTACCGGCGCTGAACAGCGCGACGAGGCGACGCTGCGGAAGTGGATCGATGCGCTGGCGGTTGCCGAATCCGGTAACCGCAGTTGGATCGTGCATCAGGATCGTGATGGGCGGTACTACTACGGGTGCCTGCAGTTTCGCGAGTCGACGTTTCGGTACTTTGTGGAGAAGTTCCAGTTCGCTCCCAATAGGGAGCCGGCCGAGGTCATGAATCTGATTTACGATTGTGCGTTCCAGAAGCGCCTGGCGGCACGCATGATCCGCCAGAATCCTGACAATTGGAAGCATTGGAGAAATACAGCCGGGCGGATTGGCCTGCCGCCGGGAGCCGCCCCTGCCAAGGACCTGGCGGCCACCGATTCCCCTGTGGAGTAACAGCGCATATCATGAGCATCGCGGTCGAACTCGAGAAGCTAAAGAACCTCCGGGCCTCCGGCGGCATCACGCCGGAGGAATTCGAGGAGTCCAAGAACCGCCTCCTGGATTCCTGTGTCCGCCGTATCGAAGCCGCCTACGACCCCAGCGCACCCACGTGGCCGCGATGGGGCTTGCCGCCCGCCAAGGTCGCCCGCGGCATAGTGCAAGTAATTCGTTTCTCGCCGGGCAAGGACAACCTGCCGTACGCCGCGTTCCTCAACGTAGATGGCCAGAAAGTGGAGATCGGCTCGTCCTCCCCGATCTGCATTGATGCCGGGGATCACGTCATGCTGGGCGGTTATGAGCGCGAGGGGCGGCTCATGGCACTGGCTTACCACAACGAGTCGAACGGCACCTATTCGGATTTGAGCCGTTTGCGCAAAGGCTATCAGCTGCTGCTGGCCGTGGGCGTGGCGAGCGCGCTGGTTGGGCTCGCGGCCATTGTCATCATGGTGATCCTGCCGATTCTCCACAGGCCGCTCGTCGCGTTTCATTTCCACTCCTGGCGATTTGTGCCATATGTAGTCTCCGGTTTGGGAGGCGCGGCGGTCTCGTATCTGGGGCTGGGTCTTTCCTTTCTGGGGGCGCGGGCCAAAGAGTTCCACGACGCCATGACCTGCTCCGGGCTGCGGGTCTTTCAGTCGTAGACAACGCAGCAGACCTCGATGGTTAACTGCCGCGCGCTAACCTCCGGCGACTGCCGATTTGTGGAAATCCGGGCTACGATCCAGAGTAAATGCGGACATTCGCAGTTTGCTGTTCGATGATGCTGGGCGCGGCTCCCTCGGCCCGCCCGGCTGAGGCGCCGACCGTGAACGCCGATTCTGCGCCGGTGTATTCGGAGACCTCCACTTCGAGCGCGGTCTTACAGAAGCTCTCAAAGGGCACAGCCGTGGCCATCGAGTATTCGGTGGCGACGAGGGAAGGCGAGTGGTGCAGCTTGAGCAGTCCCGCGCGCGGCTATGTGTTGTGCAGCTATTTGAAACGCGGCGAGGCGCCGCAGCGGGAAGCCGCGGACGCTCCCGTGCCGCCGGTTCTTACTCCTGCGCCAGCCAGCCACACACCCGTGCTCCGCGTGGCGGTGGCCGTTCCGAAAACGCCAGCCGCGCCGCCCGCGGCGGAACCCGCCATGTTCACGCCCGAGCAATCCGCGCTGATGAGCGCCGCGCGTGTGGGAGGTGCGGCCGCGGTACAGTTAGCGCTCGCCAAGGGCGCGCTGGTGGATGGCCGCGACAAGGACGGCAAAACAGCCCTGATGTGGGCCGCTTATATGGGACGTACCGAAGCGGTGACAGAACTGCTCAAGAAGGGCGCTGATGTGAATGCCGCGGACAACTCCGGCTGGACGGCCATCGCAGGCGCCGTATTCGCGCGCCGTCCCGAAGCGCTCGAGTTGCTGCTGGCGCAGGACCCGGCGTTGAACCCGCGCGATAACGAAGGCCGGACGCCGCTGATGCACGCCGCGCAGTATGGGGATTTAGTCATGATCCGCGATCTGCTGGCCAAAGGCGGCGATCCCAACGCGCGCAACCGCTTCGAGCAGACGCCATTGATGTTCGCCGTGGCGCTACCGGAGCCGGCTGCGGCGGAGCTTCTGCTGGCCGCGGGGGCCGACGCCAATGCCATGGATGCGGCGAGGCGCTCGGTGCTGATCAACGCGGTTCTCGCCGGCGCCGAACGGACGGCCAGCGTGCAGTTGCTGCTCAAAGCAGGGGTGGATCTCAACACGAAAGATAACGAAGGCCGGACGGCGCTCGCCTGGGCGAAGAATAAGGGCTACGCCGCCGTCGAAAAGTTGCTCAAGAAGGCGGGCGCCGTGGAATGGTGAGCCCGCGGCTCATTCGTACCTGAGGGCCACCAGCGGGTCGACGCGCGTGGCGCGCGCCGCGGGAATGTAGCCTGCCACGAGCGAGACCGCGGCCAGAATCAGAGTGGCGGCCACGAGCGTCGCGGCATCATGCGGCTCGAGTCCGAATAGCTGCCCTCGGATAAACTGGCTCAGACCCCAGGCCACGGGCAGGCCGATGCCGATACCGATCGCTGCCATCAGCGCCACTTCCCGCATCACCAGCCAGACGACTTTGCCGCGGTCCGCGCCCATTGCCATCCGGATACCGATCTCGCGCGTTCTTCGCGCCACGGTAAATGCCATCACGCCATAGAGCCCGATGGCCGCGAGCAGAGTGGCCAGGCATCCGAATACCGCGGAGAGCATCGCGACCAGCCGCTCGGTGAACAGGGATTCATTCACCTGCGTCTCCATAGTCTTCATGCCGAACACCGGGAGGTTGGCATCCGTCCGAGTTACCACCTGGCGAAGCGCGCCGGCCATCCGCGCCGGATCTTGCGCCGTCCGCACGTAGACGGTCAGCTTCGTGAGGGACTTCTCCTGCATGTAGGGCACGTATACAAAACGTGGCGGCTCTTTCTTCAGGCCCGCCCCTTTGTCATCTTTCACCACGCCCACAATTTCGATGTCCGCAATTCCCCGCCGTCCGCCGAAGCCAAAATGCTTGCCCAGCGGATTTTGATTTGCGAAGAAGTAATGCGCCGCTGTTTCGTTGATCATCCCCACCAGCGGCGCGCCTAGAACGTCCCGTTTGGTGAACTCGCGCCCGGCGATCAGCGGGATGCCGAGCGTCGAGAAGTACCCCGGCCCTAGCCCGTTCACGCGAGGGTTCATATCTTCGCTTTCTTTCTTGTGATAGCCCTCCACGGTCACTGTGATCATGTTGATGTCATCGGTAAGCGGCGCGCTGTCGGCCATCGACACGCCGCGCACGCCGGCCAGCGCCGCGATGTCCTCCTGCAGGCGCGCGTAAAGCGACTGCGTGCGGCTCTGGCTATAACCGTTCAAGGCAGGATCCAACGCAAACGTCATGAGGTTTTCCGTGCGAAACCCGGGATCCAGGCTCTTTAGATTATAGAGACTGTGGGCGAACAATCCCGCCCCGACCAGCAGCAGTAAAGAGAGTGCGATCTGGGCCACCACCAGCGCCTTGCGGAAAACTACCGACGGCCCGCCGGTAACCTGGTTTGCCTGGTCCTTGAGAGTGCCGGCCAGATTCGGGCGCGACGTACCGAGGGCCGGTGCCAACCCGAACAGCAGCCCGGCAGCTACCGCCACCCCAAAATTGAAACTCAAGATGCGGAGATCCAACGCCGTCGTGAGACTGCGCACCGTCGATTCCGACGGCAGGAAGCCGAACAAGAGACTTCCAGCCCAGGACGCTGCCAACAGTCCCGCCGCGCCGCCAAGAAGAGCCAGGAGCGAGCTTTCCACTAAAAGCTGACGCACAATACGGAAACGGCCCGCGCCCAACACCAGGCGCACCGCAATCTCTTTTTGCCGCCCCGCCGCGCGTGCGATCAACAGGTTCGCCACGTTCGCGCAGGCAATCAGAAGCACCACCCCAGCCATCGCCATCAGCACCGTAAGAGGCGTCTCACCACTCTCCCGCAGGCCGGATAGGCCCTTTCCGCCGTCCAACACGCTCAAGTGCTTCTTCAGGAATTTGTCCTTGTCGGTCTCCGGCCAGCCTTGGATCGCCTTGAATTCCTCGGCGTTGATCTGATGGAACAGGATGTTTAA
>Ga0075436_100001755_pt1 | contig 14843 bp, 7 predicted proteins | sample RhiMethybrSRZTD5_FD_75303 | JGI IMG/M metagenome (GOLD analysis project Ga0075436, IMG submission 75303) | Populus rhizosphere microbial communities from Tennessee, USA - Rhizosphere MetaG P. TD hybrid SRZTD5 | ecosystem: Host-associated > Plants > Roots > Rhizosphere > Soil | place: USA...
ATCTCTCTTTGGCGAGGGCGACAAGACTGTGATCCGGGCAGGTGCTGCCGTTGTGTATGACCGCAACGGTTCGGGCCTCCTTCAAACCTTTGACTCGGCGGGTTCGTTCGGCTTGTCCACGGGCCTGAGCAATCCTGCCGGGATTGAGAGCGGCGACTGCGCGCCCCGCTTGACCGACATGCACGTTATTCCTTCCACAGATCTCGGGTGCGGCGGGGCACCTCCGCAGCAGATTCTGCTTCCGGCGCCTCCGGGCCAATTCCCGCAGACGTTTCCCAGCACGTTGGATACGGGCGGATTCGCCATCACTTGGGGCTTGGACAACAGAATCAAAACTCCCTACTCGTACACCTTTGATTTTTCCGTCGGGCGCCAACTGCGAGGGGGGTTCAACCTTGAGGTCTCCTATGTCGGCCGAATGTCGCATTGGCTCTGGGCACAGTCAGACCTGGCCATGCCGCTGGACGTCTTCGACAAGAAGTCGGGCTTGGATTACTTCAAAGCCACCACTGCCCTGGCGAAAGTTTACCGGACGGGTTTGCCTTCGGATAGCTTCACGGACTCGATGGTGCCGGCAAACGTCAAACAATACTGGGTGGACATGCTCCAGCCGCTCGAGGGACCCAATTCAGGGAACGGAGGGCGGGGCGGAGCCTACCGCATGAGTCGGTGCACTTCGCTAGACTCGAGCGGCAACCACATAGTGATGGGGACGACCGATCCGCTTATGGCCGCCTACGATCTGTTCTGCGGCTTTAGTTTGAACGAAACCACGGCACTATTCGTTTTGGATTACTCAGGCATCCGGGATTTTAACAACATTTCGACTTGCGGTCAGACCGGACAGCCAGCGTGCAACCCCCGCTTCTTTGCGTCGGGTGGGCCGAACACATTTTTTAACGCGCAATACTCGTCGCTCTATGCGTGGCGTTCGAATACCAACGCCAGCTACAACGCATTGCAAGTAAACTTCCGCCATCCGATGTCTCATGGCGTTCAGTTTGACTTCAATTACACGTTCTCCAAATCCATCGACATCTCCTCCGACGCGACCCGAATTGGCGCGTGGGGCGGATTGGGTGGACAGATCATCAATTCCTGGGATCCGGGCGCGATGCGTGGCGTCTCCGATTACGACGCCAAACACCAATTCAACGCAAACTGGATCGCCGAACTTCCCTTCGGGAAGGGCAAGGCGCTGGGAAGCAACGCGCACGGCGCGCTCGAAGCCATTATCGGTGGCTGGCAGCTTTCCGGCCTTTACCGTATGACCAGCGGATTGCCGTTAAACGTATTCGGGGGATTTAACTGGCCCACCAACTGGCAACTCGGCGGAAATGCGTTTTTGACCGGGCCGGTCCAGACCGGCACGTTCAAGAATCCGGACGGTACCGTCAGTATCTTCAAGAATGGTCCGGCCGCCATCAACTCGTTCACAGCTCCGTTTCCGGGCGACTCCGGCGCACGCAACCAGATTCGCGGTCAGGGCTTCTTCAACATCGACATGGGACTCGCCAAGCGCTGGAAGATGCCCTGGGCTGAATCGCAATCGCTTCAGTTTCGCTGGGAGGTGTTCAACGTCACGAACACGACCCGTTTTGACGTCCAATCGGTCGCGCCGGAACTGGATATTTCGTCAACCTTCGGCAACTACACCGGTTTACTTACGAATCCCCGCGTAATGCAGTTCGCGTTGCGCTACGAGTTTTAGGGCCGTAACCAACATCCCGCTTCGTCTGGTCGCCGGAGCGCGCAAGCACTCCGGCGACTCCGTTTCGGCCTTCATTGTGGTAACCTATCTATTCCAGCGGTAAGCCATCAAGTTTGCCGCGTCGGTTGTCGGGGCGTAGCGCAGCCTGGCTAGCGCGCCTGCTTCGGGAGCAGGAGGCCGGTGGTTCAAATCCACTCGCCCCGACCATTCCTCTCTTTTTTTTAAGGCGCCCACCGTCTCCCCGCATTCAGCCACTTTTCCTTGTGAAAAATTCGAAACTCTGCCAAAGTCAAACGAAGCAAAACGAAACCCCTGCACATTTGGAGCCCTCAATGCTCAGCGAGGAACGTCGCCGCGAAATTCTTGAACTCCTCCGCACCGACGGCCGCGTCCTTGTTCGCGACCTCGCCCGGCGCTTCCACACTTCGCTGATCACGATTCGCAAAGACCTCGAGTCTCTGCACCACCAGGGTCTGCTCGAACGCACGCACGGCGGCGCGCTTCCCATCAGAACCGGTGCTTTGCAGGATCAAACGCTCCAGGAAAAAGAGCGCCTGCACAAACAAGAAAAGCTTCGTATCGCTGCCGCTGCCGTTCGCATGATACGCCCCGGCCAGGTCATCATCCTCGACTCTGGCACCACCACCACCGCCATTGCGCGCGGCTGCCGGCAGATTCGCGGCATTACGATCATCACCAACGCCACGAATATCGCCGCGGAATTGGAAGGCAGCAGCGCGGAGGTAATTCTCACCGGTGGTACACTCCGCAAGAATTCCTTCTCGCTCGTTGGTCCGCTCGCCGAGGAATCGCTCCGCAAGTTGAGCGCTGACATGCTCTTCCTCGCTGTCGATGGCTTCGATGTGAGTTATGGCCTCACCACACCCAATCAATTGGAAGCGCGCGTCAATCGCGCCATGTCCGAAGCCGCGCGCCGCACCATCATCGTCTGCGATTCTTCCAAATTTGGCCGCCGCAGTCTCTCGCTCATCATGCCGGTTTCGTCGGTACATGAAGCGATCACCGATCGCGGCATCTCCCGCCACGACCTCAAATCCCTCCGCGACGCTGAAGTCGAAGTCACCCTCGTCTGAATCCCAGCCGCTGGCTCCATCGCGTCGAAATCTCTCTCCTTGACTTGGAAAGAAATAGAAAGTAAAAGAAGTAAAGCGTAAGTCGCCGGTTTTCACCCGGCAATGTGTCCTTGGAGGCCCTCATGCTGTCGCCACACCGCTCGCTACTCGCAATCCTGATTTTCCTCGCCGTGCCGCACTTCCTGCACGCTCAAGCCAATTACACAGCCCAACTGTCCGGCACCGTCACCGATACATCCGGAGGGGTCGTCTCCGGCGCGAAGGTCATCATTACGGACGACGCCACCAATATCCCCGTCACTGCCATTACCGACGATCGCGGAGCATATGTTTTCACGGGCCTTCGCCCTGCGACGTACACCTTCCGCGTTGAAGCCAACAATTTCTCGGCCGTCGAACGCAAAGGCTTGGTACTCGCCGTCAACCAGCGCGCCACGCTCGACGTTACCGTCACGCCCGGCAGCGTTTCCGCCAGCATTACCGTCACGACGCAAGCTCCGCTCCTCGATACAGCTGACGCGTCGCTCGGTACCGATGTCACCAACGAGTACGTCCGCGATATTCCGCTGCCCAATCGCAGCTTTTTCGGCTTGGTATTTCTCGCGGGCGGTGTGACGGAAACTGCCGGCCAGGGCACTGAAGACTCGTACCCGTCGGGCACAAACTTCGTTTCGAATGGCCAGCGGAACTCCACCGCCGAAGTTCGCGTTGACGGCGCTCTTACAAGCGCACCGGAACAAGGGGAAGGCGCAACGACGAACGTCTATTACCAGCCGTCCGTCGAAATCGTCCAGGAGTTCAAAGTTGAAAATAACAGCTTCTCTTCCGAATTCGGCAACAATGGCGGCACGGTCGTCAACATCGTCCTCAAGGAAGGCGGGAACAAATTTCACGGCAGTGGTTGGTGGTTCGGCCAGCGTTCGGCGCTCGATGCCAACGAATTCTTCAACAACGCGCAGAGCATCGCCAAACCAGACCATCTGAGAGACCAGTATGGTTTTTCTCTGGGCGGGCCTATCAAGAAAGAAAAAACTTTTTTCTTTATCGATTTCGAAAAAGTCCGTCAGAACGATCCGGTGCACATTGATGCTTTCGTTCCAACGGCCCTCGAGCGCCAGGGCGACTTCCGGAACAGTCTGCAGCCGATCTTTAATCCGTTCAGCGTTTTCACCAATGCCCAAGGGCAAACGCAACGTAATGATTTCACAGTCCCTAACCTAATTGACTCAAACCTCATCGACCCTATTGGTCAAGCGATCATTAATTTGTACCCTCAGCCAACCGATCCGAACGCTGCCCCCGGCGATTTCAATTTTCACGCTGCCACCTTATCCAAATTCTCTGCCCGCCAATACGACATAAAAGTGGACCATCATTTCTCAGACAAAAATCATATCTCCGCCCGCTATAGCAATCATCATGACGAAGGCAGTGTTCCCACCATCTTTGGCGACGGCGATTTTAACGATGGCTTTGCGTTTTCCACGGATGTCCATAATGCTGCGCTCGAAGACAACTGGAGTATCACTCCTACCGCAGTCTTGACCAGTCGCCTCACGATTGACCGTGCCGTTGCGCCCGTGACCGAGAATTATCCGACTCTTCAGAGCGTGGGATTTCCCGCCATTCTGGGCCAAGAAAATGGCACGTCCCGCATACCGGTAATTCAGATGGACAACAATGCAACGTCGCTCTTCAACCAGTGCTGCACGGACACGCAATTCGCGCACACCCTTTACTCGTACAACTCTTCGCTCTCCTGGGTGAAGGGCCGCCACGTTTTCAAATTTGGCGGCGAGCAGCGCCTCTTCTTCAACAATTTTCACCAACCCAATCCACCCACCGGTTTCTTTCACTTCGCTCAGAGCGTGACCGAACAGATCGTCGGCGGTGGTAATTCGGATCAGGGTAATTCGTTCGCCAGCCTCCTCCTCGGCTATGGCGATACGGATTCTTTCTATGCAATCAACCCTTCCGTCGCGAATAAATCAAAAGAAACAGCATTCTTCTTCCAGGACGATTGGAAAATTACTTCGAAGCTGACACTTAATCTGGGTATGCGCTACGAATGGAGCACTCCCTATACGGAACGCAATAACAAAATCCAATTTAGCGATTTCTCCGGAAATAGCGGCATCACCGTGCCCATCGACGTTCCGGGAGTGCTGTCAACCAACTCGAATTTGCTCGGAACCACTGTGTTTGCCGGCGGCGATCACCGCAACGTCCCCGTCGACCGCAACAATTGGGCGCCGCGCATCGGCTTTGCCTACGCCGTGAATCCCAACACCGTCGTTCGCGGCGGCGCCGGCGTCTACTACGGTCTCAACGTGGCTACGAACTTTCAGTTCACCGGCACAGCGTTCGGCAATTTTTCTCCAATTCGTTTTACCAAAGATAATTTCCAAACGCGATTCGCAACGCTTTCGAGTCCTTTTCCCGACGGACTTCCGCTGCCACAAGACCAAAAGTATGGCTCCCTCGCCCTATGGGGATTGCCGAACAACAACAGTCTCGACACCGGCGAGGCTCGCAACGCCGAAATCTACCAATGGAATCTCGGCGTTCAACACCTTTTCCCTTGGCAAATCGTTATTGGCGCGGATTATTCCGCAAGCCGCAGCACGCACTTGCCTTATAGCTCGTTCTCCGGCACTGCCAATCGTAATTTCCTGCCGTCTTCGATCCGCCAGCAAATTGTCGCGGGCAATGAAACCGATTGTGCCACGCAGGGTCTTGGCCCCTCCGACTGTCTCAACATGCAGGTTTCGAATCCGTTCCAATCTTTATTCACAGGGCCAACCGCGATCTTTAACGAGCCCACCTCCATCTACAACGACGCCACCATCCCGCTGATTAATCTGTTGCGCCCATTCCCCCAATTCGACGGCCCCTTTGCCGGCCTCACTCGTCTCAGTGCCGAAGCCCTCTACAATTCACTTCAAATCCGTTTCCAAAAGCGCCCAAGCCACTACGTCAGTTTCGAGGGCAACTACACGCTCGCCAAATCAACGGACAACTCTTCGGCCGGCGCGAACTCCTTCATCACGGGTCTACTCAGCTCGGGCAATCCGCAAGTGCTCGACAATCTCAAGGCCGAGCACGCCATTAGCGCAAATGACGCAACTCACCGCCTCGCTCTCGCAACTATCGTTGATGTTCCCGTTGGCCGCGGCCGCTGGATCGGCAGCGACATGAATCGTGCGCTCGACGCCGTCGTTGGCGGCTGGTCTATCTCGACGATTCTTACTTTTCAGACGGGCACACCGCTTACGCTTAGCATCCTCGATGCTCGGCTTGCCGACGGCTCTCAGCGACCCGACGTGCTCTGCCCGCAACTGACCACCGGCATCAGCTATCACCAGGCCGCGGCAACTGGGCAGCCCATCCTCAACGCTTCCTGCTTCGGAGATCCGGGCGATCAGGTTCCTGGAAACGCGCCCCGCTACTTCTCCAATCTTCGCAGCAACGGAATCCACAATTCCGATCTTTCTTTCAGCAAGGAGTTCACGATTCGCGAGGGCATGAAGCTCCAGGTTCGCGGCGAATTCTTCAATTTCACCAACACGCCGCGGTTCGCTCCGCCAAACACTTCCTTCGGTGACTCACAGTTCGGAATGGTCACCAGCACCCTCGGCTCGCCGCGCCACACGCAAATCGGCGTTCGCTTCGAATTCTAGGACGCCACATGAAATCGCGCGCGAACGCTTGGCTAAACATCGCAGTAGTGTCCGCAATCTGTCTCGCCGTACCTTTGCGTGCAGACGACCCGCAGCAAAACTGGACCCACTTTGTTCGCATTGGCGCTTACGGCCTTTCGCCCACAAACTCAGCCAAAATCGTTAGCGACGCCACAAACACTCACGTCTTCGGCATTGAAGTTGACAACGACATTCCTGGCCGGTACGAAAGTTTTCTCGACCCAACCGAAAAACTAGCCGCCATCAAGTCTGTCGCCGAAAGAGCGCATCAAGCCGGCAACAAAGCCTTCGTCTACATCGCCGGCACCGAATGCATCACCGCGAATGCCAACAAAGCCGCGCACTCTGTCGTGAAAGATCATCCCGATTGGCTTCAGCGCAAAATCACTGGCGAACCTGCGGTCTTCACCGGAGGCGCTGCGTTCTGGATTCGTGAAGGCGACGAAGACGTCTGGATTAGCCCGTACGCCGAACCCTGGCGAAAGCAATATATGGAACGCGTCCGCCAAATCGCCGCCACCGGAATCGACGGCATCTACGTCGATATCCCTTACTGGATGACCCATTTTGACGGCTGGGAAGATACCTGGGCCAGTTTCGACGATTTCACCGTCGCAGCTTTCAAACAGCAAACCAATCTCGACGCGCGCAAGGATTTAAAGCTCGGCGATTTTTCCGATCCCAATTTTCGCAAGTGGATCGACTTCCGCATCGCCACTTTCACGGATTTTCTGAGCGAAATTCGCGAAAACGCCCGCCACGTCAATCCTTCCATCATGGTGATTCCCGAGATTTATCCCGGTATCGAGGAAGAAGCAGTTCGCGTCGGCGCCGACGTTTATCAACTGTACGGCGTCGTTGACGCCGTCGCCCACGAATATGAATTTGGCAGCGGCGACCACATGGCGGGCTCCCGCACGCAACTCGACTGGCTTCTCTATCAAGTTGGCATGTCATCCTTCCGTGCCTTCGCGCAAGGTAAAGCCACTTGGCTACTCAACTATTCCTGGGACGGCGACAAGGCTGTCGACGCGCGCGAAGCCATGAAAACTCTCGCGTCCTCTCAAATCATGGCCGGCGTCAATTTTTGGGATGCGCCCGGCCACTCCATGGCCGGTTCGAATGACGCCCCAACCCGCGCCGAAATTTTCCTCTGGATTGAACGTCACCAAAAAGCTCTGTACCACCCGCGCACTCCAATCAATCCCATCGGCGTCTATTTTTCTCCCGCTTCTCGCAATTACGACGTCGCGCATTTCCTGCCTTCCTTCCGCGGCACTGTCTTGCTCTTGCTCCAGTCGCACCGCGAATTCCAAATCGTCACTCCGCGAACGCTCTCCTCGTTTCGGGGCCCGGCGCTGATTCTTGCCGATGTCTCGCAACTTTCCTCCAGCGAGAAAGATCAACTCAACGGTTTCACCAGCCATGGCGGACGCCTTTTCATCACCGGCGCGGATTCGACAAACTTGCCGGACTCCCCGCAAATCAGTCGCTCGACTTCATCGCCCGGTGTCCCTCATCTTGCTCGTTTGGAGAAGGACTTCATGCAAGCTTCGCAATCGCTGAATTTCGAACTGCTTGACGCGCTCCCGCAGGATCGCGATCTCCGCGTCGAAGCCTCGCCGTACGTCGTTTCGTACGTCGCCCGCGTTGACGGCAGACTCCACGTTTTTCTTTCCAATTTTGCGGGCATCGTTCCCCATAAAAATGTCCGTCCAACGCCGGAAAGCGCCGCACGAATCGTCGTTACTGCAGGCCCCTCCGCGACGCTCACTTTTGCCCCTTTTCTCGGAACCGAGCAAACACTTCATGGCGAGCGCTCCGGCGAACAGCTCATCTTTCATTTGCCGCCATTCGATCGCGGAGCGGTGGCCTGGCTCAATGACTCCAAGTAAACTCTTTCTTTTGCCACTGGCCACCTCAGGGAGACACGCGTGACACTTTCACCGGGCAAGCAAAAGGGACTCGCGGCCCTTTCTACTGATCGCGGCATCATTGCCGCCCTGGCTATCGATCAGCGCAGCGCCCTTCGCAAACTCTTTGCAAAAGCGTCCAGCCGCGCGGCCGATGAAATTCCCACTGACCTACTCGCCAATTTCAAATCTCACGTCAGCCGGATTCTCACGCCCCACGCAAGCGCCATTCTCCTTGATCCAGAATTGGGTCTTCCTGCCGCCGCCGCGCGCGCCCCGAACACGGGCCTGCTTCTCGCTTACGAGCAGACCGGTTACGACAAATCTATTCCCGGCCGCCTCCCTCGCCTTCTCGATGGTTTCTCCGTCGCAAAGCTTCGAGCCCTCGGTGCGGATGCCGTCAAAGTCCTTCTTTACTATTCGCCGTTCAGCGCCCGCGCAATCAAAGAGCAAAAATATGCGTGGGTTGAACGCATCGGCCAGGAATGTTCCGCTTCCGACATTCCTTTTTTTCTGGAACTCGTCAGCTACCACGACGAGATGGACGAAAAGGGTCCCGAATTTGCCCGCATCAAACCCGATGTCGTCGTGCGTTCCGTCGAGGAGTTTTGCAATCCCCGCTACTCGGTTGACGTCATCAAAGTCGGTGTCCCCGTGAACATGGCCTTCGTACAATCCACGGGAGTCGCAAAGGACAAGTCGCTTTACTCTCGACAGGAAGCCGCCGCTCATTTTCGCCGCGCTTCCGACGCCTGTTCGCTCCCATTTATTTATTTGTCCGAAGGTGTTTCGAACGAGACCTTCGCCGACGCGCTCGCAATCGCTGCGGAAGCCGGCTCCGAATTTTCCGGCGTCCTCTGCGGCCGAGCCACGTGGCAGGGCGGCGTTTCCGCTTTCGTTCGGCACGGAGAAACCGCGCTCGACGCCTGGCTCAACGACCAAGGCGTAAAGAATATCCAGAACGTGAACGCCCGCCTGGCCGCCGCGCATCCCTGGAATGTCAAGCGCTCTTCGCTCTCGGAAAGGACAACATAGGCTTCCAGTCATGTTTCTCTGCGTCAGCCCAAATCCGGCCATCGACAAGCGCATGACTCTCCCCGTGCTCATTCCAGGAGAAATTCATCGCGCTAAAACTGTGCGGGCGTTTCCCGGCGGCAAATCTACGCACGTCGCCATGGCCTTGAAAGCGCTCGGCGCTGAACCGCTTTGGATCGGCCCATGTGGCGGCTCGACGGGGGCCGAACTCCTTGCCGGATTGAAAAAACTTGGAATCAATGCGCACTCTGTTCCACAGATTGGGGAAACGCGCACCAATCTCGAGATTATTGACGACGCCGGGATCGTTACCGAAATTCGTGAACCAGGCTCGCCCGTTTCTGCCGCCGAGCTGTCCGCGTTCGAACGTGCCTGCAACGAACTGTTCGAAAAAGGCAGGGAATCCACTACCGTGATTTTCTCGGGCAGCCTCCCCGTCGGCGCCCCAAACAATTTCTACGCCAGTCTCACGTCCGCAGCACGCGCCGCAGGCTGCCGCACTTTTCTTGACACCAGTGGCGAACCTCTAAGACTCGCGCTCGCCTCGCATCCCGATTTCGTTAAGCCCAATCGAGACGAAGCCGCCACCGCGCTCGATGTAAAAATCGCTTCGCGCGAATCTGTGGCCAACGCGCTTTCCCAATTTCTCTCACGTGGTGCGTGCAGTGCGGCAATCAGCCTCGGCGCAGATGGAATGATTTACGCTCCCGGGAAAAGCACGTCGGAGCTTTTTGCGCCCGCCGTCCCACTGACCCCAAAATCAACCGTCGGGTGTGGTGACGCCGCACTCGCCGGCTTCGCATTTGCGTTGTCGGCCGGCTCCTCGCCCGAAAACGCCCTTCGAACCGCCGCCGCCTGTGCCGCCGCGAACTGCCTCGCCGATTCGCCCGGCGCCATCGACAAAAATGTCGTGAACAAATTTCAAAGGCAGATCCGCGTCGAAATATTTACGCTCGGTCCTTAATCCGGTCGGTTTCGAACATCCTTCAAAAAATAAAACAACAAAATGTTCTAAACTTACTGTAATCGCGTCGCAGGTTGCCTTTAACCCAATCGTCGAGGAAACGAAATGTCCGTTCCGAGTACGCCGGTCCGCAGCGTCCACACACTTGCCGAAATTCTCTCTCAGCCTGAAATATGGATAGCCTGTCGGCGCCAGCTCGCGTCCGATTCCGCTTTCAAGTCCGCTGCAGCGCGACTCACCGGAGCCAAGGAAATCTTATTCGTTGGATGCGGCTCGAGCCTGTATCTCGCGGAATCCGCAGCGACAGCGTGGACGTCTATTACCGGCCGCCGCACTCGTGCCCTTCCTGCTTCGGAATTACTTCTGTTTCCGAAATTATGCCAGCTCGATGTCGCGGATTTGCATGTCGTCGTTATCTCTCGTTCTGGGAAAACTTCCGAAGCGGTGCGCGCCGCCGATTTTCTGACCAACAAGCTGCATTTGCCGACCATTGGCATCACCTGCGCCGTCGACTCCGAGCTTTCGAAATTCTGTGATCTCACCGTCGCGCTACCTACCGCTGATGAGAAAAGCATGGTCATGACGCGTTCCTTCACTTCCATGCTCCAGCTTCTCGCTGGACTCGCGGAATCGCAGCGCGGTGATTCTCCTTCGGCATCGGGCGTCGAAAAAGTGTCGGCGGCGCTCGGCTCCGAAATTCAAGCGATGAACGAGCGCATCGAATCATTCGTGGCGAAGCATACGTTCGATGACTATATCTATCTCGCCCAGGGGCCGTTTTTTCCTGTAGTGCGCGAAGCGGCGCTTAAAGTAACAGAGATGTCGTGCTCGTACGCGCAGCCGTATCACACACTGGAATTTCGTCACGGTCCGAAATCTATCGTCGCGCCGGAAACCTGCCTCACATTTTTCTTGAGCGACTCGGCCATGCAAGCCGAAAGCGAAGTTCTGGTCGAGATGAAGGAACTTGGCGGAACAATCGTTGCCGTTTGTAATCGCGCGCCGGATTCGATCCGTGGCTCCGTCGACCTGTTGGTTGAACTGGAAGCGAATGTTCCGGAGCTCGCGCTAATGGCTCCATTTCTGGTTCCTGCGCAGCTTCTCGGTTTTCACACTGGCGTAAAAAAAGGTTTCAATCCCGACGAGCCGAAAAACCTGAGCCGTGTCGTCATTCTTGACTGAAGCCGCCCAATCAATTTCATGACTTCGTCGCGCAAATTCGATTTCAGCGTTGTCGGCGAGTTGAATCTCGATCTTGTTCTCTACGGCCTGCCGCCGGAGCTCGAGCTTGACCGCGAACACATCGCATCGGACATGCGGCTCACGCTCGGCAGCTCATCGGCAATCTTTGCCCACAATCTTGCGTTGCTCGGCAACAGCGTCGCATTTCATTCCGCTATCGGAGCCGACGCGCTTGGTGAACTGTGCCTGAGTCGGCTGGCCGAGAGCAGCACTGACGTGTCCGCCGTGCGCAAATTTCCCGACAAGCAAACCGGCCTCACCGTGATTCTTCCGCGGCCCGTGAAGCGCTACATTCTTACGTTCCCGGGCGTGATGGCGGATATGCGCTTCGAAGATCTCGACCTCGATCTCGTTTTCAGCGCGCGCCATTTACACATTTCTTCGTTGTTTCTGCAGCGAGCGCTACGACCCCGCGTCGCTGAACTATTTCGCCTCGCGAAACAGGCCGGGTTGACGACTTCGCTCGACACCAACGACGACCCGGATGGCCGGTGGGATTTGGACAAAGAGATCTTTAAACATCTTGATGTCCTCCTGCCCAACGAGAGCGAAGCGTGCCGCCTGGCGAACGCCGCCACGCCGGGAGCCGCACTCGAGGCGCTGGCGAAACTTGTGCCCCTGGTCGTCATGAAGCGTGGTGAAAAAGGCGCGATCGCAAAGCGCGGCGACGTTGAAGTTGTATCGTCACCGTTTTCGACGCAGGCCGTCGATTCGATCGGAGCAGGCGACAGTTTTGACGCAGGCTTTCTGCATCAATTTATTCGCAGCGCGTCGCTTGAAGCTTGTCTCCGCTTCGGCAATCTCACGGGCGCCCTGTCGACCACGCGGCAAGGTGGAACGGAAGCATTTCGCGATGCTTTGCACCGCACCGCGTTCTTAAGCCGCTGAATCCGCGCCGGCGGGCCGGCTGCTATTGAAGCGGCGTAACCTCCAACAATAGACTTCCTTGAAAGTCGACGCTGAGCGTCGGGTTCGTTCCTCCTGCAGCCGGCCCTGAAACAGCGCCGTAATCTTTGTTATTCACATAATCCGCAACGCTATACCGTTTCGCGTCGAGCCCTCGCAGTTCGATTGTTCCTTTATACAGGCCGGTTTTTCCGCCCGTTTTTCCAGGCGGCTCCGGCGCGTAAAACGCATAATACGTTTTTCCGTCCTTCGCGATGGCATAGGCCTCTGGAACGTCGTAGCCGTAGACATATAAATCGAGAAACTGCCCTTTCGACAACATTTTCTGGTTGTAGAGGCCGATCCATTTCTTCCATTCAGGTTCTTTTTCCGCGTTCAGGTAAACATTTGAGAATTTCTTGCCATAGTCGGGCCACGTGAATTTTGTTCCCAGCACTCCGCCGGTTCCGAGAGTCGAAGCGAAATCGCTGCCCGTGTCCTGCTCTTCGCCGCCGCTTGGCTGCGAAATTTGCGTCAACTCGACGTGGTCTCCGTAAATTGCCGCGGTCGGCCCGAGAAGCGCTTTGTACATTTTCATGCGGCGCCGCACTTGCACGGAGCCGACTGGATCGGCGGTCACTGCCTGATCCATGTAACGAAACCACGCGAGGCTCGGAGGAGTACCGCAAGGACAGCTCTGCGTCACGCTGTCTGGTTTCAGCGCGCGTGTCGTTTCAAAAATCGTTTTGTACACATCACCCATGGCGTTTACGGAATCGTACGGCGATTTGTGATGATGCGCCGGGTTGTAGCACTTCGGTGTGGAGTAAATGTTGTCGAGCTTGTGTCCGTCGAAGTCCCACGTGCGAATCATACGCTCGGTCAGTTGCTTGTAATATTCCCGCACTTCGGGAACGGCGGGGCAAAGCGTGGCGAGATTGCGCGTCATCCGCGCATGCTTTCCCTTTTCATCGAGAATCAGCCAATCTGGATGCTCCTTCACCACATCCGAGACAACATATTTGTGATCTCCGTATCTGTGCTGGCCATCCTCCACCGCGAGCGGCAGCCACCATAGCTGCATCTTGATTCCTTGCGCGTGAAAATCGTGAACCAGTTTTTGAATCGCGTCGCCAGGAAACGTGTCCGTTCTCGGCTGCCAGTCACCGTAGTTGTTGAACCAGCGGTCATCCAGCGTGGCCCAGTGAATTCCCAGCTCCTTGAGCTTCGGAATCGTGTCGGTCATCTGTTTGGGCGTGACTTCCGATTCGTAACCCCAGCCGCACCAGTTCACGGCATAATTCTCGTCGTTGTTCTTCGGCCTGCTAAGCCCTTCGCGTTCGACCGCTTCAGACCACGTATGCAGCGGTTCGTAGTAGTCCCCGCGGTAGACAGATACGAAAGCGCGTGGCGTAGCAAACGTCTCGCCGGGTTTTAGCGTCACGTCGGCAGGCACGCGAACGCTTGCTTCCACTCTGCCGTCTTGGGTTGTTTGCACTGGAATCGAAACTGGCAGCGGCAGAGTTTCGATATGGCCGATAGCAAGGCCTTGGTTGCGCGTCCAGAATGCGACGACCGGAATGCCGCCGCCGACGCGGCCGAGATCGTCTTTCGTCTCGACAGGAACGCCGAACGGATTTTCTTGCGAGAACTTGGCGGGAATCGCGACGACGTCGTCTTTGCCCCACTTGAGACTCGATCCAAAAAACGCGTACATCGCGTTCGGCTTGGCCGCGGAATCGGCGAGGGAGGCATTTAATTTTTGACGCGCGAGCGACACGCTGTCGATGCGTTGGTCTTTCGTCCCAATGTTCTTGTAGCTGGCGGAAAGAAGCGCGAGCGATGGAAAAGCGTCGTAGGTTTCGAGGACGAGCGTTTCTTCGAGATCCGTGTGCGCGCTGCTGCCTTTGATTTCAACTCGCTTGCCGCTTGCGCCCAATTTTCCCGTAGCGTCCCGAACAGTAGCGCCCGCGAGGTCGCGAACAAAGTCATTCACAGCTGTTTTGCTCACAATTACCTCGACACCGTTTGTATCTTCCGAGAGGGAAGCGCTTCCGCTTCCGCCTTTTAATTGACCGGTGAGCGACCCCGTTGAAGTCAGAAGAAACTCGGCTGTTTTGCTTGTGACGTGGACGCCATCCTTTTCGATGCTGACGCCGATGGATGATGCCGTCGGCGCAGAGTTTTCCGTCTCGGTCGTGACAGTGGACTTCTTGCACCCCGCGGTCGCGATCGTGATGAGCGCAAACAGGCTGAGCGTTGCGAAGCGAAGTGAGCGGCGGAAGGGGCGCGTCATGA
>Ga0075436_100001759_pt1 | contig 14830 bp, 9 predicted proteins | sample RhiMethybrSRZTD5_FD_75303 | JGI IMG/M metagenome (GOLD analysis project Ga0075436, IMG submission 75303) | Populus rhizosphere microbial communities from Tennessee, USA - Rhizosphere MetaG P. TD hybrid SRZTD5 | ecosystem: Host-associated > Plants > Roots > Rhizosphere > Soil | place: USA...
TCGCGGCCCGTCCCTGCGCCATGGCGACGGGAGCGGCGCACACGGCCAGCCCCGCCGACACGATCGAAAGCGCCATGCGCCTACTCAGGGTGGGCTCCGCTTCGAGTCGCCTGGCGCCACGGGCGCCGGCCCGGGGGCCGGCTTGAGTCCGGTGGGGGGCCCCGTTCGGCCCGCGGAATCCGCCCCGCGCATGCTCTGGGCCGACTCGTACGCGCGCGTGATGCCCGACTGGTTAAGCGACCACGGGGTGCCTTCCCGCAGGGCGTTCGCGAGGAACGGCGGCACGGGGTAGAACGGCGCGGTGCCCTGGGTGACCGCCTGATCCAGATACCGGTCTACGTGCGCCATGGCGAGCTGCACGCGCGCGGCCGGAGTGGCGGCGGAGTCCTTCAGCATTTGCGGGCTGAGCAGGAGCAGGCCTTCCAGGCGCCCGACCGCGGAGTCGTGCTCGGCGCGCACCTGGCTCCAGTCCTTTTGGGTGAGCTTCACGCCCGCCGCGTCGACCTCCGTGAGCAGCATGTCGCGCTGCGCGAGCAGTTTGATAAACTGGGTCAGCTGGGCGTCGGTCGCCGTGGACACGCCCCGCACGTCGTTGGGATCGAGCGCCAGGAGCCACCGGGCCAGGTCTTTCACCGTGAACGTGCCGCCCGTGAAGGTCGCGAGCGTCCGCTTGTCCTCCCGGGCCGTCACGATCTGTGGCACGGCCTGGCGCACGAGCGCGGGCGCGCCCGACTCGACCTTGAGGTGGCGCTGGTTCGCGATGCTGTCCACGTAGAGCGAGTCGAAGCGCGTGCTGCGCGCGTTCTCGACGTCTACGCGGAAGGAGTCCCGGACTTCGGCGAGCGGGGGCCGCCGGATGATGTGGAAGCCGAAGGGCGTCCGGACGATGCCGCTCATCGCCCCCGGTGGCAGGGTCCATGCGGCGCTGTCGAACGCGGGCACGAACTGCCCCTGGGGCGTGGCCGGGAGATAGCCGCCCCGGGCCTTCGAGCCCGGGTCCTCGGAGTAGCGGCGGGCGAGCTGCGTGAAGTTGAACCCGCGCTGCGCCGCGGCCTGGCGGAGGATGCCCGTCATCTCCTTCAGCTTCTGCTGTTCCACCTGGGGCGCCGCGCTCGGCGGAACCCGGAGGAGGATGTGCTGGAACAGCCGCACCGAGCCCTCATTGAACGCCGAATCGGCCTGGGCGGGCGTGAGCTTGCCGCGCGCGCTGATCAGCCGCGCGTGATACTGCTCCCATTTGAGCTGGGCGACGAGCGGCCACTCCGACGCGAGCACCAGCGCCGAGTCGTGCAGGTCGCGTCCCTGCCCGAGCGCCGCCGCGAGCACCGCGTAGTCCAGGTACACGTTCGCGACGCCGGTGAGCACATCCGGGCGCAGCGGGATGCGTTGCGCCTTGCCCACGAGCGTCGCGAGCCGGTCGACGGTCAGGGTTTGCCCCGCGGCCGAGCCCGCCACCGCGGCGTGCGCGGAAAACGCGTCGCGCAACCCACCGCCACACCCCATGACCGCGAGCGCCGTCACGATCGAACCCAACCGTCGCATGCCTTCTCCTCTAGTTATGGGTATCGTCGAGCGCCGCCGCGAGAGCCCGCACCAGCCCGGGCCCGATCGCCTCGCCACCCAGCCGGCGGAGTCGCAGGGAAAGAGGCGCCGCGCGCCGAACCTCGGCCTCGAACTGCACGGCGTCGAGCGCCGCGGTCAGCCCGGCGAGACGCGGGTTCGCGTCCCGCGCGAAGGTGAGCCGCGCCTCGTCGCCCTTCACCAACACCGTCTCCAATCCCAGCCGGGCGCCGAGCGCGCGAAGCTCGGAGATGAGGAGCAGCCGCTGCGCGTCCTCCGGCAACGGGCCGAACCGATCGCGCAGCTCCTCGCGAACGGCTTCAATCTCGCTCGGGGTCCCGGCGCGCGCCAGCCGCCGATATAAATCGAGCTTGACCGCTTCGTCCGGCACATAGGCGTCGGAAAGATGGGCGGCCTTGTCGAAGATGACCTCCGGCGCGGGAAAAGTCCCACTCCCCACTCCCCGCTCCCCCTGCTTGAGTGCCGTCACGGTCTCCTGGAGCCACCGGAGGTACGTGTCGAACCCCACCGCCTGCGCGAAGCCCGACTGTGCGGCGCCGAGCAGATCACCAGCGCCCCGCAGCTCGAGATCGCGCAGCGCGATCCGATACCCCGAGCCGAGATCCGTGTGATGCTCGAGAACGTGCAGTCGCTCGTCGGCGTCGGGGTCCACGAGATCGGGCACGAGGAGGTAGCAATACGCGCGACGATGGCTCCGGCCCACGCGGCCGCGCAACTGGTAGAGCTGCGCCAGCCCGAACTGATCCGCGCGGCTCACGAACATCGTGTTCGCATTCGGCACGTCGAGCCCGGATTCGACGATCATCGTCGAGACGAGAATGTCCACGTCGCCCCGCACGAACCGGGACATGACGTCGTCGAGCGCCGCCCCCTTCAGCTTGCCGTGCGCCACCGCCACGCGGGCTCGCGGCGGGGCGAGCGACCGCACCCGCTCCGCGATCGTGTCGATCGTCTCGATCCGATTGTGCACGAAGTACACCTGCCCCGCCCGGTCCAGCTCGCGGGCAAGACCCTCTTCGAGCAAGCCGTCGTCCCATGGCTCGACGAACGTCAGGACCGGCGAGCGGTCTTTCGGTGGCGTCTCGAGCAGCGTCAGATCCCGCAGGCCCGCCAGCGAGAGGTGCAACGTCCGTGGAATGGGCGTCGCCGTCAGGGTCAACACGTCGACCGCGAGCTTGAGCGCTTTGAGCCGCTCCTTGTGCCGCACGCCGAACCGGTGCTCCTCGTCCACGACCAGGAGGCCGAGATCGTGAAATGAGACGTCCTTCGAGAGCAGACGGTGCGTCCCGATCACGATGTCGACCTCACCCTTCTCGAGGCGCCGGGTGGCTTCCTTCGCCTCCTTGGGCCCCCGGAAGCGCGACAGCACGTCGACGCGCACGGGATAGTCGGCCAGGCGCTCGCGGAACGTGCGCCCGTGCTGCTCGGCGAGAATCGTCGTGGGCACGAGCACGGCCACTTGCTTGCCCGCCTGCACCGCTTTGAACGCCGCCCGCAGCGCCACCTCCGTCTTGCCGTAGCCCACGTCTCCGACGAGCAGGCGGTCCATCGGCCGGGGCCGCTCCATGTCGCGCTTCACTTCGTCGGACGCGCGGCGCTGATCCGGCGTATCCTCATAGAGGAAGGCGGACTCCAGCTCGCGCTGCCATGGCGTGTCGGGCGGGAACGCGAAGCCTGACGCGAGCTGGCGGCGCGCGTACAGATCGAGCAGCTCCGCAGCCATCTGGCGAATCGCCGCGCGCGTCTTGTCACGCTGCCGCTGCCACGTGGTGGCGCCGAGCTTGTGGAGACGCGGTGCCGGCGCCACGCCGTCGCCATCCGCGGCGGCGCGATAGGGCTCGAGCTGGTCGAGGCGGTACAGCGGCACGTTGAGCCGATCGCCGCCCTCGTACTCGACGACCGCGACCTCGAGCGTGCCGCCGTCGGCGCCCACCGCAATGGTCTGGATGCCGCGATAGATGCCGATGCCGTGCTCCAGGTGCACCACGAAGTCACTCGCCTTGAGCGCCTGCGCCGCCGTGGCCAGCGCCTCTCGGTAGCGGCGCGGCCGCCGTAGGCGACGGGCCCGGCGGAAGATCTCGTGGTCGGTCAGCACGCGCAGGTCGGGGAGCAGGAACCCGCCGTCCAGTGCTCCCACGACGAGCGTCGCCCGCTCGGTGTCGAGCAGCTCCTCGAGCCGCTCGAGCTGACCCTCGTTGTCGCACAGGATCACGGTGGGCGGCTCAGTCGCCACGATGCGACGCAGCCGCTTGATATCGCGGTCGACCGCCTCGGGTGGCGCGATCGGGAACCGCGCGTCGGCGCCGGCGGCGTTGAGGGAGAGTCGGGCGAATCGACCGAGCGCCGCGCGCCACGTGGTGGGCTCGACAAAAAGCGCGTCGCGCGCCGGCGGCTCCTCCCCGAGCCGCCGCGCGATCTCGAGGTGGTGGGCCGCGTCCGTCCACGCGCGATCCACTTCCCCACCGAGCGCGGTCTCCTGCTCCAGGACCAGCAGCGCGTCCGTGGGCAGGAGATCCAATAGGGATTGCCGTTGGGGGGGCGCAGCATGCTGCGTCACTCCGCCACGCGTTCCCGGACCTTCGGTCTTTACGGGAAGAATCGTGACCCGCTCAACAGCATCGCCCGATCGTTGCGTGTCGAGATCGAACGTGCGTAAGGATGCGAGATCGTCGCCCCACCATTCCAGGCGGGCCGGCGCCGCCATGCCGAACCCGTACACGTCGAGGATTCCGCCGCGGACGCTGAACTGTGCGACCTCGGTCACGGTCGGCACGCGAGCGTAGCCCATGGATTCGAGTCGCTCGATTACTTCACGGAGGGAACCGCTCTCCGCTCCCCGCTCCCCAGATGCCAACACCAGCTTCATTTCCCGGAGCGTCGCTGGCACTGCCGTCCGCTCCGCCGACGCGCGCGCCGTCGTGACGAGCACCCGGACCACGCCCGAAAGCAGCATCTCGAGCGTCTCGATCCGTTCCCCGGCGATCTCGACGTGCGGCTCCTCGGCACCCAGTGCCTCGCGCTGCGGGTAGAGCGCGGCATTCTCCGGGCCCATCAGCGCCTGTAGATCGGCGAGCCACCGCTCCGCGTCGGTCGGCGTGGCGGTCAGGACGACGAAGACTCGTTGCGCGAACCGCCGCGCGAGCGCGCCAACCAGCACGGCGGGACTCGAGCCCGGCAAACCCGCGACGCCGACCTCGGACCCGACTCTGGGGAGGTCGCCGGCGAGGGCTCCCGTGGCCGGGAGCTCCGTCATACGGTCGATTAGAAACTCGAGCGGCATCAGTGCGAAAGCGTTGCCACGCCGAGCTCGACGAGCGCGAGGAGCAACGCCAATGCGAGCAGCAGACCGCTCACGTCGCTCCGTCCCGTGCCCGCGAACCGCGCCGCTGCGAAGGCAGCGTCTTCGAGCACGTCCGCGCCGAGGACGTCGCGCGCCAGTCCGGGAGCGGCGGGCGTGAGATCGGATTCCCGGGGATCCAGGCCGAACACCGTTGCGCCCAATGTATCCGTGCCGCGGGTGCGGAACTCGACGCGCGCCGCGCCCTCGGCCTCGCCCACCGGCGCTTCACTGCGCGCCAGCCGGTTCATCAGCGCGTCGACAAACGGTACGAACCCGGGCGTCGCGGGGAGCGCGGTCCAGCCGGTGTCCAGCCGGCTGCCGATCAGCAGTACCGAACCGTCCCGCACCAGCCAGGGCTCGCCGTTCACGCGCGCCAAGACCACGCTGTCCAGCGCGGCTGTCGGCTGTTGCCCTGATTCGTCCAGTCGAAAGCGTCGCCCGACCGGTGTGCCCTCGGGGGCCACGGGGCCGGTGAGCGGCCCGGGCGTCCCGGCCGGCCCGAACCTCCACCGGCAGCCGCGCTCGGCGAGCGCCCGATTCACTTCGCCCAGCAGGGCCGCGTCCGCGGGCGGCATCACGATACTCGTCTTCGATCCCGAGGCTGGTCGGTCACCAATGAACACATCGCGCCCACGTCGGATTCTTCGTCCATCCTCGAGCACCGCGAGCGCCGCCGACACGAACGCTCCAGCGTTGGCCGAGGCGCCGACGTTCGCCGGCGGTGCCACCCGCCACACGAAAAGACGGCGGTCATCGGCCCTGAGCTCGTCAGGATCGAGCGTCGCCTCTCCCGACCACCAACCGGGGCCGAGGGCCGGGAGCGGGATGGTGGCGGCCGACGCCGGCGCCGCGAGGCCGCGGCCCACCTCGCGACCTGCGATGCGCACGGTCACCGGCGCGGGCTTCGCGCCCGGCGTCCCGACCACGTTCACGACGACCGCGGCGTCCGTGACCTGGATGGTGCCGATGCCCCTGTTCTCCGGCACGCGCTCGAGTGGCGCGAGCGCGAGCACGCGCACGCCGCGAGGCACCGCAGCTCGTCCAGGACCGAGCGCACTGCGCTGGAGATCGCTCGCCACGTGGACTTCGCGCGCCCGGAGCGGCTCCGCGTCCACCAGGCGGGCCGCGGCGCGGACCGCCGCCGTGAGGTCCAGGCGCAGCGCCGACGCGCGGACCGAGTCCACCGTCGCGAGCAACGTTTCGCGCGTTCCGGCCCGCGCCACGCCGTCCGCCAACACTAGCCACAGCCGGTCGGCCGCCGTCGCCCGCGCCAGCGACGCCCGCGCCGTCGCCTTGAGGCGCTCGAGTACTGGACGTCCATCGATCACGAGGCCGGACGACGGGGAGTTGTCGAGGATGACCGCCAGTGCCGTCGGTTCATGAACGAGGCTCCCGCCACCGCGGGACGGCACCAGCGGTCGCGCCGCGGCCAGTACGAGCACAGCGATCAATGCTGTTCGCAGCACCAGGAGCAGGAGGTGCCGCAGCTTCAAGCGTCGCGCGCTCTGGCGCTCCGCTTCGCTCAGGTATCGCAGCGGGGGGAACTCCGCCTCCGGCGGGACCCGGCGCTCGAGCAGGTGCAACAGCGCGGGAATCGCCGCGGCGGCGAGCCCCAGGAGCACCAGCGGGTGCAGGAACGTCACGCGAGCAGCCGAAGCGCCACGCCGAACGGCATGTCGGTCAGCACGTGGTGATACGCGATGCCGTGCCGGCGACATGTCCCGCGCCAGGCCGAGATCTCGCGTGCGACGGCTTCGCCGTACGCGCGCGCCAGCTCCCGCGGCCGAACCACCACGCTCGCCGCCGACTCCGGATCGCGGAATCGCACCTCAGGAGGCCCCGTGAGCTCCGCCTCGGCCGGGTCCATCAGATGCAGCACGATGACGTGATGCCCGCGATGCCGCAGATAGCGGAGCGCGGTGAGCGCGAGCTCACGGTCGAGCAACAGGTCGGAGATCAGCACAACCAGACCACGGCGCGCGAGGAGCGACGTGACATGCACCAATGCCGCTTGCGCCGCGGTGCGCATCCCGTCCGGTGTGCGGATCAGCCCTCGCACCACGCGCGCCCACTGACCAGCCTTCACCCGGGCGGGCACCACCTCCCGCACCGCATCGTCGAACGTGATCAACCCGGTGGCGTCCCGCTGCCGCAGCAGGATCAGCGCGAGCGCGGCCGCGATCCGGTCGGCGTACGCCCGTTTGGTGAGTCGCGCCGGCGCTCCGCGCCAAGCCATCGAGCGGCTCACGTCCACCAGGATCATCGCCCGTAGGTTCGTCTCTTCTTCGAACTGCTTGACGAACAGCCGGTCGGCCCGAGCCAGGATCTTCCAATCGAGGTACCGAAGCTCGTCGCCCGGCTGGTAGGCCCGGTGCTCCGTGAACTCGACCGAGAAGCCGCGAAAGGGGGAACGGTGGATTCCGGTCAGAAAGCCCTCCACCACGCCCGCCGCCACGATCTCGATGCCGCCGAAACGCGCCACCTCGGCGGGATCGAGGAGATCGAAGCGCTGGGTATCCACCATGGGTTCGCGGAAGCTAATGAGCCGCCAATTGTCCCGGGTAGAGGACAGCCCGGGGCTTACCCGGCCCGGACCTGGATTGCAACATCAATAGCGACAGCAACTTGTAGCCAATCGCTCTAGGTCGCTTGTTGGCATGGTGCCTGCTCTTTGCGCCTCTCCGGAGGCACCTATGTTGACCACACTCGGACTGCTCAGCCTGATCTCGGTGACCGGCACGCCCGCGGTTGTCGCGGGGCCGCCAGCCGCGGATGACTACCGCCCTCGCGTCGAAGTCTGGACCGATCGCGGCGACGACCCCTACCACAGCGGCGACGGTGCGCGCGTGCATTTCCGCGCCGACCGGGATGCGTACATCACGATCTTGCGCGTCGACACCGACGGTCGCGTACGCGTCCTGTTTCCCCGCGAGCCGTGGGAGGACAACTTCGCCCGAGGGGGCCGCGAGTACGAGGTGCAGGGCAGATCCGATCAGGACGCGTTTTACGTCGATGACTATCCGGGCGTCGGCTACGTCTTCGGCATCGCCGCCGCCGATCCGTTCGTCTACGGGCGCCTCGAGAGCGACGAGCATTGGGACTACCGCACGATCGCGGATGGCCGCGTCCGCGGCGATCCGTACGTCGCCCTGACGGATCTCGCGCAGCGCATCGTCCCGGACGGCTACGCGGATTGGGACTACGATATGGTCCCTTATTACGTGCAGCAGCACTACGATTATCCGCGGTTCCTGTGCTACGACTGCCATAGCTACGTGAGCTATCCGTACTGGAGCCCGTACGATTACACGTGCGTGCGCTTCCGGATCGTGGTCTACGACGATCCTTATTACTACCCGTACCGCTATTACGGTGGCACGCGCGTCGTGTTCACGCGTCCCGAGCGCCCCGAGCCCCGATTCATCTTCCGGGACCGGCAGGGCTCCGAGGCCTTCATCACGCGGGTGCGTGAGCGGCCGGTGAACGACGACCGGCGCCGGGATGTCGGGGTCCGCGGTCGAGATCTCGGGGGGATCGGCGTGATTCCGCCCCCTCGCCAGCGGCCCATCACCGGCGATCAGGGGGATGACCACGACCGTGGGCGCGGCCGGCAGCGGCCTGATCGACCCGACGGTCACGACGATCGTGGTCGGGACCGGTTTACGAGGCCTGATCGGCCCGATCAGCCCGACCGGCGCTCGCAGCCCGACCGTCCATCGCGGCCCGACCGGCCGGATCGGCCCGACCGACCCGAGCGCCGCGACCAGCCGGGCAATAGCGACCGTCAAGATCGGCGCGAGCGCCCCGATCGACCGGATCAACCCGCTCGGCCACAGGAGCCGGAGCGCCGGGATCAACCCGCCCGGCCCCAGGATCCGGAACGCCGCGCGCCGCAGGATGAGCGACCACGCGCTGAGCCGCGCCGCGAGGAAGCACCACCACGGAACGAGCCACGGGCCGAGCCGCGCCGCCAAGAGGCGCCGCCACGGAGCGAGCCACGAGCCGAGCCGCGTCGCGACGCGCCGAAAGACAAGCCGCGCAGCGAGCCTGAGCTGAAGCGACGCAAGCCCTGAACGGGAGATGTCAGAAAACGCGCCCGACCGTAGTCCCTCACGGTCGGGCGCGTTAGCTTTCGGTCCCATTTTGCTCTAGAGGCCACAACGATGCGCTCACGCCTGGTTCTCCTCCTCGCGGTTCTCCCGGGGTTCGCCGCGGCACAGCGGCAGCAGCCCGCGGCATCCGGTGTGGCCTCCATCACGACCGCCGACGTGCGACGCCGGATCAACATCATCGCCGACGATTCCATGCTCGGCCGAGCGACTCCGAGCCCGCAACTCGACGCCGTGGCCGCGTACGTGGCCGGTGAGTTTCGCCGCTTTGGACTCAAGCCCGGCGGCGACAGCGGGACGTACCTGCAGCACTATCCACTGGAAGTGCTGCGGTTCGACCCCGACAGCGCGTCCATCCGGATCGCAGGGCCCACGCCGGCCACGTGGCGTTCGGGCCAGGACGTGCTCCTCGTGGATGGGCAGCCGCCTGCCGGAGGAACATCGGCCTCGGTCGTCGTCATCACGGGTTCGGCCCAGACCAGCGACACGCTCAATCCGGCCGCGGTGAACGGCAAGGTCGTCTTCCTCGGGTACGGACCAGGGGTCAACGCGGTCGCGGGCAAGGTCCTCCCGCTCCACCCTCTCGCTGTGGTCCTCGTGGCGGGGTTCCCGGACTCGATCTGGGAATCGCTCCCCGGTCACAAGGTGACTGAGCGCGTACGTAACCCGAGTGAGGGAGGTGGGGTGGCGTCGCCAGCCGTCTTCGTCGTTCGCTCGGCCACCGCCGGCGCGGTGTTTTCCCAGGGAGGCCTCAGTCCCGACTCCCTGCGGGCGTGGGGTGACCGGTCTCTCGCGGCGCACGCACTCACCGGCGTTACGCTACAGCTCGACGTTCGCGAGCAGGTGCTGCAACACGCGTCGGCGCCAAACACGATCGGGATTCTCGAGGGCTCGGACCCCGTACTAAAGAAGGAATACGTGCTGTTCACCGCCCACATGGATCACATCGGCACCCCGTCGGCCGGCGAGGGATGCACCGCCAGCGGCGCCGACTCGATCTGTAACGGGGCCGATGACGACGGGTCGGGAACGGTCGCCGTGATCGAGCTCGCGCAGGCGTTCGCGTCGGCGCGCGGACGCCCTAAGCGCTCCCTCGTGTTCATGACGGTGAGCGGGGAAGAACGGGGCTTGTGGGGCAGCGCGTACTTCGCCGACCATCCCACCGTGCCGATCGCGGACGTGGTCGCGGACCTGAACAGCGACATGGTCGGTCGGAACTCGAAGGACACGGTGGCGGTGATCGGCCGGGAGCACTCGAATCTGGGCACCACGCTCGACAGCGTGGCGGCGGCGCACCACGAGCTGAACATCAAGCCGGTGGGCGATCTCTGGCCGCAGGAAGGACTGTACTTCCGGTCCGATCACTACAACTTCGCGAAAAAGGGCGTCCCCATTCTCTTTTTCACGACGGGCCTGCACCCGGATTATCACAAGGTGTCGGATTCACCCGACAAGATCGACGCGGAAAAGGAAGCGCGGTTCGCGCGATTGGTGTACCACCTGGGCGTGGCGGTGGCGAACTCGCCCCAGCGCCCGAAATGGAACCCCCAGAGCTACAAGCAGATCGTCGGCGCGGATAACTGACGGCTACGCGACGGCGGCGAGCACCTCGTCGTTCGTCTTGGTGCGCTTGAGCTGCGCCAGCAGCGACTCCATCGCCTTCTCGGGCGGCAAGCTCACGAGCCCCCGCCGGAGCTGCTGCTTGGCCGCCACCGTGCGCGGATCGCCGAGCAGCTCCTCACGGCGGGTCCCGGTCGCCGCGATATCGACCGCCGGGTAGATCCGCCGGTCTGCCAGCGCGCGTGACAGCCGCAGCTCCGCGTTGCCCGTCCCCTTGAACTCCTCGAAGATCACGTCGTCCATCCGGCTTTCGGTCTCGATCAGAGCGGTCGCGATCACGGTGAGCGACCCGCCCGTCGGGACGGCCCGCGCGGCGCCGAACAGGCCCTTGGGCTTCGCGAGCGCGTTGGCGTCGAGCCCGCCCGTCATGGTCCGGCCACTCCCGCGGCCCGTGGTGTTGTGCGACCTCGCCAGGCGCGTGAGCGAGTCGAGTACGATCACGACGTCCTTCCCGAGCTCGACTTGGCGGCGGGCATGGTCGAACACCATGTCCGCCACCGCCACGTGCCGCTCGTGCGGGAGATCGAAGCTCGAGGCAATCACTTCGCCCCTGCCCCAATCCACCATCTCGCTCACTTCTTCGGGTCGCTCGTCCACGAGCAGGATCAGGAGGATCGCCTCGGGATGATTCAGCGCGATGCCCTCCGCGATCGCCTGGAGCATCACCGTCTTGCCGGCCTTGGGTGGTGAGACGATCAGCGCCCGCTGGCCGAATCCGAAGGGACAGATCAGATCCACCACCCGCTGCGTCTCCGCGGTCCGCGCGCTCGACGCCTGGGGCGTCTCGAGCCCGAGTGGCCGCGAGGGATGCACGGCACCGAGCTTCGCGAATTCGGGCCGGTCGGCGAGCTGGGCCGGCGGTGCGCCGTTCACGGTCACGACGCGGCTGTTCTCGAGCGTCACGAGATCCCCGCGGCGGAGTCCAGGCAGCCGTACGCCGGCGTCGCCTTTCCCGGGCAAGTAGCTGTTCGCGGCGAGCCGTAGCGCGCCGCCGTGGGAGGTAGGGTCGAACCAGCCAATGAGAGGGGGCAGAGATGAAGCCTCGGTCCGCTAAAGATAGCGCCTATATTTCTCCCGCACATGCGCCAGGATCACATCCGCAACTTCTGCATCGTGGCCCACATCGACCACGGCAAATCCACGCTCGCCGACCGCCTCATCGAGCTCACCGGCACGCTCGATAAGCGCCTGATGCGCGAGCAGGTGCTCGATACCATGGATCTCGAGCGGGAGCGCGGTATCACCATCAAGCTCAACGCCGTGCGCATGAACTACCACGCGAAGGATGGGGGCGTCTACGAGCTCAATCTCATCGATACACCGGGGCACGTGGACTTCACCTACGAGGTGTCGCGGTCGCTGCAGGCCTGCGAGGGCGCGATCCTCGTGGTCGATGCTTCGCAGGGGATTCAGGCGCAAACGATCTCCAATCTCTTCCTGGCCCTCGACGCCGGGCTCGAGATCATCCCGGTCTTGAACAAGATCGACCTGCCCGGCGCCGAGCCCGAGCGCCGGGCGCAGGAGCTCCACGAGCTGATCGGGGCGAAGCCGGACGAGATCATCCGGATCTCCGCCAAGGAAGGCACGAACGTGCCGGGCTTGCTCGAAGCCGTGGTGCGGCGCGTGCCTCCACCGAGAGGCAACCCGGAGGCACCGCTCCGGGCGTTGATCTTCGACTCCTACTACGACCGCTATCGCGGCGCCGTTCCAAGCATCCGCGTGGTCGACGGCACCATACGCCCGGGCATGAAAATCGCCTTCGGCGCGCATCCCGACGACCTCTACGAGGTCGACGAAGTCGGCTACCTGCAGCTGGGGCACAAACCCACGGAGCAGCTCGAGGGCGGAGAGGTCGGCTACGTGGTGGCCAACGTGCGCGGCGTGCAGGAGACGCGCCCCGGCGATACCGTGCTCGACGCCGAGCACCGCGACGTCCCCCTCCTGCCCGGCTACCGGGACATCAAGTCCATGGTGTTCGCCGGGCTGTATCCCACCGAGCCTAATCAGTTCGAGGAGCTGCGAGACGCTTTGGCCAAGCTGCAGCTCAACGACGCCTCGCTCCACTACGAGCCCGAGTCGTCGGTCGCCCTGGGGTTCGGCTTCCGGTGCGGGTTCCTCGGCCTGCTGCACATGGAGATCGTGCGGGAGCGGCTCGAGCGCGAATTCAACCTCGATCTCATCAGCACCGTGCCCAACGTGGAGTACCACGTCCACAAGACGGACGGCACGGTGGAGCTCGTCGAAAATCCGAGCCTCATGCCGCACGGCTCGGAGATCGATCACATCGAGGAGCCCTACGTGAAGGCGCGCATCGTGGCCCCGGCGGAATATATCGGCGCGATCATGAAGCTCGGGCAGGAGCGTCGCGGCGTGTACACCGGCATGCACTACGTCGACCCGACCCGGGTCGAGTTCGGCTGGGAGTTCCCGCTCGCGGAGATCATTCTCGACTTCTACGACAAGCTGAAGACTATCTCGCGAGGGTACGCGTCGCTCGATTACGAGTTCCTCGAGTACCGGCAGTCTGAGCTCGTGAAGCTCGACATGGTGCTGAACGGCGACGCGGTGGACGCGTTCTCGGTGATCATCCACCGCGACAAGGCGTACGAGTGGGGCCGCAAGATCGCGGAGAAGCTGCGGGAGCTGATCCCGCGGCAGCTGTTCGAGGTGGTGATCCAGGCGGCGATCGGGACGAAGGTCATCGCGCGGGAAACGATCCGCCCGCTCCGCAAGAACGTCACGGCCAAGTGCTACGGTGGCGACGTCACGCGCAAGCGCAAGCTGCTCGAGAAGCAGAAGGAAGGGAAAAAGCGCATGAAGCAGGTCGGGACCGTCGAGATCCCGCAGGAAGCGTTTCTCGCGGTGCTCCAGGTTGACTAGTCTGGTCATCCAGACCGCCTTCCTCGGCGACGTCGTGCTCACGACGCCCCTGCTCGAAGCGCTCGCCGCCCGGCACGGGCCTGTGGATGTCGTCACGACGCCCGCCGCCGCCGCGCTCGTCGAGACGCACCCGGCCGTGCGTCGCGTCGTTCCGTACGACAAGCGCGGCGCCGAGCGCGGCGTCGCGGGATTCGCGAGGCTGGTGCGAACGCTCCGAGCCGAGCGCTACGAGGTGGCGTATCTTCCCCACCGCTCGTTGCGAAGCGCGGCGCTCGCCTGGCTGGCGGGCATCACCCGGCGGATCGGCTTCGCAGATGGCTGGCGGTCGCTCTACACGGAGTCGCGCGGTCGCCCGACGCAGGGGCACGAGATCGACCGGCTGCTTGCGCTCGGCGACGTCACTGCTCCACACGGCGCCCGTCCCTCGCTGCACATCACGGTGGCGGACCGGGCCGCGACCGAGGGATTTTTCCGCGCGCAGGGGATTCACGAGCCATTCATCGCGCTCGCGCCGGGCTCGATCTGGGGCTCGAAGCGCTGGGCGTATTATCCGGAGCTGGCGCAGCGGCTCGTCGCGAGCGTCGCGATCGTGGTGGTCGGGAGCCCGGAGGACAGGGCGCTCGGAGACGAGGTCGTGCAGGCGGTGGAAGCCGGAGCGACTCCGGGGCGCGCGGTGAACGCGTGTGGGTCGCTCACCCTGCGGCAGTCCGCCGAAGCGATCCGCCGGTCCCAGGCGCTCGTGACGAACGACAGCGCGCCGCTGCATCTGGCCCAGGCGGTTGCGACTCCGACGGTCGCGATCTTCGGGTCCACTGTGCCGGCGTTCGGCTTCGGGCCGCGCGGCCCGCGGGACCAGGTGGTCGAGCTCACGGGGCTGCCGTGCCGCCCGTGCTCCCGCCATGGACCGCCGGTGTGCCCGTTGCGCCACCACCGCTGCATGCGGGATGTGGGCGTCGAGCGGGTGCTGGCGGCGATCGCGGCCGCCGGCGCGCTCGGACCGGGGGCGGGGGGCGCGGGGGCGGCGGGGGCGGCCTGAGACGAGGAGGCGCATGCGCTACGTAGTCGGGATCGACATCGGCGGCACCAACATCGTCGCGGGGACCGTGGCCGAGGACGGGTCCGAGGTGCTGGGCCTCGTCTCGGAGCCGACCATCGCCGAGCAGGGGGCGAACGCGGTGGTCGATCGCATCGCCAAGCTCGCCCGGGCTTCGATAGGCGCCGCGCGCGGCAAGGAGATCGCGGGCGTCGGGATCGGCTCGCCGGGCCCGCTCAACACGACGACCGGCGTCGTCCTCCTGAC
>Ga0075436_100001760_pt1 | contig 14829 bp, 17 predicted proteins | sample RhiMethybrSRZTD5_FD_75303 | JGI IMG/M metagenome (GOLD analysis project Ga0075436, IMG submission 75303) | Populus rhizosphere microbial communities from Tennessee, USA - Rhizosphere MetaG P. TD hybrid SRZTD5 | ecosystem: Host-associated > Plants > Roots > Rhizosphere > Soil | place: USA...
ATGCAGGCTGCCTTGCCTCCGCCGGCACAGCGCTCGCAGGGATGTGAGGTTCGCGCGTCCTCTCCCTAGCTTGGACACCGTCACGCGTTTCCGGTTCCCACCTGTCGATTTATTAATCAGTTTGTTATCGCTAAAAGTTGCCGCCGGGCTTTACAGTCCGCCCCAACAGCCGTAATCCGAGTCATTTACAGACCTGTAACAAATCGGCCCCCTCGCGCATCTACTTGTTCAAGGACGTGGATCCTAGGAGGCTTATCCCATGGACCGGCAACATCCAGAGACTTTGGGTGTTCGTCGCACCGGTTGGGCGGCTCTGGACCGCGATCCGCAGCAGGACACCGTTGAATTCGTCTGTCCCCACTGCGGCACCCGCGACCAGAAGAACGCGCGGCGCGAGCGAACGCTCTATCGTTTTACCGATGGTTTCCTGCAAGACCTGCAAGGCGAAGTAACGGCGTGCCACGCCTGCAAACGGCAGTTGCGCGTCGTGCCTGTAGTGCTTCTTCACGATCAAGACGAAGTGCGCCGTTTTGGCGCGGTTTTTTCCGACGATTTTTCGCTCGTCTCTCGTTGAGTTTTCTTCCCCCTGCAATGCAAAGGGCGCGAGGTTTAGTCCTCGCGCCCTTTCTTTGTGGCTTCGTTGGGGGTAAATCTTTTTATCGTTTAACGATACCGCCAGCAGTGATCCCGTTCATCCCAGAAGCGATATACGCGATGGTAGCGGTATGGCCGGTAATATCCGTAAGGGCCGTACACCGGTCCGACATAAACCGGTGCGGGTCCATAGTAATACCGCGGCCCTGCATACACCGGATAGGGTCGTCCATATCCACCGTAAACATAAAATCGTGGATGCGCCGACGCAGTTCCCGCTCCAAAAAAAGCCAAAAACCCACCGAGCGTCGCAGTCGCCAGCGCCGCTTTCCCAATAATCTTTTTCGCCTTCGCAAGAATCGTGTTCATGATCTCCTCCCGCATTCCGGGCCATCTTCCTCAATACACTCAATCAAACACCTCGCCCGTCAAAAGGTTGCGTCAGTTCCCAGTCCTTCTTGTCTGCCTATTTTTCGCCATGATTCGTGGGTAGAAAAAAGCGCGGCGGATTTCTCCGCCGCGCTTTCGATTACTAGAACTTTCATTTCTCAGTGCCGGTCGTGATCATGATCGTGATCGTCCCAGTCACGCTGCTCGTGCCAGCGACGCTCATGTTCATCCCACCATCTGTGACTGTGTTCCCAGCACCATTCCCTTGCCTCGTGTAACTCATGTCTCTAGTGATCCGCTTGTCTGCTGTTGTAACCGTGCTTTTCAACGGCGCGGTCCAGCTCGTGGTCCGCATGTCTCAGTTTTCTTTGGCAATCGTCGTCTGCATACGCTCGAGGCGCCCCGGTCATTAGCAGGCCCCCCGCGAGTATTGCTGTTCCGCAAACGAATCGCACCAGGCCGGTTTTCCATCGTTGGGTAAACATAGATTGTTCGCCTCCTGAATTAGCCTAGAGGCTGGGAGTTCCCTGCACCATGCGGTATTCCCTGTATTCGCATGGCTCTACGTCAGTTCTATTAAACACGTGGCCTGATCAAAAGTTGTGCGTGAAAAGTCTTGGGAAGCAGTGCTAAAAGTGCAAAACCGCTGAAAGAACGCGAACCAACAATTTCTCTCAATACGCTTGCAGAAACGGATCCGCATCCATGTGGTACTTCTCCATCCCCGCGCGCACCAGGTCAAACGCCTCGTCCACGTTGTCCGCAAATTGCAGCAGCTTATATTCGTCCTCGTTGATCGTGCCCCAGCGAACCATCGCTTTCCAATTCAAAACGTCATCCCAATACTTCCGCCCGTAAATCAGAATCATGTTGTTCTTCGCCAATTTTCCCGTCTGCAGTAGCGTCATCATTTCCCATAGTTCATCCATCGTCCCGAACCCGCCCGGAAAAACAATCAGCGCTTTCGCTATCTGAGCGAACCACAATTTGCGCATAAAAAAGTAATGAAAATTGAAACTCAGCTCCGGGCTGATATAAGGATTCGCAAACTGTTCGTGCGGCAGCTCAATCGAAAGTCCAATCGACTTTCCTCCTGCCTCATACGCGCCGCGATTCGCCGCCTCCATGATCCCCGGCCCGCCGCCCGAACAAACCACAAATCGCCTCGGCCGCGGACCCAGCGACAGCGCCCACGTCGTAATCTTGTGCGAAAGCTGCCGCGCTTCTTCGTAATAGCGCGACATTTCCAGCGCGCTCTTTGCCAAACGCAACGCCGCACGGTGCTTGGTCTTCTCCGCGGCGCTCAATTTCGAAGTCTTTCGCTCTTTCAATCGCGTCAGCCGCGCCGACGCCACTTCATGCGAATCCAGCCTTGCCGATCCGAACATCACGATCGTGTCGCCAATTCCTTCGCGCTTCAGTTGTGCCAACGGGTTGATGTACTCCGCCAGAATCCGCAGCGGTCTAGCCGGCGTGCTCTCCAGAAACTTCGAATCTTCGTGCGGCGCCTTCGGCGCGTGTTGCGGCTTCAATTTGGGACGCTGTGCTGACGACATGCTCTTGCCTCCGCTGGTCGGCCTTCCATTGTAAGAACCGCCGCGCCTCCCGGCAACGTCTGCGCGCCCCTTTGCGTCGAATCAAGTACAGTAGCGTAGGCACTCTTGTTTACCCTGTAAGGGCCTGCGCGTACGAAGCCCACACCCAGGTGCAGCCCAGATGAAGCGATTGCGTATTCATTCTCGATTCTCTTTTCTGCTCTTCGCCGTCACTCTAGCCTCGGCTGCATCCCCTACCTTCGCCCAATCCCCTGACGGCCCTATGGTCCCTCGCCCGGACGTCCCCATCCAACAATCGCCCAAGCGCGCCCAAACAACCATCAAATCCAACGTCGTCCTCGTCAATGCTCCCGTCACCGTTCGCGACTCCAAAGATCAGATCGTCACCAGCCTCAACGCGGCTGACTTTCGCCTCACCGACCACGGTGTCCCGCAAAACATCTCTCACTTTGACGTCGGCACCGACCCGCTCTCTCTCGTTGTCCTCATTGAAACGAGTTCCCGTGTCGCGCCGTTACTTCCCGCCGTACAAAAATCCGGCATCCTCATTACGGAAACCATTCTCGGCCAAAATGGCGAGGCCGCCGTCGTCGGCTTCAACGACACGATCGACAAACTCCTTCCGTTCTCAAAGAATCCTGACGCCATCCAAAGCGCCGTCGCGCACATCCAGTCCAGCACGTCCGGTTCCCGCCTTTATGACGCCATGGGCGTTGGAGTCGAAATGCTTACCGCCGCGCCGGAACCTGCGGCGGATACTCCCGGACGACGTCGTGTCCTGCTCGTCGTCTCGGAAGCCACCGACGTGGGCAGCCAGGCAAAACTCGGCGAAGTCCTTCGCAAGGCGCAACTCGCCAACGTCACCATCTACAGCGTCGGCCTCTCCACCACTCGCGCCCTGCTGCAGCAAGAGCCAAAAAAAAATCACACCGATATCTCTCCGCCCGGCACTTACCCGCTGCCGCCTATTCCGGGCAAACCACCAGTTCCGGAAGAAGAAGATCCTCGTTTGAATGACACTGCGGATTTAATGGCGCTCGCCGTTTGGGCCGTCAGTCATATCGCCGATAAAGTCAGCGCCCACGCTCTCGAAGTCGCGGCCGTCGCCACAGGTGGCGCGCATTTCGCCACCTTCAAGGATCGCACCATCGAAAAAGCCTTCGACGAAATCGGGGGCGAACTTCACACCCAATACACGTTAGGTTATGCGCCCGTCGGCACCACCGAAGACGGCTACCACGAAATAAAAGTTAGTTTAGTTGACGCCAAATATAAGAATCTGAGAATCCGCTCCCGCCCCGGCTACTACGTCGCCACCTCCGACGACTAATTCTTGTAGCGTACACTTCAGTGTGCGACGCCGCTGCCTGCACTTGGGTGCCCCGAGAAGTCGCACGAGTCCAACGCACGCCCTTTTTGGACTGCGGCGGCTGGACGCCGCTTTTAGGGTGAGAGCCGCCAGGCAATTCCTCACATTGATCACGAGGTGCGTGAGATTGCGTCCTACGACTCTCTGCGCCCTCTGTGACTCCGTCTCGTTCTTTCTCCGTGTCCTCTGTGCTCTTACCTCCGTGCCCTCTGTGTTAAATCTTTTTTCTTTCCCTTTGTTTCTTCGCTCCGACTCTCTGTGTACTCCGTGACTCTGTGGCTATCCCTCTTCCGTCGTATCATCAACCCATGTCCGCCACATTCCACGTCCGCCTCGCCACTCAAGCAGACATTTCCGCTCTCCACGCCCTCATCGAATCCTCCGTCCGCATCCTCCAGGCCAACGACTACACTCCTGCCCAAATCGAAGGCGCCCTCGGCACCGTTCTCGGCCTCGACACCCAACTCGTCTCCGACCAAACTTACTTTGTCGCCGAAACATCGAACGCTGACGGCGCAAAAACCATCGTCGCCTGCGGCGGCTGGAGCAAGCGCAAAACCCTCTTCGGCAGCGACCATGCCGCCGTCCGCGAACCCGAATTTCTCGATCCCGCCACCGACGCCGCCAAAATCCGCGCCATCTTCGTCCATCCCGATTGGGCCCGCCGCGGACTCGGCACTCTTCTCCTCAAAACCTGCGAAAACGCCGCCCTCGCCGCCGGCTTCACCAAATTCGAAATGGGCTCCACCCTCACCGGTGTCCCGCTCTACAAACTCCGCGGCTACCAAGTCATCGAATCCATCGCCGTCCCCCTCCGCAACGGCGAAGCCCTCCCCGTAATCCGCATGGCCAAATCCGCGGCGCGTTAATGCAACTAGTCTTTTCTCCGCGAACTTTGCAATCCTTTGCCTCTGCGCGATTGCTCTAACAAGCGCGCTGCCTGAAATACCGCAGCCATACAACCCCGGCAACAACCCAATAAATCGCAAACTCTAACGCTGGCCCACCAGCGAAGGCAGAGTGCAACACGAAAGGAATCGGGATGAGCGTAAGACCCGCCGCACACACCAACGCCGCCGTCCGCCGCCTCAGCCGCGCGAAATAGAGGAACCAGAGAACTGCCGCCAGGTTCCATTTAAACGCCGCGTGCCAAATTCCATCACGAAACATTACGGACATGCGGCCGCCAATGAAATCTACTGACAGCGGTGCAAGCGTCAAGTACAAGCTCACGCCGAATAACCACGTGCGCCGCCGCAATCCCCAAAGGATGCTCTCCAGGTCGTGTTTCTCTTTTTCCGCGTCGCCCGTGATGGGCGCGGCGGTTCGCAAAGTCTCTAGCGGCGTCGCCGCGCTTCGCGCAATCCGCTCGAAGTCGGGATCTTGGCGAAAATAATCCTCGACCAGCGCTTTCGTATCCCCGCTGGCTTCGCCCGAAAAATAAATCGGCAACAGATCCGTCACCACTTCCCGTGTAATGTTCATGGTTTCGCTCCTGCGGCGGGAACGACCGCCCGCCACGCCTGCCTCGTTTGCATCAGCTTCACTCGCGCGCGATGAACTTTCACTCGTGCGCTGCCCACCGAAATTCCCACCGTCTTCGCAATTTCCTCGTACGTCATTTCGTCGAGTGCGCGCAGCAGCAGCACGGTGCGGTCCATTTCTGGCAGTTGCTGTAGCGCTGCAAGCACCTCGCGCACTTCGGCGCTTTCTTCCATCTGCGTCTGCGCGCTGATTCGCGTATCGGGCATATTCGCGTCGAGCTGCGTGTGGCGCGCAGCCCTTCGCAGCAGATCGATATACGCATTTCGCGCAATGGCGAAGAGATAGCTTTTCACCGTCGGCTGCCGGATGCGATCGCCCGCCATCCACACGCGCATAAACGTGTCCGACGTGATCTCGTCCGCCGTCGCCGAATCGCCGCACAAATACAGCGCAAATCGGCGCACGTCGCCGGCATACCGTCGGTAGAGATTCTCTATGTCCGTCATTCTTCTCGATTGCTACACACGGTACGCGCGAACGTGCGAATCGTTACAACGGAATCCCCGTCTCCAGCAGCATCTTCAGGCGAGCCAGAGTCATGGCCAAAATCCGCAACCTACTAAGCTACTGATGCCACCTGTTCAGAAAGCCTGATCGTCCGGAATTTCGGCTTTCGCTCGCGATACCCTTGCTAAGGAATCCGTGCTTGGCACACAATTGTCTCCCCCGAGAGGCTGGAAGTCGTGGAAAACGCAAAGCTAACTCCGGCTGAGTTGTCCGCGTTAGTTGCTGAAGCTGGTTCTTGGTTGCGGCACCAGCGAGAGAAGTTTTACCCTCACGGTCATCCGCTCGACAATACTCACAAAACGCAGATCGAACCGTTTTTTGCGGCAGAAATCTTGGACAGCGTCCGGATCGTGAACTTGCCGCAAATCGGTGAAACCATGCCGTCTCCCCCATTCTTCGAAAAACTTCGCGACTCCGGACCTCTAATGCTCCCCAATTCGCCACACACTGCGGCGGTGCCGTTCATTGATGTTGCGGTGTTTAACAGTGAGCCATCGCTGCGCGTCGTCTTTCACACGCTGGTCCACATCACGCAAATGGTTCTTCTTGGACCGGAACAAGTCATGGAAGGTTGCTTTCGAGCCTTAACGGTGACGCGTTTGTGGATGGCGGTTCCGTTCGAGGAGCAGGCCTACCAGATGGACGCTCGTTTCACTGCAAACCCCGCCGACGTCTTCTCCGTAGAACAAGAAGTCCGCGAATGGCTCCGCACCGGCCGCTATCATAGAGACGAGAGCAATCCCTCGTAACACAGCGCGGCAGCGGCTAAGTCGTACCATCGAACACGCCTGGCCTCGTTGCTGCTACCTCAAATTCGATACATGGTCCGGCAATTCAATAGCGTCGGTTGGCCCGTCATCGACGCCACAATACAGAAAGGGCCCACGGGATTTGTGCCCATCGGCGGTGGACAGGGAACACCGGCTTGCTTCGTCGGCTACACGTTCCAAGTAAATGGCTCACCTTTCATCGGCCTATTTGCGCTATACGGATGGGGAGATGATGTGGCGAGAGTGAGCAAAAACTTCTCTGGCGGTTCGATCCGCGTACGCTATGATCCCGCGAATCCAGCCAATTCTTATCTCAACGATTTGAACGATCCGCGTTTCGGTCGCCTTACGCCGACTCAGAATCCTCAACATTTGGCGCAGGCTCCGTCTTTTGATCTGCAGGATGTTTTGGGAAGCTAGCTACGAAGTCAAAGATTGCCGGACAGCTCGTCTCGATCTGAATCAAACTTTTCGAGCCACAAAAACAGTATGGCGAGGCCCACCCTTCGTCAGCCGGCCACGAGCAAGACGCGTTTGCGCGTCAAATCCACCCGCGCGCAAGCGCTGCACGAAGTTTCGATCTTCTTTGACCGCCCAAATAGCCAGCACCCCTTCTTTCTTCAAACTCGCATGCGCTGCAGCGATTCCTCCGCCATCGTAGAGTCTGGCGTTGTTTGAGTAGGTCAATGCTGCTGGTCCATTGTCCACGTCAAGCAGCACCGCATCGAATTGGTCAACGCGCGAGCGCAGTGTCGCGGCGACGTCGCCCGTCTCTATCCGCACCCGCCTATCCTTCAACGGTTCCTTCGCCAGTGGCCCGAGCAGCCCGCGATTCCACTCCACCACCGCGGGCACCAACTCGGCCACGACAACCGTTGCATCTGCTGGAAGCAGATCGAGCGTCGCGCGCAGCGTAAATCCCAGTCCCATTCCGCCAATAAGTACGCTCGGCCGTTCCAGCGTCCGTGCCCGTTCGCAGCCAAATGTCGCCAGCGCTTCCTCCGACCCGTGCATACGGCTCGACATCAGCACCGCGCCGTCAGCAAGTATCAAGTACTCCTCGCCGCGCCGCACCAGCTTCATTACAGAACCATCTGGACAAACTGTTTCACCCAGCAACTCGAATGGTTTCACGCATGCGATGCTACAGCACCGCAAAACCGAAGTAAAAACGGCCCGCTACTTTGCGCCTTCGCAAGGCTTCCGCGCTGTGAACAGCCCATATACAAAATTGCCGGACGCGTAGCCCGCGCGCATGGCCTGGAATGCTTTCAGATAAGTCACAAAATCTTTTCCCATTTTTGCAGCAAGCGCCCAAAAGGATTTATCCCGGATCATCTCCAAAGCGAGGTCCCAGCTTTTCGCGCACTGACGCGTCAGATCTTGTCTGTGAACGATTTTCAGCCCACTGGCAACGAGATGGGACTCATAATCGTCCATCGTTTCGAGATCAATGAACATTCCTCGCTCGATGGGCTCGATAAATTTGCGTTCATCAGCAGCTGAGAGGCCCGCTCTTTTGAACCAGTCTGTCAGCGCAAAGACGCCTCCGGGTTTCAGAAACTTTGCGGCATTCGCAAAGAAACTTCGATGATCGTGGTAGTGCGAGATGGACTCGACAGACCAAAGAAGATCAAACGACTGCTGGAAATCCAGGGCTTCGGCGTCCATCAGAAGGAACTGCGCGTCCAGCTTGGCAGCGGCTGCCGCCTTTCTGGCCATTTCCACCTGCACTGACGAGATGGTGATGCCAATCGCGCGCGCCTCATATTTCTTCGCCAGGTAAATACTACTGCCCCCAAAGCCGCAACCGATATCGAGCACTGTGGCGCCCGGCTGGACATTCGCCAATTTTGCGAGATGCTCGGCGAGTTGAAGCTGCGCCTCTTCTTTCGATTCGTCCCCGCGAATCCAATAGCCATGATGCAGGTGTTCGCCCCAAAGAGATCGGTAGTAGGGGCTGACAAAATCATAATGCTCAACAATTTTTCGTTTATCGTTATGCCGTGGTGGGTTGGCCGGCTGCTTGCGAAACGGCGCGGGGCTCATAAGCTCTGTGCCTGGATGACCAGTGCTGCAGAAACGTGCCAGCAGGCAAAGAATACATCAAAAACAATTCGTCGCTCCCCGAAAAATCCGCGCAGCCACTAGTGGGTCATCAGTTTGAATTCTCTGGACCGTGACAGAACGGGGCCCGGGGTTTGTACTTGCAAACCCCGAAATGAATAAGCCAAGAATTCAACTGACGCACTGTCAAGCAGCCAGCCATCAAGCAGCCAGCCATGTTGACTTGCTTCCGCAGCGCGGCCTAACATGGCCGCAGAGCGCATGACCCAAGCCGTCGCGCACGGTGCTGACATGCAAATTGATAATCCAGGGATGGGTGCCGCCTCCGTAGCGATGGATTTTGGCGCCAAACCCAAATCCTTATTTATATTTCGGTGGTTCGCCTTAATCATGGGCTTGGCCAGTATTGTCGCCGCGTTGCCCGTGGCCGCGCTTTCCTTCGGCTGCGACGCTGCGGCCAAGCTCCTCCTCAGAGTCCGACCCTTACGCGACGCGCATGGATTTTTCTCCCGGGCGTATGGCAGCGTCATGGATCGGCTCGGCCAAAAAGTTCTGCGGGATCCGCGGGACACCCCCGCGTTGCGGCTGATGATCTCCCTTACACTCACCGCCGTGCCGATTTTCGCGCTTCAACTGGTTTTGGGGAAGCCGCGACTCCTGCTCGTAATCGCTTTCTATCTTGCGCTTTACGGTCTCAGGTTCCAGCAGTTTGTCAGGATGTTCAGCGCCAGCCATTTGGAAGCGCACAGCCGGCATGGCTTTTTTTCGGAAAAATACAATAAAGTTTTCGGCCGTTACCTCGAATTCTTCCTCGGGTATTTGTATGGCAACGCTCCGGAACTCGGCCGCACGGCTCATGTGCGTCTTCACCATAAAGAGAACAGCGGTCCCGACGACACTCGCAACAACATGACCTACGATCGAACGAGCCGTATCGATTTCCTCTGGTATCTCTCGGAAAACATGTGGACGGTCTTGGGCTTCGCTCCCTACGCCTACTTCAAAGCGAAAGGCGACGAAACAAACCGCAAACGAATGTTATGGGGAATGGCGCGATACTATGCTTACTTCGCCGCCGTTTTTATTTATGACTGGAGAATCGGCATCACGTTCGTCCTGGTTCCGCTTCTCTGCATGAATTTCATCAACGCCATCACCGCGTGGGTGCAGCACGCCTTCTGCGATCCAGACAATCCTCTGGACTATTTTGCGAATACCGTGACGGTTCTCGATGAGGTGAACTTCCTGAACGAGGGCTACCACCTCTGCCATCACCATCGCGCCAGTCTTCACTGGACCGACATGCCGGCGCATTTCGAGCGCCTTCGTCCCAAGATGAGAGATGCTTCCTCGTTAGTCTTCCGCGACTTGGACTTTATGGGCCTTTTCCTCGAGTTAACTCTGTTTCACAGAATGGACGTCCTCGCGGAAAAACTCGTCCCATGGGAACCCATGAATCACCACCAGAAACTGGCATTGCTGTCCAAACGCACCGGCATCAAGGCTACTTGAACCAGACAACTCCCCGTCACTTTGCGGCTCCAGTGAATTCGCGAAGAACCTTACCGTCCGCGCTCATGAATTGAATGATTGGCTCTCCGTTCGGACGCACCGACAACAGAATTCGTACTTGTCCGTTAGGGTCCCGCAGTTGCAGTCCGACTGACCCATCCGCGGAGCGCCCCAGTTCCATCCTCTTTACGTCGCTCCGATGAGCTGCGAAGAACTTAGCCCACGCCGCATCTTGTTGGTCCGCTGGGAGCTTGTCGATGGCTTCGTTGGCTTTTCGCTTTTCCTCAACGGGATAGTTCCCTTGGTCCACCATCGTTATACGAGAGAACTTCTCCTCGCCCTCCTGCCCAGCATCAATTGCAAAAACCTGATTCTCTTCATACTGATCAAAACTAAGATGAACGTGATTCTGGATTGAACCGTCGGGCAGTTGCCCCGCGCCCCATATGAATCCGCCTTGTTCGGTACCTTCATCGCTCATAAACAGCATCCCGGCCGCCTCTCGCCTGTCCGGGCGAGGATATTCTCTGCCACGATTCCATGCACCGGGGAAGTCGGCGCGGTTTGAGATCGTCAACCGAACCGTACCGTCCGGTTCGACAATGTTGATTCGGTGGGCTGTGATCGTCCCAAATGTGTGGTTGTGCAGTGCTGCCGCGCCTAACGCAATAACAACAAGGAAAGTAATAGTCAGCAAACCGGAGTAGGCCGCAAGGAAACGAGGATTAGAGAAAATCGTCATCGCATTTCCTTTCTATGTTGGGGTCTCGACACTACGTGAAGGCAATACGAAGCACCTATCGATAAAGTCTCATGATAAGCGCCACTTTTTCGGAAGGGACAGGCTACTTCTGCATTCGCGCCTTGCGGATTTCCTCGAGCCGCTTCTTCAGATATTCCTGATATTCCTGCAGTAGCTTGGGATCCTTGGGAGTCGAATAAATCTCACTCGACTTGTACTTCCCTTCGTCGAACTTCTTCTTCGTCCATTCGTCATGAATCCGAATCTCATCGGCACGGTCCAGGACTTCTTTCACGAACTGCGGCGGAATAAAATAGACCCCTTCGCGATCGCCGACTACCAGATCGCCGGGCATTACCGTGACGCCCCCGATGCGCACAGGAACGTTGATGCCCGTCAGCATCACGTTGCCAATGGGAGTTGGATCGGCGGAGCGGAAGTACGCCGGCATGTCGATCTCGGAAATTCCGTTTAGATCCCGAATACTGCCGTCGACGACTAAGCCGCCGCCACGCGTGGCCTTCATCGTGTAGTAGAAAAGATTGTCGCCAACAATCGTGCCGCCGACTTTCTTGCCGAACAGGTCGACAATCAGCACGTCGCCGGGTTGCAGCATGTCAATGGCAGTCTGATTCGTGAGACGTGGCATGCCCCGTTCTTTGGCCTTGCTTTCCGCGACATGCTCGACGTCCGAACGAAGCGGCATGAATTGCAGCGTAAACGCTCGCCCGACCATCGGTTTTTCCGGATGCAAAATCTGGAACCCATCGGCGTACTGATTGTTGAAGTTTTTTTCTTGAAGAACCGCCCACACTTCTTCCGAGGATAGCTCACGCGCTTGTTTCAGCAGTTCATCGGGCACTTTTGGCCGGCCATCGGGGAATCGCTCGAATGGGTTCTGCGCGGTGTAGTCCGTAAGGTCCTGCTTCGAGAACGTGATCAGTTGCGCGTGAAGCGAACTGGGAGCGCATAGACTGATTGCGCAGAAGATCAACGCGACTGTCGAGCTCGATCGGACCAAATTGTAGAGCGCTTGTGTCCTCATGGCTTCCCCCTGTGAATACGGCAAGAAGTGTATCGTGCCCGAAATTCTCAAATGCCAAATAATTTGTCAAAAGTGAAACTTGTTTCGTGATTGCATCCTTGAGAAGCTGTGGGTACTCACGGTAGGCAATGGATACCGCAAAACACTTTCCAAGAGAATCTAACGCTCATTTTCTTTGTTCAAAGAGGGTATTGCTATGAGCAAAAACGGCCGGCACGCGTGCGATCGTCGGGAAATGCTGAAGGCCTCCGCACTGATGATGAGTGGGGGAATGATGAGCGGCGCCATGCTAATCGGAGAGCCACTCGCGGCTTATCCCAAGGGTGTCAATACGAATTCGCGGCCCTCAAAATTGAAAATCACGGATCTTCGCGTGGCGACGATTGCAAAGCCAGGGCCCAGCCCCTGCCCGATAATCCGCATCGATACGGATCAAGGCGTATACGGGCTGGGCGAGGTTCGCGATGGCGCCAGCCCCACCTACGCGCTGTTTCTAAAGAGCCGGATTGTTGGAGAGGATCCGCTGCAGCTCGACAAACTTTTCCGCAGAATCAAGCAATTCGGTGGACACGCGCGACAGGGCGGCGGAGTCTCCGCCATCGAGATGGCGCTGTGGGACATCGCCGGCAAGGTATATAACGCCCCCGTGTACGCCATGCTCGGCGGCGGAAAGTTCCGCGACAAGATTCGCATTTACGCGGACACCGAGGAATCCAGGGATCCCAAGGTCTACGCGCAGCGCATGAAGGAACGCAAAGAAGTCATGGGGATCACTTGGTTGAAGATGGATCTTGGAATCGAGATGGTCGCAGACACGCCCGGAACGGTCACGAATCCAACCGACATCCAGCAATGGGGAATGGATCAGCTGCCACATCCGTTGCTCGCGATGGAGGTCACTGACAAGGGAATTGCGTTGCTCGAGCAGTATGTTGCCGCGGTGCGCGATGCAGTGGGCATGGAAATTCCCCTTTCCATGGATCACCTCGGACATCTCGGTGTGAAATCGATCATTCGGCTCGGCAAGGCCTATGAGAAGTACAACTTATCGTGGATGGAAGATGTGATTCCCTGGACTTACACGGATTTGCTCAAGCAGATTTCGGACGAGAGTCCGACGCCAATTCTGACCGGCGAAGACATTTATCTGAAAGCGCCCTTTGAAGTGCTGTGTGCAAGGCATGCCGTCGGCAAGATCCATCCGGACTTGGCCACGTCTGGCGGCATTCTGGAAACACACAAGATCGGCGATATGGCCGAAGAATATGGCGTGCCGATGGCCATGCATTTTGCGGGAACGCCGGTAAGCTGCATGGCGAACGTGCATTGCGCCGCTGCCACCCAGAATTTTCTGGCGCTCGAGAACCACTCGCTGGATGTGCCCTGGTGGTCGAGTTTGGTGCAGGAAGGAGCGAAGACGCCAATCGTCAACCACGGATTTATTGACGTACCGGACCGGCCAGGGCTCGGCGTAACCCTCAATGAAGACGTGGTTCGCCAGCATCTCGCCCCCGGCTCAGGCTATTTCGATCCCACCCCGCAGTGGGACCACGAACGCTCCTGGGACCGCCTCTGGAGCTAAAGTCCGATCGCTCAAGTCCTGCTGCCAAGTCGGACATGTTCTTTTCGCGATTCCGCTTTTTCGGCGTTTACCAGGCACAACCTCCATTTTTCGGCCGAGTCGCGGCTGCGACCGAGTGCTAAAATAAAGCAGTGCCTTGGTTACCCGGTGCCCTACTGGCTGCTAACCGCACTTGAGGATGAATGACAAATATGATGTCAAAGGGCGCGTTCGTACGTTGGAGCAGCGCAAAGTTTGGAATATCGGCCTAGAGGATTTACCAAATCGCGATAGCTTCGACGTCGAGTTTTCTCCTTTCGGTCAAATCCTCCGACTAACAACCTACAACATAGCCGGAGGGGTAATCGGGTCAAACCGTTTTGAATACAACGATTCTGGAAAGATGTCTCGCTCCCTCGAATTCGACAGCACGGGTCGCCAAATCTGCAGAAACGGCTTTGTTCATCAAACGCAAGGGAATCGAGTCATAACGGTCAGTGAAACCGATGACAAATTTGCGGGCCGCACCGTCGAAGTTTACGAAGGAAATCTCCTCTTATCCTTCGCCTCGTATGATGGTGACAATATTCTAAGAAGAGAAAAGACATTTCAGCACGCCGGGAGCGGGCTTCAAACATCCGATTCGAGGTACTACCTACCTGATGGCACGATCGTTGAGCAGTGGCTATCCAGCTATGACTCTGAGGGCAGAATTGCAGAAACATACGGTCTGAAGCGAGACGGTAAACCGCTGGGAGACGGGAAGTACAGGTATGAATACGATTCTGGAGGACGCACCAGCAGGGTCTGGACATTCAATGACCTCGTGCCCGATGAACCAGCGACTGGGATCAAGATATATGAATATGAGGCTGATGAATCTGGAAATTGGATCACTCGCCGCGAATTCTACCAATCACGTGGCGATTCAACATCGTCGATGAAAACCACCACGCGAAAGTTCACGTATTATCCGCTGGATTGATGTTGTGCCTGACACGCGTTACCGGACATCCGCCCCGCTCATCCCCGGAGTCCAGTTCGCGGTCGCGCTGGCGCCTGACTCGCCTACTCGTATCGTCCAGAATTGGCTTGACTTCCTTTATCAAATCGGTTATATTATGTTTGTAGCATCACGGAGAGTGAGAAGAATGCCTTATGCCCTCCAGGT
>Ga0075436_100001762_pt1 | contig 14820 bp, 16 predicted proteins | sample RhiMethybrSRZTD5_FD_75303 | JGI IMG/M metagenome (GOLD analysis project Ga0075436, IMG submission 75303) | Populus rhizosphere microbial communities from Tennessee, USA - Rhizosphere MetaG P. TD hybrid SRZTD5 | ecosystem: Host-associated > Plants > Roots > Rhizosphere > Soil | place: USA...
GGCGCCGCTCACGCCGTCGGCGAGCACCGCCGCCGCGGCCTCCTGCTGCCCGGCTACGCCGCCGACCTGGTCGTGCTCGACACCGACATCGTCGAGCATCCCGAGCGCGTCGGCGACGCGAAGGTGGTGGCGACGATGATCGCCGGCCGCTGGGTGCACGGCGCCCCGCCGTGGTGAAGGTGGGGACAGTCCCCGCGGCGCGGGGACTGTCCCCGATTCCCTAGCCGCCGTTGGCGATCCGCGTGCAGGCCGCCTTGCTCTGGATGCATGTCTGGAACACCCGGGCGATCTGGGCGTAGCGGCTGCCGGGGGCGTCCTGGACGACCTGGCGGAACTGGGCGGCCGCGTCCTGCCCGTCCTTCAGCCAGAAGTACAGGATGCCCAGGTGGAAGCGCACCTCCGGGTTCTGCTGCACCCCCGGCTGCGTGGCGAGCGTGAGGAGCGGCTGGAGCGAGTCCATCGGCCGGTCCTTGTTGAAGGCGAGGATCGCCAGGGCCACCTGCTCCGACACGCCGTTCGGGTCGAGCGCGGCCGCCTTCCGGGCCGCCTGCGCCGCCGCCAGGCGGTCGCTGCGCTCGAGCGCCGCCGCCACCGCCAGCCAGGCCGCGGCGCTCTCCGGGTGGGCCTTCACGGCCGCAGTCAGCGCCTTCAGAGACCCGTGCGGCGCGGCCGGCGGGAAGTACGGCGGATACCCGGTGACCTCCCTGTTCAAGTGCAGCAGGTTGTCGGCGTTCGTGCCGTAGTAGCCGTACGGGTTGAGCTGCTTCACGCGCTCGAGGCTCTGCTCGGCGGCCTTCGGATCGCCCGCCCAGAGCTGCGCCATCCCGAGCGCGAAGACGACCGCCGGGTTTCGCTGCGGCAGGCGCTCGAGCGCCGCGACCGTTCGCGCGCGGTGGGCCGGGTCGTAGGCCATGATCGCCCGGGCGACGGAGAGGCGCACGTCGCCGGCGGGCAGCCGCTGCCTGGCGGCGGCGTAGACGGCGGCGTTCCCCTTCCCCACGGCCGCCCCCGGCAGCTGCAGGACGAGCGGCGGCTGGCCGGAGAGCCGCTGCGCGGAGGTCCCCGCCGGGCTGCTCCCTCCCCCGCGCGTCGCGATCACCGACGCGGCGGCCACGCCGCCCGCCACGAGCGCGACCACGGCCACCAGGATCAGCCGCCGGCGGCCCGTGGGAATACGCATGGGAGGCCCGACGTTAGCCCGTTCAGAAGGAAAGTTTGGATCCATTCGGTTGGTAGACTTCGAGCTGCGTGTGAATGCGTTAGAGGGGAAAGGGTAGGTGAAGCCGGTGGTCTCGGCTCGCGATTACTTGGCTGCGGTGAAGCAGCAGATCAGAGAGGAGACGGCGCACGACGCTGCCGCGCGGCTCGCATCCGAGCCCCGGCCCGTGCTCGTCGACGTGCGCGAGCGCGATGAATACGAGCAGGGCTTCATCCCCGGCGCGATCCACATCGCCCGCGGCAACCTCGAGTCGCGCATCGAGGCGAACGCGCCCGACCGCGACGCCCCCGTGATCATCTACTGCGAGTCGGGCAATCGCTCGGCCTACGCGGCCAAGACGCTCACCGAGCTCGGCTACACCGACGTCGTCTCGCTGGCCGGCGGCTTCTCCGGCTGGAAGGACAACGGCCACGAGTGGAAGGTGCCGCGCACCCTCGACCACGCCCAGTTCGAGCGCTACAGCCGCCACGTCCTCATCCCCGAGGTCGGCGAGGAGGGGCAGCTCAAGCTGCTCGACTCCAAGGTGCTCCTGATCGGCGCGGGCGGGCTCGGCTCGCCGGCGGCCCTCTACCTCGCCGCGGCCGGCGTCGGCACGCTCGGCATCATCGACGCCGACACGGTCGACACGAGCAACCTCCAGCGCCAGATCGTGCACACGGTCGACCGGGTGGGGACGCCCAAGGTGGACTCCGCCGAGATCGCGATCCACGGGATCAACCCCGAGGTCAAGGTCATGAAGTACGACATCCGGCTCACGTCCGAGAACGTGCTCGACGTCATCACCGGGTACGACGTGATCGTGGACGGCACCGACAACTTCCCGACCCGGTACCTGCTGAACGACGCCAGCCTCGTGGCCGGCATCCCGGTCGTGCACGGGTCGATCTACCAGTTCGAGGGCTCGGTGACGGTCTACAAGCCGCATGACGGCCCCTGCTACCGCTGCCAGTACCCCGAGCCGCCGCCGCCGGAGCTGGCGCCGTCGTGCGCCGAGGGCGGCGTGCTGGGCGTGCTCCCGGGCGTCATCGGGACGCTCCAGGCGACCGAGGCGGTGAAGCTCCTGCTGGGCATCGGCGACCCGCTGGTGGGCCGGCAGCTGCGCTACGACGCGCTGTCGATGGAGTTCGTAGAGCTTCGGATGCACCGCGATCCGGACTGCCCGGTCTGCAGCAAGGATCCCCACGAGATCGAGTTCATCGACTACGAGCAGTTCTGCGCCCTGCCCGGCCGGGCCGTCGCGCGAACGCAGGAGGCCGTCGCTTCGTGAGCACCGTCCGCATGCCCCCCATCCTGCGCCAGGCCGTCGGCGGCGCCCGTGAGGTGGATGCCTCGGGCGGCACCGTTCGCGAGGTCCTCGACGACCTGACCGGGCGTTTCCCCGCCATCCGCACGCACCTCTTCGACGACGGGGGCGACCTGAACCGGTTCGTGAACGTCTACGTGAACAACGAGGACGTGCGGCTCGGCAGCGGCCTCGATACGGCCGTCGCGCCCGACTCGACCGTCATCGTGCTGCCGGCGATGGCCGGCGGAGGCGGATCGCCGGCATGAGCTGCCTCGAGACCCGTCGCAGCGCCGCCCTCACGGCCGTCGGAAACACGCCGCTCGTCGAGCTGCCGCGGATGTCGCCGAACCCGGACGTGCGCATCTTCGCGAAGCTCGAGGAGCAGAACCCGACGGGCTCGATCAAGGACCGCGTGGCCCTCTCGATGGTCGAGACGGCCGAGGCGACGGGCGAGCTCGAGCCCGGCCGCCGCATCCTCGAGCCGACCAGCGGCAACACGGGCATCGCCCTCGCGATGATCGGCACCGTCAAGGGCTACCCGGTCACCGCCGTGATGCCCGAGTCGGCCACGCCGGAGCGGATCGAGCTGCTGCGGATGTACGGCGCGGAGATCGTCTTCTCGCCGGGGCCGCTGGGCTCGAACGGCGCCGTCGCGATGGCCCGCTCGATGGCCGAGCGCGACCCGTCGGTGTTCATGCCGTTCCAGTACGCGAACGAGGCCAACCCGGCCGCGCACTACTGCGGCACCGCGGTCGAGATCCTCGAGCAGGTGCCGGACGGCCAGGTCGACGCGTTCGTCGCCGGCCTCGGCACGGGCGGGACGCTCATGGGCTGCTCGCGCCGGCTGCGCGAGGCCAACCCCGACGTCATGATCGTCGCCGCCGAGCCGCTCCAGGGCGACCCGGTCATGGGCCTGCGCAGCCTGGAGGACGGCTACACGCCGCCGATCCTCGACATCGCCGAGCTCGACCGCAAGCTGCTCGTCTCGAACGGCGAGGCCGTCATGGCCCTGCGCAAGCTGCTCGCCCTCGAGGGCGTCTTCGCCGGCGTCTCCGCCGGTGCGGCGCTGGCCGTCGCGCGCCGCGTCGCCGGCGAGATGGAGTCGGGCAACGTGGTCTGCGTCTTTGCCGACGGCGGCTCGAAGTACCTCTCGGCCGGCATCTACACGAAGGACTCGGACCTGCTCGAGCGCGAGATGGAGGAGCGCGTCTGGTGGTGATCCCGGCGGCGGTGCGCGACGAGATCGTCGCGCACGCGCGGGCCGGCCTGCCGAACGAGGCGTGCGGGATCCTGGCCGGGCTGGACGGCCGGGTCGAGCGGTTCTTCCCGGCCGAGTCGGACGAGCCGAGCCCCTACTACTACCGGATCGAGTCGCGCGACCAGATCCGGATCATGAACGAGATCGACGAGGCCGGGCTCGACCTGATCGGGATCTACCACTCGCACACGAGCTCGCCGGCGTTCCCCTCGCGCACCGACGCCGAGCAGGCGTTCTGGCCGGATGCCGTCTACGTGATCGTGTCGCTGGCGAGCCCCGACGCGGACGTGCGCGGCTACCGCATCCGTGGCATGGAGGTCACGGAGGAGGAGCTCGAGCTGGCGTAGTGGGGACAGTCCCCGCGTCGCGGGGACTGTCCCCGCCTGTCGCCCAGTCGCCGCAGCGCGGCGGCGGAGTTGGCGCGCACCCGCGGCGCGCTGTCGATCATCGCTGCCTCCAGCAGCTCGGACGCCTGCTCGTCGCCGAGCCGGCCGAGCGCCCAGGCGGCCTGCGCCCGCACCCGTTCGTGCGGGTCGGACATCGCGGCGCGCACCGGCTCGGGCCGGCCCAGCCGGGCGAGGGCGCGCACGATCCGAACGCGCAGGTCGACCGACGCGGCCGGCATGGCCGCCGTCAGCGCCTCGGCAGCCGCCGGCGCGCCCGTGTGGCCGAGCGCGTCCGCCAGCGGCACCCGCAGGGCGACGGTACGCGGCGCCCGGAACGCCGCCAGGAGCGGCTCCTCGGCCCAGGCTCCGCCCAGCGCCTCGACCAGCCGCTGCTCGGGCACGAGGCCCGCCTCGAGCGCCTCGAGCAAGGCATGAGCGGCGAACGGCGAGCCGATCCGGCCGAGCGCCCTGGCCGCGGCGATGCCGGCCCAGCGGTTGCGGTCGTGCAGCATCTCGGCCAGCCGCGGCGAGGCTTCCGACAGGCGGAGCTCCCCGATCGCCGCGGCCGCGCGGGCGCGGCGGGCCGGGAGCAGCGACTGCGTGGCCCGCTCGAGCGCCAGGGCGACGCCCGCCGCCCGCACGTGGTATCCGAGCAGGTCGCGCTCGGCCCGGCTCAGCCGCGGCCAGGCGCGATCGGCCTCGACGGCCAGGTCGCGTGCAGCCGCCTCGGAGCGGGCCGCCGCGACGGCCACCTCGCGCAGCCCCGCGTCGTCGGGCCCTGCGAGCAGCGCCGCGAAGCGCGCCCGCCGCCGGCCGACCGGCCTTGTGCTGGAAATCACTGTCACTCCTCAGGCATACGCCCGCGCCCGGGAACGGGCAACTACCCGAAGGAGTTACGGAAACGCGTCGCCCCCGGCCGGCCGCACGAGTCCGACGTCGTAGGCCAGGACGACCGCCTGCACCCGGTCGTCCGCGCGGTCGAGCAGGCCCATTCGCCCGAGCGGCTGGTCGATGCGGGTGTACGCATCGGGTTCGTCGGGCACGGGCCGGCCGAGGTATCCTCGAGGATGAGATCCGGGCCGTCGAGCTCGGCTAGCCGCTGGAAGCTTCGTCGAGCGCGACGTCGGTCGCCATCGGCGCGACCGGCCGGCCCTCGAACTCCGTCGCCAGCACGACGACGGTCTTCGTCCGCTCCACCGACTCGAGCGCGCGGATGTCCCAGATCAGGTGCTCGAGCGCCCGTGTCGACTCGGCCCTGACCTTCAGCATCAGGCTCTCCTCGCCGGCGATGTGATGGCACTCCTCGACCCACGGCATGCCTTCGAAGGCCTCCTCGAGGCTGCCGCGGGGGCCGGCGATCTGGGTCACGAGGATGAACGCGCTCACGCCCGCCCCCACCTTCTCCGGGTCGACGACGGCGCGGTAGCCGGTGATGACCCCGCGCGCCTCGAGCTTCTTCACCCGCTCGTGGACGGCCGCCGGCGAGAGCCCGACGTGCTGCGCGATCTGGGCGAAGGTCGACCGCCCTTCGACCTGGAGCACGCCCACGATCGCTCGATCGATGTCGTTCAGGTCTTTCACGTCCGAGGTGATGCGGAACCATACCCCGGGTACCCTCAGGGCGTCGGCAAAACGGACCAGGGAGGACGCCATGGCGGTGCTCGCCGAATCGGAGCTGCAGACACAGGTCGCGGGGATGCAGGGCTGGGAGGTGCGCGACGGCGCGCTCGAGAAGGCGTACGACCGCGGCGACTTCGACGGGTCGATGGCGTTCGTGAACAGCGTCGCCGACGCGGCCAACGCGGCCGACCACCACCCCGACATCTCGATCTCGTGGAACACCGTCACGCTGCGCTGGGTCAACCACAGCGCGGGCGGGATCACCGAGAAGGACATCGAGATGGCTGCAAAGAGCGACGAGCTGGCCAGCTGAATAAACGGGGTCAGACCCCTTTTATTCACGCGCGTGCCCAGGCCCCGGTTGCGACCCGCCAAACGGGGTCAGACCCCTTCTGGCGGGTCCGCGCCAAAGGGGGTCAGACCCCCTTCTAATGCAGAGGCGGCCGCCACGGTCACTCGCCCTGCGCCGGTGGGCGGGCCGGCTGGGGCGCAACGGCGGTCAGCGTCACGTCGACCTCGCGGATGCGCGAGCCGTCGATGGCGCTCACCTCGAAGCGGGCGCCGTCGAACACGACCGTGTCGCCCACCTTCGGCACCCGGCCGACCTCGCCGAACACGAAGCCGCCGATCGTGTGGTAGTCGTCGACCGGCAGGCTCTTGCCGAAGCGCTCGTTGAACTCGTCGATCGGGAACGAGCCCACCAGCCGCACCCGGCCGCGGCCGATGCGCAGGATGCCGGCGTCGGGCAGGTCGAACTCGTCGCCGATCTCGCCGACGATCTCCTCAAGCAGGTCCTCGAGGGTCACCAGCCCCTCCACCGAGCCGTACTCGTCGACCACGATCGCCAGGTGGTTGGACGTGCGCTGGAACTCGGCCAGGAGCTCGTCGAGCGGCTTCGTCTCGGGCACCATGATCGCCTCGCGCAGGATCGTGCGCAGGTCGGTGCTCTCGAGGCCGCGCTCGTGCAGCGCCGAGAACAGGTCGCGGACGTGGAGCACGCCGACGATGTCGTCCAGCTCCTCCTCGAACACCGGGTAGCGGGTGAAGGGGTTCGAGAGCACGAGCCGCAGCACCTCCGGCACCGGCAGGTCGACCGGGACCGCGATCACGTCGGGCCGCGGCACCATCACGTCGACCGCGTCCTTGTCCGCGAACTCGAACACCTTGTGGAGCATCTCCTGCTCCTCCTCCTCGAGCACGCCCTTCTCGCGGCTCGCGGTGACGAGCATCTTCAGCTCCTCCTCGGAGTGGACGAGCGTCACGCCGCTCGACGCGCTCACCCCGAACCAGCGCAGCACCGCCGCGCTCGAACGCACCAGCACCCAGATGAACGGCCGGAAGATCACGTAGAACGAGCTGATCGGCCCGGCGGCGAACAGGGCCACCCGCTCCGGATGCTGGAGGGTGAACGACTTCGGCACGATCTCGCCCATCACGACGTGGAAGTAGCTCAGGATCGTGAACGCGAGGATCACGGAGACCGTGGTCGCGACGCTGGTGTGCCAGCCCTCCGGCAGCAGGTCGAGCGGCCGCTCGAGGAGCTTCGAGACGACCGGCTCGCCGATCGCCCCGAGCGCCAGGCTCGAGAGGGTGACCCCGAGCTGGATGGCCGAGATGAAGCGGGGCGGCTGCTCGAGCAGGCGCAGCACCCGCCGGGCGCCCCGGCTGCCCTGCGCCTCGAGCTCCTGCATGCGCGTCCGGCGGACGGTGACGAGGCCGTATTCGGCGGCCACGAAGAAGGCATTCGCGGCCACGATGACGGCCACCGCAAACAGCTCGAGTGCGGTTGTCATCGAGTACTCGGACCGTCGTCGCTCAAGCCTCGCCAGTATAGTCGGGGGGTCGTACGGCCTTGGAAAAGGCGAAGAACCCCTCAAGCGCGAGACGCAACTGCCGATTCACTGCAGCAGGGATCACCCCCCAGACCGGCGAACACCGGACGGCTGGGCACGCGAGTGCTAACGGCCGCGCCGATTTCTGCCGATACCGCCTAAACCCGAAGCTGGTCGATGCGACGAGTGGAGCACACGTGGCCGAGCCGATTACCTGTCTGATTGTCGATGATCATGAGGTCGTTCGTGAGGGCCTGCGCCTGGCGCTGTCCCGGACGGACAACATCCGCGTTGTCGGCGAAGCGTCGGACGGCAGCGCCGCCGTTGCGCTCGCCCGCCGCCGCCGCCCGAACGTCGTGATCATGGACGTCCGGATGCCCGGCACCGACGGCCTCCAGGCCGCACGCGAGATCTCCTCCGAGGTGCCCGAGGCCTACGTGCTCATGTTCACGGCGTACGGCGAGCGCAGCCTGCTCACCCGGGGCCTCGAGGCCGGCGCCAAGGGGTACATCCTGAAGGAGGCGCCGCACCAGACGCTGGTGCGCGCGATCCAGAAGGTGGCCGGGGGTGACGGGTACGTCGATCCCGCGCTGATGCCCGCGTTCCTGACCAAGGAGCGCGAGAACATGCTGACCGCGCGCGAGCGCGAGATCCTGCAGCTCCTGGCCGACGGGATGTCGAACGCCGACGTGGCCGCGAAGCTCTTCATCAGCCAGGAGACCGTCAAGAGCCACGTACGGCATATCCTCTCGAAGCTGGAGGCGGATACCCGTACGCATGCAGTCGCCATCGCCCTCAGACAGGCCATCATCGATTAGTCCCGCCGATCCCGGGGCCCGCGCAGTCGCGGCGCCCAGGCGGATCGCGCAGGTGGGAGGGCTGGCGGCGCTGTCGGTTGCGGTGACGGCGATCGCGTTCGCCCTCGCCGACGCGGCCTTCTCCGACCCCGTCGCCATCCTCGTGGCCGGTGTCGCCGCCGTCGCCCTCGTCGGCGCCCTGGCGGCCCACGCCGTCCAGCGCGACGCCCGCAGGCTGCAGACGTCCGAGGAGTGGCAGCGGCGGCTGCGCGGCGAGCTGATATCGCAGGCCGCCTTCCTCGACGAGGTGGTCGGTAGCCTGGCGGCGATGACGTCGACCCGCGATGCCGAGGCCGTGCTGGCGGCGACCGCCGAGCAGGCCCATCGCCTGCTGCGGCCCGACGCCACCGTCGTCCTCGTGCCGTCGGCCGACGGGCGCGACCTGCGCCCCACGGTCGCCCGCGGGATCGCCCTGGGCCCGATCGCGAGCCTCGGCGTCGACCCCGGAAGCCCCGACTCGCTCCTGGCCGAGGCGGCCGCCAGCCGCACGCCGGCGGCGGGACCGGTGAAGCCGGGCGGCGACGCGCTCACGAAGCACCTGCGCCCGGTCGCGGCGCTGGCCGTGCCCCTGGTCGTCCTGGACGAGCTGCACGCGCTGCTCGTGCTCTTCCGGCTCCAGGGCGAGGCCGGCTTCGGCCCTGCCGAGGTGGCCCAGGCGGTCCTCGTCGCCGACTTCGGCGCGAGCGCCGCCGCCAACGCCCAGCTGTTCCAGCGGGTCGAGTCGCTGCTGGCCCAGGCGCGCATGCGCGAGAGCGAGCGGGCCGAGCTCTCCCGCCGCATCCTCTCGGCCGAGCAGGATGAGCGCCGCAAGCTCTCGCTGTTCCTGCACGACGGCCCGCTGCAGGCGATGTCCGGCATCGCGATGATGCTCGACGCCGTCGCCGAGGACGCCACCGAAGGGGAGGTCGACTCCGCGCTGCGGGTGCTCGACACGGCCCGCGAGCGGCAGCGCTCGGTGATCCGGTCGCTGCGCGAGCTGTCCTTCGCGCTCGAGCCGTGGGTGCTGCGCGACCAGGGCTTCGTCGTCGCCGTCCGGGCGCTCGCCGACGAGATGGAGCGCGGCCACGCCGTGTCGGTCGACCTCGACGTCGAGGCGGCCGGCGAGCTGCCTCCCGACGACCAGGTGTTCCTGTACCAGATCGTCCGCGAGGCCGTGCAGAACGCGGTCAAGCATGCGACTCCGCGTTCGGTCTCGGTCACCGTCTCCGGGACGCCGGGCAGCGGGTTCGAGGTGGTCGTGCGCGACGACGGCACCGGCTTCGCCGTCTCGCCGCCGGACGACGGCCTCCCCCACCACGGCATGACGGCGATGCGCGAGCGCGCCCAGATCCTGGGCGGGCGCCTGAAGATCGACTCCGTGCCGGGCGCCGGCACCGAGCTGCGCGTGTCGCTGCCGTCCCACGACCACGCCGATGTGGCGTAGGCAGAAGCAGTCCGCCAGCCCGGTCGACGCGCTCGTCGAGGCCTGCGAGAGCGGGCTCGACCTGCCCGCCGTGATGGCGGCGGTCTGCAAGGCCGTCTCGGAGTCGCTCTCGGGCGTCGCCACGGCTGCCTACGTGCTGACCGACGACGGCGCCAACCTGCGCCTGGCCGCCGGCGAAGGGCCGGACGAACTCGACCCGCCCGAGCCCGACCGGCCGGTGCACATCGGCGACCGCTGGCTGGTGCCGCTGATCAGCGCCCGGCGCACGGTCGGGTGCATCGTCACCCACGCCCCCGCCTACGCCGACCTCTCCAACATCCGCCTGATCGCCGTGCTCGCGGCCCAGGCCATCGAGTCGGCCCGGCTGTGGGAGCGTGCGGGCCACAGCTCCGGCACCCAGGACGTGCTCACCGAGCTCTCCAACCACCGCGGCTTCGAGCGGGCGCTCACCCGCGAGCTCGCCCGCGCCATGCGCAGCGGGGTACCGGTCGCGGTGGCGATGGTCGACCTCGACGGCTTCCAGGAGGCGAACGAGCGCCGCGGCCACGCCGCCGGCGACGAGCTCCTGCGGACGGCAGCGCGGTGCCTGGCGTCGGGCGTGCGCACCTACGACAACGTCTCCCGGATCGGTCCCGACGAGTTCGGGCTCGTGCTCCCCGGAATGGAGCCGGAGGCCGCCCGGGCGCTGCTCGAGCGGCTCGCGGCGGCGTTCGCATCGTCGGCCCAGGGCGCGACCGTCTCTGCCGGCGTGGCCGGCTTCCCCGCCGACGGCGACACCCAGGCCGAGCTCGTGCGGCTCGCGACCGGCGCCCTCTACTGGGCCCGGCGGGGCGGCGGCGGCCGGGCGGTGGCGTACGACTCCGACGTGGTCGAGGCGCTCTCGGCCGAGGAGCGCGCCCGCCAGCTCGAGCGCGACACCTACGAGCGGACGATGCGCGCGCTCGAGGCCGCCCGCGGCCAGTCGGCCTCGTCGCGGGCCGTCAGCGAGTACGCCGGCCACATCGCGGCCGAGGTCGGCCTCTCGCCCGACCGCACCGACCGCGTCCGCCTGGCGGCGTTCCTGTACGACTCGACCACGCCGGGCGGCGACCGCGACGAGCGTGCCCGGGTCGCGTCCAAGGTGGTCGCAAACGCGCTCGACGCCGAGGCGGCGGAGTGGCTGCTGGCCGCCCACGACATGGACCGCGAGGCCCCGATCGAGTCGCGCGTGATCGCCGTCGCCGCCGCCTTCGTGGAGTCCGGCGGCCACCTCTCGAGCGCCGGCGCCGGCCGAGCGCTGGCCGACATGTGGCAGCGCCGGGACGAGTTCGACCCGAGCTGCATGCGCGCGCTCGAGACGCTGCTGGCCGACCAGGCAGCAGTGTGACGGCGCCGGGCCGGCAGCTGCTCGACCTCCACAACCACACCCACCGCTCCTACGACGCGCAGATCCGGCCGGCCGACTACGAGCGGGCGCACGCCGCGGGCCTCGTCGACGTGGTCGCGATCACCGACCACAACACGATCACGGGCGCGCTCGAGCTGCGCGAGCGGGCGAGCTTCCGGGTCATCGTCGGCCAGGAGATCGACACCGCGGACGGCGAGCTGATCGGCCTCTTCCTGGAGGAGCCGGTGCCTGCCGGGCTGCCCGCGATCGAGACCGCCGAGCGGATCCGCACCCAGGGCGGCCTCGTCTACCTGCAGCACCCGTTCTACCGCCTCGTGCGCAGCCGGATGCGCGACACGGTTCGGGAGGAGCTGCGGGGCCGCGGCCTGCTCGACGTCGTCGAGTCGGCGAACGGCGGCCCGTTCACCGCGGCCGCGAACGCCCGGGCGCTGGCCTGGGCGCGGGCGTGCGGCCTGCCCCACACCGCGGCGTCGGACGCACACGAGCCCTCGATGATCGGCACGTGCCTCGTGTCGGCGCCGGCCGGCCCTGTCGACGCCGCGTCGTTGCCCGCTCTTCTGCGCACGGCGACGCCGGTCGACCGGCGGCCGTCCGCCGCAACCGCCCTGGCGGTCAAGGCCGCGGGCCGGCTCGGCACGGCGGTGCGCGTCGCCGCCGGGCGCGAGCCCCGGCGGCGGCGGTCCGGCTAGCGCCGCCTCAGACGCACGCGTTCTGCTGGTTCGACCACTCGAGCTGCACGGTGTAGTTGCCGAGCCGGCGGGTCTGCCAGGCGCAGATGTCGCCGATCTCGCCGTTCTGGTCGTCGTACCAGCCGTCGCCTGGCACGGGATCGGTGATCGCCTCGCACAGCTCGTGCGAGCTCGTGGAGGTGAGGGCGTCGAGCAGCGCCAGCCCGCCCGCGCAGCCGGTGCAGCCGGGGTACGGCATGACGGCGTAGAAGACGTCTGCGCCGGTGGCGTTGTGGTACCCGCAGAACGCCTGGCACGAGCTGCTGCCGCCCTGCGTCACCGACACGTTCGGCGGCAGGTAGACGAAGTAGAGCGTGTTCGCGGTCGGGCTCGGAAGCGTCTCTGCGCCGACCAGCTGGGCCAGCGTCTGCTGGATCTGTGCATCGCTGATCGACGTCCCGAGCGCCGGCTCGGTGATCGTCGTCGTGCCGATGTGGCTGCCGTGGCCGATCGTCTGGCCGCTGACGCTGTACTCGCCGAGCTGGTCGATCAGCTGGCTCGTGAGCACGAAGTCGAAGAAGCCGTTCAGCTCTGCTGCGAGCGCCGTCCCGTCGCTCGCCTGCCACCACGCGCCCCAGAACACCGTGAAGACCTCGACCGCCGTGAGCAGGGGGCCGCCGCGGTAGGTCAGCTGCGGATGTGCCGCGGCGGCTGCGCCGTGCGCGGGCCGGCCCAGGTCGCGGACGGTGTGGACGGGAACGATCCGGATCGGATCCGGCGCGTAGCTGCCCCGCGGGTTGCCCGGCATGCCCCGTAGGTGCCCGGAACCGGCCCTGCGTCAACCGAGTTTGGCTAGATCGTCACCCGCCGGCGCCACAGCACGGCGAACGCGCTCGCGGCCAGCACGAGCACGACCAGCGACACCCAGATCTCGACGCGCTGGCCGAGCACGTAGGTGGTGTGGTCGATGCGGATCCGCTCGATGACGAGTCGGCCGGCCGCGTACAGCGCCGCGCAGAGCGCGAAGACCGTCCCCGGCCGGATGCGGCCGCCGGCCCGGCGCCCGAACGAGAGCAGGGTGGCAAGCACGGTCACGTCCCAGATCGCCTCGTAGAGGAAGGTCGGCTGGAACGCCCGCCCCGGCAGGTACGGGGGCACCGGGTTGTCGATCCGGATCGCCCAGGGCAGGCTGCTGGGGTGGCCGTAAAGCTCCTGGTTCGCATAGTTGGCGAACCGGCCGATCGCCTGCCCGAGGACGATGGCGGGAGCGGCGCAGTCGGCGACGACCCAGAACGGCAACCGCATCAGGCGGCACGCGATCGCCGCCCCGATCATCCCGCCGATGATGCCGCCGTAGATGCCGAGCCCGCCCCGCCAGACGATCAACGCGTTCTGGGGGATCGCGCCGTACGGCTTCCAGTCGGTGAGGACGTGCTCGACCCGGGCGCCGACGACTCCCAGGAGCACGGCGGCGATGGCGATCGGCACCACCCGCTCGGGATCGAGGCCCCGGCGCGCGAACCCGCGCCGCGCCATCCACACGCCGGCGGCGATGGCGACGACCAGGATCAGGCCATACCAGCGCGGCTGGAAGCTGCCGAGCTTGAAGACGTACGGATCGCCGGGGCTGGGGAGCGACAGGAGCACGGGGCGCGCAGCCTACCGGCCCGACCGGGGCCGCCTCGTTCCATAGCACGCTAGACAAGTTGCATTTCCTTCGCTATCACTGGAGCATGGCCGCAACGCGTCGTCGCGGCCGTCCCCCCATTCCTTCGGCCGCACGGCCGCCCGATGACCGGCATCCCCGAGCACCCCCCGCACCCCGAGCTGATCCGCGTGGCGCTGATGAGCGACCGCGCCGGCCTGCGCGAGCTCTTCGAGCGCTCCGGGATGGTGCGGGTGGTCGACACGGTGCCGGACGTCCTCGTCTGGATGCTCCCGCACGACGCCGACGGGCTGCCCTCGGACGTGCTGGCCGCGCTGGCCGACCCGGGCGCGCCGGGCGTCGTCGTCCTCTCCGACCGGCACCCCATCCGCTGGTTCCAGGAGGCGCTGCGGCTCGGCGTCGACGACGTCCTCTGCCTGCCGCAGACCCCGCAGTCGCTCGGCATGGCCGCCGCCAAGGCGCGGGCGGCCCGCGCGCGCAGGGTGCCGGCCGTCGCAGCCGAGGGCCCGGCCGGCGGCGGACACGTGTTCACCGTCTTCTCGACGAAGGGCGGATCCGGGCGCACCGTGATCGCCTCGAACCTGGCGGTGTGCTTCGCCCAGTCGGGCCTGCGCACGCTGCTGCTCGACCTCGACCTGCACTCGGGCGACTGCGCCCTCGTCCTCGGGCTGGCGCCGCGGGCGACGATGCTCGACCTTGTCGCCGGCTCGGCGCCGATCGACGCCGAGGCGCTCGGCCGCGCCGTCACCCGCCACGTCAGCGGCGCCGACGTCCTGGCCGCGCCCGCGCGCCCTGAGGAGGAGGAGCTCGTCGCCGTCGAGCGGCTGGCGCAGCTGGTGGAGACCGCCCGCGCCGCCTACGACGCCGTCGTGATCGACGCCGCGGCGTCGTTCTCCCCCACCACGCTGCTCGCGCTCGACCACACCGACACGCTGCTCCTGGTCGGCGCGCCCGACGTGCCGGCGGTGCGCAGCATCCGCATCGCGCTCGAGACCCTCGAGCTGCTCGAGCTCGACCTGCCTGACGTGCGCATCGTCATGAACCGGGCCGGCGCCGACGTCGGCCTCGACACCGCCGACATCGAGGCGACGCTGCGGCGTGAGATCGCCTACGCGCTGCCGTCCGACCGGGCGGTGCCGCTGTCGGTCAACCGCGGTCGCGCCGTCGTGGCGGACGACCCGCGGTCGAAGGCGGCCCGCTCGCTGATGAGCGTCAGCCG
>Ga0075436_100001763_pt1 | contig 14819 bp, 10 predicted proteins | sample RhiMethybrSRZTD5_FD_75303 | JGI IMG/M metagenome (GOLD analysis project Ga0075436, IMG submission 75303) | Populus rhizosphere microbial communities from Tennessee, USA - Rhizosphere MetaG P. TD hybrid SRZTD5 | ecosystem: Host-associated > Plants > Roots > Rhizosphere > Soil | place: USA...
CTCCCGGTTCATGCGGTGCTGAGCTACGACGCGGCGGGTGAGGCGGTCATCCGAGAGTAGCTAGGGCTTCGTCGCGCGCACCTGCACCGACGTCACCGGCTCCGTTCCATAGCGACCTTCCTGAACGACCTCCACACCGGTGAATCCCGCCTCGCGGATCATCTGGAGATACTCGCCTCGTAGCGAAGCGCCCCCGATGCAGCCGACGTACGCCTCGATGGACTCGCGCGTCTCCGGAGGAAGCGGACGCTCGAGCACGAGATCGCTCAGGAGCATGCGGCCGCCCGGCTTCAGCACGCGGTAGGCCTCGCGGAACACTTGCGGCTTCTCGGGCGAGAGATTCACGACGCAGTTCGAGACGATGACGTCGACCGAGGCGTCCGGCACGGGAAGATGCTCGATCTCGCCCAGACGGAACTCCACGTTGGTGTAGCCCTCGCGCGCCGCGTTCGCCCGCGCGCGGTCGATCATCGCGGGGGTCATGTCGATCCCGATCACGTGCCCTTCCGGCCCGACTTCACGCGATGCGAGGAACACGTCCACCCCGGCGCCCGATCCCAGGTCGAGGACGGTCTCGCCACGTTTTGGACCGGCCAGCGCGACCGGCGCGCCGCATCCCAGCCCGAGGTTCGCCCCCTCGGGGATCGCGGCCCTTTCGCTCTGGCTGTAGTCCAGCTCACTGGAGCAGCATGTCGTTCCGCCGCCCGTTCCGCATCCGCATCCCTTTCCCTCCGCGATCGCGCCGTAGCGCTCGCGCACCGCCGTCCGGATATCGATTCGCTCTTCCATGACTCATCTCCTTTCGCCTGGTTCCAGCTCGTCGAGCAGCTGGCGGAACCGGGCCTTCGCACCCTTCGCGGGGCAGTAGCAGACGCGCGGTCCGTCGATCTCGCCTTCGATCCAGCCGGTTTCCTTGAGCACCTTGAGGTGCTGGGACACGGTCGCCTGGGCGAGGGGCATCGAATCCACGATCGCGCCGCAGACGCATTCCCCACGGTCGAGGAGGAGGCGCAGGATGGCGACCCGCGCCGGATGCGCCACTCCCCACGCCAAAGACGCGAGTTCCTCTTCGGCCTTCCCCGTCGTGCGCCGGGCCCTTCCCAGGGTAGGGCGTTTCACGAAGCGGATACGTTCGGCCATCGGCACCTCCCACGGCGATCGTCGCAGTTAGATCGTATATCGTCAATGTACGATAAATATGAGGCGAGATCAACGACATCACGAAGTGAAAGTTAAGTCGTTACTTATCAGTTAGGTACCCATCTGCTACTCGTCCCAGGACGATTGAATCATTACGTACTTTCACGGAACGCCATGTCGCCTTCGGCTCAGCGTTGGGATGACCCGAATCTCGGTGCTATGGTCTATCCCATGACCTCGACCACCCTGGAACGCCTTGCCGAAGACTACCGGGCCCTTCGCGACGCGGCCGCGGTCGTGGACCTCGGGACCTGGACCGCCCTCGAGATCGTCGGCTCCGAGACGCGCGCGTTCCTCCAGGGAACCGGGACGCAGGACTTCGAGCTGCTGAAAACGCCGGGGACCGCCGCGCGAACCCTCTTCCTCAACGAGAAGGGGAGGCCCGTCGCGCACGCCTGGGTCGCGTTCGCCCCGGCCCCGGAGAACGCGGGATCGAAAGGAGCCCACCCGGACACGGCCTGGATCCTCTCCGACCCCGGCGCGGCCACGAGCCTGGGCCCGCACCTCGACCGCCTGCGCATCATGGAAGACGTGGAGTTCCGCGGGCCCGACCAGATGCCGACGCTCCTCGGCGTCGCCGGCCCCGAGCGGGACCCGCTCGCGCATGCCATCGCCTCAAAGATCGCCGGCTCGGCCCTGGTTCGCGCGGAACCGCTCTCCTTCGTGCTGCTTCCCGCCGAGGTCGACAGCGCCCAGATCCCCCCGGCCGTGGATCCACGAGCGTTCGAGGCGTGGCGGATCCGAGTGGGGATCCCCTACCAGGGGATCGACTTCGACGTGGATCGGATCGCGACGGAGCTCTCCCTCCCCGAGGCCATTTCCATGACCAAGGGCTGCTACGTGGGGCAGGAAGTGGTGGCGAGAACGGCAAATCGGGGGAAGGTGAGGCGCGAGCGGATCGGCTTCCGCTTCACCTGGGACGGAGAGCCGATCCCGCGGGGCACGAAGCTCCGCACCGGCGGGCTCGAGTGCGGCCACGTCACGAGCACGGCATGGGAGCCCGGCTCAAGCGACGGCCTGGGGATGGGTTATCTCGCGCCCGACTCGATGGAGCTCAAGCTCGACATCCTCGCGATCCAGGGTGAAAAGACCACGCGTCTGAGTCTTCATTCGTGGCCACTGTGACTCCAAGTACAGACGCAGCTGATGTCGAAGCGGGACATTTCAGTCCAAATTCGCCCAAAAAGTCACACCGCTGACGAAAACCGCGTCGCGCGCCGTTGACATAACTCAAGCTATTTGATATAATTCCGCCCACTTCGGGGGTACACAGCGCTGGGTCACTAGGCATCTTCCCGCCGCCGATCCACCTGCCTCCGCTTCACCACAATCGGACCGTCCTTGAAGTCGAATCCCTTTGCTCCGGGGGGAGGTGATCGACGGAAAAACGGCACTCCGCATTTTGTTGGTCACGCCTTCATCTCACGCATCTTGGCTACCCATCAGCTAACGGTGCAGATACCCACATCAGGAGAACAGGCGATGAATCGATTTAGGCTTCTCCTCGCAGTCGCATTCGCCTCGCTGGCTTTCGCCATCACACAGGTGGCGTTCGCCACGACCGTTCAGAAGTTATCCCTCGTGGAGCTGACCAAGAGATCCGAATCCATCGTCCGGGCGAGCGTCGAAGACGCGGTCTCCAGCTGGGACGCGGGACACAAGGAGATCTACACCTTCTACACGCTGAAGGTGCTGCAGCCCGTGAAGGGGAACAAGGACGCCACGATGATCACGCTTCGTGAGCTCGGCGGCACCGTGGGGAACATCGCTTCGATCGTTCCCGGGATGCCCAGCTTCAAGAAGGGCGAGGAAGTGGTCCTCTTCCTGACCCAGAAGGACGCCGCGGGCTATCCGTGGGTGATGGGTCTCCAGCAGGGCAAGTACACGGTCACGACCGCCGCGGACGGCACGAAGATGGTGCGCAACGACCTCGCGGATACCGAGCTGGTGAAGAACGGTCAGAAGGTGGAAGCCGTGGTCGCGCCCGACATGCCGCTGAACGCGTTCATCGACGGAATCAAGACCACCCTGGGCGCCGACGGCAAGATCCAGGTCGACCCCAACCCCCCAACCGAGTAGCGGAGGAGGAACGATCATGAACTCTCGTCGAATTCGTATCGCTCTGGCCGCGCTCGGCGCATTCGTCTTCGCGCTTTCGTCGGTCAGCCCGGCTTCGGCCTTCATCCGGATCACCCGTTTCAACAGCGCGGGCACCGGCGTGGTCCAGGCCCACTGGCTCGAGTCGTCGCTTCCCTTGACGAGCGTCATCAATCCGATCAACGCCGACATTCCCGCGGCGACCGCGCTCGGCATCGTCCAGACCTCGATGCATACGTGGGAGGACATCAATACCTCGTTCCTGACGGTGAATCCCGTGGAATACACGGGGGCGCTGGGGCAGGTGAATCCGGCGCTGGACGCCACAGACGGCCAGAACAGCATGTTCTTCGACACCGCCGGCGTGAACTTCGCGCCAGGGGGGACGATTATCGCGTTCGTGCGGTCGACGATCGACCTGAATGACGGCCACACGCTGGACGCCGACATGGTCTTCAACGACCGCGACTTCTTCTGCTCCACGTCCTCGCCGAACCTGACCCCCGCGCCCCCGGGACAATCGAGCGTCGACCTCCAGTCGGTTATCACGCACGAATACGGTCATTATTTCGGCCTGGATCACACCAGCATCGCGGACGCCACGATGATCCCATTCATCATCGGCGACACGCGGCAGCGGACGCTGGAGCTGGACGATCGGGCGGGCAATTCTACGATCTACCCCGAGTCTGCAGCGCGTGGACTCTCGCCCGGTGCTGTGGATTTCGAGGCGACGACGGGAACGGTCAGCGGAACGGTCGTGAGCGGATACAACGGATCCGCCATCTTCGGCGCGCACGTCGAGGCTCTGCTCGTTTCCAGCCCCACCCCCGCGAACGCGATCAGCGCCATCTCGGGTGAGCTGACCGTGCGGAATGGCCAAGGCGAATACGCGATCCACGGCCTCCCGCCCGGAGATTACGCGGTCCGCATCGTGCCGCTGGACGGCATCCACACGATCGCGGCCGACCCGAATGTCGGCGGCATCTTCAACGGCATCGACATCAATTTCGAGGTCGAGTTCTGGAACGGTGCCGGTGAAGGCGGGAACGGCTTCACCGATCTGGCGAGCGATTTCACGCCCGTGACCGTGTCGGCCGGCGCGAACTCGCCGGGTGTGAACTTCATCACCAACACCTTCCCGGGACAGGTTGACATCGCGCAATACGGAGCGTTCGAGAACATCGTGACCTTCCGGGACACGGGATTCCTGTGCAAGCGGTTCGACCTCCCGTTCACGCCACCCTTCACGATCAAGAAGGTCACGTTCCCGTCGTTCACGTTCAACCAGCAGTTCGGGCTGCCGCCGCTGCCGGCGACCTTCCCGAGCGTCCGGCTGGTTCCGCTGAACACCGCGACGGGCCTTCCGAATCTCGGAGCGCCGTTGTTCTCGATGGCGCCGTTCGTAGGGAGCTCCAACGGCGTGAACGATGTTCCGATCAACGTCACGATCGGGGATCCCAACGCCGTGCTCTTCTGGGCGATCCAGTTCCCGTCCGTCGCGGCGACCCCGGGATTCCCGGCGAACTTCCCGTTCCTCCGGATGGATTTCCTGACCATGGAGCGGGGCCTTTTCGCGAACGACTACAGCATCGCGACCAGCGGCACGGGTGGGACCCTCATCGACCGGAACCTCGCGATCAGCCTGACGGCCAACATGGGCTCGCCTGATCAGACACCGATCGTTGCGATCCGCAACCTCGGCGCGAACCAGCGGCTGACGAAGTATGACTTCTCGTATTCCAACCCGGCGGACGGGCGGCTCGACGGCTTCGCGTTGCCTGCCAACTCGCTCGATCACGTGGACCTGGTGCATCGGCTCGGGAACGGAACTCTGGAGACGTTCGCCACGGGCGGCGGCTCCGAGAAGATCTCGGCGCGGACCGACACGATCCCGGCCTTCCCGGGCGGGACGCAGTTCTGGTTCGTGCAGCCGGTCGACAAGGCCGGGCACAAGAGCCTGACCTCGAACACGACCATCACCGGCCTCAGCCCGGATGCGGATGAGCCGAACGGCCGTGCCAGCGCGACCGAGGCGAAGACGATCCCGCTTCCGGCGGTGAATCGTCCCGAGACCTACTCGCCCGCGGGCGATCAGGACTTCTATCTCGTCAACGCGTCGCCGGGGGATGTCATCAAAGCGAGCGCAAACTCGACCGGCGCCGACGGCCGGAACGATCAGGATCTCGTCATGTTCGTGCTCGACTCCAACGGCGACATCCTCGCGTTCGACGACGATTCGAACGGAAATCTGAATCCCAAGATCACGTTCACGGTTCCGCCGCGCGGCAAGAGCATGGCGGCCCGGAAGTTCTTCATCCAGGTCACGGACATCAACGGTTCGGCCTTCTTCCCCACGGGCACGCCCCAGGTCCGGGTGCCTCGCACCTACAACCTGAACGCCAGCATCGTTCCGGCCGCTTCGCTGGCCGGACGGTTCGGGACGGTCGTGGGCGAGGACGGGTTCGCGTTCAAGAACTTCGGACCGAATCCGGCGAATCCGCAGGCCAAGCTCTGGTACGTGCTGGCCAAGGGTGAGAACTACGGCGTGAAGCTGCGCATCTACGACGTGAACGGGCGGCTGGTCCGGAAGCTCGTGGATGGAACGCAGGCTGCGGGTCCGCACGTCGCCGTCTGGGACGGCAAGGATGACGCGGGTCGCGGCGTCTCGTCGGGCCACTACTTTGGCCGCATCGAGGCCGGCAGCTTCAAGCAGAACGTGGGCATCACGATTCTCAAGTAGTCGATGTAGCTCCTTTCGTTCGATTCACGCGAAGCCGGGGGACCGGGCGACCGGTCCCCCGCTTCGTGCATTTCGAGGTCCATGCGAGCACGTCGCCCACATCCCGCTCTGCCGCTCGCCCTGCTCGCGCTCCTGACCGCCGGCTCGGCCGGGGCCGCGACCGGCTGGATCCCTCCCGGCTCCGTCACCGTCTTGCTGCCCAGCGCCAGCTTCGCTCCGAATACAACCCATCCCATCCAGATGTCGGTTCGCGCCAATGGCGCGCCCGCCAATGTGAGCTGGACCGCGGCCGTGGGCGGATCCTTCGCGTTGGGCGTCGTGCCGTCGAACGGCTCTCTGCTCGTGCCCCAGGACAGCGTGCGGACCGTATCGCTCTCGATCACGGTTCCTCCGGCAGCCGTCGGAGCCGCATCTCTCCAGATAACGCTCACGGATCAAGTCGGCGGCACGTCCGTCGCCAAGGTGACATCTGCGATCTTTTCCGCCAGCGGCGGGATGCCGGAGGTTTGGCCCAATCCCTCGACCTGGGTCGCGTCCGCGAATTCGTCGGGAGCGATCTCGTTCCAGGTCCACAGCACGTCTTCGGGCTCGGAGCTGATCGACGTGACCGACGGGCGATTCAACCCGGATCCGAACAACGAGGGGGCGCTCTTTCCGGGAACCGCGTTTCCACCCGAGGTGAGCCTGCCGGGCTTCGGGACCATCACGGTCAGCGGGCCGACCACGATCGCGGGGAGCGCCTTCGCGGGAAACGCGAACGCCCTGCAGTGCAGCATCTCGAGCCTCGCGGGGATCACGAGCGCGGTCGGATTCGCCTTGTCGTCCGCGGCGCTGCCGGAATCCCTGCCCACGGCGCTCTATCCGGTAGGCCTCGTGCCTCAGGGTGGGCCCGCGGCGAGCCGCGACGGTCCGGTCGAGATGACGGGCCGAGGCGTGTGGCTATTGCCTTCCGGCCTCGACGGCGTGCGGGTCTTGAGCGCCGGCTCGCCTTTGGCGCGCATCGGCCCCGTCGACTCCAATGGAAACGGGCTCGATGACCGCCTCGTGGGACAGATCCGCGTTCCGTCCTACGCCGCGTCGATCGCGGTCGTGCCTGGATTCGTCGGGCCCGCGGGCGACACGCTGGATCTTGGATTGCTCGCGGCCGGTCGCGCGGGGCTCATGCTCGTGGACCTGCGCACCGTGGTCGATCCACCCTTCGGGACCTGGGAGGATTTCTTCGACGTGAACATGGACGGGATCGACGATCGCATCCTGCGCACGATTCCGCTGCAGGGCTTCGCCACCGACGTGTCCTGGTTTCGCGCGCCGAGCGGTCGCGTGGTCGCGCTGGTGGCGGACGCGGACACGGGCTCGGTGCCGGTCGCGGTGGATTACAACCCGGCTCTGGTCACCGCGGGTACGGGGACCGGCGTCGTGGCGATCGACGTGACGGCTGCCTTCGACTCCCTGGGAGGAGTGCCCTATGGCGCGGGAGCGATCTCCACGCCGGGCAGCGCGCTGGATCTGGAGCTTCGACACGCGGGCTCCGGCGCTCCGGACCTCGCGATCGCGGAGGGCGCCGCGGGTGTCTTGTTCTACCATTTGACCACTGGGAGTGGCGCGCCGGCGACGATCACGTTCACGCCGCTGGGCTCGGTCGCGCTCTCGTCGGCGTGGGGCGCACCCTACGCGCGCGACGCCTGCTGGGTCTCGAATACCGGAGACAGTCTGTACCTCGCGGTCGCGGCCTCGGCCGCGGGTGTCGAGCTGGTGCGCCTGCCGCAATCCGGCCCACCGGTATTGGTGATGGCGCAGCAGACCTCGGCGCCCGCGATCGGGGTCGCGGGGACGTGGACGGGGAATCTCGGGGTTGCTATGGGCGTGGGAGGAGTCGCGCTGATGCGCGCGCCGGGCGGGGCGGAGCTGGAGCAGGTCTCGCCCGTGGCGTCTCCGCCGTATACGGCTCCGGTGGTATTGGCTCGCGGAGCAGTGTGGACGGAGGGGCGCGCTTTGGAACAGGCGTGGCAGTGGACGTGGTCGGCGTCGGCGACCGCGATGCAGTTCCTGAGCACGACGGGACCGATTCCGGATCTCTTGGTCTCCGATGGACCGCGGGCGTTGTTGCTGCGGCCGGGGAGCGCGACGATCGTCGGCGTGCGTGAGACCGAGTCACCGCCGCGCGCGGTGCCGCTGGTGGTCTCGGTCGCGCCGAATCCGGCGGGAGATCACGCGGCGATCTCGATCTTCGACGCGTCGGCCCGGACGGGGCTCGGGGCGGTCGAGGTGGAGATCTTCGATGTGCAGGGAAGGCTCGTGCGGAGGATTCGGTCGAACGCCACCGCGTCTGAGGCGAGCTTTGCCCGCATCAATTGGGACGGCCGCGACGACCGCGGCCGCCGCCTCGGCTCCGGGCGGTACTGGCTTCGTGCGCGCGCCGGCGCGCATGAGGGTACGAAGGCCATGTTGATTCTCCGTTAGAATACACGCGTCAGGTGCTAGATTCCCCGCCCATGTCCGACGCGATCCTCGAACGTCTCCGCTCCCTCGGACAGCTCACGCGTCCCCTCGAGCCTCCCGCGGCCGAGCGCGCCGCCATGACCGGCGCCGCGGTCGCGCACGCGGAGTCGTTCCTCTCCTGGATGGACACCGCGCCCGCCTACCGCCCCGACGAAGGATCGGCCGAGGCGCTCGCCGGCGCCCCGATCGGCCGCGATCCCATCGGAATGGACCGCGCCCTGTCGCTCCTCGCGCGCCACGTGGACCGCAGCGGCCACAACACCACGGCGTCGGGTTTCTTCGCCTACATCCCGGTCGGCAATCTCTATCTCGCGGATCTCGGCGAGTTTCTCGCCGCGGTCGCGAACCGGTTTTCGGGACGGTTGGCCGGAGCGCCAGGGGCGGTTCGCCTCGAGAACCAGGTCCTTCGCTGGCTCGCCTCCGTGATGGGCTACCCCGAGACCGCGGTGGGGAACCTCCTCTCGGGCGGGAGCATGGCGAACCTCAGCGCGATCGTGATCGCGCGGGAGGCGGCGGAACTCAAGGCGCGAGACGTCGAGCGCTCGGTGGTCTATCTGACCGAGCAGGCGCACCACTGCGTGACCAAGGGTCTCAGGATCGCGGGCGTCGGAGAATGCGTCGTGCGCCGGATTCCGATCGACGAGCGCTACCGCATGATCCCGGAGGAGCTGGATCGCGCGATCAGGGAGGACAAGCGCGCGGGTCGGATCCCGTGGTTCGTGGTCGGGACCGCGGGAACCACGGACACGGGCGCGGTCGACCCGCTCGAGGAGATCGCGGCGATCGCGGCGCGCCATGGCGTCTGGTTCCATTGCGATGGAGCGTACGGCGGGCCCTTCGCGCTCTGCGCGGAAGGGAAGAGGATTCTGCGCGGGATCGAGCGGTCGGACTCGGTCGCGCTCGATCCCCACAAGGGACTCTTCGTTCCTTTCGGCGTGGGCGCGCTGCTGGTCAAGGACGCGGCCGCGGCGCGCGCGGCGTACGGATTCCAGGCGAACTACATCCCGCGCGACGAGCAGGAGCTGGAGGAAGCCTCGCCCACGGATCTCTCTCCGGAGCTGTCGCGTCCTTTTCGGGCCCTCCGCCTCTGGCTGCCCTTGCAAGTGCTGGGCACGGCGCCCTTCGAGGCCGCGATGGAAGAGAAGCTCCTTCTCGCGCGGTACGCCCACTCCCGGCTGGGCGAGTTGGACGGCGTGGAGGTCGGGCCCCCGCCCGATCTTTCCGTGGTTATGTTCCGGGCGGTCCCCCGCCAGGGGGATCCCGACGAGTACAACACGCGTCTGGTCGGGGCGGTGCTGGAAGACGGGCGCGTTTCCCTCTCGCCCACGACGGTGAAGGGCACGCGCTGGGTCCGCCTCGCGATTCTGGCGCCGCGGACCCACCGGGGCGCGATCGACTCGGCGATCGAGGTGATCCGAGAAAAGCTACGGTTGCTGGGCCGGGAATAGCTGGCGCCGCCGTCCGCCCAGGAGTACGGTCCATGCCTGCCCTAGGACCTGCTTCACAACATACGACTTCGAAACCATGCAACCGTGCGGGGTGGCGGCGGGACTTCACTCAAGGAGGAGGACGTCATGGCTGGAACCAATGCATTGAACGTAGTGCTCGTCCACGGCGGCTTCGTCGACGGCTCCGGCTGGGAGGGCGTGTACGGCCTGCTCAGGAAGGACGGCCACAACGTCGCCGTCGTCCAGAACCCGACGATCTCGCTGGCCGGCGACGTGGCTGCCACCAAGCTCGTGCTCGATGCGCTGGACGGTCCCGTGATTCTCGTCGGCCACTCCTACGGAGGAGTGGTGATAACCGAGGCCGGGAACCATCCCAAAGTTGGGGCGCTCGTGTACATCGCCGCCTTCGCTCCGGACAAGGGCGAGTCCGTGGACGCCCTGATCAAGAATCCGCCGCCGGGTGCGCCGGTGCCGCCGATCCTGGCGCCGCGAAACGGATACTTGTTCCTGGATCGCGCGAAATTCCACGCCTCCTTCGCGGGGGACGTGGACGCGGAGAAGGCCGCGTTCATGGCGGACTCGCAGGTGCCGTGGGGGGTGGAGGCTCTCCAGGGTGCGATCAGCGAGCCAGCGTGGAAATCCAAGCCGAGCTGGTACCTTGTGTCGACCGAGGACAAGATGATCCCGCCCGACGCCCAGCGCGCCATGTCCAAGCGTGCCGGCTCGACGGTCGTCGAGGAGAAGGGCAGTCACGCGATCTATGTCTCGAAGCCGCGAGCCGTGGCCGCGGTCATCCAGGCGGCAGCGAAGGGCGTGCACGTCGGGGCGAACTAGTCGCACCGCGGTAGCACGAGAGGGAAATGGCGAGGGCCCCAGGATCGCTCCCGGGGCCCTCATTCGTCCCGGCACAAGGGCCAGGGCGATGCCGGTGACACCAATCTACATCGCTTGCACTACCTCTTGAACTTCGCCGCCTCGTCCGAGCCCACCGTCGCGTTCCCGGCGCTGTAGGAATGCGCCCCCACTCCGGCGAGGTCTCCGCCTGAGACGATCAGGTATTCGTCCCGGATCGGGCGGCCCTCGAACCAGCACTCGAGAATCTCACGCACCCCCGCGGCGTAGCGCGTCTGGGCCGAAAGACTCGTCCCCGAGGTATGGGGCGTCATGCCGTGGTGCGGCATCGTCCTCCAGGGATGATCCTTGGGCGCGGGCTGTGGAAACCACACATCGCCCGCATACCCGGCCAGCTGCCCGCTCTTCAGGGCCCGCGCGATCGCGTCGCGATCGCAGATCTTGCCTCGGGCCGTGTTCACCAGATACGCGCCGCGCTTCATCTTCCCGATCAGCGCGTCGTCGAAGAGATGCTCGGTCTCCGGATGCAACGGGGTATTGATCGTGACGACGTCGCAAACCCGGACGAGCGACTCGGCGTCGGGATGGTAGGTCGCCTCGAGCTCCTTCTCGACGGCCGGTGGCAGACGATGACGGTCGGTGTAGTGCAGCTCGACGTCGAAAGCCTTCAGCCGGCGGAGGGCCGCGGTACCGATGCGTCCCGCTCCGACCGTGCCGATCGCCATTCCCTCGATGTCATAGGAGCGGGAGACGCAGTCCGCGATGTTCCATCCGCCCTCGATCACCACCTGATACGAGGGGATGTAGTTCCGCACGAGCGCCAGGATCATCATGACGATGTGCTCGGAGACGCTGATGCTGTTGCAGTAGGTGACCTCGGCGACCGTCATGCCGCGATCGATGGCGGCTTGCAGGTCCACGTGATCCGAGCCGATCCCGGCCGTGATCGCGAGCTTGAGCTTCTTGGCCTTGGCGATGCGCTCCTCCGTCAGGTACGCGGGCCAGAACGGCTGGGAGATCACGATCTCGGCGTCGGGAAGCTCGCGCTCGAACGCCGAATTCGGGCCGTCCTTGTCCGCGGTGACCACCAGCGTGTGTCCCTGGGACTCGACGAACTGGCGCAGCCCCAGCTCGCCGGAGACGCTGCCGAGGAGGACGCCCGGCTTGAAATCGATCTGCTTCGGGGTCGGGACCGTTTGGCCGTCCGGATACCGCTCGATCTTGGGAATCCCGCTCCGGGGATAGGAGGTCGGGTAGCCGCCCTTGGGGTCGTCGTAGAGCACGCAGAGGACTTTGGCCATGGGGTGCTCCTTTCTGGCCGGGGAATCTATTTCGCTGCTTCTAGCGCGCCGCCCTCTGTGCCGCGGAGATGTGCGTCCAGGCGCCGCGATCGTTGTAGGTGACGCCGTAGCGGTCTCGCATGTAGCTCCGGAAATCCTCCTTCGTCACTTTCTTCCACTCTCCGAAGGCGTCCGGATGCTCGGACAGCAGCCAGTTGATGTCCTGCGTCATCTCCAGCCCCGCCGCGCCGTTCACGATGTACGTGGGAACGTCGGAGCAATTCCGCCGCCAGAGATCGAGCTGGATCCTGACCTTGTCGTAGATCGCGCTCCCCAGGGTGGCGTCGCCCTGGCCCAGGGGCTTCAGGTCGCCGCGCTCCGCCGCGCGCACCGCCTCGACCAGCTTCTCGCCCACGATGCCGTTGGTCATGAGCAAACCGCTGAAGTCGGGATACGCGTTGTAGAGAGGCTCGTACTTTCCACTCGGCGTGCGGCCGATCAGGAGCCAGCGCAGCGCTTCGTCGCGGTCGACCCGCTTCACGCAGAAGTCGAGATTCGGATTCCGCTCCAGGAAAACATTCGCCGCGATGCGGCGCGACTTTCGGTCGTAGAGGAGATGGCCCCAGGTCGGATCGTAGAAGATCCGCTCCGGGAAGTAGTCGTGCGTGATCCGACCCAGCTTGTCGATGGTCCCGCCGCCGCCGAAGTCGGCGGTGACGTTCTCGAGGATCGGCTCGTTCTCCGAGAGCACGAACTTCAAGCCGGGGAAGCCGCCGGTGCGCGCGTAGAGGCAGCGCTCCGTGGACCAGAACACCCAGCCGCGCTTCTCGTCCTTGAGTATCTCGATCCAATCCTCCTGGCAGAGGATCCCGATCCCCGGGAAGATCTCCTCGAGCTTCTCTTCCAGCTGCGCGCTGGTCAGTCCCTCGCGCTCGAGATCGAGCCGGTACCGGCGCTTCAGCTCCAGCCGCCGATAGACCTCGTTCCGCTCGGCCCAGAACGCGCCCGCGGTGGTCTTGCCGGTTCCCGTCGGTCCGGTGAACGTCGTGGCGGTGCCTTCGCGATTCAGGACCGCGGCTCCGGCATGCGCCGAGATGATGTCGATCTTGGATAGGATCGCCATCAGCGGCGAGAGAACCCCGCGGCTCTTCACCTCGCCGTGGTAGTCCGTGTTCACGGTGAGGATCGTGACCTCGTCCCCCAGCTCCTTGAGCGGGCAGAAGTACACGAAGTTCGAGGTCACCACCGCCTTCGACTCCGGATCCCAGAGTCGAGAGCCGCGTAACTTCGCCGGCAGCCCGATCTTCGTGGGCGCCACACGCGCGCGCTTCAGCCTGGCCAGGAACGCCGTGTATTCCGCTTCGGTCCGCGGCACGTTCATGAGCGAGAGGATCGTCACGCGCGGCGCCTTCGCCTCACCGCGGGCGCGGAACCGGCTCTCGATCTGCTTGGCGATGACCTGCATCTCGGGATCGTTCGGCGGGAAGAAGTTCGTGAGCGCGGTCCGCTTCAAATACGGAACGTTCCCCTTGTGCGTGTACTGAACGCCGGCGCAGGAGAACCGGCTGACCAGCGTTTTCTGCTTCGAGACGGCTTCCAGGGCCTTCAGCCAGCCGTTCGCTTCCTTCACGTCCGCGCGGTGCGCGTCGAACTCCGTGCGCGTGACGAGCCGCTTCGCCCGCCCCGTGATCACGGTGTTGAACGCGTTCCACACGGGTCCCTCCGTGGGATCGGTCCCCGTGGGATCGCGCCGCAGCAGCACGTCGCCGCGGTCGTTCACGCCCAGCTCGGCGATCCCGGGCGCGAACTTGATGTAGAGGCCGTGGTCGTAGACCAGCTCGCCCAGGGGCAGCTTCAGCCCGTCGAAATTCTTGGAGTCCTCGCGGGAGCGGTGGATGACGTCGAAGGGCGCGATCCATCGCTCCTGCTCGGTGATGCCGTCCGTGCCGACGACACGGAAGCGGCGGCCGACGTTGTGCAGCGGGACGCCGTTCGCGCGGAAGAGATCGAGGTTCAGCGCGTCCTCGCGGACGAGGGCGATGCCGCCGGAGCGGTCTCGGATGACCCGCTTCCCGCCTTTCCGATCGCGCGCGTTCAGATAGCCTTCGAGATCGACGGACGGGTACGCTTGCTCGCTCACATGAATTCCTTTGGATTGGGGCAGGGTTTGGGATGGGGTCGCGGCGGAACGGGTGGACCGCGCCCCCGCCGACGTGACCACTTCCGCGGTCGCCGGGCTGGCGATCTTCTTCATCGGATCCTCCGTGCGGGGCTTCTGGTCGTCGGTAGTCACGTCAATCCCGCCAGGGTTGGTGGCGGTTCGTAATCGGAAGTCTGCGGTCCTTGCCCAACGCGCGCGGCGTGATCCGAATCCCGGGGGGCGCTTGACGGCGCTTGTATTCGGCTTGATCCACCATTCGGATCACGCGCTGCACAAGGGCGCGATCGTACCCCATCGCGACGATTCGCTCCACCTCCGAGTCCTCCTCGACGTAGGCCTTGAGGATGGGGTCCAGGACGTCGTACGGGGGGAGGGTATCCGTATCGCGCTGCCCCGGCCGCAGTTCCGCCGTCGGCTCTCGCTCGATCGTGTGCTCCGGAATCCAGGCCTTCCGGGCGGCGGCGTTGCGATGCCGGGCCAGTTCGTAGACGAGCGTCTTCCAGACGTCCTTCAACACGGAGTACCCACCCGCCATGTCG
>Ga0075436_100001764_pt1 | contig 14818 bp, 13 predicted proteins | sample RhiMethybrSRZTD5_FD_75303 | JGI IMG/M metagenome (GOLD analysis project Ga0075436, IMG submission 75303) | Populus rhizosphere microbial communities from Tennessee, USA - Rhizosphere MetaG P. TD hybrid SRZTD5 | ecosystem: Host-associated > Plants > Roots > Rhizosphere > Soil | place: USA...
AGCGGCGCGACCAACCCGTGCACGATCGTATCGACGATGCGGCCTTGCTCGAGCACCACGTAGATCGCGCGCGCAAACCCGATGAGCAGCGCGGCAAAGGTCATCGACCGGAAGCCCTCGATGAACGCGTCCGCGGTGCCGCCTACGCCTAACCGCCCAACGAGGCCGGCGGTCACGCCCATGACGAAGAACAGCGCCGCCATCTGGTCGAACCCCCAACCGAATCGCGTCACCCCGTACACGAACACGGCGAACGCGACGAGCACGAGTGCCAGCACGGCTCCTGGACGTGCATCGGTGCGCGCGTTGGCGCCGACCACCTCGTCCACCGGACGGCCGCGCGTGCGCGAGGCGTAGCGCATGGTCCCGCCGATCCAGATGGCGAGCGCGAGCGCGAGGAACACGAGGCGGAACGACCAGCCCGAGAGCAGCGGCAACTGCGACAGCTTCTGCGCGATCTCCACTTGGAATGGGTTGATCGGACTGAAGGCCGCGCCGACGGCGGCCGCGCCGACGCTCATCGCGGCGGCGGTAACGGCATCGTATCCGAGGCGGCGCGTCAGCACGAGCAGCGCCGGAATGAGCGCGATGATTTCCTCGTGCATGTTGTCGAGTGCGCCGCCCAACGCAAACACGAGACACGTGACGGGGATGACGAACGCCGCGCGGTCGGCGAGCCGGCGCACCAGCCAGTCCACGCCGTACGCCAGCGCGCCGGTCCGGTCGACGACGGCGAACGCCCCGCCGATGAGGAACACGAAAAACACGACATCCGCGGCGTCCTCGAGGCCTTTCGGAATCGCGACCACCGCCGCGAACGGGCCCACCGGATTCGCCTCCACCGTGTGAAACGTGCCGGCGACGACCACGCTTCGACCGGTAGCCGGGTCCTCGCGCCGCTGATACGCGCCCGCCGGAAGGAGCCAGCTCAGCGCGGCGGCGATCACCACGCACGCCACCATCAGGACGAATGCGTTAGGCATCCGGAACCGCATGCGCAGCCTGGTGCCGGGTACGATCGCGGCGGCGTCGCTCATAGCGGATTGCGCTCGGGTGATGTGGGAAGGGGTGCGAAATCAGGCGAGATGGCCACGGATGGCGATCACCGACGCCTAGCGTACGTGGGTGATGAAGGCGACGCAATTGGCCATGGTGAGAACGACGGGTACGTACTATCCTTGGCGCGCACGCACTCACCAGAGACATCTCGTGACCCTGCGCTCGTGACGACAGCGGTACGCGTCTCGCCCGTGGTCGCCGCCGCCTTACGCGACGGCCGCCCCGTCGTCGCTCTCGAAAGCTCCGTATTCGCGCAGGGCCTGCCGCAACCGCAGAATCGCGACGCCGCGCGGCGCATGCTCGCGGCCGTGCGCGCTCGCGGCGCTGAACCCGCAATTACTGCAGTGGCGCGCGGCACGCCCATCGTCGGACTCGACGGCGACGACCTCGAGCGATTCCTCGCGCACGACGGCGTGCGCAAGGTGTCCGCGCGCGACATTGCACCTGCCGCCGCCACGTGCGCAGACGGCGCAACGACGGTAGCCGGATCGCTCGCGCTCGCGCACGCCGCCCACATTGCCGTGCTCGCCACCGGCGGTATTGGCGGCGTGCACCGCGTCGCACCGACATTGGCGCATGGCGGAGATGTGGTACGCGATGAGTCCGCCGATCTCGCCGAGCTCGCGCGTACACCGATGCTCGTCGTCTGCGCTGGTGCCAAGACCATTCTGGACTTGCCCGCCACGATGGAACGTCTCGAGTCACTCGGCGTCGCCGTGGTCGGCTACCGTGTGGACGAACTGCCGGGCTTCCTCACCAGCGGTACAGGCATTTCATTGTCGTGGCGATTCGAGAGTGCAGCCGAGGTCGCCGCGGCGTGGCGCACGCAGCGGGATCTCGGGCGAATGCAGGCAATGGTGGTGGTGCAGCCCCCACCGACGCCGCTGCCACGCGAGATGGTGGACCATGCGGTCGATCGGGTGCTCGATGCGGCGGTGCGAGCCGGCATCTCAGGAACCGCGCTCACGCCGTGGCTGTTGGCTCGATTGGAAACGGAGACGGGCGGTGCTTCGCTCGCGACCAACGTTGCACTGCTCGAGTCAAACGCGACGCTGGCGGCGGAGATCGCGTCGGAAGTGGCGAAAGATGCTGAAATCGGACGTGCACGCGCGTAATATCCCGTGGGCGCGTCTGTCGTCCTCTACGTTAGAGGGGTGGGAGGGGAGTTAAAGTTCAATGAGACGGTTGTAAAGTCAACATCTTGAACAGAGCGGATTTCGAGTTGTACAATAGGCTGACCGACATCGGTCTTCTTGAGACACGTCGGAGGTGCGAATCGCCATGCCTACCCCGTTTCTGAGTTCTGAAGAGTACGACGAGCGCGCGCATCAACTGTACAACGAAGGGCAGTACGACGAAGCGCTCGATGTTCTGCGCGAAGGACTGGCGCTCTATCCGAACTCGGTCGAGTTGCACATAGGGGTAGGCTACGCACGGCTGGCTCGCGATGAGTTCGCTTGGGCCAGGCAGAGCTTCGACAAGGCGCTCGTTCTCGACCCGGACCACGAGGACGCGATCGCCGGCCTCGGCGAGACGCTGCTCAAGTTCGGCGCGCGCGAACAGGCGCTCGGGCGCTTCCGCCACATTCTCGAGCTCGGCTACGCCGACGACATCGATCTCGTGCTGCAGATCGGCCGCGCGCTGTTCCGCGAGGACATGATCGCGGAAGCGCGCGAATTCTTCGAGATTGCGGCGCGCGAAGCCGGCGAGATGGCCGAGGCGGCGGCGTGCCTGGGTTACGTTAGGCATCGGGGCGGCGATGACGATGGCGCGGTCACGGCGCTCAAGCGCGCGCTGCAGTTGGACGACGACCACGCCGAAGCGCGCATCTATCTCGCCAACATTCTGTACGACCGCGGCGATTACGAGGGGTCGCTGTCGCAACTCGAGCGCACCGAGCCCGATGACCACTGGGAGGAGCTCGGCATCTGGCGCTTGATCGAGCTCAAGAAGTCCCTCTATCGCCTAACGGACGACGATCCCGAGCTCGCGCCGTGGGAAGACCGGCTCTCCGAGCTTGCCGGCGAGCCCGACGACATCGACGAGATGCTGTCCGAGATCGAGACGCGCGTGAACGAAGAAGAGGCGGCGCGCGAGCGCGGGCAGCTCGAATTGTTCGGCGCGCTGCTCTCGGATCTGGCCGGACAGAAGGTGTCCGACACGCTCGAGCATCGGATCCTGCTCAACGACGGCCGCATCTACGTGGGGAGCTGGGACCGGATCGTCCGCGCGATGCGCGACGCGAACAAGGCCATGACGGGACGCTCGTTGCAGGAGTTCATGGCCACCGAAGCCAGCCGCGGCTATTCGATCACCGGCGTCAAGATTCCGATTGGCGACGCCGAAAGCTTCATCCGCGGCAGCGCGAACGCCGGCCTGTTGCGCATCGTGCGGTGACGGATCCGTCCTCCGCCTCGCGCGGCGCGCTCCACGCGCTCGAGGCGGTTCGACCGGCGGTCGAGCGCCTGTCATCGAGCCGGTCATCGCAGGACAATGCATCCGATGTGACGGCCATCTGCACGGGCGTCGAGCTGGCACTCAGCGTGCTGATCGGCCGCACGGACCTCTCCGGCCAGGCGCTCGTCCGCGAGACGCGCCAGCGCGAAGCGATCTCGCTCGAGCAGGCGCACGCCGCGCTCGAGCTGTTCGCGGTGCGCGATCGCGTTGGCGCGTCGGGACAGATCGACGCGGCCGATCTGGAGGTGGCGCGCGAGGCGTACGGCGCGCTCGGGCGCGGATTCGACGCCGCGCCGGTGTCGGCTGATACTGCGATGCCGCCTGCGACCGGCGCGGTCACACCGTCCGGCGCGGCCAGGGACGGTCCGGCCGTGCCCTCGGGCATTGCGCCATCGAGCAGCGCCGCCGCGGGCGGTCCGTTAGGCGGGGCCGCGTTCGGCGCACCCGAGGAGGCGCCGCTGGCCGCGCCGCCGAGATACGGACCGCTCATCACCGCCGCCGTGGTCTCGTTGCTCGTACTGCTCGGCGTGTATTACCTGGTTGCGGGACGCCGCGCGCCGTCGGCGCTCGACGCCGGCATTGCCGCCTACACGGCCGGCCATCGCGATTCGGCGCGCGTGTTCTTCACGCGCGCGGCGGCTGCGTATCCGAATACCGTCCGCCCACATCTGTACCTCGCGCGCATGGCCCGCGAAGACGGCGACTATTCCACGGCGGGCAAGGAGCTGCGCACGGCCGTGCAACTCGATCCATCGGGCGCGGCCGCACAACGCGAGCTCGGCGCCTTCTTCCTCGCGCGCGGCGGATCGTTCGCGTCACAGGGTCGGCCGGACCTCGCCTCGCAGGACTACGACGCCGCGCGCCGCGCCTACGTGCGCGCGATCCAGACGGACGCGTCGGACACCGCGTCGCAAGGCTATCTCGCGTGCGCGCTCGCGCGCCTGGGACGCGCCGACGAAGCGGCGACGTGGCTCAAGCGCGCCGGCCCGGGGCCATGGAGCGGCTGCGCGTCGTCCCCAGCCGCGCCGTGACGCCGCCGGCCGGATTCTCTCCCGACACCGTCCATCGCAGTGCGTTAGGCAACGGGCTCACCGTGCTGGTGCACCGCGACGCGTCGGCGCCGGTCGTCGCGATCGTGACGCACGTCAACGCAGGCTACTTCGACGAGACCGACGACGTCGCGGGCATCGCGCACGTGATGGAGCACATGTACTTCAAGGGCACGCCGACCCGCGGCGTGGGCGAAATCCCGCGAGCGACGAAGGCCGCGGGCGGCTACTTGAATGCGGGCACGATCTACGACCGGACCAGCTACCACACCGTGCTCCCGGCGAGCGGCTTCCTCGACGGTCTCGAAATCCAGTCCGACGCGTACGCCAACTCGCTCGTCGACGCCGATGAGCTGCGACGCGAGCTCGAGGTGATCATCCAGGAGGCGCGGCGGAAGGCAGACACGCCGGGTGCGGTGGCGGTGGAGACCCTGTACCGCCTGTTGCACGACACGCATCGCATGCGACGGTGGCGGATCGGTACCGAAGAGGGCCTGCGGCGGTTGACCCGCGATCAGGTGCTGGCCTTCTACCGGACGTACTACCAGCCGTCGAACACGATCCTGTCGATCGTCGGCGACGTGGATCCCGACGCGGCGCTCGCCGCCGTCGAGCGCCGCTACGGCGGGTTGTCCGACCGTCCCGTTAGGCGGGACCGCGGCCCCGCGGAAGCCGCGGGGCCGCGCGGATTCCGGTTTGAGGACCTGGCCGGCGACATCACGCAATCGCAGCTCGTGATCGGCTGGCGCACCCCGGCGGCGCTGGATCCCGAGACGCCGGCGCTGGAGATGGCGGCCGCCGTGTTAGGCAGCGGACGGGCATCCCGCCTCTATCGCAGCGTGCGCGACCGCGCGCTGGCGGCGTCGGTCACCGCATCGAACTACACGCCGACCGAGCTCGGCGTGTTCGTCATCCACGCCGACGGGCCGCCGGCCGCGTCGGGCGACGCGCTGCGCGCCATCTGGGCGGAAGTGCGCGATCTGCGCGAGCACGGCGCCACCCCCGACGAGATGTTCCGCGCCCGGCGGCTCATCGAGGCGCGATTCGCCCGCGCGCTCGAGACCATGGAAGGCCAGGCCAACTGGCTCGCCGATTGGGAAGCACTCGGCGACTGGCAACTGGGCCTCGCGCATTACGACCGGCGGATGGCGGTCGAGCCGCGCGAGATCGCCGCCGTGACGGACCGCTGGCTGGGGCTCGATGCCGCGGCCGTGGTGTCGTACCGCCCCGACGCGATCGCGCCGCTCGCCGCCTTTGGCGGCGCGCTGCGCGATCGCGTCGAGGCTCCCCCGCGTCCAATCCCCGTGGGCGGCGCGCCCGCGGCGCCGCCGATTGCATCGGCGGCTGCCGCGCCCGCGCCCGCCCTCGAGCGCATCGAGGGCCGCGTGCACTGCTACCGCACTGCCCGCGGCACGCCCATTCTCGTTAGGCAGATTCCACACGCCCGCCTCGTGCACGTCGCCGTCTCCGTGTCGGGCGGCGCCTCCGACGAGCCCGCCGAGCACGCCGGCCTCACCTCGCTCCTGGTGCGCACCGCCGTCAAGGGCACCGCGCACCGCGACGCCGACCGCATCGCCGCCGACGCCGAGCTCCTCGGCGGCAGCATCGCACCGTCGGCCGGCGCCGAAAGTTTCGGCTGGTGGATGTCCGTCCCCACCGCCCGCGCCGACGACGCGCTCGCGCTCCTCGCCGATGTCTCCCAGCAACCGACCCTCGCCGAGTCCGCGCTCGACACCGAGCGCGACGTGGCATTGGCCGCGCTCGCGTTGTTGCGCGACGACATGCAGCAGTGGCCCATGCGCCTCCTCACGCGCGCCGCGTTTCGCGGGCACCCGTACGGCGTGCCGGCGTCGGGCGACGAACAGAGCCTCGTCACCATCGACGCCGCGCGGCTCCGCGCCTGGCACGCGAACCACTGCCTCGCCGGCCCGTCGGTGATCGTGATCGTCGGCGACGTGGATCCCGACGATGCGGCTTGCAGCGCCGCGCGCCATTTCCAGGAGTTGTGCGGCGCGCCGGCACGCGCGCCCGAAGCGCCGGCGTGGACCCGCGAGGCGGTGATGGTCCGCGAAACGCGAGAGAAGGCGCAGACCGCGCTCGCCATGGCGTTTCCGTCTCCCGACCGCGGCGACGATGCCCGCTTCGCGATGCACCTGCTGGCCGGCGTCGGCAGCGGGTTAGGCGGCCGGTTCTTCGAGGAGCTGCGCGACAAGCGGTCGCTCGCCTACACGGTGAGCGCGGGCGTCGCCGAGCTCCGGCGCGCAGGGCTGTTCCGCACGTTCATGGCCGTGTCGCCCGAGCGAGAGGAAGAAGCGCGGCGCGCAATGCTCGACGAGCTGGCCAAGCTCCGCGACGCGCCGGTCACCGATCGCGAGCTCGCGCGCGCGAAAGCGTACGCGATCGGCATGCACGCCATTCGGGAGCAGAGCGGGGCATCCGTGCTCGCCGATGTCCTCGACACCTGGATGTTCGGCCGCTCGCTCGCCGAGCTCGACGAGTACGAGGCGCGGGTGCGCGCCGTGACCGCCGCCCAGATGCAGCGGCTCGCCCAACGCTATCTGGATGAAACCCGGCGCGTCGAGGCCGTGGTGGCCGGCGCACCGGGTCGTGCCTAACTGCCGCCGTGCTGGAGCTCGCCGGCCGCGCGCCGCAACACGGCGGCGGCGGGGCGGAGTCGCCCGGCGGCCGTGCGCAGACCGATCGGCACGCGATAGTCGGATGCTTGAAAGGCGATCAATCCTTTGATCGCCGCGCGGCTCGACGCCCACGCGAGCACGCCCCACAGCGCGCGCGCCTGACTGTCTTCGCCGTGCGCGAGCGGAAACGCGCCGGCTTCGAGCACCCACACCGGCTTCGACGACCGCGCCGTCCGTATCCACGCATCGGCGATCCGCATCCGTGCGTCGAGGGTCGCCGCGCCGCCTAACCACGGATAAAGCGACAGGGCGATGCCATCCACCGGCGACGCCGTCGAGGCGCTCCATGCATAGAGCGCGCTGTCGGCGGCGGTGAAGCCGCCCACGTGCGCGAGCACGCGCACCGCGGCGCTGTCGGCAGTACTGTCCTCGTGCGCGGCGTCGGTTGCCGCCCGCAGGTAGGCTTTCCACGTGTCGATCGGAACTGGCCCGATCGCGCGCGCCGCCGCGCCGGTGGGATCCACCACCGGCACCACGAAATCCGGGTGCAGGCGACGCGCGATGCGCTCCACATCGGCCACGCGGTCGCGGAGGTAGGGCGCGAGCGCGCCCGGCGACACGTGATCTTCCGCCGAAAGGTCGAGCGCCGCGATCACGCGGCGCGATCCGCGCACGTCGTCCATCACGTGCGACACGCTGTCGAGCGTCGCCGCGCTGGCGCCCGCGGGGGTGAAGTAAATCGTGAGAGCACCGGCGCCGATCGAATCCGCCAGGCCGAGATCGTTGGTCAACGACACGGGCGTCGGCGGATCCGAGAGCGTTGGAAATACCTTGAGTCCCACCACGAAGTCGCTGTCGGGATGCTCCTGCAACCGCTGCCGTGCGTAGCGGTCGTAGCTCCGCACTGCACGCGCGGCCGGGAGAACCTGCGACACGATCAAGAGCAGCCAGCCCGCAGCGACGAGCGCCATGACGCCGCGCACCAGCATCCGCGCGTTGGGCCGCCCCTGCGTCACGGGCGCGAAGACCGGCACGTACAGGAACCACGGCATGACGAGCGCCATCGACTGCGCCGACAGTGCGATCGCGTTGCGGTCGGCCGCGAGGAGTGTGAGGAGCGGCGTGCCCGGTGAGACGCCCACGAAATCCAACCAGTGCGTGAACGTGATCAGCGCGAGCACGAAGTCGAACGCCAGGATGGCCACACCGATCGACACCGATGTTCGATGCTTGGCGAGCGAATATGCGGACTGCGCGGTCGCGAGCGCGACGGTCGCCGGCCAGATCCAGGCGATCGAGATGAGAGCCGCGCCGGTGAGCAGCGAGGTGGAGAGGAGCGAGACGACCAGCGCCGGCAGCAGCAGCAGTCCGCCTAACGCACTGAGAAAGGCGAGGATGGGCGGCACGCCCTGGACGCGGGCCGCGCGTCCGGCGACCCACAAATCCCAGATCAAGACCAACGCGCACAGCACCAGGTGCGCCGTCGCCAGATGGTGCCATGCGCTGAGCCGGCTCATCCCCCTCCGGACGCGGCACGCCGCAGGGCCGTCACGTCACCCGCACCCGGCGACGCAATTCAGAACATGGACATCGCGAGCACCGAGCGCAGCGAGTCGTTGGTGGCGCGCAACCGACCGCTCAGCACCCGCACCACCGACCACAACACCTTGTATGCAATGTCGCGATTGAAATCCAACAACATCTCGAACTCAGCTCGGCTCACCGTGATCACCTTGGTGCCGCCGTGCGAGATTGCGTCTGTGGATCGCTCGCTGCGGTCGAACACGGCCATCTCGCCGAACATCGAGCCCGCCTTGAGCACCGCCAGCGCTTCCTCACCCGCGCCAGGAATCTGACGGCTGATGCGGACCTCGCCCTCGATGACGATGAACAGCCGGTTGCCTGGCTCGCCCTCGTGGAAGATCTGCTCGCCCGATGCGTACGTCTTTTCCTCGCACAATTCCGATACACGTTCGAGCTCGTCGTTCGACAGCCCGCTGAAAATCTGCAGGTTGCGCAACACGTCGATCGTGGCCGCCATCGCCTCCCTCACGCAGTGAGCCGCTCCAACCTACACAGAGGCAGGCGCGGCGAAACCCCCGGCTCCGGCATTTCGTCGTGAGACCCGTCCACGCTGGAAGCAGTCTCTTTCCGTCTCTATGTTGAATTCCAGTGAGCTCTTCTCGCGTCCTGACCGTTCCCAACCTGCTCTCCCTCTCGCGATTGCCGCTGGCGGCCGCGTTCCTTCTTGTCGAGGGACGCTCCGCGCGCGTAGCGCTCGTTGGGCTGGCGTCGCTCACCGATTTTCTCGACGGCTGGCTCGCCCGCCGCGGACAAACGTCCCAGCTCGGCGCGTTGCTCGACCCGATCGCCGACAAGACATTCGTTCTCGTGGCCATTTTGGCGTTCCTGGTCGACGGCGCCGTTACCGCCAGCGAGTTTCTGATCGTCATATCGCGCGACTTGGCGACGGCGGTTGGATTCATCGTCGCGTATCTGTTGCCGGGGCTGGATCCGCGTGCGTTCAAGGCGCGATGGCCCGGCAAGGTGGTCACCGTGCTGCAGCTCGCGGCGCTCTTCGCGCTGCTGCTGCGCCCAGCTGTCTTCCCGGCGTTGGTCGTGCTCATCGCGATCGCATCGGCGTGGTCGATCGCGGATTACACGCTCGTGTTGCACCGCCAGCGCGTTCGGTCGTGAATGCGGGCACGCACCGCAACGATCGTCGCGTTCTGTTGTACGGGAGTGATCGCGCCGCGGTGCGTAGCCGCACAGCTCGAGTCGCGCTTGCAGGCGGGTGCGCGACTCGATGTGTTGGCGTCGAGTATTACAGCAGTGCAAGCCGGCGCCGAGGTGAGCGCCAAGGTATCGACCAACGTCCGGATCGGAGTGACGCTGGCGGCGGGCGAGTCATCGGCACACGGACGCACCGGACTTGGAGCGCGCGCCGACTTGGTCGGACGCTTCCTGCTCGATCCGGGTTTTCAGATGCGTTGGGCGCCGTACGCAGGGGGCGGACTTGGGGTGCGTTACGACCGAATCGGTGATTGGCGCGGAACCGTGATCGTGGTGCTCGGCGTCGAAGGGCCGAATTGGAGCGGAGTCGTGCCGTTCGCTGAAGGCGGTTTTGGTGGCGGCGTGCGACTCGGCGTGGGGTTCAGGGCGACGCGTCGAGCGGGCCGCTGACCGTCGCGCCGAGTCAAGACTTTCAGGCGGCCGACACTGCGTCGGCGGGCTCAGTCGCTTCGCCTTCGGCTTTTGCTTTTGGTGGCCGGCAAAACCGTGTCCCGAGTGTGCGAAGATCGGTCAGTTCGACGTCCGACAATTCAGGGTAGCGGTCCTGCAAGTACGGCATCGTGTCGTTGAACCACTCTTCCTGATGCTCTGCGACCGCCTGTATCACGCCACACCGCATGATGTGTTGAAATAATTCGTCGCGTGCCTGCTCGAACGGCGTTGGTGCAGGGGTCTCACGGCGACGGTTGCGCTGTTTGGCCATTCAATCCTGTTGGCTGAAGTATTAGAAGTATATCTCGATGCACGCGCGGATTGAAGCGCTCGCGCGAATGCCAAATTCATTGGGCTCCCCATACGTTACGTCACGATGCCGCTGGACGTTGGCGATCCAGCAGCTCGAGGACCACGTGCACGAGCGCGTCGGGGTTCTCTTCCGGCACGAGCGCGCCCACACCGTGAAAGCGTACGAGACTGCTCGCGGCGATCGCCGCTTGCAGCCGTTCCGGCAGGCCGCTGTCCAGCCATGGTTGGTCCTCACCCCATACGATCGCCGCGGGAGCGCGAATCAATGAGAGATCGAGCTCCTCGACGTCATCGGCCTTGAGGGCTCGCGCGATCGTGAGCAAGTGCGTCACACCATCGGGTCCCACGTACGGCGCCAAATAGCGGGCTACGAGCCGCGCCGGCATCGTTTCCTTGCGCGCCACGCTCTCTTCCAGGACGCGACGCAGCAATGGTGCCGCGCCAAGGACTCCGTGCGCGACACGCAGCGCAAATCGCGCTGTGCCGAGCTGCACGGTTCGGACATCGCGGCCCGGACATTCACCGAACGCGACGCTGTTCACGAGCACGAGTCCGTCCACACGCGCCGGGTGCCGCAGCGTGAGCCGCTGCACGATGCCTCCGCCCACGCCGAGTCCCACCATGGCTGCGCGCGGCACGCGAAGCGCGGCGAGGGCGTGATCGAGATATTCCGCTTGCGCCGCGATCGAGTAATTCGCTTCGAGCGGGCGATCGGATTCGCCATAGCCCAACAGGTCGACGGCGTATGCGGTGTGCCCCGCGGCCGCGAGCAACGGGCCCACGACGCGCCACACGAAACTCGACGTGGCGAAGCCGTGCACCAGCATCACGGCGCGGCCGCCGTGACCATATCGTTCCACGTGCAGTGCGCCCGGCCCGGCCGGCACGCGCATTACGTCTGGATCGATGGGAACTCTCCCGGTTTGTCGGTGAAGAAAAAGCAGCGGAGAAGATATCAGGAGCTAACGGTCACTTGCTACGCCGCGCGGCGCTGGGTAGTGGGTCAGTTTGAGCCAAAGCAGCCGCGTGGCGGCATCCACGGGCTCTTCTGACGTTGTCTTTGTGTGCGTTAGGCGAGGCGGGCGGCGGGCACGTGAGCCCGCCATGCAGCTGTCCGCCTCGCGGCGATGGCAGAGGATCAGTCGGATTGGACGAGACCACGGCGCGGGTAAAGAAACTGCATCGGTACCCGGCGCTGCGGCAGTACCTGCGATGCACGCCCGACGCTAGTTTTCAGCCCTGTCCCCAGCGAGTCAAACGGTCTCCATGTCACAGAAAAGCGCCCGCGCGCAGCGGTCGAACGTCGTGCGTACGCAGCGGGCAGCGAACCTCAAACCGTTCTACATCGGCTTGGTCGTGGTTGCGATTGTCGGCATCGCGCTGATTGCGTGGTCGGCGCAGCATAGTGACGCGTCGCGGCCGTCGATCGCAAACGTGGCGGCAACGCCGCTCAAAGCCCAAGGCCATCTCCTCGGCAATCCGAACGCGCCGGTGCAGATCCTGGAGTTCGCCGACTTCGGGTGCCCGCACTGCGCCGAGTTTGCGACCATCACGGAGCCCGATGTCCGGAAGCGGATCGTCGAAACGGGGTTGGCGAGCTATCGCTACTTCGATTTTCCGCTGGGGAACTTCCCCAATTCCGTTCACGCCAGCAACGCGGCGGCCTGCGCGGGCGATCAAAACAAATTCTGGGAGATGCACGACAAGTTGTTCGAAGGCCAACCGGATTGGAGCGACGAGAGCAATCCCAAGGGCGTCTTCGAGACGTACGCCAAGGCACTCGGACTCGACATGAAAGCCTGGGACGCGTGCTACGACTCGCAGAAGCACTTGCCGGAAATCGACGCGGATCACGAGGAGGGTGTGAGGCGTCACGTCGAGTCTACGCCCACGTTCGTGATCGGGACGAAGCAGATTCCCGGCGCGATTCCGTACGACATGCTCAAGGCGTACGTCGACACCGCGGCGATGGCGGCGAAGACCGCGACGCCCAACAACAGCGCGCCGGCCAAGGGGAAGAGCGGTACGCCGTGATGCGGAGCGCCCGCATGATCATCGCGGTGTTGGCGCTCGTGGGCGCACTCGTGGCGCTCTATCTCACGTTGTTCAAGGTGGGTGTGATCCGCGAGCTCGTGTGCAACGTGGGCTCGTGCGAGCGCGTGAATACGTCGCGTTGGGCGATGTTCTTCGGCGTGCCGGTGGCCGCATGGGGGCTCGCGACGTACCTGGCGCTGCTGGTGCTTGCGTTAGTCCCGGTGCAGCGTGCGGCACTGGAGCGCGCGCTCGCATGGCTGCTCGTGGCGGTGTCGGGATGGAGCGTGCTGTTTTCGGCGTGGCTCACGTCGAAAGAATTGTTCGTGATACACGCCATCTGCATCTGGTGTGTCACGTCTGCCACGATCATGACGCTGATCTTCTTCGCCAGCCTGCTGGAGTTGGCGCGCGTACGGCGCGCCGAACGCGCGGAACGTTTCGATGCGCGCGCCACGGTACAGCCGGCGGCCTCCGGCGGCGCTTCAATGCCCGGCGAGCCGCACGGATGAATCCAGAAGGGCCTTCCGTACGTCATATTTTGACAGGGGGCCCTTTGGTATGATCTCTGCTTGAACGGAGATCGAGGTTTCCCGGGTCGCCGCGGATGGCGGCCTCTCCACTCCACCGTTGGAGCATCCCATGTTGGGCAAGCTGTTCCCTGAACGCATATTCGCGCGCAAGCTGAACGCGGCGGCCGAGAAGCGGTTGCGGCTGGCGCAGGCGCGCGCTGAAGAGTCGGTGATTCGGGCGCACGTGGACAACGCGATGATGTTCGTCGACACGTTAGCCGAGGATTTGCCGTTCGACCGGGCGATCGAGACCTACGTGCGTGTGATGGGTATTCCGGAGCCGCTGGCGAGCACGGTGGTGACCCGTGCGCTCGTCACCTTGGGGGAGGACCTGGTGCAGTATCGTCGTCGTCCCGCGGAAGCGGTGCGCGACGAGGAGCCGGTGCGTCCGGCACTGCGTCTGGACGAAGCTTCGGATGGCAGGCTGCGCGCGATGCGGCGTGCATGAGCGCCGCTCGTTAGGCAGCAGCAGAAACACCGACGGCCCGCCCTCGAGGCGGGCCGTCGGCCATCCGGCATGCGCGCCGCGTCATTCCTTCGGCGGCAGCACCTCGCGCAGCATGCGTTGCAGCACGGGGTCGGAGAGCGACACATCCTCGAGTCGCGGGACCATGTGCATCTGCAAGCGCGGATTCCGATAGTGTTCGGCGCGAGTGTCCACACCGCGCTCTTCCGCGCGCAGTGCGGGCGCGGCTTCCCAGATGGCGAGCAGGTCGGGCTGGCGCGCGGCCAAGCGGAGCAGCAGCTGGCGCGCCTGCTCGGGCAACACGGTGAGGAGGCGCTCGAAGGCCTCGAAGTCGATATCCTGGCGCAGGCGTTCGCGGTGGTCGGGCGACAGGACGAACGGCGGCGTCGGTCGGCGCGGGTCAGGCATCGTATGGAGCTCCTGGCGCGGGTACGCGGGCGACGACTTTGTGAAGCCTGCGCGCGATTTCGCCGGAGCACAATGGCCGAAATCGATTCTTCGAGGATTCTCAGGAAGGCGAGGAAAGAGGGCCGCATCGATGAGCGCGTCCCTCTTCCTCGTGGCTCGCCTCACGTGGCCGGCGCCACCTGGTACTGCTCGAGTTGTCCGTTGGGCAGCTCGTACGTCCAGACGCGCAGCACGCGTCCCCCGGCCGTAACGCGATAGACGCGCTCGATCATGCCGCCACGGCTCTCCTGGCGGATCTGCACGAACCCGGTCGGCGCGCCTAACGGGCCGAGGCCGGACTTGAAGTCCGCGAGCGCGGTGTCGCTGAAATACGCGTTCGCGTCCGCCGTGAACAACGAGCGGTCGACCGTCCCGTTCTCGAGACCCTCGAAGATCTGTCGCGCACGCGCGGTACGCTCGGTCGTCATCGCGTCTTCGGTCGTGAACAACACGCGCGCGATCTGCTGTGCGATCGCGCCCGATGCGGGCGCGGCATCCTGGTTGGTGAGCACCACGATCGCCGCGCTGTCGTCTGGGAACACCATGTTCTCGGCCGTGAAGCCG
>Ga0075436_100001765_pt1 | contig 14817 bp, 22 predicted proteins | sample RhiMethybrSRZTD5_FD_75303 | JGI IMG/M metagenome (GOLD analysis project Ga0075436, IMG submission 75303) | Populus rhizosphere microbial communities from Tennessee, USA - Rhizosphere MetaG P. TD hybrid SRZTD5 | ecosystem: Host-associated > Plants > Roots > Rhizosphere > Soil | place: USA...
TCGTCTCGCCCCTCGGCCCGATGTATCAGGCCGGGACGCTGTCGGGGAACCCGGTGGCCGTCGCCGCCGGCCGGGCCACGCTGAGCGTGCTCAAGAATTCGTCGATCTACGCCGATCTCGAGGAGCGCGGCGCGGAGTTCGAAGAGGGCGTGAAGGCGGCCGCGCAGAGGCACGCCGTGCCCGTGACGATGAACCGCGTCGGCTCGATGTGGACGATTTTCTTCAACGAAGGGCCGGTGACGGACTTCGAGTCGGCGAACCGCTCGAACCGCGAGAAGTTCGCGCGCTTTTTCCACCTGATGCTCGGCGAAGGCGTCTACCTCCCGCCATCGCAGCTGGAGGCGGCCTTCTTCTCCGCGGCGCACGCGAAGAAGGACATCGTGCAGATGATCCAGCGCGTCGACCGCGTGCTGAAGAAGATCGGCTGGGAGTTCTCGTCGTAGTTCATGAAGTTTATCCCTCGCGAAGACGAGGGATCACCGGAGCATCAGCAGGTCAGTCAACGACGCGGAGAGGTCGGTCCAGTTCGGATTCATCTTCTGAATCAGCGCGACGCGCCGGGCGCGCGTCCACCACGCGCGGTTGCTGACGATGTACACGCACCACTGGCTCATGACGTGTCGGTGCTCCGATGATCCCTCGTCTACGCGAGGGATAAACGTAAAGAATCAAGGATCTCCCGCTCCGCGAGCTCGTGCAGCGCGCGCGAGCGCTCCCACGCAACGTCGGCGCGCTTCAGCAGCGCTTCCCGATTCTTGACCCCGGCGAGGTTGATGCAGACGTTCTGGTACGCGCCCGCGGCCGCGGCGCGCGCGACTTGCGCGCCGACGCCGGCGTCGGAGAGCGAGGCCTGCAGTCCGATGCGGGCAATCTCGCGGCAAAGCTCGATGACCTCGGCGCAGCCTTCGAGCACCGACAGCGGCACCTCGGCCGCGCCGATGGTGGCGGCCTCGACGGCGGCGTCGCGGTTCGGATCGTCCTTCGGGATGCGGAACGACTCGAGCAATCGATCGAAGGCCTCGGTGTCGGCATCGACGGCGGCGAGGAACTGGTCCTTCAGCTCCTGCCCGCGCACGGCGATGCGGTCTAGCTCCGCGTGCTTCGCCTCGAATCCCTTCTTCGTGTGCGAAAGCACCGCGACCATCGAAGCGAGAGCGGCCCCCATCGACGCCGCCAGCGCGGAGACGGAGCCGCCGCCGGGCGCGGGGGCGTCGCTGGAGAGCTCGTCGAGGAAGTCGCGCACGCTCATGGAGGCGAGGCGCGGCTTCGTCGCCAGGCGGTATTCGATGACGCGCTCGTTCGGATCGAAGGGCTTGGCCTCGCTGAGGCCGAGGGTGCGGATGGCGGCGTGAATCAGCGCGGCCTCGGGGACGCCGGTGGGGCGGCCCATCTTGGCGAGGTAGTGGCGGCCGGCGTCGAGGAGCACCGAGCGCGGCACGAGGCCGACAATCTCGGAGCCGGTGACGCGCAAGCCGCGGTCGCGGGCGCGCTCGTCGCAGGTGTCGAAGGCGAGGTGGAGCGGGGTGACGTCGAGGTCCGTCAGATTGATCGACACCTGCGCGCAGCCGAACTCGGGGATGACCCAGCCGACAGCCTTGACCGATTTCAGGATGCCGGGCTCCCACACCGGCTCGCCCTTGGCGTCGAGGACGGGGTTGCCGCCGTCGTCGCGCTTCATCCGGCCGCGCTCGCGGACATCGAACGCGACGCGCGTGGCCAGGCGCTTGTCAAGGGTGTTGAGGTTGACGTTGTAGGCGACGAGGAACTTGCGCGCGCCGACGACGATGGCGCCCGTGCGCGGCACGAACTGCGCCGGCCCGAAGTCGGGCTGCCAGCGCGGGTCGAGGAGCTTCTTGGCGCAGGCTTCGTACTCGCCTTCGCGAATGTCCGCGAGGTTGCGCCGGTGCGGCGCGGTGCAGGCGTATTCGTAGAGGAAGACGGGGACATGGAGCTCGTCGCCGACGCGCTCGCCGAGTTTCCGCGCCAGCTCGACGCAGTCGTCCATGGTGACGTTGGCGACCGGGATGAACGGCACGACGTCGACCGCGCCGATGCGCGGATGCGCTCCCCGATGCGCGGCCATGTCGATGAGCTCGACGCCCTTCTTCACGAGCCGGAAGGCGCCCTCGAGGACGGCGTCGGGCTCCCCGACGAAGGTGATGACGGTGCGGTTCGTGTCCGCGCCGGGATCGACGTTCAATAAGGTGACACCCGGCGCCGAGGCCGCCGCGTTGGCGACCTCGTGGTAGATCTCAGGCCGCCGGCCCTCGGAGATGTTGGGGACGCATTCGACGGTTCGCATCGGCGGCGAATGCTACATCAAGGTTACGGCCGTCATCCTCGGCCTGGCATTCTGAGATGCTTCGCCGTCTTCGCGGCTCAGCATGACGTGAATCGCGATGGCCGATCAGTACTCCCAACGCTCGTTGCCGACGTCTGGTCCCCAATCCGTTTCGGGATGCCGATTTTCCTCGGTGATCCCTTCGAGAAGTTTCTCCAGCGTCAGTTCATCCTCCGGAATCACGACCACCAGCTCGTCTCCGCGCCGAATCACCTTCGTTCTCATGCCTCTAGCCTACCCCTCTCCCTCACCGACATCCAGCTCCCCAGCCACCCCGCCGCCATCCCTCCGGCCATCAGGCCGAGGAGCTTCTGCCAGGGCAGGAATCCGGCGAAGAGGAACCCCCACAGCAGCGAGCTGGCCGGGGGAATCAGGCGGCGGGCGAGCTCGTAGGAGCCGAAGAGGAGGGCGACAGCCAACACCGCGCCGATCGTGCCTTGCAGCAATCCTTCGATCAGGAACGGGCCTCGGATGATCCGCTCCGTCGCGCCGACGAGGCGCATGATCTCGATCTCCTCGCGGTACAGCATCATCGTCAGGCGGATCACGTTCGCGATCGTGAACGCCGCGGCGATGGCCAGGATCCCGCCGGCCACGAAGCCGGCCGCGTTCACGACGTCGACGAGGCGGCGGAGGCGGCGCACCCAATCCCAGTCGAGCTGTACCTGGTCGACGCCGGCGATCGCGCGCAACTCCGAAACTTCGCGTGCAAAGAGCGACGACTGCGCTACGCGCGGCGTCACGTTGCACTCGAACGACGCCGGAAACGGATTCTCGTCGAGCTCGCCCACAACCTCGTTCAGGTTCGTGAAGTACGACTTGAAGCGCGCCAGCGCCTCCTCCTTCGTCACGAAGCGGCGGGCGCCGAAGTCGCGGTGCGCGGCCAGGAAGGCGTCGACGTCGTGCACCTGCGCGGGCGTGGCGTCGGCGTCGAGGTAGATCGTCACGCGCGACGAGCCTTGCCAGCGCGTCACGGCGCGGGAGAGATTTTCGGACAGCAGCAGGAACGCGCCGAGGATCACGAGCGAGATGGCGATCATGGCGATGGCTACGACGCTCGTCCGCTTCGACACCCACAGCCGCCGCACCGCCTCGCGGAGGAAATAGCCGACCGTGCTGCGGGGGACCTCGGCGTTGCGAACCATCAGCCGATCCCGAACAGGCCGCCGGCGCGGGCGGCGCGCTCCGGTGCGGCCGGCTTCTCGTCGGTGATGCGGCCGTGGTCGAGGGCGATCACGCGGCGGCCGCTGCGCTGGATCAGCTCGCGGTCGTGCGTGGCGATCAGCACCGTCGAGCCGCGCAGATTCGCGTCGGAGAAGATCTCGAGAATCTCCGCGGAGAGGTCGGGATCGAGATTCCCGGTCGGCTCGTCGGCGATGAGCACGAGCGGATCGTTGATCAGGGCCCGGGCCACGGCCACCCGCTGCTGCTCGCCGCCGGAGAGCTGCGGCGGATAGGCGTTCAGCTTGTGGTGGAGACTGACCGTGCGCAGCGCGCCGTACGCTTTTTTCTTGTGCTCCTTCGGCGGCACGCCGATGACCGTGAGGATGAACGAGAGATTCTCGAACACCGTCATCCGCTCGATGAGCTTGAAGTCCTGGAACACCATCCCGATCTCGCGGCGGAAGAACGGCAGATGCGCGCGCTTCATCGCGTTCAGGTTCCGGCCGTTCACGACGATCTGCCCGTCCGTCGGGCGCATCTGCCGGAGGATCAGCTTCAGCAGCGTCGACTTTCCGGCGCCGCTCGGCCCGGTGAGGAAGACGAATTCGCCCTTGTCGATGTGGAAGGTGACGTCGTGGAGCGCGGTCGAGTAGCGGTCGAAGCGCTTCGTCACGTGATAAAAGTGGATCATCGTGTGGGCCTCATCATGATAACGCGTTGCCTGGTCGTCGGCGCCGGCGGCTTCCTCGGCGCGGTGGCGCGCTACGCCGTCGGCGTCTGGATCGAGACCTTCTGGCGCCGCGACTTCCCGCTGGCGACGTTCCTCGTCAACGTGACCGGCTGCTTCATCCTCGGATTTTTTCTGACCATGGCCGCGGAGCGGATGAGCATCACGCCGATGATGCGCCTCCTCGTGGCCACCGGCTTCGTCGGCGCCTACACGACCTTCTCGACGTTCGAGTACGAGACGCAGCGCCTGACGACGACGGGCGCGTTCGGCTGGGCGCTCGTCAACGTGCTGACCTCCGTCGTGGCCGGCTACGCCGCCATACAGCTCGGCGTGCTGTGGGGGAGGCGCTGATGCAAGGCCCGGCGAAGCGCCTGACGATCTTCATCAACGAGTCGGCGCGCTGGCACGGCCGCGCCGCGTACATGGCCCTGCTCGACCTCTTCCGCCATCGCGGCCTGGCCGGGGCCACGGTCACGCGCGGCATCGCCGGCTTCACCGGGCGTGGCGCGGTGTCGAGCATCGATCACGTCGAATTCGCGAGCGCGCTGCCGGTGCGGATCGAGGTCACCGACGCCGCCGACAAGATCGAGCGCGTGCTCCCCGACGTCTACGACATCGTCGACGTCGGCCTCGTGGAAGTACAGGACACGAACGTGGTCAAATACTCCGGCCGCGAGGAGAGCGAGCCGGCCGCGACGCACATGCGCCTCATCGGAAAAGCGAAGTCGCTGCAGATCCATATCGGCGAGGACGACACGTGGGAAGGCGCGCCGCTGCACGAGGCCATCGTCACGCGCGCCCGCCAGCTCGACATCGCCGGGGCCACGGTCTACCGCGGCATCCTCGGCTACGGGGCGCACAAGCGCATCCACAAGCACAAGACGCTGGCGCTCTCGCACGACGACCCGATCATGATCTCGGTCGTCGACGAGGAGGAGAAGATCAACAAGCTCCTGGCCGCGCTGGAGACGATGATCCGCGGCGGCTGCATGATCGCCGTGTCCGACGTGACGGTCGTCAAATACGAGGAGCACGCCCCGGCCGGAGAAGCATGATGTGCACACGCATCTTGCGGTTGTGGAAGACGACGCTCTTGGCCACGGCGCGGCCGATCAGCGCGCCGGCGACGACGTCGGACGGCCAGTGCACTCTGTCGTTGACGCGTGAGATCGCCACCGCCGTGGCCAGTGTGTACGCCACGTAAGGCACGGCGCCGTCGTAGTGCGCGGCGATGGCCGTCGCCGTCGCGAAGGCGTTCGTCGCGTGACCCGACGGGAAGCTGGTGTACTGGTCGAGGTGGCCCTGCTCGGGGCGGAACGAATGCGCCCCCTCGCCGAGGAACGGGCGCGCGCGGCCGCCGACGCGCTTGATCGCCGGCGTGACGACGACGCCGGCCCAGATCTGCGACTCGAAAGCGTCGCGGCCGGCGGCGAGAAGGTTGTCGTTGTGCAGCGCCAGGCCGGAGCCGATCATCAACACGGAGATGTCGACGGCGCGCTGGCCGCCCCACGGCGTGGCGATGCGCGACAGGCGGCCGGCGGGATGATCGTAAACGACGTCGGCCACGCCCCGGTCCGCGACCATCAGCGCCGCCACCGTCCCCGCTCCCTCGGCGAAGCGCATCCACTCCGCTTTCGTCCAGTGCAGCGGCGCGAGCGTCATCGACTTCACGTCGTTGCCGAACTGCTGGAGCTCGCCGGCGTGAAGCGGCACGGCGATGAACAGGAGAATCAGAAATCGGCGCAATCGGCTACTCGCCGAGTTTCGCTAGCACACCGAGTACCAGCGCCGTGAACTCCTTCTGCACGCGCGCCGTCGTGTCCATGACCTCCTGATGGGTCAGCTTCTGCTTGAGGATGCCGGCGGCCATGTTGGTGATGCAGGAGATGCCGAGGACGGGGATGCTCATGTGCGACATGGCCATGACCTCGGGCACAGTCGACATGCCCACCGCGTCGGCGCCGAGGATGCGCAGAGCGCGGATCTCCGCGGGCGTCTCGTACGTCGGGCCGGAGAGGGCCAGGTAGACGCCTTCCTTCAGCGCGAGCCCCTGCGCCGCGGCGACTTCCTTCGCCTTCGCCCGCAGCGACTCGGGGTAGGCCTCGCTCATGTCGGGAAAGCGGACGCCGAGCTCGTCGATGTTCGGCCCGCGCAGCGGGTTCATGCCCATGAGATTGATGTGATCGGAGATGAGCATCAGATCTCCGGCCACGTACGACGTGTTCACGCCGCCCGCTGCGTTCGTGACGACGAGGGCCTTGATGCCGAGGCGGCCGATGACGCGGGCCAGGAACATGACCTCGTCCATCTCGTAGCCTTCGTAGAAGTGCACGCGCCCCTGCATGACCACGACCGGCAGCGCGCCGGCGCGGCCGAAGACCATGCGCCCGGAGTGTCCGAGGACGGTGGAGGCCTTCGCGCCGGGGATCTCGCCGTAGGGGATGGCCGTCTCGACGTCGATGCCGTCGACGACGTTGCCGAGGCCCGATCCGAGGATCAATCCGACGCGCGGCTGCAGCGCGGTTCGCGAGCGGACGAAGGCCACCGCTTGATCGATTTTCTGGATCATGGCGGCGCAGTATAAGCTTCGCCCGTCCAGATTCAACGATTCGAGGGGAGCTTGCATGGAGCGTTTCTCCGCGCTGATTGGCTTTGTCGTCATTCTCGGCATCGCGTTTCTGCTGTCGAACAACAAGCGGGCCATTCGCTGGCGCACGGTCGGGTGGGGACTGCTCCTGCAGATCCTCATCGCCATTGCCGTGCTGAAAGGGGAGTGGATCGCGCAGAAGCTCGCCCCGATCGCGCTGCCGCTGGAGCGCTACGGCGCGGCGATCGTCTTCGTCGTCCTCGTCGTGGTGATCTATCAGCTCGCCAAATTTCTGCCGCCCGTGGCGCGGCGGCCGATCTGGTGGGCATTCGGCGTCGTCGCGCTCTACCTCTTCCTGACCTTCAACCTCCTCGCGTACATGTTCGAGCGGCTGAAGGAGATCGTGAACAACCTGATCGGCTACACCGCCGAGGGATCGAAGTTCGTCTTCGGGCCGCTCGGCGATCCGAAGGGGACGGTGTTCATTTTCGCCACGATGGTGCTGCCGACGATCATCTTCATCGCCTCGATTTTCGCGGTGCTCTACTACCTCGGCGTGATGCAGCTCGTCGTCAAGTTCTTCGCCAAGATGATGACGCGCTTCATGGGCGCGTCGGGCGCGGAGTCGACCTCGGTGGCGGCGTCGATCTTCATGGGACAGACCGAGGCCCCGCTGACGATCCGGCCGTTCCTGCCGGAAATGACGATGTCGGAGCTGATGACGATCATGACCGCGGGGATGGCCCACATCTCGGGCGGGATCATGGCCGCGTACGTGCTCGTGGCCAAGGTCGACGTGATCCACCTGCTGACGGCGGTGATCATGACGGCGCCGGGGGCGATCATGATGGCCAAGATCATCGTCCCCGAGGTCGACAAGCCGAAGACCGGCGGCGACGTCGAGGTCATCGTGCCGAAGCAGGACGTGAACATCATCGACGCCGCCGGCCGCGGCGCGATCGAGGGACTGCACCTCTCGATCAACGTGCTGGGCATGCTCATCGCCTTCATTGCCCTGGTGGCGTTGGTGAACGGGATGTTCGGCTACGTGCACAACTACGTTTGGTGGTTTCCGAAGAGCCTCGACGTGGTGCTCGGCTACGTTTTCGCGGGCGTGGCGTGGTGCATGGGCGTGTCCGCGAAGGACATTTTGCCGGTCGGCAACCTGCTGGGCATTCGCATGGTGGTGAACGAGTTCGTGGCCTTCGCCAGGCTCGGCGAGATCATCAAGGCGAACCCGCACGCGCTCGACCCGCGCAGCTTCGTGATCGTGACCTACGCGCTCTGCGGCTTCGCGAATTTCTCGTCGATCGCCATCCAGATCGGCGGCATCGGCTCGCTGGCGCCGTCGCGCCGCGGCGATCTGGCCCGCCTCGGCCTGCGAGCGATGATCGCCGGGACGCTGGCGAATTTCCTGACGGCGACGATCGCGGGGATGCTGCTGTAACTCGCTCGAAGCTGCGCCATGGGCCTCCGCGTCGGAATCTACGACCACCTCGGCTGGGCGGTCGCCGTCACGGCCTCGCGCGAACACGACGTGGTGGACCGGCGGAGGATCGACCTGCTCGAGCCAAACATGCCGAACATGCCGATCCATCACCCGGAGCCGGGCCTGTCGCTCGATGAGGTCGAGGCGCTGGTCAGCCGCGTGCGCGCCTCGGCCGAACGCGCAACCGCCGCGTCGCTCGATGCGCTGGCAGCGGCGTTGCCGGACGCGGTCGGGTCGGTGCACCTGCGCGCCTTGCCGGCCGATTTTCCCACCGCCATCGCCGTTCAATTGCGCCCGCCATACGACGCTCATGCCGACGCGATCATGTACCGCCAGGTACTCGCTGCCGTCGCTACGGCCCGTGGTTGGGCCGTGCGGTTCTACGACGCCAAGACGGTGGAAGCCGATGCTGCCGCGCTCCTGGCCGATCGAGCCGACGCGATGCTGCGCGGTCCCCGCGACCGGCTTGGGCCGCCATGGACCAGGGATCACCGCACGGCCCTGGCCGCGACTATTCTCACAGCCGGCGCCGACACTGGGGCGATTTGACGCCGAGCAGTTCCGACTCGGCTATGGGTTAAGGACAAGCCTGCGACCCGGCAAATCAGTGCGTCGCCAAGCATTTTCGACCTCGGCAAGGGAGACCGGTTTGGTATCAATGCGGAGTTTGCCGCCTGCAGCCAGAGCCCAGACCTGCGGGAAGGTATCGAAGATGGCGGTGTGTGGGATGCCGGCGCCACCGCCGCTTCCGTAAATTTCTATTCCGGAACTACGCAGCGCAGCGGCCGAGAGAGAAACGGTTGGGCCAGCCATTTCGCCAATTTCAATTAGACGGAGTGCATTGTTCTCGGCCATTACATCGTGGCCAGTTAGGGCATCGAGTAGAACTTCCGTCGGATGCCCCCACACATAGTCAAGAACGATGTCGAAACGCTTGTGGCTGGCTTCGCGCCTGAAGGCCGCGCTCAGTTCCTGATCCGGTTGGTCGAGGGCGATAGTCGCATCCGCACCAAGATCCGGCAGGGTTTCCATGACACGCCGATTTCGCCCGGCGGCAACGACGCGTCCGGCACCGAGGTGCTTTGCGATCTGGATAGCAAGCTTGCCGGCCACGCCGGTTGCACCGAGGATCAGGACTGTTTCGCCCTGCTTGAGTTGTGCGCGCCAGATGAGCGGTAGCCAAGACGATAGTGCTGGATTGGGCAAGGCCGCCGCGGTGTTGTCATCGATCCCATCCGGAACGGGCAAACACCGAGCGCGGGACACCACAGTTTGCTCGGCCATCATCCCGTAGGGTGGCCGAGAGCCCCCGCAAAAGACCCGTGTGCCATCGTCAAGAATTCCGACACCATCAACACCACATATCGTCGGCAGTTCGCGATGAGTGTCATAGTGCGAACCGTTCGCCATTGCCTTCTCAATGTTCTTCAACGAGGCGGCTTTTACATGGACGATGACTTCGTTTTTGCCCGGCTCGGGATCCGGGAAATCTTCATATCGCGGTGGATTGCCAAGCGTGTGTAATACAGCAGCCTTCATCGCTGCATTCTCCTAGCTCATTGGCGAATGGTGAACACAGCGTAGAGCAGCGCGGCGGCAGCGGAAACGAGTCCTCCCGCCAGACAGAACCGCGCGTTTAACGTCAAGACGCCGACGATGAGCACCGGGAGCCCCGTGATACCGAGCAGCAGTACGGCAACATGGCCATTGCGCCCGGTCGCTGACTCGGAGGCGCAAGCCAGGCAGCTCGCCGCCTCAGACGAGATTTCGCGATAGCAGACCTTGCAATAATGCTGCTCTTCGGCGTTCGACACAATTGAATGTCCGACGACTGTACGGCTGAAAGGTTACCGTTGCTCGGTGTGTTCCGTGGTTGCGTCCGTTTCTCTCCAAAGGCGGCCGCATTGCGTGCATTCATACTTAGGTCCAAATGCGAGAACCAATGGCCACAGCAACAGCAGTATCGGCGCAAGCATCGTCAGTGCTTTCCCGCGGCGACGCCACCGTTGCGGGCCCATGATGTCGGAACCGCAATAGGGACAACGCTTCTGCTCTTCCGCGTCATGGATCTCGGCCGCGTAATCGTCCGGGAGCAGGCCGGGTCGAATGCTCAACAACTCCAGAGCCGAATCGATGTCGGCAGAAGCCACCTGCAGGCGAATACCCTGCAAAGCAGTGGACCACTGCCAATCGATGCCGGCAATGTTCTCCTCGGGAATCGTCGAGTCGATTCCTTCAGCGGTCAGCAGCGATTGCGCAAGCTGTGCCGAAATCAGGTCCGGATACGTTGCGACGGTCTCCACGCGGTGATCTCGATCAATATCGTAACACCGCCGCCGAGCCTCCGCAGGCGATCCCCGCGCCCTTAGAAACGTAACGAGTTTGACAAGAGCGCCCCGGTCATACGGCCCTAGATTGATTCCATGCGAATCGCGGGCGCTATTCTGACATTGCTCTTGGCAACCATGACGGCGGGTCGCGGTGTGCCTCGAAACGAGGTGTGCGCGCCGCCGGCCGATTTCAAATCGAGCGTCCAGCCGATTCTTGAGCAGCACTGCAAGCCCTGCCATTTCACCGGCGGCAAGATGTATGAAAAGCTGCCTTTTGACCGTGCAGAGACGATCACGAAGCTCGGCGAGAAACTCTTCACGCGAATTAAGAATGAACAGGAGCGTGCGACCATCAGCGAGTTTCTTCGCTCGCAGAGAGCGCGTCGTTAGCCTTACAGCGTGAGTCGCCCCGGCGGAACCTCCACCGGCTCCGCGCCGGGCCGGAAAATCCGCGCGTGCTTCTCGCCCTGCAGCGTGACCGCGTTGTCCTCCACGCGGAGCATCGTCCCTTCGCGCAGGCCGACCACCGCCGCCTCGTTCTCTTCGTGGAACTCGCGGATGCGCTCCTCGCGCGTTTCCCCCTTGTGCGTCGAGCTCGGATCGGGATCGAGGTAATGGCAGTTGAGCTGGACGTCAATGAAGCCGAAGGCGTCGAACGACGGCGGCTGCACGATGGGCATGTCGTTCGTCGTGCGGATCGTCGGCGAGGCGATGACGCTGCCGGCGCTCGAGCCGATGTAGGGAAGCCCGCCGCGGATGCGCTCGCGGATCGCGCCGAGGAGATCGCGGTCGTAAAGAGCCTTCAATAAACGGAACGTGTTCCCGCCTCCGACGAAGAGCGCCTCGGCGCGATCGAGGGCATCGAGCTCCACGACCTCCAGCTCCATCTTCGCCAGGCGGTCGCGCACCTTGGCCACGTACGCGCCGTGGTCGAACGCCGCGAACGGCGCGAAGGCCACCACGCGCGCCGATCCGAGAAAGTCGCGGAGGAAGGGCTCGACGTGATCGAGATAGCCGTAGCCGTGGACGTTCGAGCTGGAGTTGAGCAGCAGCCGCATGGCGGCATGCTACCCCGCGCTGTCGGGGAAGAGCCACGCTTCCATGAAGCCGCGGTCATCGTTCATCGCCGCGACCGTGTCGTCCTCGATGACCAGGTGGAGTTGCTCGGCGACGTACTGCTCCACCGTCAGCGCCTGGCGGTCGTTCGAGCGCGCGCTCTCCAGCGCCGTCTGCCGGTCGAGCGCGCGCACGAGGTAGCGCGGCAGGCGCCACGTCACCGTCGTCGTGCGCAGCAGCGCCGGCAGATGCGCGAGCGTCTCCGCCGGCACCGCGTCCTCGACCAGCGGCAGCGGCCAGGCGCGGAGAAACCAGAGCATCACGTCCTCCCACGGCACCATGCCGGCGGCGAGGTCGATGCCGTCGATCTCCGCCCGCTTCCGCACCCACGCCTCGGAGTAGCCGACGATGTCGGCCGCCTCGGTGATCGAGCAGGGGCGCCGTTCCCGAAAGAATCGCCGCAGGGTGTCGTGGGAAGGAAGCGTCGGCGGCTGCCGCATCGGACCTGCAGCAAAATATAGCACTAAGCCGTCGATGCGGTATACTGCATATCCGTAATGAAAGCGCAGCATCCGGAGCTCGGGGCCGCGCTCAAGGCCCTGAAGGAAGCACGCGGCGTGTCGCAGGCGCGCCTGGCGCGCATCGCCGGCGTCAGCCGCCGCCACGTTTCCGTCGCCCTTTCCGGCGGCAACATCACAATCTCGATCCTGAAGAAGCTGATGCGGGCGCTGCGCGCGGAGAGCGTGCCGATCGGCGAGCTCTCCGAGGTCTCGGGCGAGCTGGCCGGCGTCGACGCCGCGGTGCTCGTGGCCGTGGCCGACCAGCTCGACCACGGCATCGACACGATCTCGGCCGCGGCGACGTCGCTGCGGATGTACTCGAAGCCGGCGGCGCCGCCGACGTCGGTGAACGCCCGCGCCGCCGCCCTGGTGTGCGACTTCGCCGCGCGCGTGCACCAGATCAACGACCCGGTGGAGCTGGCCGCGTTCGAGCACGCGCTCGACGAGGCCCTGCGCCCCGACACGCCGGCGCGCAACGAGACGGGGCGGCCGGCGCGCCGCAGAACGACGCGATGACGAGCGACGCCATCGCCCGCGCCTTCCGCCAGTGGCTCGACGGCGATGACGCGGCCGAGGAAACGGTGCGGGGGCTGGCCGAGGCGGAGGCGTGGCCGCCGATGGCGCTGGGAAGCGCGGCGACGCGGCGGCTGATCGCGCTGGCGCACGACGCGCTGAGCCGCGACCCGAACCGGGCGGTGTGGATCTCGCGCCTGGCCATCCGCGTGGCGAAGTACGGCGACGCGCTCGCCGACGAAGGCGACGCCTGGCGCGAGTACGCGGCGGCGCTGCTGGAGGTCGGCGACTACGAGGACGCGCACATTGCGGTGGAGCGGGCGCGAATGGTGTACCGGCTGGCGGGAGGTGCGGAGCACAACCACGCGGTGTTGCTGGCCGTGGAAGGCCGCATTCTCCACGAGCTCGGCGATTCGCTGCGCGGCTTGCAGCGGATCGACGAGAGCGCGCGAACGCTGCTGCGCTTGAACGACAAGAAGACGTACGTGCGCGTCCGGTCGATCTACGCCGTCGTGCTGTTCAATCTCTGCCGATACCGCGAGGCCGCCGACACATACGCCGAGATGGTGAACGACTACGACACGGAGACGCTCGCGCATGCCGTGCTGATGATCGGGCGCTGCGCGGTGAAGCTCGGCGAGATCGAGCGAGCGCGCCAATGTTTCGAGACGGCGCTGGAGATGTTCGAGGACCTCGGTCTCCAGCCCGAGATCCCTCGCGTGCGCAAGGGCATGGCCGAGGTTCTCATCGCCCACGGGCGAGTGCACGAAGCAATCTCGGAGCTTTACAAAGCGCGCGCCGAGTTCCTGACGATGGAATTGCCAATCCTCGGCGCGCTCGTGGCGCTCGACGTCATCGACCTGTTGCTCGCCGTCGGCCGAATGTCGGAGATCGAATTGCTGTGCAATGCCTGCCCGGAGCGCCTGCCGCCAAACGCCGCGGAGGCGTTCGCCGCGCTGCGAGAGCGGGCCCGCCGCGCATGCGTCACCGAGGACGACGTGCAGCGCGTGCGCGGATTCCTCGAGCGTCTGCCAATGGAGGCCTAGGGATGAGATCTTCGCGACGAAAGGAGAATCGCGGGGTGGACGGTGCCACCCCGCGGAGGCCACTACGGCTTCGGCGTGCCGATGCTCCACGAGTCGTCGAGCACGACCGCAAGAAGGTGCTTGACGAACTTCACCACGCGTTGGACCGGAGCGGGACCCATCGGCGAGTCGTCGCCGCGCGATCCGGCGAACGCCGGCAGGGAAAGGGAAACGAGGAGCAGGGCAACCGCAGAGATCTTCTTCATAAACTCTCCATCTGCCCGTAGGCCGTTGTCAAAATGGAGGGCCAGCCCTCACGCTAGGAGTGACCGGGAGCACCGCGCCCCTACCCCCTAACTCGTTATAATTCGGTGCTTTCCGTGAGCACGCTGGGTGCGCGGCGATTCACCCGCGGATCGTCGAAGACGCGGAGCCGGTCGCCGGCACCGTAGCAGGCGTCATAGGTCCGGTCCGCGGGCGCACTGTCATTGCCGCCCTGGTCGCCCGACATCGTCGATCTCCTGCTGACGGTTGGTCGCACGTCGGAAATCGAATTGCTTTGCGAGGCCTGTCCCGATCGGCTGCCGCGTAGCGCGTCCAATGCGTTTGCCGGATTGCGCGACCTCGGTGCCGCGGCCACCGGAGAGGACGTCCAGCATGTGCGCGAATTTCTTGAGCGCCTCCCAATGGAAGCGTAGTGGAGGACAGGCACTTCTGCCTGTCCCCCGGGCCGAATCACGGTTTCGGCACGCTGATGTCCCACGAGTCGTCGAGCACGCTCGCCAGCAAGTGCTTCACGAAATGCACGACGCGCTGGACCGGTCCGCCGCGCATCGGCGAGTCGTCGCCGCGCGGGCCGGCGAACGCCGGCAGGGACAAGGAAACGAGGAGCAGGGCAACCGCAGAGATCTTCTTCATAAACCCTCCATCTGGCCCGCAGGCCGTTGTCAAAATGGAGGGCCGGCCCTCACGCTAGGAGTGACCGGGAGCACTGCGCCCCTACCCGTAAGTCCTTACAAAAC
>Ga0075436_100001766_pt1 | contig 14815 bp, 12 predicted proteins | sample RhiMethybrSRZTD5_FD_75303 | JGI IMG/M metagenome (GOLD analysis project Ga0075436, IMG submission 75303) | Populus rhizosphere microbial communities from Tennessee, USA - Rhizosphere MetaG P. TD hybrid SRZTD5 | ecosystem: Host-associated > Plants > Roots > Rhizosphere > Soil | place: USA...
CGCCGCCCAAAATGCTCCACCGGCCTCAAACTATAAGAATTACGACACTACCGGAAAAACCGGCTTGGTCCAATGCGGCAATAATGCCAACGACCCCTGTACGGTTGAGGATGCTTTTAACGCTTTCATTATCGCGACTAACCTGGCCATTGGTGCTGTCGGGCTGATTGCCATTTACGGCATTGTCTGGTCGGCGTTCGGCATGGTCCGCTCGGACGGCAACACGGAAACGATTACCGCGGCGAAGAAAAGTTTTACTAATTCCCTGGTGGGGCTTGGCATGGTCCTGCTGGCTTTAATTTTCGTTAACTTGGTGCTGTACGGGATTCTCGGCGTGCAAGACAAAGGAGTTCTGAAGAACCCGGCGCAGTTCATTGGCAATTACATTTCCGGCAGTAACCAGCCAGCCAGCAATAATGGCAATACTAATGATGTCATCCAGATCAATTCGGCGCCGCAAAAAAAACCTTAAACCCATGAATTTTTTTAAAAAAACAAGTGCGCTAATTTTCTTAACATTCTTTGTATTTGCAAACCTGTTTGCGTTTACCAATTTGGTTTTGGCGGCGAACGTTTCCTCCGTCGATATGGGCCAGGGATGCAATTACATATTGCAGTATGCCCTGGACGGAAGCCCCTTAGGCAGCAGTGATGTTATTGTGGCCGGTAAAGAATACGCAATAGACGCGCTTATCGGCAAAAAGTGCTCCATTACCGCTTTTGTCCAAATGGGCTCTTATGATAACGGGGCTTTTACTTTGAAATATTGCCGCGCCGGCGAACAGTACGTTGGTTTTAATGATGATTATTTTGCCGTTGAAAGCAAATACACTTTCCCTGAAGGCACAACCCAAGCCAACGACGCGGCGCGTTTTTATTACGGCGACCGCACCGGCAAATCTTGCGACGATTTATCGGGACTAAAAATGCAGGAGCTGCGCATTTCCTCTAAAGTGGTTTCTGCCACCAGCGAAGAAGCGTTTAAATGCGGGGCTGCCTTGTTCTTTACCGATACTGCTTCCCACATGGACTTTACTGATACCCGGAATATCGCCTTGAACAGCTCCGAATACCAATTGGGGGCAAAAATGGAAAAATGCACTGACCCCAGAGCGTGGTGGAGAGTGACAATGTTGATTGACGATAAATATGTTAAAGACATTGTTCCGGTGCGTTCCATCCCCGGGTCCCAACACGATTATCCGCCTCCCGTTCCGCTGGTTTTAGATAAACCGGGCAAGTATGATTTCTATCTGGATTATAGTACCAAAAGCGGCAGCGATGCCGATTTAAAAAGTGCTAGCGGGGAAGAATCCCTTCACATTACCATGAATGTTTCTAAGGACGCCGCCCCAGCCAATGGCCCCTATGTCCCTCCGCCCGGACCCAACATACAGGCCACCCTGCCGCAAGGCGGCTACGATGCCGAATACGGCGGGCTTAAAAATTTAATCGGCGCCAACAACATACCCCAATTCATGGCCGGTTTGGTCAAGCTGTTCACCGCGGCCTTGGGAGTTTGGGCGGTCGTCCACATTTTGGTCAGTTCTTACCGCATTGTCATGTCACAGGGGAATACCGAAGCCTTGGCAAAGGCGAAAAAGGGGATTACCTGGGCGCTTATCGGTTTGACCGCAGCAATACTGGCTTACAGCATCGTGGGAATTTTACAAACCGTTCTCGGTGTGCAATGATTCGCATATGAAAAAGCCTCTCCTTCTATGTTTCGGCCTGGTCTTGGCTGGCAATGTAGCGCTGGCGCCGCAACTGGCTCGCGCCAACGGCTGCGATGCCATTGACCGCTCACAGCAAACTTACGACTATACTTTGCCGAAAGTCCCCCGCTATTGTGAAACCGGCGCCATTGTCCAGCGGGTGCTGACCATTGCCTTTAGCTTAATCGGCGGGGTGTCCCTGGTGTTCGTCATTATCGGCGGTTTCCGCTATATGATGTCCGGCGGCAACGAGGAAAGTGTGACCCAGGCGCGCAAAACCGTGCTCTATGCCCTAGTCGGCTTAATAGTAGTGATGTTGGCTGTCGCCATTGTTAACATTGTCCTTAACCTGGTCCTGTACGGCAAAACCCTTTAGCTTGGGAGGGGTTTGTGCTATAATGGCGGTACTGTGTTGATAAGCTTCCTATCTAAACGAGAGGGGGTGAACTCCTTGAAACAAATGTTAAAAAAAGTGAATTGGTTGGTCGTAGCCCAGATGCTGGTGATTACGCTTTTGGCGGCGTCTCCGTTATTGTTCGGCCACCCCGGTGACGTGCACGCGCAATTGAACAAGAACTTCCAGTGCGACCCGAGCACCGGCTTGCGCTGTACCGAAACCAGCGTCCCGCAAATTTTTAAGACGGTCATTAACTGGGCCTTGGGCATTGCCTTCGGCGTCGCGGTTATTTTCCTGATCATCGGCGGTTTCCGTTACATCACGGCTGGCGGTAATGAAGAGTCGGCTGAGAAAGGCAAGAGTTCAGTAATCAACGCTTTGATTGGTATTGTCATCATCGTCTTGTCTTACGTTATTGTTAATGTCGTGGCCAACCTGGTCCAGGGCAACGGCAGTACCGGGCCGTAATTTTATTCTTGCGCCCTCCCTCCCGGGAGGGCGTTAGCCTCGGTGGGCTTAAGCCTTTAGGCAAACCGGGGTTAATCAATAATTAAAATTTATGACATTTAACGTTAAGGCGAAAAAACTTTTGGTTTCCTTGGCCATGGCCGCGGCGGTCGTTTCTTATTGCTTAGCGGCTTTGGCGCCGCTTCCGGCTTTAGCCGCAGCCCAAAATTGCCCCGGCGGCACCAGCAGCCAAAGCGGCGGCGTGGGCAAAGGGCTAAGTGACCTTGGCCAGCAATCTCAAGACATTACCTGCGCCAACATAAATCTGGCCAACCGGTCCGGAGTTGCCGCTGTGGTGGCTAAATTAATAGATTGGGCGTTGTACATTTCCGGCGCCATTGCCGTTATTTATGTAATTTACGGCGGCTACCGTTACTTAATGTCTGGCGGTAACGAAGAAACGGCGACCAAGGCGCGCCAAACCGTTTACAATGCCCTCATCGGCTTGATTATTATTATCCTGGCTTACGTTATAGTGAACGCCGTAACCAACCTGATTACCAATCCGTAAATCTGTTGTAAATTCACAAATGCGTAAACTTCTTTTCATATATTTGGCATTTGTGGCCGTAGGGACCGTTTGGCTTGGGGTTTGGTCTGTCGTTAGCGATGTGCAAGCCCAAAGCCAAGAAGACTTCTGCACGCCCGGAGGACCCCTTTACGATCCGGTGCAATGCGCCGCCTTTAACCAAAATCCAACTCCACCTGCGACCGGAGTATGTGCTAACGGCGCGTCAAATTATCCGACTTGCACTAACCTTCCCCCAAACCCGGCCGCCGCTACTCCTACCACCACTCCTCCACGTAGCAATCCTCCCGCCAGCGCCCAAACTACCGGCGGCCCAGCCCTGCTCTGCGACTCCGGGACTACAAAAAATGGGATCTGCCTACCTAACAATCCTCTAGGCAACCCGACCGGCATTGCCGGCAGCGGCAGTTTTACCGAGCTGGCCGCAAAAATCATCGACATTCTGCTGTACTTTGCCGGCATTGTCGCCGTTATCTTTGCCATTTACGGCGGCTACGTTTACATGACTTCCGGCGGCAACGAAGAAACGGCGTCTAAGGGAAGGCGCATCATCACTGACGCTATAATCGGCCTGGTTATAGTTATCCTAGCCTACGCCATCATTACCGGAGTCACCAACTTCATCGTCAATAAATAATGTTGGTTGTCCGCCCTCCAGCCGCGGTTGGAGGGTTTTGTATTTGTGTTGGCGACCCGCTATAATAACCAAGCAAAAATTGGGCGAGTGGCGGAACTGGCAGACGCGCACGGTTTAGGGCCGTGTTCCGAAAGGAGTGAGGGTTCGACCCCCTCCTCGCCCACCAAGTAAGCAAGCGGTTGATGGAAGCGGTTAGATGGCGTATAATTTCTATACTCCGCAGAAACCTAAGTTATTAAATAACGTGTATACATGGGAAAAATAGTCAAGAATATCATCCTGATCCTGATCGCTTTTTTGATCATTTCCGGGGTCATTGCCGCTTTCACCGGCAAGCCCACGGCGCGCACCGTGCCGTTATCCGATATCACTTCGATGATCAACGATGGCAAGATCGACAGCATTGAAGTGAACCAAAGCACGCTGACCGCGACGGCAAAAGACGGCGGCGCCAAACTGCAGGCCGCGCTGGGGCAAAACACCCAGATCCCGGAATTTTTCAAAGACAGCGGCGTGGACCAGTCGAAAATTAACGCGCTGAAAATTTCTTACAAGAACAGCAGTACCGCCGAGAACATCGCCGGCGCCGTCCTGCCGTTCCTGGTGCCGTTCGTCCTTATCGCTTTATTCATTTATTTCCTTATGCGCCAGGTGCAGGGGACAAACAACCGGGCCCTGACCTTCGGCCAGAGTTCGGTGCGCCTGAACGACGAGCGCAAGAATAAAGTGCGCTTTGCCGACGTGGCCGGCGCCAAGGAAGCCAAAGAAGAATTGAAGGAAGTCGTGGAATTTTTGCGCTTCCCGCAAAAGTTTTTACAGCTCGGTGCCAAAATTCCCAAGGGCGTTTTGCTCCTGGGCTCGCCCGGGGTCGGCAAGACCTTGCTCGCCCGCGCCGTAGCCGGGGAAGCCAACGTCCCGTTCTTCCATATTTCCGGTTCCGAGTTCGTGGAAATGTTTGTCGGCGTGGGCGCCTCGCGCGTGCGCGACTTGTTTAAGAAGGCAAAAAAGAACGCTCCCTGCATTGTCTTCATAGACGAAATTGACGCGGTCGGCCGCCAGCGCGGAGCCGGCCTTGGCGGCGGGCATGATGAGCGCGAGCAAACTTTAAACCAAATTTTAGTGGAGATGGACGGTTTCGAAACCGATACCAACGTCATTGTCGTGGCGGCGACTAACCGGCCAGATGTTTTGGACCCAGCTTTGCTCCGTCCCGGCCGCTTCGATCGTCAGGTCGTGCTGGATTTGCCCGACATCAAGGACCGCGAAGAAATTTTGAAAGTCCACAGCAAAAACAAGCCCCTGGCCAAAGATGTGGATTTACGCACGGTCGCCGAACGGACGCCGGGCTTTTCCGGAGCTGACCTCGCCAACTTGATTAATGAAGGCGCAATTTTGGCTGCCCGGTCCGACAAAAAAGAAGTCGATACCAGCGACCTGAAAGAGGCGATTGAAAAAGTCATGCTCGGGCCCCAGCGCAAGAGCCACATTTTGTCGCCGAAGGAAAAAGAAGTTACCGCTTACCATGAAGGCGGCCACGCTTTGGTCGGTTCGGTCTTGCCGGAATCCGACCCGGTTCATAAAGTGACGATTTTGTCGCGCGGTCGTGCCGCCGGCTACACCATGAAACTGCCTTCCGAAGACAAGCATTTGCATACGAAATCCAGCTTCTTGGACGAAATCGCGGCTTTGCTTGGCGGGTTTGCCGCCGAAAGGCTGGTGTTTAAAGAGTTAACCACCGGCGCCAGCAACGATTTGAAAGTGGCCACCGGCATGGCGCGCCGGCTGGTGACCAGCTACGGCATGAGCGACTCGCTTGGCCCCGTGACTTTGGGCGAACAGCATGAAACCGTGTTTTTGGGCCGCGAAATTGGCGAACAGCGCAATTATAGCGAAGACATTGCCAAGCAGATTGACGAGGAAGTGCGCCGCATCATGACCGAAGCGGAAAACCGCGCCACGGAAGTCCTGACTAAATACCGCTCTTACTTGGATACCATTGCCAGCCGTTTGGTGAAAGAAGAAACCTTGGAGCAGGACCAGTTCGAAAAAATCGTCAGCGACATCATTCCTCCGCAAAAGAAAAAACTGCCGGAATTTACTCCCACCCCCGGCGACGTCCCGGCCGCGGACGTCCCGGTAGCCGCTTAATTATCCTGGGCTTCCCAAGCGTACTGCCGGGAAGCCTTTTGCATCTTTTATGCCGACAGACCACTGGTCAATTTTAAAACGTGCTTACCAGGTTACGATCCGTTACCCCGCGTTGTGGCTATTCGGCCTGCTCTTGGCCGGCGGGTTTAACGCCAATTTTTTTTATTGGGCTAACCTGCGGCTGCGTTGGAGGAACGGCGGCGACTTAATCGCCGACTGGATCCAGCAAAACTTCCATACCACACACATTGTCCTGGCTTCCCTGTTATTGCTTGTGGCAGGGATAATTATAGTTGTCGTGGCGAACTGGGTAAAAATTATTTTTGTGATCTGGGTCAGCGACATCCTCAAGTTGCCCCGCATGCGCCCGGCTTCCTCCACTGGACAGCCCGACTTGCACGCCGCCATGGGCGAAAGCAGGCTCTACTTGGCGCCGGTCACGGCGGCCAGCGTTTTTACCATGTTCGCTACCGGGGTAGTCGTGGCCGTGTTGGGCGGCGGCTCCCAGGTACTGTTTGATTCCCGCGGCGTGGTCTGGCTATTGGCCGCATTATTTTTGGTCGCGTTCGTTTTTTTCTTTTCCTGCCTGAACGTTTTTACCACATTTTTCATTATTTTTTACCGCAAAAGTTTTGGCGTAGCGCTGAACCTGGGAGTGGATCTGATCCTCTCCCGCGCCCGTGCGGTGGTGGAAATGGGCGTTACTCTTCTGCTGGTTTACGGGTTATGTTTTTTTGTTGGGACCTCATTATTATTTCTGTTCCGCTTTTCTGCCGTGGGCACCCTGTCGCCATTGCTACGCCACGGGCTAGTGCCTTCCACCGCTTTCTTCGCCCTTATCACCGGCTTGAGCGGCTTGTTGCTGTGGGCCTGGCTGGCCATAGTCAACACGTTTTTTAACCTGAGCTTGTTGCTTTTGTTCACGCATCTGGTGCGGCCCCCCTACCACCCCGAGTTTAGAGGTGCGCCCGCGCAAGTCGCAGCCGCCTTGCCCGGAGAAGCGGCTTCCTTAGTGGACAGGAGCGCCAAAACATAGTAGAATGTTAGGGATTTAAAGCGATTTCGTAGAAAAATATGAGCGGTTATATGGGCGGTTAGCTCAGTGGTAGAGCATTTCTTTGACGTAGAAAGGGCCACAAGTTCGATTCTTGTACCGCCCACCATAAGGTACAAACTTAATATTAATTATTATTTTCCAGAGCATAAACAAGTATCAAATCTTAAATTTGATGTTCGTTTGGAACCTGGAAACGGAAGATATACGTTTTGCCCAACATAAAAAAAGAAGACATCGCCGTCATAATCGGCACCCAGCCGGCTGACGTTGATTTGTACCTTTCGGCGTTTACCCACCGCTCCTATTTGAACGAGAACCGGGCGTTCCCCCTGCCCCACAACGAGCGCCTGGAGTTTTTGGGCGACGCCGTTTTAGAATTGGTTGCCACCGAATACCTTTACCGCAATTACTCCCATTCCGAAGGGGAATTGACCAATTTCCGCAGCGCTTTGGTTAACTATAAAATGCTGGCGGAAATCGCCAAGCGGCTCGGGCTTGAACGCTATTTACAAATGTCCAAAGGCGAAGCCAAAGACATGGGCCGCGCCCGCCAGGTCATTTTAGCCAACTGCATTGAAGCGCTAATCGGCGCTTTGTATTTGGACCTCGGCTATCAGGCCGCAACTAACTTTATTGTCAAAGAGGTCTTGGTCGAACTGCCGGCTATCATTGAGCAGGGCACTTATCTGGACCCCAAAAGCAAGCTGCAAGAATTGGTGCAAGAAAAGCGCGGCCTTACCCCGACCTACGGAGTGGTGTCGGAAAGCGGCCCAGACCATGACAAGACTTTTATCGTTGCGGCATTCATGGATTCCAACGAGATTGGCCGCGGGGAAGGGCCCTCCAAACAGGAAGCGGAAATCGCCGCCGCCCGCAACGCTTTACAGGATTTAAAATTTTAGGATGTACCTTAAGCGCCTAGAAATCCAAGGCTTCAAATCGTTCGCAAAAAAAACCACCTTGGAGTTTGAACAGGGAATTACGGCCATCGTCGGCCCCAACGGCAGCGGCAAAAGCAACGTGGCCGACAGCCTGCGCTGGGTTTTAGGCGAGCAAAGCGCCAAGCTGGTCCGCGGCAAAAAAAGCGACGACGTCATTTTTGCGGGATCGGACAAGAAGATTCGGGCCGGTTTTGCTGAGGTTGCCGCCACTTTTGACAACCGCGACCACAAGATCCCGCTGGACTACAGCGAAGTCAGCATCGGCCGCCGAATTGACCGCAGCGGCGAGAGCGAATATTTGATTAACGGCAACCGTGTCCGCCTGTTGGACGTGGTTGATTTGGTATTGAAGAGCAATATCGGGACTTCGCGATATACGGTGATCGGCCAGGGCACGATTGATAACATGATTTTGTCCGGCCCGGGTGAAATCAAAAACTTGATTGACGAGGCCAGCGGCGTTAAGACTTACCACATCCGCCGCGACCGGGCCCTGCGCCGGCTGGAGCAGACCGCGCAGAACCTTATGCGCGCCGAAGACCTAATCTCCGAACTCGAACCCCGGGTAAAGTCCCTGCGCCGCCAGGCCAAGCGCATGGAAGCGCGCGAAGAAGTGGAGCGGGAACTGAGGGGCTACCAAAAACAATACTTGGGAAGCAGTTATTGGCGGCTGAAGGAAGCCAGCGGGGAGTTGGCCGCACAAGAGTCGCAGCTGCAAAGCCGCCGCACCGGTTTGGAGAAGTCCGCCCAAGCCCATTTGGACAAGATTGAACGCCACGAACAAGAAAACGTGGAGCAACTGGAAAGCTTCCAGCGCCTGCAGTCCGACTTGCAGTCGCTACAGCAGAAAAAAAATGCGCTGTTGGAAAACTTGAGCCTGATCCGCGGCAAGATGCAAAGCCAAAAGACCGGCGGCAGCCAGGATGCCGCTTCGTTGCGCGTTGACCAGCATACCTTAACCCAGCGCGCCGCTGATTTGCGCGGCCAGCTGGCCGCGGCAACTTCGCAGAGGGAGCAGGCGGAAGCCGGCGCCAAGCAAGCCCGAGCGGCGCTGGCCGAGTTGGACCGCAAACTGGACGGGATTTACGAAAGCTTACAGCAGCCGGCGGCCGGTTGGGCGACTGGCTTGGAGGAGCAGTTAGCTAGCTTGGACCAGCTTGTTGATAATTTTTACGACACTGTCCGGACTGCTGATTTGGAAACAATCCGGGCCGGGGTGGAGAATTTGCGCCGGCATTGGCAGGAATTCCGCCAAGCTGCCCAGAACAGCGCCGCCGGTAGGGGGGAAGACAACGCCGCCGACCGCTTGCGCGGCCAGCTGAAAGACCTGTCCCAGCGCAAGGACGCGCTGGCGGCGGAATACAATAATTTCACCATGGTTTCTTCCAAAGCCGCCTTGTCCCGCGACTTCTTGGAACAGCAATTGGCTACGGCCGAACAGGATCTCCTGCAAACTAACCTGGATTTGAAAAAAGCCGACAGCAGTTCCGGCGATGATTTCATCAAGCAAATGATGGTAGAAGAATCCCGAGTTCAGGAAGACGTGAGTGCCTTGCAGGAAAAAATCAACGGCGTTGAGCAATCCCAAAAAGCTTTCTACGAGGCGGAAAACCAGTGGAAAGTTTCCTTGGCGGAAGAAGACAAGAATTTCCGCGCGGTACAACAACAGGTCAGCGCTTTGCGCGACCAGGAAGCGGCGGTGCAAGTGGAAAAAGCAAAATACGACACGCAGCTGGAAGCATTGGATGCCGAAATGGAACAGGCGCTGGGTGCGGAAGTAGCCGGTGAAATTCGACAGCAGAAGCGGCAAGAACCGACCAGTGCGCCGGCGCCGGAACTGGAAGATAAAATCGCCAAGCTCAAGCGCCAACTGGAACTGATCGGCGGCGTTGACGAACTGACCTTGCAAGAATACCGCGAAACGGAAGCCCGCTACACTAACCTCAGCGAACAAGTCGCCGACTTGAAAAAAAGCATGGACGACCTGCGCTCCATCATGGACGAATTGGACCAGCACATTAAAGTAAAGTTCAACGAAGCTTTTAATAAAGTTAATAACCAATTTGAAAATTACTTCCGCGTTTTGTTTAACGGCGGCCGCGCTTACCTTTCCCTGATTAAATCCGGCGATGCTTCTGCCGCCGCCGAAATCGAAGGGGAAGAAAACGCCGAAGACGAACGCGATGAAGAAGCGGCCCTGCGCCCGGAAGAAAAAGTCCTGGCTAAATACGAACAGGGCGGTTTGAACGTTTCCGGGGTGGACATCCGCGCTACTCCGCCGGGCAAAAAGCTATCTACTATCCAGGCTTTGTCCGGCGGCGAACGCGCCCTTACCTCAATTGCCCTGCTTTGCAGCTTGCTGGCATGCTTCCCTTCACCGTTTGTCGTTCTGGACGAAGTAGACGCCGCCTTGGACGAAGCCAATACCATCCGCTTCGGCCAAATTTTGGGCACCCTGGCCCACCAAACACAGTTCATTACCATCACCCACAACCGGGAAACCATGGCCCAGTCCAACATGCTTTACGGCGTCACCATGGGCGACGACGGAATTTCCAAACTGCTCAGCATCCGTTTGGAACAGGCTAAAACTTACGCCAAATGATAGTAGCCGCGGTAACCAATTTCATTATCCATGTCATTTCCGCCGGCGGTTATGCCGGCGTAGCGGCCTTGATGGCCATCCAGTCCGCGGCCATACCCCTGCCGTCAGAAATTATCATGCCATTCGCGGGATTTTTAGCCAGCCAAGGCCGCTTCAGCTTGCCTTTACTGGCTTTGGTCGGTGCTCTGGGTAACGTAGCTGGAGGCAGCGCCATTTATTGGCTGGGGCGCTACGGCGGCAGGCCCTTGGTGGAGCGCTATGGCCGTTTTGTCTTAATTTCGCGGCACGATCTGGACTTAGCCGACCGGTTTTTTGCGCGCTTCGGCTTGTTTTCAATTTTTGTCGGCCGCATGCTCCCCGTAGTCAACACTTTTATTTCCCTCCCGGCCGGCATCAGCCGCGCCAGGTTCGCGCCTTTCGTCGTTTATACTTTTTTTGGTTCCCTTATTTGGAGCTTTGCCTTAGCTTATTTCGGTTCGCGCCTCGGGCCGCAATGGCTGGAGCTGCGCCAGCGGGTCCACGGCTTAGACTATGTAGTGGCGGTCCTTGTGGTTATCGGCGGGGTCTGGTGGGTGTACCGCCACTTCCGCCGCAAACCGGCTTGACTGGAAAGCCGTAAATTGCTAACATTTGTGGGCTATCTATTTAAACTTTTTTAATGTTAACTATCAGACTCCAACGCGCCGGAAAGCGCAATAAGCCGGAATTTCGCATAGTCTTGGCGGAAAAAGAAGCCTCGGCTACGAAGAAATTCACCGAAGTTTTGGGCCACTACAATCCCCGGACCAAAGATTTTGCAATTAAGGAAGACCGGTTGCAGTATTGGATTTCCCAACACGTAGCTTTGTCGCCGACAGCCCACAACCTTTTGGTGACAAAGAACCTGCTCCAGGCATCCAAGGTAAAAGCTTTCTCCGTCCCTGCCAAAAAACCCGATGAAACCCCGGCTCCAGCGGCTCCCGCGGATGCCGCAACCGAACCGGCGGCCGCTGAACCAGCTCCTGCTGAGGCGCCAGCCGAAACACCGGCCGAACCCGCTCCGGAAACCCCTGCCCAATAGTTTTTGCCCCCGCTTTGCCGGGGGCTTTTCATTTTCCGCTAGTTGTGGTATAATATAGTAAAGTTACTAAAAGTCCGCTGAAACAAAAACTTATGAAAAATTTTCTCGCTTCCCACAAGACCATTTGGATATTTGTGGCAGTCGGTGCGTTAGCGGTGTCCGCGACCATAGCCGCCTACTACGGGCAGTCGCAAAACCGGCTTTCGGCGGTCAAGCAAAAGACGCCGCAGCCCAAATTTGAAGTGACGAGGCAGGAAGTGGATCCGTCAAAACTGCCGGACAAGTTCCCGGCGGACTTCCCGACCGAAGCCGGAGCCACCGTTACCCAAAATTACCAGGCGACCACGCCCGACGGCCGCGAACAGTCCACGCGGACTTTCCAGACGGCCAAGTCCCTGGACGACAACCTGAAAATTTACCAGGATTACTTTAAGAAAAACGGCTGGACCATAAACAGCACCCAAACCGGGGACAATTACCGCTCAATTTTAGCTACCAAAAACGGCGTGCTTATCCAGGTGGCGATTGACGAGAACCCCTCCACCCACATCAAGACCGTAAATATCACCGCAATCCTCAAAGCTCCGGCAGCGCAAGCTCCGGCGCCAGCCCCGAAGAAGTAATTTTCATTTCCATGGGAAATACTGCTCAGGTCCGGCCAGTGCGCATCTCAATTAAATATCTGCTAGCCGCTTCAGCTTTGGTTTTAGCGGCAGCCTTTTTTTTCTCGGTTTCGGCGGCCCGCGCGCAAGCGGCGTCGCCGGATATTGACATACAATTAGGCGACGCCCAAACCAGCCATCCCAACCATCCGGGTGATTGCACCAAGTTAGTTTCCGGATGGGGAAAAGAGGTGACGAATCCTGACCATGGTGACATTGACTGCATGCAGGTCCGCCTCAATAACCCCGGCACTTACGATGAAGATTTCCAGCTTTGCCTTTTTGCCAACGCGGCCAGCAGTTGTACCCCTTGGGCCAGCGAAGGCGGAGGATTCGGCCCGGTAGCCATCGGCGGGAATTCCATAAACTACGCGGCTATGGTCGTTAACACCCGCGCCGCGCCTGCAGGCATGACTTTTGATACGGTTAGCGTGGGCGTCCAGCTGGCTTACCGGAGCAACGGCGGCGCTTGCGGGCCTTCTTCCGGCATGGTTACTTCCAGCGGGAACCCCTCGGCTTGGGCTTACGGCGCCGTGAACGACGACGATCCCGGCTGCGCCCGCTCCTACTTGTCAGTCCACGTAATCAAAGCCCCGGACGCTTGGTTCATCAGCGAGGATTGCCCTCCGCAAATGGATCCGAACACTTCTGCCAATTGCCAGATAATCATGCAAAATAAAGGCATTGAGTGGATTTCCGACGACCAGCCGGTTGCCCAGCAGGGCGATTGCAGTAATTTCTCTCCCGACACCGCCGGCCAGACTTGCACCGAAACCAAAAGTTATTCATCGAGCTCTTATAAGTTGGTGCGGGTCGATAACCCGGCCGTAACCGGCATTACCGCCCCCGCCTCGCTGGCTTACCGCCGCGACGTCACTTTGACCTATACTTCTTACGAGTATAATTGGTGTGAATTAAACTCTCCGCCTGAGCCCGGCGATGGCGGCGGCGGTATCTTACCTTTGCTGAATTTCGTAAACAGATGGGTGAAAATAGCCTTGCGACAGATTGTACCCCAGGTTTTTGCCCAAGCACCTGAAACCTGCACCAGCGCGATTAACGTTAACGTAACCAACAGCGGCACGAAAGACATTTTTTATGACCAGCAGACCGGCTTTCCATATAGCGCGCCGGCTTCTTCCCAAATTCCTTTTACCGTTGCCAGCGGCAGCCAAACCGGAAGCTATACTTTGGTTTACCAAATGCAAGGACCGACCGGCTTGTTCGGCCAAGTTGCTCCCGTACCGATTACCGTAGCCAGCGGACCGGATTTTTCCTGCACGCTGGGCAATATGCAGACCCAAAGCGTGGATCCCGGAGTTGCGGCGCACTATATTGTTTCCGCCAGTTCAATCAGTAATTTTTCCGGCACGGTCAATTTAAGCATTCCGTCAGGTTTGCCGGCCGGCGCCGCCGGTTCCGGCAGCGTGGACGTCCCCGCGGGTGGGTCCAACAGCACAACCGTGACTGTGACAACTTCCGCTTCCACCCCCCCAGGAACTTACGTACTTGATTTTAGCGGTTCGGCTAGCCCCGGTTCGCATGACTGCGGCATCTCTAACCTGGTGGTCAACCCGCCGGCGGCCAGTACCGTTTCCGGCCGGGCTTACAATTCCACTACCAACCAGGGGTTCGCCGGCAAAACGGTAGAAACCTGCACCGGCACCAATTACACGACTGACGCAAACGGAAATTTTTCGTTCCAGTTACCCAAAGACGGTCTATTCTGCCTGCGCATCGGCGCAATCGCGGGATACGACGGCCCCGCTACTGTTCCCGTGTGCGACTTCCCCGGCGGCAACAGTTACGAATGGCAAGTCGCCGGAGAAGCGTATTGCCATAACTATCTGCCGGGTAACCCGATCCCAGCTCATCCGATTTGGAGTTGGGACAAAGATACTGACAACGGCTTTGACTTTATTTACAGCCCGACGCCGGTATACAGCTATACTGTGACGCCGGCCGACTTGGGTTTTGCCGCCCAGCAGAACAGCTCGCCCAACCCGCCTGCGCAAAGCGTTACCGTTACCAATACGGGCAACCAGCCCTTAACCGTTAGCGCATCAAAGGGATCCACTTGGCTGGATATTTCTTCCGGTTCCATGCCATTGAATCCGGGACAGCAAGCAGTCTTGAATGCCCAGCCCAATGCCACAAATTTAGGGGCACAGTTGTGGACTGATACCATTGCCTTTAGCACTGCTTCAGCCGGCAACAAGCAAGTTAACGTTACCTATAACATTACCGCCGTTCCTTCGCCTGTGGCTGACCTTAAGTGCAGCGCCAGCGGCGCGGCCGGTTCCTTCTCCGACGGACCTTGTTCCGTAATCAAAGGCAACCCGGTACATTTGTCTTGGACTTCGTCCAATGTGACTAGTTGCGTGGTGAATCCGGGCGGCTGGACGGGCACATCTAACCCGGACCAACCTACTGGCGCGCTCAATTCCTCCCAAACTTATACCGCGTCCTGCAGTGGGCCGAACGGGCCGATTTCCGACAGCGTTGATGTTGCTGTGGTAATCCCGGACTTTAGCTTTACTTGTCCCGGGACCCAATC
>Ga0075436_100001768_pt1 | contig 14805 bp, 9 predicted proteins | sample RhiMethybrSRZTD5_FD_75303 | JGI IMG/M metagenome (GOLD analysis project Ga0075436, IMG submission 75303) | Populus rhizosphere microbial communities from Tennessee, USA - Rhizosphere MetaG P. TD hybrid SRZTD5 | ecosystem: Host-associated > Plants > Roots > Rhizosphere > Soil | place: USA...
GCGGTCCGCACTGACTTAAAGGCGAGATGCTGTGAGCCGGTCTCCGCCTTCCGCAGCCGCCTCCCTTAAAGTCTCGCGGCCCCACCAATTTTCGTGCCGATCACCTCGCCCGATACGATCAACTCCACGCGCCGGTTTTGCTGCCTTCCAGCCGCTGTAGCATTCGATGCAATTGGATTAGTATCTCCGAATCCCGAAGCGTTCAGGCTGTCGCGAGGCACGCCCTGGCTGCTCAAGTACTCCGCTACCGCCTCTGCTCTCTTCACCGAAAGCTTCTGATTGAATTCAGGACTTCCGGTGCTATCCGTGTGGCCTTCAGCCGCCAGCTTCAGGCCAGGATGCCCCAGCACGATGCCGGAGAGCTTTGCCAATTTCTCGCGTGCCGCTGGCCTCAGCGTATACTTGCCGCTGTCGAAGAGGACATCAGCCATAGTGACCACCAGCCCGCGATCCGTGTCCTTGGTCTCCAGCACGGCATTGAGCTGCTGCAAAAGCTGCGCGCGGAGCTGCTGCTTCTCCTGCTCTGCTTGTTGCCGTAAGCGTTCCGCTTCAGCCGCTGCGCGCTCAGCCTTCTCTGCAGCCGCCGCAGACTGCGCTTGTGCAGCTTCCGCCTTGGCCCGTTCCGCCGCCTCCTTCGCTGCAGCCAATTCAGCTTGAAGCCGCTGGGTATCTGCAGCGGCCTTCTCGGATTCCGCCGTTGCCTTCGCTACTTCGGCCTGGGCCCGACGTGCTTCTTCCGCCTTGCGTTCCGCCTCGGCCTGTTGGCGGCGCCGTTGCTCTTCTTCGGCCTGGCGCTTGGCTTCCGTCTCACGAGCCGCTGCTGCCTCGCGTTCCTTCTGGAGCGCTTCCTCCTCTTGCCGCTTTAGCGCGATCACTCGGGCGTCCTCCGCCGTCTGTGCCGTTTCACGAGCTATCATGATCGCGGGCTTGCGCTGTTTCCGCTTCAAATAATCCTCAGACTGCTGTAGACTTGTCTGCGCCTTCTGGAAGGAATCGGCCGCGTACTTATCAGCGCCAGAGGACTGCGCAATCTGCACTGCGTTCCGGGCCTCGTAAATCTCGATCGGGATTCTTGGGTCTGGTTGCAGTTGCAGTATGTTTGCGAGTTTCTGATATTGACCGCGCTGCAGGAGCTCATACTTGGCATCGATGATCTCGAATTTCCCAAGCGTGTCCGGCCGGACTTCATTTTCCATAACGATCAAGTCACTGGGCTGCGTGACCGAGAAGTAGGGCTCCGCGGTAACGATCAAGCCGAACACCTGAAGATCGGTGGTCACCTTGAGGCTACTCTTGCTACCGTCCAGCAGGATCTCCCCAAGGTTCTTTGGTCTTCCTTCCGGTGAGATCGCCCACAATACATATGTGAGGTACTCGGAGCCAAACTGGCCCGGCGCTCCTACGTCCTTAAAGGTGGCTTCGATACTTATCGCACCCGGACGGCTGTCAACCTTGGCTTGGCCCTGCGCTTTCGGCATCAACGCCGTGCCTACGAAATTAATCGTTGTGGAACCACTGCGATGCCGGTAGTTGATCGCCTTCGTCGACTTAGAGACAACGTTTACTTTAATGACTGGACTTGGTGGTTGGTCCTGGTCCTGCGATTGCCCAAGCAACAGCGACACGCCGGAAATCGCAATCACAATTCCGATTCGCTTGATAAAGGCACAAGCCCACCATTTTGAAGTCAACGCGATGCCCATATGAATGAACCTCCAAACTTTGAGCTCAAAAGAGAGGCGGGAAAACAGTCCCGCTTCCAGTTCCCGACTCGACCCTGGAGATCGAGCCTCCGTGCAACAGCTACGAAGTGTCTCCCATTGTATTACGGCGGCGCCCGATAAACGGACACGGCGACGAGGCGGGCAAAACGCAAGCGTTTGAAGACCCTCTTGACACACTTCCTAGATCCCCGTGTGCACTAAGCCGCTGACGCGGCGGACGCTACGCGTACGTAGGAAGGGACGGCCGTAGGTAAAGAGCGATCGACCCACACCAACGCGATGCCCGCCCGGTGGAAAATCTCTAGGGCATGCTGTTCGGCGTTAAGCAGGGTGTTGCCCTGCAGTGCTGCGTAGTCGTAGGTTCGCACTGCGAGCTTCAACCCAGGTTCTGGTGTCTCGGCCCATGACAGCGGGTGAGTGCACCGGTGGAATCAGGGTGCCGTCCTGGGCTATCCGCATCGACCCCGCAACCCGTGCAGGTCGGCTTCCAATTGTGTTCGGTTGTGAAACGGTTTCCCACAGATCTGTTAAACCATGGTGATGGCGCGGCATTGGAAGCCGGCCACTTGCTTTGGAATGGCCCGGAGGCGTTTTCGGATGGATGATTTCAGGCAGATGCTGGCCCAATTGAGGCAGTCCGTGGTTTCTGCGCCGCTTTGCTCGAACTGTGGTGAAATGCGGTATGGGAGGATCTCGTGCCGAATCGACGGCCCAATCGGAACCGCATCTGACAGAGTCGAGCGACGAGGCGGTTGAGGAATTGGCCCGAAGCCAGCCGCCGCGCGGCAGGGAAGGTAGTTTGTGTGCGGGCTTTCTTCAAGTCGAAGAAAATCGGCGTCTCAAGCCACTCGGAAGCGGCCGTATTCCCGTGCCAGAACACTGCTTGTTTGGATAACGCTGCTGGCAATCGGATTGTGCCAGCACATTGTTTCCCCATCGCACACGCATGTGCAGTTCATGTTGCAGCGCCTCTATTATCTGCCGGTCATTCTCGCTGCAATCGGCCTTGGGTGGCGCGGAGGATTGATTGCCTCTGTATTGGGCGGAGTAGTCTATTCGGCGAACACGTTCCTCGCCTCACCCACCGCGCCGTACGAGGTACTCGACGTGGCTTTAGAGGTAATGATGTTCTGCGTTGTAGGAGTTATGACCGGACTTCTCGCTGATCGCGAGGCGAAACGCCAAAGCGCGCTGGAGCAGACGACGAGAGCGCTGGGCAACGTATATCGAGACCTGCAGGAAAACTTTGAACAAATGAAGCGCGCGGAGCGGCTTTCTGCTCTCGGGCAATTGTCAGCAGGGCTAGCCCATGAAATTCGGAACCCGCTCGCCGCGATAGAAGGCTCGGTCGATGTCCTGGAGAATGAAACTCGCTCGAAGGAGCGAAGGCACGAGTTTCTAGGCATCATTCAAAAAGAAAGTCGACGACTGAATCGACTGGTAACGAACTTCCTGGATTTTGCCAAGCCGCGTCAGCCCGTGTGGGAAATGACGGAGATTGTCGGTATCGTTGACTCGGTCCTTGGGCTCGCTGCCCATGCCGTCGGGCGTACGCCGATCACGTTCCGCAAGGAGATGGCCTCCTTTTTGCCGCTGGTCGAATGCGATCCCGAGCAATTGAAGCAGGTGCTGTTAAACGTCACGATCAATGCCATCCATGCCATGCAGCCAAACGGAGGTGAAATCACGATCAAAGCGCAAGCGCGGCAGCAACAGGTATACATTGAAATTGAGGACCATGGATGCGGTGTATTGCCGGAATATCTGGACAAAATCTTCGATCCGTTCTTTACAACAAAGGATGACGGTACCGGCCTCGGCCTCTCCGTCGCGTATCAGATCGTGCAACAGCACGGCGGCATGCTAACCGCGGAGAGGAATGCCGAACAAGGCGTGACTTTTTGCGTCGTCCTCCCGGTGACGCGCACGAGCATCTTATGAACAGCAGCTCCATCCTCGTGGTGGATGATGACGAAAGTCTACGACGGGTCATTCAGGTTCAGTTGGAGCGCGTCGGTTATCGTGTGGGCACGGCTCCTAATGGTGAAAAAGCTCTCTCGCTCCTACGGCAGACTCCTTATGATCTGGCGATCACTGATTTGAGAATGCCCGGTCTGTCTGGCTTGGACCTGCTGCGGAGAATCCGATCTGACCATCCTGATGTCATAGTGGTCATGATGACGGCCTTCGCAACCATTGAGACTGCGGTGGAGGCGATGAGAGCGGGCGCATACGACTATGTGACCAAACCGGTTCATCCGGACGAATTACGAATCGTCATCGGGAGAGCGCTCGAGCACTTGCGCCTTCGAGTAGAGGTCTACAACCTCCGTACCAGCCTCGACCGGAAGTACGGATTTGAAAACATTATTGGGAAATCTGATAAACTTCTGCACGTTCTGGACATGGCCGCCCGCGCCGCGCATACGGACTCCACTGCCCTGATTCGAGGGGAAACCGGCACCGGGAAAGAGTTGCTGGCCAAAGCGATTCATGTGAACAGCAGCCGGCGAGGCGGGCCTTTTGTGATCATCAACTGCGGGGCAATTCCGAGGGAGTTGCTGGAATCCGAGCTGTTCGGGCACACGAAGGGATCGTTTACGGGCGCCATTTTCCATAAACAGGGGAAGATCGAGGCCGCGGACGGAGGAACTGTGTTCCTGGACGAGATCGGCGAGATGCCTTTGGAGCTTCAAGTCAAATTGCTACGGGTAATTCAACAGGGCGAAATTGAAAAAGTGGGAGCGACTGAACCTACTCGCGTGGACGTGCGAATCGTGGCCGCGACTCACCGTAATTTGGACGCAATGATCGAAGACGGCACGTTTCGTGAAGACCTTTATTACCGATTAGCCGTCATTCCCTTGACAATGCCAACGGTCCGGGAGCGGCCGGACGACATACCGGACCTCATCCATCACCTCTTTTCACGGATTAAAACGAAACAGAACAAGCCGAACCTGACGCTGCCGTCAGCGCTGCTCCCATACTTCACGCATTACCGCTGGCCCGGCAATGTGCGCGAGCTCGAAAATGTTCTGGAACGCATCACTGTGCTGGCTCGCGGCGATGAGATCACAATGAACGACCTTCCAGAGTACTTGCGCCGGGAGAGATCGGCCACCGAGGTCTTGCACTTAGACTTACCGCCTCACGGCATGAACTTGGAGGCCGTTGAAAAGGAGCTGATCTTGAGAGCGCTTCAAAAATTCAACTGGAACCAGACCCATGCTGCCAAATACCTCGATTTGAGCCGGAAAACTCTCATCTACCGCATGGAAAAGCACGGGATCCAAAAACCTCTTGGCGCGGCGGGCGTTGGCTGGGGATCAGATTCTTGAGATTTTCGGGAAGGCGTCCCGTCGTAGGTTGAAGGTTCAAATAATCGCTTCGAATCCGATTATCCTTATCTGAAACGACGGTTGCGGACCACGCGCCTGCATGGGGCCAACCTCCAACAACACCGAGCTCTGGGAGGTTCTCGGGCTTGGTCACACACGCTTCGCAGGCGTTGCGCCAGAGAATACGAAAAGCGCGTGATCGACCGTTTCACGGTCCACTAGCAAACTGTCGCTGTCATTTCGTGAATGCGAGGCCACGCATGTCCCGGGCCTATTAAGTCGGATAGACCGCATGGGCGTCACGCCCTCGATTACTTGTCCCGTTTTGCCCGGTCGGCGCTGTCGTGTCCTTCTACTTTGGAGTATCGGTTGAGGGCCGTGATCAGGGGCTGCGCCTCCTTCGGTGGAGCCATGTTCGAGGTGAGGATATCTTTGCTTTCGACATCCTTTCCGTACACCTCGTGATTGCCTTCGTCATCATTCCTGAGCGTTGCACCCTGCAAAGATACTCCGGCAAAGACGCCTCTGGCGCGCGACCAGGACAGAATCTCCGCGCCCATGGTCGCATCCGTCTTCGCTGTGGCCTCTCTGCCTACGGGACCGGCGGCCACGGAAGCATCTCCACCCAGTGTGAATTTGCTCTTCAAAAGAGCTTGCATACCGCGGTCGTTCATGACCAGCATGACGACATCGGTGGATTGCCCGCCAATCTGGAGGCCAAAACTGCCGCCTTCAACGCGCATCGCCGCCGGCGCTCCCCAGCCTACACCGGATTTCTTCCGGCACATGGCGTAACCGCGGCCATACTTGCCGCCTATCCCGATGGCGCCGCTCTTCATCCCTGGAATGATGACAATACAGTTGGCCTTATCCAAAAGCTCTTCAGGAATTCCCTTTTCCGGTGTGCCCATGATCTCGGTAAACACCGCAGTTGCTTCCTTTAGACGCTCCTGAGCTGTCTCGGCCATCAGCATCATCGTTGCTGCCAAAAAACTCACAGTTACGTTTCGAACGCGCATAACTACTCTCCAATTCACGCATTAGCCTAGCATTTTCGGCGCCATCGGCTGGCTGAACGCACCCAGGGCTGTACGGTACCGCACGGCTACAAGGTCCCGCGTTGGTTTTAGGTATATGAATATGAATGAGATTGCTTGGAAAGTCACGATCGGGGGAATCCCTCATTGGGCCTACTTGGCAAGGCTGCTGTCGGTCGGGCTACGCTGCCGGATCGCTGGTTGCGGTCATTGTTTGGGGTTACTTTTCGGCGATGATTATTCTCTTTGGAGCCAATTCCTGCGCGCATACTATGCACAAACGGCCATGCTAATCTTACACTCGCATCGGCTGCCTCACGCCTCAAACGTGGCTCGCTTGCCGCTGAGCTTCTGCGCGAAGCGAAGCCTCTAACTGTTTTGTGCATTCGCCTGTGGCCACCGAAGTCCACCATGTGGGTGAACTTGCTCACTGATTCGATCAGGCCACGCCTTATGCGATTCCCGTTGACGGCCTGGTCATCTCGGCTTATGATAGGTCCCATGGGGGGGAGTTTCACTCGGGTTCTCGGCATCTTGCTGTTGGCCGTTGTCGTGGTGGCGGTGGTGTCACCCTGGTTCGATCTCGATCCGACTGCCTTGCGAACGTCCCACCGGTCGATCGCCCAGTTCAGTATTCCGGTTCCACCGGTTTTGCCGGGCGCACTTCCCATTTCCTATACTTTCCTGACAGATCCGCTCATGCTGCAATCGCATGTAGTTTGCGACATTGTCGCTCGCGATTGCGCGCGGCTTTGTTAGACGCTTCCTCGCAAGTCCTACTGCTCTAGCTCGGCATGCGCAGCCAGTAGTTCGCAAACTGCGCAGAGGCTCGTCCGGACTCTCCAGAGACAGAGCCTGAGTTACTCCAACGTGTTCTGGACATTAAGGAGGAGGACATCATGGTAAAGGACGAGGAAAAAACGATTATTGCCGATTTTCAGGGTGTTGACCCAACCTCGATAATCCCAGCGGCAAAGGGCGTGGAGACCAGTCTACACACTTACTTGATATACACAAGAAAATTGTTTCTGTTATTGCTCGCCTTCGTGGTTCTTCCGCTGGCGGCGCAGACCGGCCTCGGCGTTGTCCACGGCACTGTCCAGGACGCCTCGAAGGCGGTTATTCCTAATGCTAAGGTCACTTTGACTCATAACGAGACAGGAGTGGCGCGGAGCACAGACACGAATGCCTCCGGGATCTACTACTTCGGCGCGGTTCCCATTGGGCCGCATACGCTTGTGGTGGAGTCTTCCGGATTCAAGAAATGGGAGAGTACTCTCACCATTCAGGCCGGCCAGACAGTGGTCATTGATCCCGCCATGGAGGTCGGTAGCCTGGAGGCCACCGTGGAAGTCACTGGAGCCGCGCCGGTCGTCACCACCCAGGGCGCGCAAGTTAGCGACACCAAAGACGCTCTGCGCATTCACAACCTGCCCCTCAACGGCCGCCAGATCACAAACCTTTTTGATCTGACTCCAGGCGTGGAAGGCGGTGGTAATCCACGCGTGAACGGCATGAAAGTCGGCTCGACGGAGATGCTTTTTGACGGGATTTCTTACGTTGACCGGTTCGGTGGCGGCATCTCCCGCGTGCAGCCGGGGCTGGATACAGTTCAGGAATTCCGCATCGAGACTGCCGGCTCTGGCGCGCAGTTTTCGCGTCCGGCCACGGTCGAGTTGGTCACCAGGAGTGGCACCAACCAGATTCATGGTGCTTTGTTCGAGACCTATCGCAGCAACGCCGCCGGCCTGCGGGCCCGGCAGCGGCAGGACGGCAATACCTCCGCCAAGTTGATTCGCAACGAGTATGGCGGCTGGGCGGGAGGTCCGGTGTGGCTGCCGAAGATCTATAACGGCAAGAACAAAACATTCTGGTTCTTCGACTGGGAGGGTCTCAAGCAGCGCCAGGACCAGTTCGCCCGGGCAGGCGTCCCCACGCCCGCAATGTGGGGCGGCGATCTGAGCAATCTCACAGATGCCAGCGGTGATGTGTTTACACTGTACGATCCTCTGACGACCAAAGCCGACGGCACACGCACCCCGTTTGCGGGTAACCTCATTCCGGCCGACCGTATCAGTCAGTTTGCCAAGTTGATGCAAACCCTGGTTTCGCCTCTACCGACCGGTCCCAATGCCGGAGATAATCCATGGCTGGGGCCGAATTTTCAGACCTACTATGCCAGCCCCGATGACCGGCACACTTACACTATCAAGGGAGACCAGGTCTTTTCAGAGAAGGACACCCTTTCCGCAAGATTCACGGCGGCGATCGATGCCAATTCGCTGGCCGGTGGCAGGTATGGCTACCCGCCGCTAAGCTGCAAGGACTGCGGCGGCAGCGGTCGGCAGAACGCGAGTGTGTACTCAACATTCGCCCGGTGGAACCACGTGTTCACGCCGACTTTCTTGAACGAGTTTCAGGCCTCCGCCCACCGGTCCAACAACAGTTCCGGAACATTGGGGGACAACACCAACTGGGCGAACAAGCTGGGCTTGCCCAACCCGTTCGGCGCAACCGGCTGGCCCACGCTCTGCACCGGAGACTCCTCCGGCTACTCCCTGATGTACTACGGGTGCTGGGACGGAGATAACCGGGGCGACCAGCACCTGACCGCGTTTCAAATCGAGAATAACGTCACGTGGATCAAAGGAAAGCACACACTGAAGTTCGGTTTCAAGGGCCGGCAGGAATACAACAACGTCCGTGAGTTGCAGCAAGCTATGGGATCCCACTACTGGGGTCCTGACTGGACGGGCCAGTTTGATCCGGCTTCCCAACAGCAGGTTTCCTTTACGGGCTCGGGCTTCGGAACGATGCTGCTGGGGATTCCGTCGTACCTCTCCAATCAATACAACCGCGGGTATTTCTACTTTCAGCAGAAAGAACTCGGGTTGTATTTCAACGACACTTTCAAGCTGACGCCGCGGCTAACCGTGGATTACGGCCTTCGCTGGGATGCGTGGACACCGTACACGGAGAAATATGACCGCCTGGTGAATCTGGACATCACCAATTACCCGGGTATGCAGGTCATCACGCCCCACAACACCACCATGGAAAGCATCCCGGGGATTCCCCCCGCCGTGCTGCAATCGTGGAAAATCCGAGGTATGACCTGGGTGACGGCGGACCAGGCCCACTTCCCCGGTGCGCTGGTTCCTCCCAACTGGAAGGACTTCAGCCCGCGGTTCTCTGTCGCTTACCGGGTTACCGACAAATGGGTTGTTCGCGGAGGGTTTGGGATGTACTACTGGCCTATGCCGCTCTCGCAGATCCTCCAGAGCGCACGCACCAATCCGCCGTTGAACCTCCGATTCCAGACGGATTACGGGAACCTGAACGGCGCCGTTCCCTTCTATTCCATCTCGCACGCGCCGGGCCCCAACGACTATATTGGCAAAGCCGTAGTGGACGTCGATCACCCCGCCAACAGCATCAGCAGCACGTCGCAGGCCTTAATGCCGTGGGACGTCCACCACTGGGCCGACGACACGATGATGAACTGGACGTTCACCATCGAGCGGGAACTCATGAGGAATACGGCTCTCCGGTTGAGTTATATCGGCACCCACGGATACAATCTGGAACAGCGCTGGCGTTGGAACGATCCGGAGTCGCAGTGGAATTACCAGGCGCGCACAGGTCTTGCCACCAGCGGAGATCAGGCCGTCAGCGACGCCCGGCGTGTGAACCCGAACTGGGACAGTGGTTGCTGCCAGGCGCCCATCGAGCACAATGGCTTCTTAAACTCCAGCTCGATACAGGCGAACGTCGAGCGCCGGTTCACGAATGGCCTGGCGTTCCAGTGGTTCTATACCTATATTCACGCCATGACCACCAACGACACTGGTGGTTTCGATTACGGTTCGAGCAGCATCAATTCCACCGGCAGCCAAGGCTACGCCGTGCCGGAGAACATACTCATCCTCGGCGAGCCGAACCTCTCTCGTAGCCAGAGACTGCATTTCGGTTACACCAACTCGAGCCTGGTTCCGCCCCACCGCATCCGCTGGAACGGGATTTACGAGCTGCCGTTCGGGCGCGGCAAGAGGTATGGATCGGGCGTTTCGAATGCCTTAAATCAGGTCGTCGGCGGCTGGCAGCTTGCCTGGATTGGAACCTGGCAGAGCGGCAACTGGTCCAGCGTAAGCGCCAACGATTATCTCTTCGGCGATCCCACTCTCAGCGCGGATCAAAGGCTCACGCTGGATATTTTCGGACGCCACCAGCGGCTGTGGTTCCGCGGCGACTTCAATCCCAGCAGCGCCACCAACGTGGACCTGGCAAAGCTGCAGGCGCTGGTTCCCGTCGACCGGTCGCAGCGAATCCTACGGCCGCTCGGGGCTGGACTCGACAACAGGCTTCCGCAGCAGCTCGCCGACGGAAGCATCCGGGAGACGCCCGTCACCGATATGCTGAGCTGGAATCCCCGGAATTTCTATCTCGGTCCCCGCAGTTGGAACCAGGACCTCTCGATTTTCAAGTACTTCGACTTTACCGAGAGAGTCCGGATGCGGTTCACCTCGGATTTCTTCAACTTCTTCAATCACCCGAACGACCCAAGGCCGAACGCGACGACTGGACTTCAGGACTTGAGCCAGCAAACCAACGATCCGAGGATCATTCAGTTCTCGGTGCGCCTGGAGTGGTAATGGGGGATAGCGGAGGGTACGTAGCCAAAACCTCGTCTGACGCTGACGAACGTATGACATTACTGTACCCGCGGCGGCACAATCGCATGGCGGGCCTGCCGGGCGCCGGAGCCGGCCAGGAACTGGCAATTCGGCCTGAACGTTCAATTCTGACCGGCGTAATGCGGGGTGTAAGATGACACATCGATTCTTTGTAGTCTGTCTCGTGGCAGCATTTCTGTGTTTGCCGCATTTGCGCCAGCCGCTGTCGGCGCAGTTCACGACCGCAAGCCTGAATGGCCTTGTTGTCGATCCTTCCGGCGCGGCCGTACCCGGGGCCAAAGTTTCGATCCGCAATACCGAGACTGGCTTTAGCTTGACAACGACGACCGGCGACACGGGTCTCTACCTGTTCCCCCGGCTACCAGTCGGCAGTTATACCCTCACCGCGGAAAGAGCGGGTTTTTCCACATACGTCCAGGAAGGGATCAACCTGGCTGTGACTCAGGCCGCAACGCAGAACGTCTCTCTGCAGGTAGGGCGGGTGGCGGAGAACGTCGTCGTTTCTGCGAACGTGGAAATCGTCACCACCGGAACCGCCACGGTCGGCCAGCTCATCGATCAGAAACAGGTTGTTGATCTGCCGCTGAACGGCCGCCGGGCCCAAACGCTGCTCTATCTGGCGGCGGGTACCGTCAATGAGGACCAAATACGAAGCCTGGGCTATGGCGGCGTGTATCCGGGAGAGCAACTGGCGAATATCAACGGGACAGGCCTGGGCCAAGTTAATTATCAGCTCGATGGAGCGCGGCACAACGATACGTATTTGAATCTAAACCTGCCCTTTCCCAACCCGGATGCCATCCAGGAATTCAGCCTCCAATCGGACAATCTCAGCACGCAGTTCGGCAACGCCGCCGGAGGCGTAGTTAACATCGTCACCAAATCGGGAACTAACGAGATTCACGGCACGTTGTTCGAATTCCTCAGGAACGGATCCTTGAATGCGCGAAACTTTTTCGCGCCCGTGCACGACAGTCTGAAGCGGAATCAGTTTGGCGGGTCCGTGGGCGGCCCGGTCCTGAAGGACAAGCTGTTCTACTTCGGCACTTTCCAGGGAACGCGCATTCGCACGGCGCCCGAAGGGCAGATTGCCTTCGTTCCCACGGAAGACCAGCGGCGGGGCGATTTCTCCAGCCTCTCGACCCAGCTTGTGGATCCGTTGAATGGACAGCCCTTCCCGAACAACCAGATCCCGGACAGCCGGCTCAGTCCGGTTGCGAAGTATCTGCTCAGTGGGATTCCGACTCCCAACGGCCCGGACCAGGAACTGACGTACACGGGACGCAGCGGAGACCAAAACGAAAACCAGTTCATGGTTAAGACGGACTATAACGCTGGCAAGCACCAGCTCAATGTTCGCTACTTCTTCAGCGATTACAACGAACTGGGAGCGTTTTCTAAGGAGAATCTTCTCGCCGCCAGCAGCAACGTCAACGGAGTTCGGGTCCAGAACGTGGCGATCAACCATACGTTCACGGCGCGGCCGACAGTGATGATGAATACGTGGTTTGGATGGAACCAGCAGAGAGGCGGCTCAATCGCCAACGCCACGTTCGGTTTTACCGACGCCGGCATGGTCATTGCGTCTCCGAAGGATCCGGAACTGGATTTCGCCGTCGACGGCTACTTCACGGTTGGCACCAGCAACAAGGGGGACTTTGACCGCGGCGACTGGACGCTCCGCGAGGACGTTAGCTGGATCAAGGGCGCCCACGAATTTCACTTCGGAGGCGAATTCGTCAGGGTAAAGAATCGTCTGGATAACCCCTGGCTCCAAGCGGGAAACTTTACGTTCGGAAATCAATTGTCCGGCGACAATCTGGCCGATTACATGTTGGGACGCGCCTCGGATTTCATACAGGGCGGCGGAGAATTCAAGGACATGGTCGGCCCGCGGCTGGGCTTTTTTGTTCAAGATCACTGGCGGGTCAATCCCAGGCTGACGTTGAACCTGGGTATACGTTTGGATTCCGCGCCGCCATACCCTGAAACGAAGGGGCGCATCGTGTGCTTCGCGCCCGGCGCTCCCCAGTCTGCCCGGTATCCGAACGCCCCGCCGGGATTGGCGTACGGCGGCGATCATCCTGATCCGGGCTGTCCGCGCTACGGGTACAACGGCGATCTCGTGAACCTCGCTCCCCGCGTCGGCTTCGCCTACCGCCTGACCAACGATGGTAAGACCAGTGTCCGGGGAGGAGTCGGAATCTATTACACCCCGTTCATGAGCGCCCTGGTTTATATGCACGTAGATCCGCCGTTTGGACCGATCTACGAATTTAACGACGTCTCTTTCAACGACCCGTGGGGCAGCATCGGAATTCCTAGCCCGTTCCCCGCGCTTTACGGAGCGAATATCCCGGGGCCTGACGCGAAGTTTGTAACGCCGGTGTCGCTGTACTACATGCAGCGGGACTTGCAGATTCCTCAACTCATCACCTGGAACCTTACGGTGGAGCGGCAGATCGGCACCAATTGGCTGGTCCGGGCGGCCTACGTGGGCAACAAAGGAACGCATATCTCCGGCTCGGACGACTACAATCCGGCCCAGGAAGTTAACCCGGCGCGCTACATACCAGGAGCTTCTACGGTCGGCAATACTCAGGACCGGCGGCCGTTCCAGGACTTCAGCAGCGTGAGCGAGGTTGGTTCGAACAACAACACAAAATACCATTCGAGCCAGTTCACGGTGGAGAGACGCTTTAGCCGCGGACTATCGTTGCTGGCAAATTACACATGGGCCAAACTGCTGGACGATATCGGATGGACAAACCCCTTCTATCGCACTTTCGACTATGGCCGGTCAAGGGACGACCTCGGCCAAAGTCTCAAGCTCTCCAGCATCTGGGAAATCCCCAGGTTGCCATTCAGCGGCGTGGCCGGCGGGGTGCTAAATGGATGGGGGCTCACGGCCAACATGTTCTGGCGCGGAGGGTTTCCGTTCAACGTTCGAAGCGGAAGGGATAACTCCTTGAGCGGAATCGGACGCGATCGCCCTGACTTCATCGGCTCCGATATTCACCAGGCCGCGTTGGACTCGGGCCGCTCCCACGGCGAGTTGATTAGCGAGTTTTTTGATACTTCGCTATTTACTCAGAATGCGGTGGGCACCTACGGAAACACGGGCAAGAACGTACTGCTTGGCCCTAGATTCTTCAATACCGATCTGGGCGTGACGAAGAACATCAGAGTTAAGGAGCGAGTCGGCGTGCAATTCCGGGCAGAATTCTTCAATTTGTTCAACAACGTGAATTTCAAACTCCCGAACTCGCAGCTGACCTCCAGCAGTTTCGGCACGATTACGTCGGCGTACGACCCCCGGATTCTGCAGTTAGCCCTGAAGCTCTCGTTCTGAGCGTGCCGAGGCAATCATGCTCAGCACTGCGAGCCACATGTCCGGGCGTGGCGGATCAACTGCTTGAGGATCTGGAGACCGACTCGCAGGCCCATCAAGTCAGATCCGGATCTGTTGCAAACGGGCATCGGCGGTTTTGGTAGTCGCGGGGTTCAGTTCCGCGTCTGCCCGGAATATACCTAGTCGGTTCTGAGCCGAGCCAGGTTAGAACTTAGGCAGGCTGGTTTTGTCCCATCCGCCACCGAGAGCCTTAATGAGGAGCACGCTCGCCTCCATCCGTCGTCGCCGGATATCCACCTCCGTGCGTTGGTTGGTCAACGTGGCTGTTTGTGCCGTTATCACTTGAAGATACGTATCGATTCCCCCTTTGTAGCGATTCGTGAAGATTCTCAGAGACTCCTCAGCCGCCGCGACGGCTTCGCGCTGTTCCTTCGATTCCTGCTCCAGAATGCGCAGTGCGGCCAAATTGTCCTCCACTTGTTGGAAAGCTGTAAGAGCTGTCTCGCGATAGTTCGCCACGGATGCATCGTAGCTTGCCAAGGCCGCATCGGAGGTGGCTCGACGCCGCCCTGCATCGAACAACGTCTGGACCATCGAGGGTCCCACCGCCCAGAACCTACTCGGCCAATTGAACCAATTCAGAAGCGACGTGCCTTC